>JACCDN010458651.1_pt1 | contig 189028 bp, 154 predicted proteins | sample 7441691 | NCBI WGS metagenome assembly JACCDN01 (sample SAMN15323439, study PRJNA562643) | freshwater metagenome | isolation source: river surface water | place: USA:Blue River Watershed | collected 2017-08-16 | reverse complement strand
TTATTTATGTACGACATTTTACAATTAAACGATCTTTTGTTACCAGCGTTACAAGACATCGCACAAGGTTTAAAAATTACAGGTTTTAAAAAATTAGATAAGCAAGCGCTCATCTATAAAATATTAGATAGCCAAGCGGTAAGCGAAGCGTCTGCAAAAGACGATGGCAAAAAAAAGCCACTCGTAAAAGGTCGTAAGCCTATTACTGTAAAAACAAGCAATGGCACCGAAGAAGCAGAAGTGATGAGTGACGAAGCGCCAGCAGCTGCTGCGCCTGCACAAAAAGGAAGACCCATTAAAAAAGCAAATCCAAGACCTGAACGTCCAGAGCGTCCAGAAAAAACTGAAGCGCCTGCAGTAGTTGCGGCAGCCCCAGAAAATACAGAAGCAGCTCAAGCGCCCGAAAACGCAGAAGCAGCGCAGGCTCCAGAAAATACGACACCAAGTCAACACCCACCAAGACCTCATAAAAAAGAACCCGTATTTAATATTGAGTTTGAAGGTATGATTGAAGGTGAAGGCGTATTAGAAATGATGCCTGATGGTTATGGTTTTTTACGTTCTTCTGATTATAATTATTTATCATCACCGGATGATGTATATGTTTCTCCTTCACAAATAAAATTATTTGGTTTAAAAACGGGTGACACTGTGCAAGGTGCAGTTAGGCCTCCTAAAGAAGGTGAAAAATATTTTGCACTTATTAAAGTTGATTTTATCAATGGTAAAAGACCCGACGAAGTACGTGACCGTGTGCCATTTGATTATTTAACGCCGTTATTTCCAAACGAAAAACTAAACCTCTTTACATCGCCAACAAATTATAGCACGCGTATTATTGACCTCTTTACGCCAATAGGTAAAGGCCAACGTGGACTGATTGTTGCGCAACCAAAAGTGGGTAAAACCATGCTACTCAAAGAAGTGGCAAACGCAATCGCAGCAAACCATCCAGAGGTTTATTTGATGGTGGTTTTAATTGATGAAAGACCAGAGGAAGTGACCGATATGGAGCGCAGCGTAAGAGCAGAAGTGATTGCTTCTACTTTTGATGAGCCCGCAGAAAAACACGTTAAGGTTTCTGGTATCGCATTACAAAAAGCAAAACGACTTGTAGAGTGCGGTCATGACGTTGTTATTTTATTAGATTCTATTACACGTTTAGCGCGTGCACACAATACCGTTGCACCAAGTAGTGGTAAAGTATTAAGTGGTGGTGTGGAAGCAAATGCACTTTTAAAACCAAAACAATTTTTTGGTGCGGCGCGTAAAATTGAGCACGGTGGATCATTAACTATTTTAGCAACTGCGTTAATTGAAACCGGTTCTAAAATGGACGAGGTAATCTTTGAAGAATTTAAAGGTACCGGTAATATGGAATTACAGCTTGATCGCAAACTAGCCAACAAGCGTATTTTCCCTGCTATTGATTTAGTGGGATCAAGCACACGTAGAGACGATTTATTACTCGATAAAGAAGTACTAGGCCGCATGAATATTTTACGTTTATTCATCAACGATATGAATACCGATGAGGCAATGAACGAGTTATTAAAGCGCATGCGCGGCACCAAAGACAACGAAGAGTTTTTAGCGAGCATGAACAGATAATTTTTTGTTATGGCAGAACCCATTATCAATAAAGTAGAAGAGAGTGGTTTAATTTCATTAGACCTAGAAAAATATTATCCGGCTGGATCCATCCTGGTTTTTGACGTGAAGGACCATTTGTTTATGGGCCTCATTTTAAAAGAAAAAGATTTTAGAGCAGCGCTAACCGCCACCGATTGGTCACAGTATCAAAACGCAGCGGTGGCCATCACCTGCTCTGCAGACGCTATCATTCCGATGTGGGCGTATATGCTTATTGCATCTGCATTAGAGCCTTTTGCGAGCACGGTGTTTTTTGGTACCGAAGAACAATTAAAAGAAAAACTCCTTTTACAAAACATTGAAGCCATTAGCGCAGAAGATTATACCGATAAAAGAGTAGTGGTGAAGGGCTGTGGTGATATTCAAATTCCGGCAGCTGCGTATGTAAGCATTACCAACAAATTAAGACCTGTTACAAAGTCTATTATGTTTGGCGAACCTTGTAGTACGGTTCCTATTTACAAGAAAAAATAAGTTATTTACTGCGCGTAGTAGCGTCTTCAAAACGCTCGTCGTAATCTGCGCGAATGGTATTAAACAAGCGGTCCCACACCAGTGTGTAGAGTCCGTAATTACCTGTAAAATATTGATGGTGCTGGTTGTGGTTGGTAGAGGTATTAATCCATCTGCCAATTTTTGTTTTGTGAAAACCAGCTGGATATAATTCGTAGCCTAAGTGTCCATACACATTGTATACAATAGAAAATAAAAAGAAAATAGCTAGCTGTGTAATATGAATAGGCATGATAAAATAAAAAATTACCACAATGCCATGTTCCAATATCGATTCTAATGGATGAAACGCATACGCAGCCCAAGGAGATGGGTTGGTAGAGCGGTGGTGCACCAAATGCACATATTTGAAAAGTGTTTTGTGATGCATCAGGCGGTGTACCCAATAAAAATAAAAATCATGCAGTACAAACATGATGGGAAAAGCTAAAAAATAATAACCCCATCCGTAATCACTAATATTTTTATAACGCGTGGTGTGTTCTGCTATTGGTGACGAGTTTAATAGCATGATTAGAAAACTAAAAATAAGCATGGTGCTTAATGAAAACCCCGCTTCACGCAAATAGTCTGGAACTTTTGGAAAACGCTTTTGAATTTTTTTGTAGAAAAATTGTTGCTTGAAAACAATATAGAAAATAATAAAAGCAATGGCGGCGGCTAAAAAATAACGTGAGCCAATTTTTAAAAAAGCTTCTGGCATAATATCCCAGCGCAAAGAAAGTAACTCCTCCATAACTACGTTGTATTAATGTGCTTCTAACCAGTTGTTTCCGCGGCCTACCTCTGCTTCTACCGGTACGCCGTTTGGCAAAGGTAAAGCGGTAGTCATACACTCAATTATTAATTTTTCTAATGCATCTGCCTCTTCTGGCACCGCATCAAACACTAGTTCATCGTGCACCTGTAAAATCATTTTAGACTGCCAGTTTCCGGCACCCATTTGTTGGTGCACTTTAATCATAGCCAGCTTAATCATATCGGCAGCCGTGCCCTGAATAGGTGAGTTGATGGCGTTTCGCTCTGCAAAACCTCGCACGGTAAAATTGCTACTATTAATATCTTTTAACCAGCGCTTGCGTCCCATTAGGGTTTCTACGTAGCCCTTTTCTTTGGCAAGTGCTACCTGCAAATCCATGTATTCTTGAATATTTGGAAACTCTTTTTTGTAGTTGTCAATAATTTCTTTGGCCTCTGTTCTGGAAATACCCAAATTATCGGCAAGCCCAAAAGCACCTTGTCCGTATATGATTCCAAAGTTGACGCTCTTGGCTTTGTAACGCATTTCTTTGGTTACATCGGCAACATCTACGCTGTATACTTTAGCAGCGGTAGCAGTATGGATATCAATGCCTGCTTTAAAAGCTGCACACATATTAGGATCGGCACTAATAGCCGCCACAATGCGCAGTTCTATTTGAGAATAGTCGGCGCTCATTAGGATACGGCCAGGTTCACGCGGAATAAACGCTTTTCTAATTTCTCTACCGCGCGCTGTTCGGATAGGTATGTTTTGAAGGTTTGGATTGGTACTACTTAAACGACCCGTTACCGCCACCGCCTGCGCATAACTAGTGTGTACGCGTCCGGTTTTAGGATTGATCATGAGCGGAAGCGCATCTACATAGGTAGACTTAAGTTTTGTAAGCTCTCTAAATCCTAAAATGTCATCTACAATTTTATGTTGATTGGAGAGTTTTACAAGCACGTCTTCGCCGGTTGCGTACTGACCCGTTTTTGTTTTTTTAGCTTTTGGATCGAGTTTTAATTTATCAAATAAAACTTCGCCTAATTGTTTTGGTGAAGCAAGGTTAAAACGAACGCCCGCTTGTGCATACACGTTTTCTTCAAACTGTTTGGCGTCTACTTCTAAAAGTTTACTGTATTCGTTTAAAAAGTTATTGTCAATTTTTACGCCCTCAAATTCCATATCGGCAAGTACGCGTACAAGTGGATTTTCTACATTTTCAAAAACACGCTCCACTTCTTTTTCTTTTAATAAAGGAACAAAAACATGTTTTAATTGTAGTGTGATATCGGCGTCTTCACCAGCGTATTCTGTAATTTGTTCTACCGCCACATCTCGCATGCTGCCCTGATTTTTTCCTTTTTTTCCAATGAGGGCTTCTATGTGTACGGGCTCGTATCCTAAGTATTGAGCGCTCAGTAAATCCATACTGCGCCTGCCTTCTGGCTCAATTACATAATGCGCTAGCATGGTATCAAAAAGTTTATTTGCAGGAACCACGCCATACCATTTTAGTACGAGTAAATCGTATTTTATGTTTTGTCCAATTAATACAAGGTCCTGTTTTGCAAATACTTTTTCAAAATAAGAAAGCATTTTTTTAGCACCAGCTTCATTTGGTGGACAAGGAATATAATAACCCTGTCCTGGTTTCTCAGAAAAACTAAAACCAACGAGCTCTACATTGTTGGCATCTGTTCCAGTGGTTTCTGTATCAAAACAAATTTCGGTGGCAGTTAATAATTCTTCTGCAAGTGATTTTAATGCAGCTTCTGTTTCTACACAAATATATTGGTGTGGTGTATTGGTAATGTTTTTATCAGCAATCATTCCACGCTGTTCTGCTTCTTCACCAGCGTTACCCACGGCCTCTGCAGCTTCCATAGAACCCGCAGTAGCAGCGGATCCTGCAGCATTGGTTTTTTTACCAACTGGCGCTACCACTTCGTTACCAAATAAATCTGTTTGAACACCTTCTGGTGCTGGCATGTAGGCGTTAAAATCATCCCCTAAAATTCTTTTGCCCAGTGTTTTAAATTCTAGCTCAACAAATATTTCGGCGAGGGCTTCTTTATTAATAGGAGAGAGTGCAAAATCTTCTTCATGAAAACTTACCGGTACATCGGTAATAATTTTCGCGAGCTTCTTGCTCATGATGGCGTCGTCTACACCTTTTCTAATTTTTTCGCCCATGGCACCTTTAATGTTGTGCGCATTGGCCAATACGTTTTCGAGCGTATCGTATTCTTTTAAAAGTTTGGCTGCGGTTTTTTCTCCCACACCCATAATACCCGGAATATTATCAACAGCGTCACCCATGAGTCCCAACATATCTACCACCTGCTCTACGCGGGCGATATCCCACTTTTCACATATTTTTTGCGCGTCTAATATTTCTGCGGCGTTGCCCATAAACGGAGGCTTGTACATATATACGCCTGGATGCGTTAACAACTGACCATAATCTTTGTCGGGCGTAACCATGTATACTTCGTAGCCTTTGTCTGCGGCCTGCCAAGCAAGGGTACCAATAACGTCATCGGCCTCATAACCATCCAGTTCCATAACCGGTATATTAAAAGCCCTAATGATACGCTGAATTTCAGGGATAGATTCAATTAAATCTTCGGGGGCTTCCTGTCTATTGGCTTTGTATTCTGTAAAGTCTGTGTGGCGCTCGGTGGGCGCGTGCGTATCAAAACACACGGCAATATGGGTTGGCTTTTCTTTGTTGATTAAATCAATTAAGGTGTTGGTAAAACCAAATTGAGCGTTGGTGTTTTTTCCTTTAGAAGTAATACGCGGATTTCTAATGAGTCCGTAGTACGCTCTATAAATAAGGGCGAGCGCATCCAACAAAAAAAGTTTTTTAGCCATGGTGTAAAGTTACAAAAAACCCCGGCGAATTGCCGGGGTTTTGATAAGCTATTAAGTAGTTTATTTAATCTCGTATTTGTGTTTGTAACGCTCATACAACTGCTTGTGTTTGCTTGTGATAGCAACTGCGCGGCCTTGTATAAATGCATCTGTAACAATACTAGATTTCATATCTAAAATATCGCCTTCGCTAATCACAATGTTTGCGTCTTTACCTACTTCTAGGGTTCCTGTTTTATCAGCAACACCTAAAATTTTAGCAGCATTTAAAGTAATGGCTTGAAGGGCGCCTTCTTTACCTAAACCATATGCAGCAGCGGTTCCAGCGTTAAACATTAGGTTTCTACCACGGTTTTGAGGATCGTCATCGTTTAAGCAAAACAAAACGCCGGCTTTTTGTAAAGCGCTTGCCGCTTTGTAAGGTTGATCAATATCGTCATCGTCTGTGCTAGGTAAACTATGTTCTTGTGTTAAAATAACAGCAATGTTGTTGGCTTTTAATAAATCAGCAATTTGCCAGCTTTCACTTGCTCCTACTACCACTACATCAAAACCAAATTCTTTTACAAAATCAATCGCAACAATCATTTGTTTAACCTGATTACAATGCACAAATAATTTTTGTGTGTGGTTAAACAAACCTTTGGTTGCTTCTAGTTTTAAATTGATTTGCTTGTCGGCTCCTTTTTGATGGTACGCTTTTGCTTCTCTAAAAAAAGATTTTACTTCTTCAATTTTATCAAGCGCTTCTTTGATAGGATCGCCAGCTGGTGCAGCACCACCAAAACCTCTGCCGCCACCAAAGCCACGTCCACCACCTCTTGAAATTAAACTAGGCATATATAAATTCATGCCCATATCCGTTTTATACGCTGCGTCTTCAAAATTCCATGCGTCTAATTGTACTACAGATGATTGACCTGCAACAAGCTGTCCGCCCGGAATGGTGTGCGCAAGTAATATACCATTAAGTCTTAGGGTATTGATAATAACAGACTCTGCTTTATACGCTGCAATGCTACGTACGCTTGGGTTTAACTCACCAATTTCATTGATATCGGTGCTTCCTCTTACGCCTGATATTTCTTGTAAACCTAAATTAGACGCAGGTAAAATTAAACCCGGATATACCTGTTTGCCTTTTGCATCAATGGTGTTTTCTGCTTTTGGCGCAGCGGCTGCGTCACCAGCATATACAATTTTTCCATTGTCAAATACAACGGTTCCGTTTTCTATAACCTGTCCATTACCTACGTGCACGGTAGCACCTACAATGGCTGTTTTTTTATTTTGTTTTGCGGCAGGGTAAACATCATCTTGTGCAAATACTGCAACAGTGAATGATACGAGCGCGCCAAGTGTAACTATTATTTTTTTCATGTCGCTACAATTTATTTGTTTTCGTTTTGGGTTGCTTCCACTTCATCGCTATCTATTTCTAGCATACCTAATTTATGAGAATGGTCGTTGCAAATATGTACTTCTTTAAAGCTTGGAGCTGCTGGTATGGTTGGTCTTCCCGCTCTTTTTTCGCCCGCCATTTTAGCAATTAAACGGCTACGTTCTGCCTGCACTTGCTTACGCATTTGTGCATCTTTTTCGCGGTCAAAATATACAATACCATCCACCATTGTTTTTTCTGCTTTCGCATAAATACTTAATGGATTGTCGCTCCATACTACAAGGTCAGCGTCTTTACCAGCTTTGATGCTTCCTACTTTGCTATCAACGTGTAGCATTTTAGCAGGATTGATGGTTACCATTTTAATGGCTTCTTCTTCTGTTAAACCACCATATTTAACGCTCTTTGCAGCTTCTTGGTTTAAGCGACGCGCCATTTCTGCATCATCAGAATTGATCGCAACATTTAAACCCACTTTAGTCATAATGGCTGCGTTGTAAGGGATGGCGTCTGTAACCTCCACTTTATATGCCCACCAATCAGAAAACGTTGATGCAGCTACACCGTGTGCTTTCATTTTATCCGCTACTTTATAGCCTTCTAAAATATGCGTGAATGTGTTTACTTTAAAACCATACTTTTCTGCAACGCGCATGGTTGCTGTAATTTCACTTTGCACATAAGAGTGACAAGTAATGAACCGTTTTTTATTCATGATTTCTACAAGCGCATCTAATTCTAAATCGCGTCTTGTTGTTGGGTTTTTAGCAAGCGCCGCTTCGTATGCTTTTGCTCTTGCAAACGCATCGTTTAACACTTGTTCTACGCCCATTCTGGTGTCTGGGTAACGGTTGTTACCTTGAGTAGAAGAAGTACGTTTTACGTTTTCACCAAGTGCAAATTTGATAAATGGATCGGCTCCTTTAAATAATAAGCCGGCATCATCTGAACCCCATCTTAATTTAATTAACTGCGTTTGACCACCAATAGTATTTGCAGAACCGTGTAAGATATGAGAAGAAGTTACACCTCCACTTAATTGACGATAAATATCAATATCGTCTGGGTTGATATTATCTTGAATACGCACTTCTGATGTTACGCTTTGTCCACCTTCGTTGGTTGAAGCAGATGCAATATGCGAGTGTTCATCAATAATACCCGCTGTAACGTGTTTGCCTGTACCATCAATTACTTTAGCGCTCGCATCCGATAAGTTCTTGCCCACTTTTGCAATCTTACCGTTTTTAACAAGCACGTCTGTTTGCTGTAAAATGCCTTCTTTTTCTGAAGTCCAAACCGTTGCGTTTTTGATTAAATACGCTTGTGTATTGGTTGGAATAGAATCTAAACCAAAAGCCATCATAGGAAAAGTAACTTTTCCCATTTTGCCAGCACCGGCGCCAGCGCCGCCGCCAAATCCACCAGCTCCCATTCTGCCTCGGCCACCTGCATTAGATGCAGTGTCAGGCTCAGATGCAGAAGCATATACAGCTGTCCATGTAAAATTATTTCCTTCTGCATCCTGCGCTGTTCCATTAAAAGTATTACCTGCATTAAAGCCTGTAAATCTAATATTGTTGCGAGAGCGTTTTTCTGGTGCGAAAGAAAACTTCACTACTTTACCATCGTAACTAAATGTTGTAGCTACCGTATCTTTTGCAATAACGGTTGCGCTATTGTTGGTTTTAATTTCTAAAGCAAATGTTTGTGGTGTTGCGGTATTTAATGTTAATGTATAATTTCCATTAACGCTTGTCCACGCAGATTCGTTTATTGCGTGTTTTTCACCCATTACCCAGTTTTGTAATAAAGTTGTTTTTTCTGCGAAAACAGGACCCGTTGTAATTACAAAGTTGGCTAGTTTTCCAGCCTCAATACTTCCTACTTTATCATATACACCAAACCAAGTTGCTGGTGTTTTTGTAAGCGCATCCATGGCTGCTTTTTCTGATAAACCATTTTCAATCGCTTTTCTTACACTCGCTAAAAAAGATTTAGCATCTCTTAAGTCTGAACTTGTTAAGCAAAAAGGAATGCCTGCTTTTTCGATTGCGCCCGGATTTGTTGGCGCTAGTTCCCAATGCTTCATGTCTTGTAAAGAAACAAGCTTCGCATCTGTAGGATCTTCTACATCCATGGCCACCGGAAAGTTTAAGCTTACAATTAGTGGCGCTTTTGTAGCTGCCACTTCTTTAATTCTTTGGTATTCTTTTCCCGTTGCTTTAATAATATATTGTACGCCAAATTCATCTCCTATTCGGTCTGCGCGCATTACACCCCAAACATCACCAGCACCTCTGTCTGCAGGATCAAACACCTGAGGAAGTGACATGTTGTTGTTAAAAGATTGAAGCGTAATATTTACACCATCTCCTTGTAAACCAGTTGCGCTTGGATTGTTCTTATACCATGCCGCGTCTAAATAAGTTTGACGTAATAACGCAATAGAACCCATTAATGAACTTGGATAAGTTTGAGAAGATGTTCCTTTATTAAAGGATAATAAAGACGCTGCTTTTTCTTTAAGTACTACAAAATTATCTTTGCTGTCTGCAAGCGTTACCACAGATCCTGTTCCTCTAACAATACCATCTTTTTGGTGTGTTAGTACGGTACCAAATCCTGTTTCTCTAAATGATTTTGCTCTTGCCTCATCTACCGAAAAAAGTTTGTGGCCTTCTACATCAGATTTTAATGCTTGGTTCCAACCGTAAGCACCTTTTTGATTGTTGGTTAATTGACCGGGGCCACCAAAACTAAACCCACCTTGCGCACGCTGTTGTTGTGGCATACCATAATCGGTGTAGGCATCAATAAATGATGGATAAATAAACTTGTCTTTACAATCTACCACTACAGCATCTGCTGGAACGGCAACGCCTTCGCCTACTGCAACAATTTTTCCGTCTCTAATAACGAGCGTTGCATTTTTAATAGTGGTTTGGGCATCTTTTACAATGGTTGCATTGGTAAATGCATAACAGCCGTCGCGCTTATCGCCAACGCCGTTTACTTGAAAAGTTTCTTGGGCCTGCACAAAATTTAATAGCAGCAACCCAACAAACATCAGGCAGATTTTTTTCATACTTGTTGTTTTATTTTGTTTTTCCTTGGTCTACAGATTTTATAAAATTAATAACGCCATCCATAAATACTTTTTGATCATCCCACATGGCCAGGTGGCTTCCGTTTGGACAATATAAATATTGACCATTTGGAAATTGTGTACTCATCCATTTCATGTGTTCTGGATCCATCGTGTCATATTTTGCACCAACGGTTAGTGTAGGTACTTTAATAGAAGCTAGTTCTTTTTTGCGGTCCCAATTTACAATACGTCCACTCACTGTAAATTCAGAATGACCTTGCATCATCACATAAATTTCTTCGTTTACGTGTTGTAGTGAGCGCATTACAGAATTTGGCCACTCCGGTAAACGGCAAAGGTGTTTGGTATAAAATTCACTAAATACAAGGGATGTATAGGTAGGGTCTTTATACATTCCTTTTGCTTCATAGTTTTGTAATGAGTCTACGAGTGAAGGGCGCATTTCTTTGCGCAGTACTTTGTTATAATTTGCATAATCAGGAATACTAGCCATCATATTTCCAATGACCATGCCTTTAATATGCTGTTGATATTTTAATGCGTATTCTATGGCGAGCATGCTACCCCATGAATTTCCAATAATATAAAAATTATCTTTGGTTAAATTGAGTGCTACGCGCACCTGTTCTACTTCATCCACAAAACGGTCGATGGTCCAAAGACTACTATCTTTTGGTTGATCACTATAAAAAGAACCCAGTTGATCGTACTCTATAATTTCGTATCCCTGTGCTGGTAAAAAACTTTCGAAACATTCCATGTATTCGTGCGTCATGGCTGGTCCACCATGTAGTAACAATACTTTTACGCGGTCGCTATTACCAATACTTTTAGTCCAAACATTAAATGTTCCGATGGGTGTTTTAACGGGTATCATTTTGATACCTGCCTGCTGAACACCAGAATCTTTAGGTCCTAAAAATTGGGCGAGTGTTGGCGCATTGTTATTGTTTGCGCAAGCGGTAAATAATAAAATTCCTGCCGCTGCTAAGGTGGTTTGTAATAGTTTTTTCAAGGGTATGGTTTAGCTTATGAATGTACATAAAAATCCCATACACTTTTAGTGCATTTATGTGAGCGGGCCTATCTACCCATATATACCATGAGTATTTGAATGTCGCTTGGATTTACACCGCTAATTCTGCTTGCTTGGCCGAGTGTAGATGGTCTAATTTTTTTGAACTTTTGCATGGCTTCGTTAGAGAGCGCGGCAATACCATCGTAGTTAAACGTATCCGGAATAATATGGTTTTCCATTTGCAACATACGGGTTGCAATTTCTTGTTCCTTTTCTATATAACGCTCGTATTTTATTTGAATTTCTGCTTGCTCTAAAATTTGCGGATGAAAGCCTGCGAGCGCTTCTTTTAAACGGGGCATAGCTGCTGAAAGGCCCGGCAGGTCTACGTTTGGACGTAGTAAGATTTTTGAGGCCTTTTGTTTTTCGGTAATAGATGCCGAATTAATTTCATTGAAATAGCCTTCAATTTCTGAAGGTTCGATGCTATAAGAAGCGAGTATATTTTTTATTTCAGTAACGCTATTTTTTTTCGCTTCCACGGCGTCCATTCTATCTTGTTTTGCAAGACCCAATTGATGGCTTAAAGGCGTTAAACGTAAATCAGCGTTGTCTTGTCTTAGTAGGGTTCTAAACTCGGCACGAGACGTAAACATGCGGTAAGGCTCTTCGGTTCCTTTGCCCACTAAATCGTCTATGAGTACGCCAATATATGCTTCACTTCTTTTTAAAATAACAGGGTCTAATTCGCGCGACTTTTGGTGCGCGTTAATGCCGGCCATTAAACCTTGGCAGGCCGCTTCTTCGTAACCTGTGGTACCGTTTATTTGTCCAGCAAAAAACAAGTTTTCGATGAGCTTTGTTTCGAGTGAATATTTTAATTGTGTAGGCTGAAAATAATCGTACTCGATGGCGTAACCTGGTCTAAAAAATCGACAATTCTCAAATCCTGGCACACTACGAAGAGCTTCGTACTGAACTTCTTCTGGCAATGAGGTAGAAAAACCGTTTACGTATATTTCTACGGTATTCCAGCCTTCGGGCTCCACAAACAATTGGTGCCTATCTCTTTCCGCGAAGCGGTTAATTTTATCTTCAATACTTGGACAATATCTAGGACCAACGCCTTCAATTCTACCCTGAAACATAGGGCTTCTATCAAAGCCCGTTCTTAACAGGTCATGTACTTTTTGATTGGTATAGGTAATGTGGCAACTGCGCTGGTCGGCGGGCTTTATACGTGGTGTGTCTTTGTATGAAAAACCCACAACTTCTTCATCTCCAGCCTGTTCCTCCATTTTAGAATAGTCTAAACTGCGTCCATCTACCCTTGGTGGTGTACCTGTTTTTAATCGGTCACTCTCCATACCAAGCGCTACTAACTGCTCGGTGATGCCCGTTGCTGCTTTTTCTGCAACACGTCCTCCACCAAATTGCTTTTCTCCAATATGAATAATTCCATTTAAAAAGGTTCCAGAGGTAACCACCACTGTTTTAGATCTAATCTCATGTCCCAATCCTGTAATAACACCACCCGCTCTATTGTCTTTTATAATCAACCCCTGCACGGTGTCTTGGTAAAAATCTACATTTGGGGTTTCTTCTAGCATCTCTCTCCACTTGGCAGCAAACAACATACGGTCGTTTTGAGCACGGGGGCTCCACATAGCAGGGCCCTTACTCCTATTGAGCATTCGAAATTGAATGGTACTTGCATCTGTAACTAGTCCAGTGTATCCACCCATTGCATCTATCTCACGTACGATCTGACCCTTGGCAATTCCACCAATAGCAGGGTTACAACTCATTTGTGCAATGGTTTGCATATTCATAGTAACTAGGAGCACTTTACTACCTAGGTTGGCGGCGGCAGCTGCGGCCTCACAGCCTGCGTGCCCAGCACCTACAACAATAACATCATAATCTGGAAACATGGATGCAAAGATAATCCAATCAAAAAGAAAACAAGGTACTAGGTGGTTAGATTTGAATGTTTCACGTGGAACATGGGCAAACGCCCCATTAAGATTAGGTAAACATGTTGGGGGGTTCCACGTGGAACTTACTTTTTTGTATAGCGCTTAAGGTATGCATCCTCTTTGGCGCGCATTATCAAAATATCAGCCTTGCTCTTATCCTTGTAACCGCATAAATGAAGGGCTCCATGAAAAAGTACACGAAGCATTTCATTGGTAAATGTAACTCCAAGGGTTGCAGCATTGTCCTTAACCCTATCTGTACTGATGTAAACTTCAGCAACAACAGGTGTTCCCTTATCGTGTAGGCCAAAAGTTATGATATCAGTGTAGTAATCGTGGTTTAAAAACTGCTGGTTAATAGACAAAAGGTATTTGTCAGAGCAAAAAATATAGTTGATCGTGGCCAGTGGTGTCTTCTCTTTTTTAAATAAGCTTTCAATAAAAGCTTTTAGTTCTGTTTTAGCTGGTAAGGTAAGCGCGGAGTCGGCCTTTTGGAAATTTACTTTTTGCATATATGCAAGTTAAGTTTAACTCCAAATTTCGTAACATTTTCTTTGGTACGAACGGTACCTTTGCACAAATCTTAAGCAGTAACAAAATAGGGTGCATGAAAAAATTATCTGAATTAGCGGCAGGAGAAGTGGGCATCATTCACTCTTTTGAAAAAGACGAACTCTATATTAAGTTATTAGAGATGGGCTGTGTTCCGGGCGAACCCGTAAAAATTTTACAAGTTGCTCCCCTAGGAGATCCAATATCAATTGAAGTTTCGGGATATCATTTAAGCTTACGCTTAAGTGAAGCAGACAATATAATGGTAACAATTGTTACCGAAAACTAACACAACTAATTGATTATCAATATATTAGATGAAAATAGGTTTATACTTTGGTTCTTTTAATCCAGTTCACCACGGTCATTTAATGATCGCGAGTCATGTAGTGAATAGAACAGAAGTACAACAAGTTTGGTTTGTGGTGTCGCCACAAAATCCATTTAAAACAGCAGGATCTTTACTCAACGAATACGACAGGTTGCACCTTGTAAATTTAGCCATCGAAAATGACGAAACAAGATTAAGGGCGTCCGATGTTGAATTTAAATTACCACGCCCCTCTTATACGATCGACACGCTGATCTATTTAGAAGAAAAATATCCGCAGCACGAATTTTCTATCATTATGGGAAGCGATGGATTTATAAATATTCCTCGCTGGAAAAACGCAGACCTACTTTTAAAAAAGTATGCATTCTATGTTTATCTCCGTCCAGGCTTTGAAACCGTTGATACACTTGAAGCTAACGTTACTATATTAAAGGCACCGCTCTTAAATATTTCAGCTACAGATATTAGAGACAATATTAAAGACCAAAAAACAATACGGTACCTAGTTCCTGAAAATGTTAGAAAGGAAATAGAAGACAATCATTATTATAAATAAAATTTTACGCAATAAAAAAAGCCTCGCTAACAATAAGTAGCGAGGCTTTTTAAATATATATAAAAACTACTAATAGAAAGTAGATCTATTGTCAGTAATTTTTGCAGACTTTTTGATAGCCTCAAAGCCTCTAAAAATAGAAGATTGTGCGGCTTGTAATAAAGTAGCTTTAAATGAAGCAGCGTCTTGCATACTTGCACCAGCACCAATGTTTTCAGGCTTTACAGCAAATACACCCGAAACGCCTTCGATAGCTGGGGTATTTTTTCCAATCAATGCTTTATTAAATGCAGCACCAATAACTTTTGGCTCAGCACCTACACCCGGTACAAATGGAGAAGCAAAACTTAAGCTATCTATTCTTTGAGCAGGGAATCCAGCAGATTTTGCAAAATCTTCAAGCGTTGAACCCTTAAACTTAGACTCAATAATTTGTTTTGCTTTGATTTCGTTTCTTACAAAACCCTCAACAAGTGGTCTAGCTTCAGCTACACCCATCGTTCCTTTTTCACCAATAGATGTAATAATCGCAACAATATAAGCATCACCAATTTCTGTTGGTTCAGAAACGGTGCCTACTTTATTATCATACACCCAACGAACGGTTTCTCTGCTTTTTCCTAAACCAGCAATCGTGAAATCATTTTTCTTGATATCAACACCATTCAAAATTTGTAGGTTGTTTTTTAGTGCGTTTTGTTCGAAATCTTTTTTAGACTTACTATTAGCAACAAATGAAGAAGCTGCAGTTGAAGCTGCTGTTACTGTTTCATTACTTGCAACAATTGCTTTAGATAAGTATGCAATTTTATAAGCTGGTGCAAAATTCTTTTGGTCTAAAACTTCTGTATAGTGATAACCGAATTCTGATTTAACTACATCTTTTGTTCCCTTTGGTTTATCAAAAGAAAAATCATTAAACGCACCAACCATTTGTCCTTGCGCAAAATATTCATATACGCCACCTTTTTCTTTACTTCCTTGATCATCTGAATACTTTTGTACGAGTGCATTAAAATCAGCACCACCAGCAACTGCGTATTTAATAGAATCTGCTAATTTTTTAGCAAGGCTATCGGGTCTAACTTGTTGACCTGATCTTGGATCTACAGTTGCAATTAAAATATGACGAACCCTTGCACTATCTGGCCAGTTTTTAACGCCTACCATTTTAGCTAGTACATAAGAGTTACCATCTACGTAAGGACCATATACTGTTCCAGTAGGTATTTTAACAAGTGTATCTTTATTGGCTTGTTGCATTCTTGTTTTACTAAAATAACCATCGTAAAAAGGTAAATCACTTCCTACTCTATTCAAAAACGCAGCATTATCAGTAGTTGTAGCGAATTCTTGTTTTTGTGCTGCAATTTCATTTAACACTGTAGCACTGTCTGAACTACTTGGAATAGCACTAAAAGAAACATAAGCAATAGATCTTGTTTCTTCCTCTTTTTGATAAGCAGCTGCATTGGTTTTTACATAAGTAGCAATAGCGTCATCAGAAACTTTAATAGTGCTATCAGCAATTGTTGCATAAGGAACAAAAACTACAGAAGCACTAGCAATTTGATTGTTATCAGCAATTTGCTTTTCAACCAACCATTTTGGTACATATGCAGACTTTTGTAGTAGTACACTATATTTATTACGAAGCGCTTGTTCTAACACAGGTTGAATATAAACCTGGTTGATCATTTTGATTTGCTCAGCATTTTTGCTTTTTTTAATTTGAGCAAATGCTTTTTTAGCATCTTCTACTTTAAATAAACCAGTAGCTGGATCTGTAAATTCTTGTTTTAATGGAGAATTTTCAGAAAATAAAATATCGCTTAATTCTTTAGCTGTTACTTGTAAACCTAATTTAGAACACTCTGCCTCAATTAATAAGCGGTCTACTTCTTGATTCCATAAAGAACCAATTAGTTGATCTCTTTGCGCACCTTGGCTAGCATACATTTTTTCTTGCATTGCAAGTTTTTCTTCAAAAACTGTTCTTTCTAATTTTTGACCATTTACTTCACCAATGGTTGTTGAATTAGAAAAAGCCCTTCCGCCTCTACCAACACCATCTTGTAATATAAATGCAATTAAGGCTACAGCGATAATAGTAAAAATGATCCACGTGCCTCTGTCACGAATACTTTGAATAACAGACATAAAAACGAATTATTATAAATAATATGTACCGGCAATTTACCGGAGGGCAAAAATAAGGTATTGCGGGCTTATTTCTATCCACAAACTAGGGGTTAATAAGTAGTATTTTAGGTGGAAAACAGCCCATTTTTATAAAATGAATGTGGATAGTAATAGAACAACTAAGGGGGTAAAAGCGATTTAAGGGGTAAAGGGGCAAAATAAACTCATTTTACACCCAGTTAACTAACAGTATATAACTAGTGAATACTAAAATATTTATCATTTGATAACCTTAAAAATAATCAAGGAAAAAGGTTAATAATAGTAAAATTCATTGATTACTTATGTTTATAAAACTGTGTATTAAGGTGTATAACAAGTGAACACTAAAAATATAAGTATGTGTATAAGAAGGTTATTAAGATATTAACACCCGTAATAGTAATAGTTTATTTAAATAAAAAGGTATTAAATCTATTATTACGGTAATTATTAACACACAATTTTTTTAGAAAAAATAGATCCATAAAAATCAGCAGCTTCATGTAATTTCAATCTTATGAAAATATTAAAATTTGTATTTGCTTTTTTAATCCTGTCGTACACAGCTAAAACGCAACCTACTCAAAAACCTCCATTGCACGGAAAAAATTGGATGGCCATTACTGGTAAACCACTTGCTGCAACCGCTGGTTCTATTATTTTTAACAAAGGTGGAAACGCTGTAGATGCTGCTTGTGCTATGTTAGCAGCCACTTGTACTATGTGGGATGTGTTAAGTTGGGGTGGTGAAACACAGGCGTTAATTTATAATCCTAAAACAAAACAGGTTATTGCGATATCCGCTATGGGCGTGGCTCCTACGGGTGCAACACCAGAATTTTTTAAAAATAAAGGGATGAATTATCCTCCCGAATTTGGTCCATTAGCAGCAACAACACCAGGTACACCCGGTGGAATTTGTTTTATGCTTGCAGAGTATGGAACCATGCGTTTAGAAGAAGTTTTAAAACCAGCTATGCAACTTGCTGCGGGTTATCCAATTGATGCACAAACAGCAAATAGTATTGAACGTGGTAAACAAAGAATTAAAGATTGGCCTTACAGTAAAAAAGTTTTATTACCACACTTAGGTGAAAAAAGAGAAGCACCGGAAGCTGGTGAAATATTTATTCAAAAAGATTTACTAGCCACTTTACAAAAATTAGTAGACGCAGAAAAGCAAGCACTTAAAAAAGGAAAATCCAGAAAGGAAGCTATTTATGCAGCTTATGATCGTTTTTACAAAGGTGATATTGCCGAGGAATTTGTTAGAGGTGCACAGGAACAAGGTGGTTTAATTACCCTTAAAGATTTAGCCAATTGGAAACCTACCATCGAAACACCTTTACAAATTAATTATAAAGGGATTGATGTTTATAAACTACAGTCTTGGACGCAAGGTCCTAGTATGCTTCAGGCTTTAAATATTTTAGAAAATTATGACTTAAAATCAATGGGTTATAATTCTCCAAAATATATACATACGGTGTATCAGGCCATGAATTTAAGTTTCGCCGACCGCGATTTCTATTATGGAGACCCGTTATTTTCTAGTCAAATTCCTATCAAAGGCTTACTCAGTAAGGATTACGCTAAAAAAAGGGCTTCAGAAATACCTACTAATTTTAATAATCCAAATACAGCGCCCGGAGATCCTTATCCTTTTGAAGGAAAACAAAACCCTTATGTAAGTTTATTAGAAAAAAGAGCCGAACTATATAATAGCGATACCGCTACCAGAAAAACAGGGGTAATACCAAGTCATGACGGTACAGAAATAGCTAAAAACGAAGCCCTTAACAATGAATTATATATGGACCGCTTATGGAGGGGAACAACCTCTGTAGAAGCTGCAGATACAAGCGGATGGGTGGTATCAATTACACCAAGTGGTGGTTGGATTCCTGCATGTATTGCTGGTAATACAGGTGTTGGAATGAGTCAGCGCATGCAATCTTTTGTTTTAGATTCTATTCAAAATCCATTTAATGTAGTAGCGCCTGGAAAAAGACCGCGCGTTACATTAACACCAAGTCTTGCTTTAAAAGATGGAAAACCATTTTTATCTTTTGCGGTGCAGGGTGGTGATACACAGGATCAAAATTTATTACAGTTTTTTTTAAACATGGTTGAATTTGGAATGACCGTACAACAAGCGGCTGAAGCAGCAAATATTAATTCCAATCAATTATGGTTATCATTAGGTGGAAATAAAATTGCCGACAGAAAACCAAAACCTGGTAATTTAACACTGAATTCAAATACCCCAGAAAAAGTTAGAACCGAATTAAAAAATATGGGTTACAAATTAAGTTTTGATCCAAGAAGTAGTGGTCCTATCAATGCTATATTTTTTGATTGGAAGCATGGAAGCCTTTGGGGTGGCAGCTCTAACAATGGTGAAGACTATGGAATTGGTTGGTAAAAAAATAAAAAAATAAAAAAATGAGAAAAAGTATTTTAATAATTGCGTCATTATTTTTTACATCACTTGTATTTGCTCAAACAAAAACACCTTTTGTTTTATACAATAGCAAAGGAAAAAAAGTGAGCTATAAAAAAATGATTCGGGTGTTAGCACAAAATGATATTGTGCTTTTTGGTGAATACCATAACAACGCCATTGCACACTGGCTTCAATTAAGTGTTACCAAAGATTTATTTGAAAAAAGAAAATTAACGCTTGGTGCCGAAATGTTTGAGCAGGACAATCAACCACAGTTAAATAATTATTTGCAAGGAAAAATAACTGCGAAACAATTAGATTCGTCTGCACGTTTATGGAAAAATTATCCTACCGATTATGCACCACTTGTAAATTTTGCCAAAGAAAATAATATTCCATTTACAGCCACCAATATTCCACGCAAATACGCATCACTGGTTTCAAAAAAAGGATTTACAGCACTTGATAGTTTAACGGCGCAGGAAAAATCTTGGATCGCACCACTACCAATGGCCTATGACCCTGAACTTCCAGGCTATAAAAATATGATTGCGATGATGGGTGGTCACGGTGGTGAAAATTTACCAAAAGCACAGGCTAGTAAAGACGCTACAATGGCACATTTTATACTTAGCACACAAGCGCCTGGTAGTTTATTTATCCATTATAATGGTTCATATCACTCCGAAAACTATGAGGGTATTGGTTGGTATTTAGCAAAATCCAATCCTTTGCTAAAAATCAAAACCATTACCACGGTAAGCCAAAAAAACATCCATAATTTGGAGGCCGAAAACCTAAATAAGGCCCACTATATTATTTGCGTAGATTCCGACATGACCAATACGTACTGATAATCAACACATTAGATTAATCTAGACAAATTACGCATAAATACAGGGCGGCTTTTTAAAAACCTTGTTCTACATTTAATAATCGGTAACAAAATAAGCCCCGCTAAACCCATTAGCTAAAAAATACTAAAAAAATTAGTTTAATTAACAAAGGGTTATTATCTTTGTTATCTATTAGCACGTAACAAGTAAAAAACAACCATATGAGTAACACTGAAAAATTAAAGGCGCTAAAATTAACAATCGACAAAATAGACAAAGACTATGGTAAAGGTTCTGTCATGATGATGAACGAACGTAGCCAAGAACCTATGGAAGTAATTTCTACGGGCTCAATAGGACTTGATAGTGCACTTGGAATAGGTGGTTTACCAAAAGGTAGAATTATTGAAATATATGGTCCAGAATCTTCTGGTAAAACAACGGTTGCAATTCATGTAATCGCAGAAGCGCAAAAAAAAGGTGGCATGTGTGCCATTATCGATGCGGAACACGCATTTGATAGTGCTTACGCAAAAAAATTAGGCGTAGACGTTGATAGTTTGCTCGTATCTCAACCAGATTATGGTGAGCAAGCACTAGAAATTGCCGATCGTTTAATTTTATCAGGCGCCCTCGATGTTGTGGTTATTGACTCTGTGGCAGCACTTGTACCAAAAAGTGAATTAGAAGGTGAAATGGGTGATTCTAAAATGGGATTACACGCAAGACTTATGAGCCAGGCGCTTCGTAAGCTTACAGCAACCATTAATAAAACAGGAACGGTTTGTATTTTCATCAACCAACTACGTGAAAAAATTGGCGTAATGTTTGGTAACCCTGAAACAACTACAGGCGGTAATGCATTAAAATTCTATGCTTCAGTTCGTCTAGATATTAGAAGAATGACACAAATTAAAGATGGTGATGCAGCGGTTGGTAACCACGTAAAAGTAAAAGTGGTTAAAAATAAAGTAGCACCTCCATTTAGAGCAGCAGAGTTTGATATCATTTTTGGAGAAGGTATTAGTAAACTAGGTGAAATCATTGATATGGGTGTAGAACTTGGAATTGTTCAAAAAAGCGGTAGCTGGTTTAGCTATGACACCAATAAGCTTGGACAAGGAAGAGAGTCTGTAAAAACACTTTTACACGATAATCCAGAATTAGCCAACGAAATCGAAGCTAAAATTAGAGCTAAGGTTATCGAAGCTAGAACTGCAGCTGCCGAAGCTTAGATGATGCAACAAACACTTGAATATTTGATGGGTTAGTAATAATAAAAATAGCCGTCTCTGTAAAAAGGGGCGGCTATTTTGTTTATTTTACAAAAAAATCTGGTTTGCTGTACCGACTACTACTCTTTTTAATACGTATCGCACTTAAAATATTTTGTGTGTCCATTAAAGTACACAACAAAAAAGCCTTACAACAAAAGGGTCCTTTACTAATTGTTGCCAACCACCCCGATTCATTTTTTGACGCACTTGTAATCGCAGCAAATTGTAAATATCCCATCTCTTTTTTAGCAAGAGGAGATGTATTTACAAAGCCTTGGCATAATTTTTTATTACGCGCACTTAATATGATGCCCGTTTATAGACAAAGAGAAGGAAAAGAACACTTACATAAAAATCAAAATAGTTTTGATGCTAGTGTACAAATATTACAAAACGGTGGAACCGTACTAATTTTTATTGAAGGGACTTGTTTAAATAAAAATGAAATTCAACCATTTAAAAAAGGAGCAGCCAGAATTTTACAACAGGCAGTGGCCGCTGGCGTAACCCCAGCAGTGCTTCCAGCGGTGATCACCTACAATGGTTTTAAACATTTCGGCAAAAAAATATTCTTGATGATGGGTAGCACTGTACCCGCTACTCAGTTTTTTAATAAGAACGCCGTAGCAGAAAATGCTGCTATTGAAAGAAATAATTTTAATAACCACGTGATGGAGGAAATGGTTGCTCTATTTAAAGAACCGCCTTCCAAAAAATACAAACGTCCATTGTATCTATTTCCAATAATTGGCATTGCATGGTTTTGGCATGCCCCACTTTATTTAATGATCAAAACTTTTGCAGCACACAAAACAAAGGGAACTGTATTTTATGATTCGGTTTTGTTTGCGCTTCTACTATTTATTTATCCTCTTTATTTATTCTTACTATTTATAATACTTTCATCTATTGGTGTATCCTGTTTCACGAACGCTTTGATAATTGCGGCACACCCTTTATTGGCTATCATTTACACCCAAACAAAAAAATAAATTAAGTACCTTTCTACCTCAATTTCTATCCCAATGATTAACATTAAAAAATTAGGCGCACGTAAACGAATTGCACTGGTGGCACATGACAATAAAAAAGCCGATTTAATGGCATGGGTAGAGCACAATAGGGAAGTGTTATCCAAACACGAGCTTGTAGCAACGGGCACCACCGGAAAAATTATTGAAGAAAAAATTGATAGGCCCGTAAAAAAATTAATGAGTGGTCCCATGGGTGGTGACCAGCAAATTGGTGCTATGATTGCCTCTGGTGAAATAGACATGATGTTTTTTTTCTGGGATCCTATGGAAGCCCAACCACACGATAGCGACGTTAAAGCGCTATTGCGACTTTGCGTACTATGGAATATTCCCATGGCCTGTGATAGAGCCACTGCCGATTTTGTAATTACATCACCATTTATGAATGGCGACTATGATGCAACGGTTCCTGATTATAGCGGTTATTTAAACAGGAAGATTGTAAAATAGGATGCAAAAAATAAATATCAGGAACTGGCAAATCAGCGACGCCCAAGCACTTGCCGCAGTAGCTAACAATCGAAATGTTTGGAATAGTATTAGAAACGAATTTCCAAGCCCATATACCGTTATGGATGCGCTTGCTTGGATAAAGCACGCCAATGAAGAAAAGCCTGTGTCAAATTTTGCCATAGAAATTGGAAGTATTGTAGCCGGAAACATAAGCTGTACTTGGCATAAAGACGTATATGCCAAAACCGTAGAGATTGGATATTTTATTGGTGAAAATTATTGGGGTAAAGGAATTGCAACCGCAGCCGTTTCTCAAATGGTTGAAGCAATAAAAAAGAACAAAGAGATTGTACGTATCGAAGCAAAAATATTTGGGAATAATTTGAGATCCGCTCGTGTACTCGAAAAAAATAATTTTGTATTAGAGGGCACAAGAAAAAAAGCAATTTTTAAAAACGGCGTAATCGCTGATGAAGAAGTATGGGTTCATTTGGTATCATAAAAAAATTTACTGCACCTGCAATTTGTGTGGTGATATTATTTTTTTCATGCGCACAAAAAAAGTATGCCAATCCGCGCATACAAATTGAAACCAAGTATGGTATTATAGAGGCCGAATTATACCCTAGCAAAGCGCCGCAAACCTGCGCTGCCATTCTATCTTATGTAGATTCTGGTTTTTATGAAGACGCTTCTTTTTACCGCGTATTAAATGTTACCAATCAACCGTCTAATGCCCCCAAAACCGAAATTTTGCAGGGTGGACTTTGGAAAACAAACTACATGAAGCTCTATGAAATGAAGGGGATTCCACACGAACCCACTTCTAAAACAGGACTCAAACATACCGATGGGGTATTATCACTAGCGCGCAATTTACCGGGCACCGCCAACGCCGAATTTTTTATTTGCATTGGCAACCAACCTGGTCTCGACGAAGGCGGCGAAAACGTAGAAGACAAACTGGGTTATGCAGCATTTGGAAAAGTAGTAAAGGGTATGTCTGTGGTTCGAAAAATATATATGTTAAACGATCACGAACAAATGCTCACCCCACCTGTTGCTATCTATAACATCACTAGAAAATAACGTAAATGCCTTTTACACTTCAAGCACCCTATACACCAGCAGGTGATCAGCCTTCGGCCATTGATCAGCTCACAAAAGGCGTGCTTGAAAACGAGCAGTACCAGACACTACTAGGGGTTACGGGTAGCGGTAAAACCTTTACCATAGCCAATGTGATTCAAAATACACAACGCCCTACGCTGGTGCTTACGCACAATAAAACCCTTGTGGCACAACTATATGGCGAGTTCAAGCAGTTTTTTCCGGACAACGCCGTTGGATATTTTGTAAGCTATTACGATTATTATCAGCCCGAAGCCTATATGCCGGTTACGGGTGTATACATCGAAAAAGATTTAAGTATCAATGAAGAGCTTGATAAGCTTAGGCTTCAAGCCACCGCGCAATTGTTAAGTGGACGTAGAGATATTATTATTGTTGCGAGCGTGAGTTGTATTTATGGTATGGGTAATCCTACCGAATATGAAAATGGAATTGTGCGCATTCATACGGGGCAAGTAGTTTCACGACAAGCGTTTTTACATGCACTTATAAACTCTTTATATACGCGTACCCAAGATGATTTTAAACGTGGCTCCTTTAGAGTAAAAGGTGATACCGTCGATATTAATTTACCCTACGTAGATTTTGGATACCGCGTCACTTTTTTTGGAGATGAAATTGAATCCATCGAAAGTATTGAAACCGAAACCAGCAAACGCATTGGTACCATGGACAATGCGGCTATTTTTCCAGCTAATTTATATTTAGCGCCCAAAGACATGATTGTAGAAGTGATTCACGAAATACAAGATGAAATGCGCGCGCAGTACGAATATTTTATGCGTGTGGGAAAAAAGCAAGAAGCCAACCGCATCAAAGAAAGAGTAGAATACGATTTAGAAATGATTCGTGAATTAGGTTATTGCTCCGGCATCGAAAACTATTCACGTTTTTTTGATCGAAGAAAACCTGGCACTAGACCCTTTTGTTTACTCGATTATTTTCCTAAAGATTTTTTGTGCATTATAGATGAGAGCCATCAAACGATTCCGCAAATTGCCGGTATGTACGGTGGCGATAGGTCTAGAAAAATGACACTGGTAGATTATGGATTTCGTTTGCCAAGTGCAATAGATAACAGACCACTTAATTTTCATGAGTTTGACAACATGATTGGTCAAACAATTTTTGTGAGCGCTACCCCTGCCGAATATGAACTAGAAAAAACAGGAGGTGTAGTGGTAGAGCAGGTTGTAAGGCCTACCGGCTTATTAGATCCCCCCATCGAAGTGCGTCCAAGCCATCATCAAATCGATGATTTACTCCACGAAATAGACCTTCGTATTGCAAGTGGTGATCGTGTACTTGTTACTACACTTACCAAACGTATGGCCGAAGAAATGAATCAGTATTTAGCCAAGCGAAACATCAAAGCCAAATACATTCATAGTGACGTGGATACATTAGAACGCGTAGAAATTTTAAGAGACTTACGACTTGGTGTTATTGATGTTCTCGTTGGTGTTAACCTTTTAAGAGAAGGACTTGATTTACCAGAAGTTTCATTAGTAGCAATTTTGGATGCCGACAAAGAGGGGTTTTTAAGAAACGAAAAATCATTGACACAAACAGCTGGACGTGCCGCGCGAAATGTAAACGGACTCGTAATTTTTTATGCCGATAAAATGACCATGAGCATGCAGCGCACCATCGATGAAACGTCTCGTCGGAGAGCCAAGCAAGTTGCTTACAATGAGTCCCACAACATAACACCTACAACGGTTTCAAAAAGCAAAGAGCAGGTGTTTGCACAAACATCGGTGCTTGATATTAAGGGCTACGATCCGTCAAATGCGGTGCAACAAAACAAAGACAAAACAGAGAGCCAAACCTTTGCAGAGCAGGTGGTGTATACAACCATTCCTCAAATAGAAAAAGCCATCAAACAAGCTAAAAAAGAAATGGAAGCTGCTGCAAAAGACATGGACTTTATAGAAGCCGCTCGCCTCCGAGACGAAATGTTTCGTTTACAAAAAATACGAGAGGAGATGAAATAACCTTCTCAAGGTTTTGTAGAAAGTATAGATTTCTTATCTTGTTATCCAACGATGCTGCCTATGCGCTTTTTTTGGTCTCTATACGTATGGATTACCGGTTGGAAAATCCAGAATAACTTCCCCTATCATTTAGATAAGTGTGTACTCATTGTAGCCCCACATACCAGCGCCTGGGATTTTGTTGTTGGCCTTGCCATTAGAAGTGTTAGGCATTTAGAACAGGTTAAATACCTTGGGAAAGACTCTTTATTTAAGGGCCCATTTGCATTTATCTTTAAAAATACCGGCGGTTTTCCGGTAGACAGGTTTAATAAACACAATATGGTGGATCAGGTGGTCCAGCTATTTAATAGCCACGAAAAATTTGTGCTTGCCCTTTCTCCCGAAGGGACCAGAAAAAAAACGGATAGACTGCGTACCGGCTTTTACCACATTGCAAAAAACGCTGGTGTGCCCATTGTTATGGTAGGACTTGATTTTGGCAAAAAAGAAGTGACGTTTAGTGAACCGTTTTACACCACCAATAACGAAACAGAAGATTTCAAAAAAATAATAACCTTTTTTGCACCCTTACAAGGTAAAATTCCGGAATATGGGATGTCACATTTATTAGATAATTATGCAAACAACAACCAATAAATTTCCAACCCTCATTGATAAGTTTTGTGCATTTGAAGCTTCACAAGCCAATCAACTTTTTTTATCAGAACCAGTGAGGGGTGTATATCAAAATTTTACTTGGGCCGAGGCTGGACAGCAAATAAGAAAAATGGCTGCTGCATTAAATGCCATGGGTCTTGGAAAAGATGATAAGGTTGCGATACTAAGTAAAAACTGTGCGCACTGGATCATGGCCGATTTGGCAATTGCATTTGCGGGTTGTGTATCGGTACCAATGTATCCAAACATGACCGCAGATTCTATTCAAGAAATTTTAGAACACAGTGAAGCGAAGGCTGTTTTTTTTGGAAAATTAGATAACGCAGATCAAATGCGAAAAGGTGTTCCTGAACATTTAATAACCATTGGCTTTCCATTTTATCTAGAAAAAAATACACAAAACTGGGATGATTTAATTGCGGAGCAAGAACCCGTAGAGGGCAATCCTGTAAAGGATTCTATGGCCCTTGCCACCATTATATATACGTCTGGAACAACGGGTCAACCAAAAGGTGTGATGCATAATTTTCATGCAGTTGCATTTGCCGTAGATAGATTTCTAAAACATATTCCTCAAATAAAAAAAGAAACATTTTTTTCTTACTTACCGCTTTGTCATGTAGCAGAAAAAATGCTTGTGGAGTGTGGTGCGATATTTACAGGCAGCACCATTTATTTTGTAGAAAACTTAGATTCTTTTAATGCCAATTTAGTGCATACACAGCCTACTGTATTTTTAGCAGTGCCGCGGATTTGGGAAAAAATGCAAGAAGGTATTTTATCTAAAATGCCACAAAAAAAATTAAGTAGACTTTTAAGTATCCCTATCGTTTCGTCTATCATAAAAAAAGCGATCAAAAAGAAATTAGGACTTGCAAATGCCAGGTTTATTTTTACGGGTGCCTCACCTATAAGTGTTTCGTTACAAGAATGGTTTGCAAAACTGGACATCATCATTTTGGAAGCGTATGGTATGACAGAAAATGCAGCACTCTCGCATGCTAACCGGGTTGGGCTTCATAAATTTGGTACGGTAGGTCAAACCTATGAAGATGTAGAAGTACGACTAAGTGCCGAAAATGAAGTGCAGGTAAAAAGCGAAGCTTCGATGCTCGGATATTATAAAGAACCAGTTTTAACAGCCGAATCTTTTGAAGACGGCTTCTTAAAAACCGGTGATGAGGGCTCTATCGACGAAAATGGCTATCTAACCATTACCGGACGTATCAAAGACCAGTTTAAAACCAGCAAGGGCAAATACATTATGCCGGCGCCAATCGAAAACAAGCTATTGGAGCATCCGCTTATTGGCCAGGCATGTGTGGTTGGTTCTGGTATGTCATCTGCGTTTGTACTTTGTACGCTTGCCGCAACAGGAGCTGCTGAGCAGGACCTTCACCAAAATTTGCAGGCTTTACTGGACAGCACCAATAGCCAACTGGACCACCACGAAAAGCTTTCTAAAATGATTATTTGTAAAGAAGAGTGGAGTATTCCTAATGGACTCTTAACGCCAACGTTAAAAATTAAGCGTAAATCGATAGAATCCTATTATGGAAATAACTACGATCTATGGCTAAAGGAAGAGAAAAAGGTTATTTTTGTATCCTAAACCCCATTAAAACGCACAATTTTTTACCAAAATAGGCGTTTATACATCGACTAACTATCAATAATTTATACTGTTATGAAACTAAAACAACTATTTACAGTAATCGGATTTTCAACATTGCTGTTTTCTTGTGTGAGCACAAAGAAGTTTAAAGAGAGTGAAGCTAAGTACGTTCAATTGAGCGGGTCTTACTTAGATATGCAAGAAAAATACCGTGCACTTCAAGACGAAATCAAAGCAATTCAAGCTCAGTTAGACAAATCTAAATCTGCCAATTCAGAATTAAGTGCAAGAAAAGCAGCACTTGAAGAGCAAGTTGCAGATTTAAATAAGCAAGTAGATTATTTGCGTAAAAATAACAACACTGCGATGGAGCAGTTAAAAGATTTATCTGTTATTACAGGTGCTCAAGCAGAGAGCATTAAAAAATCTTTAGAAAATATTGGTGCAAAAGATATTTACATCAAAGACCTACAAGGTTCTATTGCGCGTAAAGATTCTTTAAACATGGCACTTGTTATGAACCTAAAAGGTGCTTTAGGAAATTTAGAAGATCAAGATATCAATGTTAAAGTTGATAAAGGTGTTGTATATGTAGATATCTCTGATAAATTATTATTTAAAACTGGAAGCTACGATGTTACTGAGCGCGCAAAAGTTGTGTTAGGTAAAGTAGCAAAAGTTTTAGCAGCACAACCTGATATTGAATTTATGGTGGAAGGTCACACAGACAATGTAGCGATCAGCACTGATGAATTAAATGACAACTGGGATTTAAGTGTTAAGCGTGCAACAACCATCGTTCGCATTTTACAAAAATCTTATGGCCTTGATCCAAAACGTATGACAGCAGCGGGTCGTAGCCAATACTTACCTATCGCAGATAATAGCACTGCAGCAGGTAGAGCTTCTAATAGAAGAACAAGAATTGTGGTATTACCTCAGTTAGATCAGTTCTTTAAATTATTAGAAAGAAAATAGTCTTTACTAACCCAATCCTATATTTGAGAGCGCTTCCTACAAGGAGGCGCTTTCTTTTTTATAGATAGGCGCGTAAATAAAAAAGCAAGAACCATCTTTGATGGTTTCAATGAGTGGCTTATTAATATTTTCTGGTACTGCTGGGCAACCCCAACTTCTTCCAATACCAGATTTATGCGAAGCAAAAGTTTCATTCACATACGGCGCACCATGTATTACAATGGATCTTGCTAGTGCATGATCATTCATTCCCTTTTCTTTTCCATCAAGTGCTAACGACAAACCATTTTTTCCAGTGTAGGTATTTTGTGTAACAAAAAAACCAAGGCTACTTTTTAAACTATTTATTTTATTGGAAAAGTTTTTTGCAACAGCCGCACCCGAATTTTTTCCGTGCGCTACATAGTCGTAAAAAATTAATTCCTGTGTAATCACATTAATTACAAAGAGTCTTTTTTGTGTAGATGGAAGGCTAAAGTCTACAATCGATAAAACAGCGCTGTTCATTAATTTGCCGTGAGCCAATAGTTTTTCAAAACCCCTTAGGGCTAGGTCAAAAGCTTTTTTGGACAAACCACGCTGCCCAAGTTCCAGTTTTTGATAAAGCTGCTCTTTGGGGAGGGGCTCCGCACGAACTACATAAGAAATGGACATAAAAAGAGCCATAAATAGGCAAAATACTGCCCATTTAGACCTGTTTTTAAGCGTATCCGATATGTTTTGTGGCTGTGACAAGCTGCAAAGGTACCACTAAGTATACCCAAAGCCCTGTTAAATAAAAAAAATCCCGCCTTAGGTTTAACTATGGCGGGAAAGCAGTTAGCTGTTGGTTAGACTAGCTATATAACTAAGACAACCGTTTGTCAATTTCGCTGCGTAGAGATGAAAATATTTCTTCTACTGTTCCTTCTCCCTTGATTTTCACCACTTTATCAAATCCAGCATAGTAGTTTGCAACGACCGTGGTTTTTTGTTCATACTCATTAATGCGGGCTCTGATCACTGTTTCGTTGGTATCATCAGACCTTCCAGAGGTTAAACCTCTATTTAATAAGCGCTTAACAAGCTCCTCTTCGCTTACCTCAAGTGCCAATACCAGGCTAATTTCGGTTTCTTTAAGGGATAAAAGCTTGTCTAGGGCAATGCTTTGAGCCTCTGTGCGCGGGAATCCATCAAATAAAAAGCCTTTTGCGGCCGGATTGTTGTCTAGCGCTGAGCTAATCATACCAATTACTACTTCATCTGGAACCAATTGACCTTGATCCATAAAACGCTTGGCTTCGAGCCCAAGGGGTGTTTGATTGGCAATTTCACTTCTTAAAAGATCGCCTGTAGAAAGGTGTTTGAGTCCGTAAGTGGCAATTAAGTTTTCGCTTTGCGTTCCTTTACCACTACCGGGAGGTCCAAATAAAATAATATTAAACATGTTGATTGAGATTCTTGCTTGCAACAAATATACGAATTTGCCCTAATACACAACTAAACCAAGGACCCTTTTGTTATACCTTTAAATACCAGATCTTGGCAGAATATGAAAAAGATAATGCTCTATTTATTATGCTTGATAACCGTGCAAAGCTGCAGTGGATCTACGTTACAACAAAAAGCGACAATTATGGAAGACACTACTAAAAACAACAATCCGCATTTTTCTAGAACCGACACTACTAAAATTACGGTGCCAGAAGACGCTTGGAAAAAAATACTATCACCAGAGGTTTATTATATAGCGCGTCAAAAAGGAACTGAAAGACCTTGGACAAGTAAGTTTGAAGATTTTAAAGAAATTGGCACTTATTACTGCGCGGTTTGCGGTAACCCACTTTTTAAAAGCAACACTAAATTTGATAGTGGTTGTGGTTGGCCAAGTTTTTTTGAGCCACTTACAAAAACGTCTATTATTTATTTACAAGACAATACGCTTGGGATGAAGAGAACAGAGGTTCAGTGCGGTAGGTGCGAATCTCACCTAGGTCATGTGTTTGAAGATGGTCCGCCGCCAACAGGTCTTAGGTATTGTATTAACGGGGTGGTATTAGATTTTGTTCCCAAGCCCACAGAAAAAAAATAATCCTCTTTTTCGATATCCGAAAAATCGAACGGGGCTGCAACTCCCCCAATAAAATTGTTTATTTTTGCTTTTCAATTTGATACTATGATTACTACAGGCAATTCTATCATTAGCATTTATACCGAGATGACACCCAATCCGGAAACCATGAAATTTGTGGCAAACAAATTATTGTATCCAGGTAAAAGTTTAGACGTTGCCGATGAAACCCTTGCAACGGCGTCTCCACTTGCAAAAGAGTTGTTTAGTTTTCCTTTTATCAAAGCGGTATTTATTGCTTCTAATTTTGTAACACTTACAAAAACGCCTGATACCGACGATTGGCAGGATGTGATTCCTACCATCAAAACTTTTTTACAAGAGTATTTAGAAAACGGCGGTGTTGTAGTGAATGATGAAGAGGTTGCAAAAATGAAACAAGAAGCAACCAACACGGTGAGTGCCGATGATGATGATATTGTAAAGCGTGTTAAAGAATTATTAGAAAACTACGTTAAGCCAGCTGTTGAAATGGATGGCGGTGCTATACAATTTAAAAGCTACAATGATGGCGTTGTAAATTTAATGTTACAAGGCAGTTGTAGTGGTTGTCCTTCTTCTATGGTAACCTTAAAAGCGGGTATCGAAGGCATGATGAAACGCATGATTCCGGAAGTGAAAGAAGTGGTTGCAGAGGCCGAATAACATGAGCCTCGAAACTTTATACCAATCTTTTATAGATGGTTTATTACAAACATCCGCACTAGAATTTATTGCCGTGCTTGCAGGAATTGCAAGTGTATGGTTTAGCAAAAAAGAACAGGTACTCGTATACCCTGTAGGTCTAATTAATACTACCATTTTTGTTTACTTAAGTATCAAAGGACATTTGCTAGGAGAAGCCAGTGTAAATATTTATTACACCATCATGAGTGTGTATGGTTGGTGGTTATGGACGCGCAAAAATGATGCGCAGCAAATTATTTTACAGATTCAGTTTTCTACGAGCAAAGAACTTTTACAACAGCTTTTATTTTTTGCTAGCTTTTATACCGTTTTGTATACCGCACTTTATTTTTCTCAAGCTTCTTTTGCACCAGGGGCTATCCCTTGGGCCGATGCACTATCTAGCGCAACAGCCTATACAGGCATGTGGCTGATGGCTAAGAAAAAAGTAGAAAGTTGGTACTGGTGGATTGCTACCAATATATGTTCCATCCCACTTTATTTTGTGAAAGGGTATGTATTTACCAGCGTTCAATTTCTTGTTTTATTAATACTTGCGATTGCAGGACTTATCGAATGGCGTAAAAAAGCACAAGCCCTATGACGCCAACATCAAGCATTAAAAAAATAGTAGTGATAGGTCCCGAAAGCACTGGTAAATCTACACTTTGCGGGTATTTAGCCAATTATTACAACACCCTTTGGTGCCCAGAATTTGCAAGGGAATATTTATTAGAAAACGGAACTGCTTATACATTAGAGGATTTAATCACTATTGCAAAAGGTCAATTAGCCGCAACGCAAAAACATATAGAAGATTTGGAGAAGCGCACCGCTACATCAAATACGCCCACGCCACTTATTATTGATACAGATATGTATGTAATGAAAGTGTGGTCTGAATATGTATTTGGAAATTGCCCTACATTTATTTTAGATGAAATCAACAAGCAAGACTTTGATTTGTATTTGCTTTGTAAGCCAGATATACCATGGGTTAAAGACGAATTACGAGAATACCCCGACGAAAAACCACGTCAAGAATTATTTCAGATCTATAAAGACATTTTGATCAATCAACAAACGCCTTGGGTAGAAATAAGCGGTGATTTTGAAGCGCGCAATCAAAAAGCAATTGCTGCCATCAACGCTGTATTAGTAAACTAATAAATAGCTACACTGTATTTTTTACCAATGGGCAAATATCCTTTGTGCTTTTGTTTTTGTATGGTTCCTAATCCATAAAACCCAGCTGCAATAAGGAGTCTAGTGGTGTTAGCGGCATCAAACACAGGAAGCCCTTTTAATAAACTGTTACTTAGGTTTAAAAAAATAAATGCACTGCTACCCAGTCTAAAAAGTGCGCCATTTGTAAACAATCCAGATTTGTATTTTGATTGAGGCAATCCCGAAATTTCGTTGATACTAATTTTTAAATAACCAAGCCAGGTTGTATCAACAGTAAAGCCACCAAACATAGTGGGCGCCTGCTGTGCACGGTACATGTTAATAAGTAAAGAGTCCTTTAAAATGGTTTTTATTTTCCCATCAATCCACTGCGTGTTGCTAAATCTAAATGTGATACAATCCTTTTCTATCCAGCTTTGTATGGTTCTGCCTTTTTCTTTTAATACTAGTGTGCTGCCACCTTGTGCATGTAAAGATCCTACGGTCAGTAAAACCGCAGCAATCAAACACCCAATGTATTTTTTTAGCATCATTGTTTTATTTTAAAGCACCATACAATAAAAATGCACCAAATCCAATGAGTATAACACCAGCAATTTGATTGATAAGATGCAGGTTTTTTGCATTGAGTTTTGGTCTGAGTTTTTCAGACAAAACAACCTTAGCAATATCGGAAGCAAGTACAAATGCTAAACAAGTTACAAATACAATGGCTTTGTAATTGCCTGGATTGCTTACTGCTGCTGCGTCTGCAACAATTGCTGCGGTCCAAGCAAACCAAAACAAAAATACACCCGGGTTTAAAGTATTCATAAAAAAGCCTGACAAATAAAGGCCTAGATATTTTTTCCAAGTTAATTTTTCGCTTACACCATTTGCATTTTCATTGATACTTACTTTTTTAAAAAATAAAGTATAAACACCAAGTGCAATTAAAAATATACTGCCCGCAAGAGCAATTTTATTTTTATGTTCTAAGGCCGTTGCAAATAATCCGGTAAAAAAATTACAAAATAATACCAACGAAATATCTGATGTTGAAACCCCCGCCACAAAGCTTAATCCAGCCTTACGACCACTGTTTATGCTATGTTTTATGATAGCAAAAATGATGGGCCCCACCGAAATGCTCAATATCAACCCCAGCACTAAACCTTTTATTAGTGGCGCTACCATTGTTTATATGTTACGTATGAATGTTTCAAATGCCTCTAATTGTTTCCCTTTTAAAACCCTAGGAAACTTGTGTTGTCCCCCCAATTTTCCTTGCGACTCCATAAATTTCATAAACACCTCTTTTTTAATAACCGTTACAGAAACGTTTTGCAAAGCGCTTTTTCGTTCGGTAGCATAGTCGTCATTAATGCTACACAAATACAAATCAATGGCATTTGCTAATTCGTTTTCATTAACAACGTCGTTGCAGGCAATGTACCATTTGTGTGCAAACAAATTTCCGTGTGGCACACCGGTGACCGTATACTCAGGAATGCTAATATTAAAAGCGTGGCTTACTGTTTCCACCGCTTTATTCATATTGTCTACACTTAAGTGCTCACCTACTAAACTTAAAAAGTGTTTGGTTCTGCCTGTAATTACAATTTGAGCATTTTCTTTGTCAATAAATTTTACAGTATCACCAATTAAATAACGCCATGCGCCAGCTGCTGTACTAATTAAAATTGCATAATCGGTTCCTTCCTCTACTTCATCTATAAGTATTGCTGTTGCGTTATTTTTTATTTCTCCGTCTTCGTCAAAATTATTTTCATTAAAAGGAACGAATTCTAAAAACAAGTGCTCACTTGTTACAAGCCTCATCCCCGCTGCGTTTTGATGGTCTTGATAAGCAATAAAGCCTTCACTTGCCAAATAGGTTTCTATATAAGTAATAGGTTTTCCCAATAATTTTTCAAACCCCTTTTTATAAGGTTCAAAACTTACACCGCCATGACCAAAAAAAGACAAATTGGGCCAAAGCTCATGGATATTTTTGAGCTTGTATTTTTTTACAATCATTTCTATACACAGCTGAATCCAAGCGGGGACACCTACTAAAAAACCAATATCCCATTTAGGCGCTTCTGCTACTATCTCCTCTAATTTTTTATTCCAATCTTTTTCTTTCGCTATTTTTTTTCCTGGTTTATAAAAAGGCTGAAACCATGCGGGTAATTTTTTTGCAGTGATACCACTTAAATCACCAGCATAAAATCCGGTTCCTTTTTGTAATTCTGTGCTACCACCAATAGCAAGCCATCCCTTTGCAATAGAGGCGTATGGAATGTTTTTATAATGTCTTAGGCCCAGTAGTTGTTTAACCATAATGGCTTTGTTACCTGCTAATAACTCTTTGGTAACCGGAATATATTTGCTAGCAGCTTCGGAAGTACCACTACTTAATGCGTAATATTTTATTTTGCCTGGCCAGCAAACATCAGATTCCCCCTCAATACTTTTAATCCACCACTCCTTGTAAATTTTATTGTAATTAAAAATGGGCACCGCTTGTTGAAAATCTTTTGCAATGTTTTTACTTTTTAAAAGCTCCTTAAACCCATATGTATTTCCAAAAGCTGTGTTTTTTGCACGGCGTAATAATTTTTTTAAAACACGGTCCTGTTCTTTTTTAGTGTTTTTTGGAGAAAGGGAGAGGTCAAATAGGGCCATGTTACAAAGCTAAAGCAAAATGATACAAAACTTGAATAGTGGCCGCATCTTCGTTACTTTTGTGTTATGTTAAAAGAAACATTGATAGCGGCCACAAAGGCTGGCGCCGCCGAGTTACAAAGGTTTTTCAATGGGGCATTTGAAATTAGCCACAAAGAAGGGGTTAACAATTTGGTAACAGAAGCGGATCATGCCGCAGAGCGCGCCATTATTGGTGTAATTCAGGCTGCTTTTCCGGATCATTTTATTTTAAGTGAAGAAACGGGTGAAATAGCAACAACATCGGAATACAAATGGATTATTGATCCAATCGACGGCACTGTAAATTTCGCAAACGGCATTCCTATTTGTTGTGTGAGTGTGGGTCTAGAAAAAGACGGCATTATTATTATGGGCGCAGTTTATAACCCCATCATCAACGAGTTTTATTTTGCTGAAAAAGGAAAAGGTGCATTTTTAAACGATAAAAAAATTAGTGTAAGTCAAAAAACCAAAGTAATTGAATCATGTCTCGTTACGGGATTTCCTTACACCTATTTAGATACACCCAACGGACCCTTACAAGTATTTGAAAAATTAATTAGACAAGGGGTACCTGTGCGCAGGCTAGGTAGTGCTGCCATTGATTTGTGCTGGGTAGCGGCTGGCCGTTTTGATGGCTTTTATGAACACAAATTACAAGCCTGGGATAGTGCAGCAGGATTTTTAATGGTAGAAGAAGCTGGCGGAAAACTAACTGATTATAAAGGCGATTATTACTCCGTATATCAACCGCATATATTGGCCACCAACGGGCATATTCATGACGAGTTATTGGCAATTATTAATGGCGCACCCGTACAATAAAAAATTACAACATGAGCGAACAAAGAACAGAAATAACAACACTTGGTGAATTTGGATTGATAGAACACCTTACCAAAAATTTTGAAACGCATAACGCTTCTACCGTTTTATCGGTAGGTGATGATGCGGCGGTAATCGATCATTTTGGAAAACAAACTGTGGTAACTACCGACTTATTATTAGAGGGCATTCATTTTGACCTCATGTATACGCCACTCAAGCACCTGGGCTACAAAGCAGTGATGGTAAACCTTTCGGACGTTTATGCCATGAATGCGCAGCCTACGCAAATTACCATTAGCATTGGTATTAGCAACCGCTTTAGTGTAGAAGCCATTACCGAATTTTATGAAGGCGTGCATATAGCTTGCGAAAAACACGGTGTGGATTTAGTGGGTGGCGATACCTCTTCTTCTCAAAAAGGATTTGTGATTTCAGTAACTGCGATTGGCGAAGTAGCGCCTGATACATTTGTAAAAAGAAGCACCGCAGCTGTTGGTGATTTAATTTGTGTAACTGGTGATTTAGGTGGCGCCTTTTTAGGATTAACGCTGATGGAAAGAGAAAAAAAGATTTATCTCGAAAACCCAGGCATACAACCTGATTTAGAAAATGAAAGTTATATAGTAGGCAGGCTTCTAAAACCAGAAGCGCGCAAAGAAATCATTGCATTTTTTGCCGAAAACAATATTGTACCCACGGCCATGATGGATGTAAGCGATGGCATCAGTAGTGATGTGTTGCATCTATGTAAGCAAAGCGCTGTAGGTTGTAGAATTTATGAAGAAAAACTTCCTATATCTGACGAATCTAGAAAGGCCGCATTTAAGTTTGGACTAGACCCAACTGTGTGTGCACTCAATGGTGGCGAAGACTATGAACTACTCTTTACCCTTAAACAAGAAGACCATGATAAAATTACACTCAACGAAGACATTAGTGTGATTGGTTACGTGGTAGATATCAATGAAGGATCAAAACTATTAACCAAGGGTGGTAACACATTTGATATTACTGCACAGGGTTGGACGGCATTTAAAGAAGCCTAATTGTAAATAAAAAAGTATGCGCGGCGGTAATAATTACAAAATCATATCGGTTATTTGCTGCCTATTTTTTGGGGTAACCATCATGGCGCAAAAAAAACTAATAGATGCTCCCAAAATAGCGCCAGCATTACTTATAAAGGATTTGTATACACTCCAAAAAGTGATTGTGCAAAATCACCCAAGCACTTATTGGTATACGCCAAAAGACAGCATGGATTTTTATTTTTCCATTGCACTTGCATCTGTAAAAGATTCTATGACGGCTTGGAATTTTAAAAATGTGGTGGCTACGTATTTAGCAAATATTAAGTGTGGGCATACATCGGTGCATTTTTCTCCAAAACTTACAAAGCAGTATGCTAATTATAGGTTCCCGCAGTTTCCACTTCAATTAAAAATATGGAAAGACTCTGCGGTTGTTATTGGAAATTTATTTACCAAAGACAGTATTTTTAAAAGGGGAACCATCGTTACGGGCATCAATAAATTACCTGTAAAAGTTTTAGCAGATAGTATCTATGGTATCATGAGCACTGACGGTAATAGCGTAAATTTTAAAAGTCAAGTACTCACCAATAATTTTGCTGGATGGTATAAAGCAAGGTTTGGCGATGCTGATAGTGTTTATCAGATTTCTTATATAGATAGTGCGGGCAATTCAAAAACATCAAGTATAGTAGCTTATACGCCGCAAAAACCAAGCAAAGACAGTGTTTCCGTATCAACGGATACAACCAGCAAACCAAAAACTCCCAAACCGGCACCTCCCAAAAAGTGGACACTCTTAGTTGATAGTAGCGCTAATACTGCGTATATGAACCTTACCAGCTTTTCTGGCACAGGGCTTAGAAAATTTATACGCAAAAGTTTTAGAACCATAAAAACAAGGGGCGTTAAAAATTTAGTGATTGATTTACGTAGCAACGGCGGCGGCAATGTCAAAAACTCTACCCTATTATCCCGATACATTTCAGATCATTCTTTTAAAATAGCAGACAGTGTAGTAGCGAGTAATAGGGGTATTCGTAAAGTACCGCTTTCTAGCTTTTTTAACGTTGTATATTATGCACTCGCTAAAACGGTGATTTCAAAAAAAGAAGCAGATGGAAAATTTCATTTCAAAAGATTTGAAAAACATTTTTATGCACCTGTAACAAAAAATCATTTTGATGGTAGCGTTTATATTTTGCAAGGTGGCTATACTTTTTCGGCGTCAACTTTATTTACTTCGCCTCTTATAAAGCAAAAAAATGTAACAATTGTTGGTGAAGAAAGCGGCGGTGGCTATTATGGTAATTCTGCTATGATGATACCTAACATTAAACTCCCACATTCACAGCTATTATTTAGACTTCCGTTATACCGCTTGGTAATGGATAAAACAAGGCCTAAGGGTGGTGGTGTAATGCCAGATGTCTTTGTAGATCCAAGCTCTTATGCAATTAAGCAAGGCTTTGATATTAAACTAGAGACTGTTAAAAAAATGATTCAGCAAAAAAATTAAGATGCTACTGTTTTAAGTAGTTCCATCTTTTCGTTTAAACAAACAAGTGCAGCAGGATCACCAATATGTATGCAGCCAGTCAATTCTTTTTTTTGCATTACCCGCGCCGGATATAGGCTGCACATTTTAATAGCTTCGGTAAAATCTACACCAACATGTTCTACTAAATTTTGAACCGATTTTAATTGCGTAAGCGCAGAGCCACTCAGCGTTCCGTCTGATTCATATTTATCACCTACAAGGGTGTGCTTATAAAAACCGGTATGGGTTGTTGTTACAGCATCTGTGATGCAAAACAAGCGGTCACCCATTATTTTTTTAGCGGTTTTAACTGCATTATAATTTACATGATATCCATCTACAATAATACTACTCATGGCACGCGGATGATTAAATAATGCACCCACCATGCCCGGTTCTCTGTGTAAAAATGAGCTCATAGCATTAAATAAATGCGTGGCTACCGTAAGGCCATTATCAAAAAAGTTTGTAGCTGTTTTATAATTAGCATTGCTATGACCCGCCGATACAACAATACCATGCGATTGTATGATTTCAATAATGTTAGAATCGCAAATTTCTGGTGCTAACGTAATCATACTAATATAGCCTTTACCATAAGCTAAAATTTCTTCTAACTCGGTAAGGGTTGGCGCGTGAATAATATCCTCGTTATGTGCTCCCTTTTTAATTGTATTGATCCAAGGACCTTCTAGGTGTAATCCAATACAACCCTTGCCACCGCTGCTATTGTAAGCTTTAACGGCGTCAATGGCTTTAAAAATGACAGCCTTAGATTGTGAAGCAATGGTGGGCTGAAAATAAGGGGCACCGCCTGCTAAACAGTACTCGTATATTTTTTGAATACAATCCTTGTCCGGAAATTCAGATAATAATTTTTGATCCGCACCATAAATTTGTAAATCAATAAATGCAGGAACAATATAGGGTAACGCTGCACTTGCATCATACTTCTCTTTTGATATTGAAGTAATGATGCCATCTTTTATTTCTACTATAACTTCATGTATCCATTCGTGCCCCGTAAATAGTGACTTTGCAGAAATATATGTTAACATGAAATGTTATTAATGTGATTTTAAAATAAGGCTCAAAACATATTAAAGCTCAATAGAAAACGAATCGGCATCTTTTCCAAACGGAAATTTTTCTCTGGCTTCTAGCACTACATTTTTTTCTAATTCCATGTATACGATATCTTCATCGTCAGCTTTGTAATAGAGCACTTGACCAAGTGGGTCCACAATCATACTATCGCCACTGTGGTTTATTTGGTGCCCATCTTTTCCAACCCTGTTAACGCCCACTACAAAGCTTTGGTTTTCTATGGCACGCGCGCACAGTAAGGTTTTCCAAGCTCGGTTGCGCCTTTCTGGCCAGTTGGCTACATAGAGGAGTAGATCATATTCGTCGGGTGTTTGTTTGCGTGCCCAAACAGGAAAACGCAGGTCGTAACAAATTTGCAAGCAAATTTTCCATCCGTTCACTTGCGCTATTAATCTTTTATTACCCGCTGTATATTCTTTGTCTTCACCAGCAAATGCAAACAAGTGTCTTTTATTATAATACGCTACTTGTCCGGTAGGTAGTACCCACAATAAGCGGTTATAAAATTTATTGTCTTCTTCAATAATTATGCTTCCCGTTAAAATAATTTTATGCTGCGCAGCCTGTTCTACCATCCATTCAACCGTAGGGCCATCCATAGTTTCGGCAAACAGTTTGGGCTGCATACTAAAACCAGTGGTAAACATTTCGGGTAACACAACAATTTGAGTAGCCGCTTCAACGGCCGCTATTTTTTTTTCGAGCATCTCCAAATTGCGAAACTTGTCTTCCCAAAAAAGATCGGTTTGTATGAGGCTGATGTGTAAATTACCCATGCTGCAATGTAATAATTTTATTGAAGTCCTGCTTTTATTTTGGTAATTGCTGCCTGCACCGGTCCGCTCTCAAAGCCACGGCTCACTAGGTACTGCATCACTTTGGCCTGTCTAGCGTAGCCAACTTCACCCTTACATTTTTCCCATTTGTCGAGGGCTAGTTTGAAAATGGTTTGCTCGTAAGCTTCCTCTTCAATGGTGGCTAATCCGGCTTTAATATTATAAGCACTTACCCTTTTTTGCTTGAGCTCATAAGCAATTTTTACACGCCCCCATTTTTTGGTTCTAAAATGACCGCCAGCAAATAAAGTAGCAAAACGTGTTTCGTTTAAATAGTCTTCTTCGATGAGTTTAGAAAGTAATACCTCCACATCTTTGGTGGATAAGCCATACCCATACAACCGGTCTTTGGTTTCTTGGTGGCTTCGCTCTTGATAGGCACAGAAGTGCTTAATTTTTTGCCAAGCTTGATCCGGTGTGAGGTATTTTTTTATCATGAGCAATAAATATACAGACTTGCCGTAATTATGCCATGTTTTAGGCCGCAAATCCACAACTGATTCACATTAAAGCGGTTGTTATCCATCTGCACTATTTAGAGGGTCAAAGTATTGGAATTTTGGATTAGGTTTGCAGGGTACCTATAACTCATGTAGCATGAAATTTATTGTTTCTTCTTCTTCGCTTCTAAAACACCTACAACAAATTGGTGGCGTTATTAATGCAAACACAGTGTTGCCAATTTTAGAAGACTTTTTATTTGAAATTACCGACAAAAAATTAAGCATAGTAGCAACTGATTTAGAAACAGTGATGCGTGTAGAAATGGATGTTGAAAGCAAGGCCAATGGCCGTGTTTGTATTCCTGCAAAAATCTTGTTGGATTCATTAAAAAATATCGCAGATCAACCGCTTACTTTTAATATCGACAAAAATTACGCGGTAGAAATTACCAGCGATAATGGTAAGTATAAAGTAATGGGCGAAAATCCAGATAACTTTCCTAAAGAACCATCTGCCGATGACACCAATAGTTTTGATATGACAAGTGGTGCCTTGTTAACGGCGATTAATAAAACATTGTTTGCTGTTAGTAACGATGATTTACGTCCTGCCATGACGGGTGTGTTTTTTGAATTATCTACTACAGGCGTACAATTTGTTGCAACCGATGCGCACAGACTAGTACGTTACAAAAGAACAGATGCAAAAGCACCAAAAACAGATTCGTTTATTGTGCCGCGCAAACCACTTAACTTATTAAAAAACGCTTTACCAGATAACGAAGATCCAATTACTATTAGCTATAACAGCAATCATTTATTTGTGAACCACGGTTCTACACAAATGATTTGTAGACTTATTGATGCGCGTTTCCCAGACTATAAAGTGGTGATCCCTGCAGACAATCCGTACAAGCTAATTGTAAATAAACATGATTTCCAAAATGCATTACGTCGCGTAAATGTATTTAGTAACAAGAGCACCAATCAAGTGGCGCTAAACATTACTGGCAGCGAGTTACAGATGGCTGCACAAGATGTTGATTTTAGTTTTGAAGGTAATGAGCGCATGAATTGTATGTATGATGGTGAAGATTTACAAATCGCTTTCAATGCAAAGTTTTTAATTGAAATGTTAAACGCTGCAGACACCGACGATGTAAAAATGGAATTATCTACTTCTACAAAAGCAGGTTTAATTAAACCAACCGAACAGGGTGCTGGTGAAGATTTATTGATGTTAGTGATGCCGCTTATGTTAAATAATTAATAGCAGATGCTAGAAAATTTAATTGAATATTTTAATCAGATATCAAGTACGCACCGTGCACTCATTTTAGCTGGTGGTATCACATTGTTTTGGATCATTGAGGGAGCAATTCCGCTGTTTTCATTTTCATACCACAAGTGGAAACACGCCGCTGTAAATTTCTTTTTTACACTCACAACAGTTGTTATCAACTTTGCTTTTGCACTTGTAATTGTTAAAGGATCGGACTGGGCCGTGGCACAAAAATTTGGCGTGTTGCAACTTGTTCAAATGCCAACATGGTTGTTTATGATTGGCGGACTCATGATTCTTGATTTAGTAGGTGCTTGGTTCATTCATTTTATAGAACATAAAATCAAAATACTTTGGAAGTTTCACATGGTGCATCACGCAGATACCCATGTAGATACCACTTCTGCTACGCGTCATCATCCGGGCGAAAGTGTTTTTAGAGCTGTGTTTACACTTATTGGTGTACTTGTTTGCGGCGCACCTATGTGGCTTGTGATGCTCTACCAAAGTTTAAGTGCTTTGTTTTCTCAATTCAACCACGCTAATATTAGACTTCCATTATGGTTAGATACGGCTATTAGCTATGTGATTGTGTCGCCTAATATGCATAAAGTGCACCACCATTACGTTCGTCCACAAACAGACACCAACTACGGTAATATATTTTCTATCTGGGACCGCCTCTTTGGAACCTTTAACTACACACCCATCGAAAACATCCGATTTGGCCTAGACGTCCTTGATGACAGTACCGACGAAAGCATTGCCTATCAATTAAAGGTCCCTTTTGACAAATCGGTGAAGACAGATTATTAAATATGCCGTTTCTTTGCATCACAATTTGATGTTCATGAAAATTTGCGCTTTTATTCCTGCTAGATATGCTGCTACACGCTTTCCTGCTAAACTCATGCAGCAGCTAGGAGATAAAACGGTTATTCGCCACACTTATGACAACACGGTTGCTACCGGTTTATTTTCGGATGTTTATGTAGTAACTGATAGTGCACTCATTTTTGATGAAATCACAAATAATGGTGGTAAAGCCATCATGAGTATTCGGTCTCACGAAAGTGGAAGCGACCGCATTGCAGAAGCTATTGCTGATTTAGATATTGACGTGGTGGTTAATGTGCAAGGTGACGAGCCTTTTGTAAAAAAAGAACCACTAGAAAAATTACTAGAAGTATTTAACGATAGTACTCAAAATGTGCGTGTAGCATCGCTGATGCAAGTGCTTACGTCACAACAAAATATTGATGATCCTAATTATGTAAAAGTGGCCATCGATAAAAAAAGCAATGCCTTATTTTTCTCCAGGAGCGTGATACCTTATCCTAGAAGTACTGATGCTGCCATTGTTTATTACGAACATATTGGTGTGTATGCATTTAAAAAAGAAGCGTTACTTGCATTTACCAATTGGGAAATGACACCACTGGAAGCAGCAGAAAAAATTGAATGTTTACGTTATCTAGAAAATGGCGTGCCTATAAAAATGGTAACAACAAATTATATGGGTGTAGAAATTGATACACCCGAAGACTTAGAAAAAGCGGCTAAGCTTTTACAATCATAAATACCTGATATAAAACAGAACGATATGAGTTTTAGAAATTTTAAAATGGTTGACTATGTGGTGTATGGACGCGGTAGTTTTAATCAACTAGACGAAATATTAGCGCCCAATAGAAAGGGGGCTGCTCCTATGATATTTTTAGTGGATCATTTTTTTGAAGGTAAACCACTTGTGCAAAGAATTCCACTTACTGGGAAAGATAAAATTGTTTTTGCAGACGTTACACATGAGCCTAAAACTAAGCAGGTAGACGCTTTGGCGGCTTCTTTGCGCGAAGAATTTGGTACCGTAAGTGGTATTGTTGGTATTGGCGGTGGATCAACCATGGACCTTGCAAAAGCGGTGGCACTCATGATGACCAACCCAGGATCTTCAGCCGATTATCAGGGCTGGGACCTTGTAAAACAAGCGGGTGTTTATAAAGTTGGTATTCCTACATTATCTGGAACGGGCGCCGAAGTGAGCAGAACAACCGTGTTAACGGGTCCTGTGCGCAAGCTTGGTATGAACTCCGATTTTACACCTTTTAATCAAATAGTTTTAGATCCAGATTTAGTAAAAGACGCCCCAGCAAATCAGCGTTTTTACACAGGTATGGATTGTTATATTCATTGCATAGAATCTTTAGAAGGCACTTACCTAAATGAATTTAGTAAGAGCTATGGCGAAAAGGCACTCGATCTTTGCAGAAAAGTATTTGTAGAAAAAAATAATTGGGATGATGAATGCGACGAACAATTAATGATGGCTTCTTTTGCAGGCGGTATGAGTATTGCATACAGTCAAGTAGGTGTTGCGCATGCAGTAAGTTATGGCCTTAGTTATTTATTAGGAACAAAACACGGCATTGGTAATTGTATTGTGATGAATCATTTAGAGGAGTATTACCCAGCAGGCGTTAAAGAATTTAAATTCATGGTTGAAAAAAATAACATCGATATTCCTGTGGGTATTTGTGCAGGATTATCCGATCAAGATTTTAATACCATGATTGATATTTCATTAAGTCTAAAACCACTATGGGAAAATGCACTTGGTAAAGACTGGGAAAAAATTATGACCCGTCAAAAGTTACGCGCATTATACGAAAAGCTATAATGCAAGCGTTGTAGTAATAGATTATCAGATAGGGCAGTAATAAGCCCTATCTTTGTTTATAGATACATTAAATATATTATTTTGAAGTTTATAGATTTAGGGTTGGATCAGCGGATACTGGATGGTATTGATGCGATGGGATACGAGACGGCAACGCCGGTGCAACAACAAGTAATGGTTCCTATATTAGAAGGAAAAGATATTATTGCTGCTGCGCAAACGGGCACGGGTAAAACGGCAGCATTTTTATTGCCACTATTACATAGATTACTAACTACACAACACGACTCTCACGACATAAATGCAATGGTGATTGTTCCTACGCGTGAGCTTGCCATTCAAATTGCAGAAAGTTTAGAAGGTCTTTCTTATTTTACAGATGTAAGTTCTATTGCTGTTTATGGTGGTGGAGATGGCAGTTCTTTTGCTGCAGAAAAAAAAGCATTAAACACAGGTGTTGATATTGTAGTGTGTACACCGGGCCGTATGATTGCGCATTTAAATATGGGCTATGTAAAACTTAAGGGCTTAAAATATTTAGTGCTTGATGAGGCAGACCGTATGCTAGACATGGGTTTCAACGATGACATTCAAAAAATTATTTCCTTTTTACCTAAGCAACGACAAAACCTTTTATTTTCTGCAACCATGCCAGTAAAAATGCGTGACCTTGCTAGAAAAATATTAACGAATCCAGTAGAAATAAATATTGCGATTTCAAAACCTCCTGAACAAATTATACAAAAAGCATTTATTGTGTACGAACCGCAAAAAGTGCCGATTATAACAGACATGCTTAGTAGCAATGTTTATAAAAATGTAATTGTGTTTTGTTCAAAAAAACAAAATGTAAAACAACTTACACAGGAACTAAAAAGAGCTAAACTTGCTGCCGAAGAAATTCATTCGGATCTGGATCAAAAACAAAGAGAACAAGTACTTCAAGATTTTAGAAACCACAAACTTTCTATACTCGTAGCCACCGATATTTTAAGCCGCGGTATAGATATTGAAGAAATTGACCTTGTTATTAATTACGATGTTCCCAACGATGGTGAAGATTATATTCACCGCATTGGCCGTACCGCCCGCGCAGCCACTACTGGAACTGCTTTCACGCTTGTAAGTGAGCAGGAACAATATAAATTTTTAGCCATCGAAGAGCTACTAGGTGCCCCCGTAACAAAGGGTACGGTTCCTCCCGAATTTGGCGATACCCCAGAATATGCACCCAAGCAAAGAAGTCGTGGTAATTTTAAGCAAAGACCGGGTTACAAAAAGCGTTAAATAATTTAGCAGATATGCAAAAAACGTTTTAATTTATACTTCAATTAAAACGCTTGCCATGTCTACAAGACGAAACTTTTTACAAAATGCAGGTCTCTTAACGGGAGGTTCTGTACTTGCATCTGCGCTCGGTAATGAGAGCTTTGCTTATTTTAAAAATAGTATCATGCCATCCGACAGGGTTAACATTGGTGTGATTGGCTTAAATGGTATGGGCTGGGCCAACGCCGCTACTGCCATGCGCCTTCCAGGTGTTGTGATTGCTGCACTTTGTGATATTGATACAACCGTTATTGATGGTCGCATTGCCGAATTAAAATCTAAAAATGTTGATACTTCTAAAATTGCCATCTATTCTGATTATAGAAAACTATTAGAAAATAAAGATATCGACGTTGTTATTATAGGTACGCCAGATCATTGGCATGCACTACAAATGATTCATGCTTGTCAGGCCGGAAAAGATATTTATGTAGAAAAGCCGGTAGGTAATTCGATTGTAGAATGTAACGCTATGGTGGCGGCTCAAGAAAAATATGGTAGGGCTGTTCAAGCAGGTCAATGGCAACGTAGTCAAAAACATTTTGGCGACGCCGTTGATTTTGTACATACCGGAAAACTAGGCGCTATCAGAAATGTAAAAGTGTGGTGCTATTCTCAGTCTACCCCTATGCAAGCCAAGCCAGACGCCCCTGTACCTGCAGGTGTGGATTATAAAACATGGTTGGGTCCAGCTCAATTAAGACCTTATAACCGCAACCGTTTTCATTATTCATTTAGATGGTTTTGGGATTATGCAGGTGGTTTAATGACCGACTGGGGTGTGCATTTATTGGATTATGCATTACTTGGTATGAAAGAAACTGCACCCAATACGATTTCTGCGGTGGGTGGTAAATACGCCGATCCAAAAGCAGCAAGTGAAACACCTGATATGTTAAACGTTCTCTATGGTTTTGATAAGTTTAGTGTTTCTTGGGAGCAAACAATGGGCATCACCAATGGTAACTATGGAAGAGACCATGGTGTTGCGTTTCAGGGCGACAATGGTACATTAATTTTAAATAGAAGCGGCTGGGAAGTCATTGAAGAATCTAGAAGTGCTAATAAAATAATTGTTCCACTAAATAAATCGGTAGACAATGGCGTAGAAAAACATTGGATTAACTTTTTAGAAGTGGTTAAGTCGCGTAATTTTTCTAAACTACATTGCTCTATTCAAGAAGGTGCAAAAGTGGCTACTATTTGTCAGATGGGAAACATTGCACACCGCAGTGGCAAACAGTTACAGTGGGATCATGCAAAAAAACAATTTACGGATGCCGCAGTTAATGCAAAATATTTATCGGCTGTGTACCATAATGGATACAGCATTCCAAAAATCTAAGTTGATGAAAAAATTGATAGTGGTGTTACTTGGTTTAACACTAATTGTTACAAATGTTAGTGCTCAAAAAAGTAAAGAAGATAGTTTAAACAGAGAAGCTGCAAAAACCGAAATCTGGGAACCAAAGCCTACAAAAGTAGAACCAGGTAAAACGCCTTCAGAAGCTCCTTCCGATGCAATTGTGCTTTACAATGGAAAAAACTTAGATGCATGGCACCGTTTAGGCGGAGGTAAAGCCGGTTGGAAAATAGAAAAAGACGGTACGCTAACCGTTGTAAAGGGATCGGGGGCAATAGAAACCAACCAACCTTTTGGTAGTTGTCAACTCCATATCGAGTGGCGTTCTCCTGCAGAAATAAAACAATCGGGTCAATACCGCGCCAATAGTGGTGTGTTTTTTATGGGTAAATATGAAATTCAAATACTCGATTCTTATACCAATCAAACCTATGTGAATGGGCAAGCCGGTGCGGTGTACAAACAGCATATTCCACTTGTGAATGCAACAAAAAAACCGGGCGAGTGGCAAACCTATGATATCATATTTACGGCACCACAGTTTTATGCCGACGGAAAAGTACAAGTGCCCGGAAGATTTACAGTATTGCATAATGGAGTACTCATTCAAAACAATGTTGAAATAAAAGGAACGATTCAGTGGATTGGTCCATCGGTGTATGAAGCACATCCAGCTAAGCTTCCATTTTATTTACAAGATCATGGATTTGATGGCGGCAGTCCCGTGAGCTATAGAAATATTTGGATTCGTATATTAGATTAGTATTTAAAAACTTTGCGTATAAACACCTAATGCCCTTTGATACCGGGTCTTTCAGCAATGTAATATTTTTTTGAGGCAATGTAATTGCGTGTAGTTGTCATCAATAATTAGGCAGTGATATTTATTATTTCCAAATTGAATAATAAAATTATTGCATGTCGGAACAGCCTAGCTTATACACGCTTATTTTGTTTTCAATACCACTACTCAGTGTATTTCTATTATTATTTATTTGTGTGATTTATTTATATCACAAAAAGAATAAAACATTAATACATCAACTCATTACCACCGAAATTACCGCCGCCGAAAAAGAACGTAAAAGAATTGCCGCCGATTTGCACGATGATTTTGGCCAACTACTTTCTGTTATTAGACTGCAGGTAAGTAGTATTAATCCCGTATCTCCCGCCGACAGACAACTTATAAAAGAAGCAGCTACGCATATCGATGACGTATTAAAACGTATGCGCGTTATGAGTGAAGCCATTGTGCCCAATCAGTTATTAGCAGCGGGGTTTTGCTGGGGTATCGAAGAACTGGTGGCTACTTTTAATAAACTGGGAAGCATTCAAGTGCATTGGGAACTAACTGGCACACTGCCCGAATCGGAACCAGACCACTGGCTGCATCATTACCGTATTATACAGGAAATTTTAAACAATGCATTAAAGCATTCAAATGCAAAAAATATTTGGATCAATGCAATTGTAGATGAAAAATATTTTTCACTTTCTATTACCGATGATGGTATTGGTTTTGATAAAGAGGCGGTTGCACAGGCGTCTACAGGTTCTGGCTTAAGAAATATTTTTAACCGCGTTGCTCTATTACGAGGTCAAATCATTATAGATACTTTGCCTCAGCAAGGTGTTCGTTATCAAATAAAAACTCCCCTTAATTATGCTAAGTAAAAAAATCAAAGTTGTCATTGCCGATGATCACCGAATTTTTAGAGAAGGCTTAAAGCTAATGCTAGCAAGCGTTTCCAATATCGCCCTGTTGGGTGAAGCGACAGATGGCGCTCAATTAATTGCGCTCGTAGCGTCTACCGCGCCTGATGTAATTATCACCGATCTAAAAATGCCAAACCTTACTGGAACCGAAGCGGTAAAAATTTTATGTGCAAAATATCCGGGTGTTAGAATTATTGCACTTACCTCTTTTGGAGAAGACCAACAAATTATTGAAATGATTGAAGCGGGTGCCATGGGATTTTTATCCAAAAATATTGTGCACGATGAACTTGTAACAGCCATCAATTCGGTATATCAGCACAATGCATATTTTTCTCAAAGTATTACCGAAAGGCTTTCTAAAATTATAGCCCAAAAAACAACGGTCCGTCATCACAACGCAAGCATCAGTTTTACAGAAGTGGAAAAACAAATTATTGGACTGATTTGTAAAGAACTAACGAGTAAAGAAATAGCCGGCCAGTTAAAAATTGGCAAACGAACCGTAGAGAGCTACCGCATTAGAATTATGGACAAAATTGGTGCTAAAAGTTTGGCGGGAATTATCACCTACGCGGCGGGATATTTGCCTAAAAATCAACAAATTGCATAAAATTGGCCCTAAAAACCAAAATAAAGCAGTTTTGACTAATTTTTAACCACGCCTTGATGTCAATTCAGTTATTTTTGTGGCCAATTGTATTTATACAGCGAACCCAACAAACAATGAAAAAATTAGTATTTCTAAGCATCGCGCTAACTGCTACCCTTTTTGCAACTGCACAAACAGCAAAAAAAACCACCAAAGACTGGAGTAAATTTGATTTTACAAACCGTGCTGCCGATCATTTAATGATTCAGTATGGCTCTGATTCTTGGACTGGTAAGCCTACTGCACTTCGCACTGGCAATGGTTTTAGCAGACATTTTAATGTTTATTTCATGTTTGATAAGCCTTTTAAAACCAACCCAAAATATAGCGTAGCCTATGGTATTGGCTTAGGAACAAGCAATATTTTCTTCAACAACACCAAGGTTGATTTTAAATCTACCGCAAGCACATTACAGTATACAGCTGTGGATAGTGTAGACCATTTCAAGAAAAATAAAGCAACCAGTATTTACGCAGAAATTCCTGCAGAAATCAGATACTATTCTAATCCAGAAAATCCTAACAAATCTTGGAAGGCAGCTTTTGGTGTTAAAGTAGGTTCATTGTTAAAAGCGTATACGAAAGGCAAAAACTTAGTGAATAAGCAAGGTGAATCTGTGTATGGCACTTCTTATATCGAAAAAAATGTAACCAAGCGTTATATCAACGGCACCATGCTTGGTGTAACAGGAAGAGTAGGTTATGGTAGTTGGTCACTTCATGCAGGATATCAATTTAACGGAATTCTTAAAGAAGGTTTTGGCCCTACCATGCACCGTTTATCTGTAGGTATTTCACTCAGCGGTTTATAAATTTTATATTTTGATTGAGAAGCAAAGTAAAATTAGAAAAGAGGAGAAAGCGGTACTTGTTGGCCTCATTCAAAAAGAAGTAACACCTGAGCAGGTAACAGAATACTTAGATGAACTTGCATTTTTAGCTGAAACAGCTGGTGCCATTGCGGTAAATAGATTTACACAACGACTTCCACACCCCGATAGCCGCACATTTGTTGGTAAGGGAAAGTTAGAAGAAATCAAACAATACGTTGCCTCTAGAGACATTAACGTAGTGATATTTGATGATGAACTAACGGGCTCACAAATTTCTAATATTGAAAAAGAAGTAAAGTGCCGCGTTATTGATCGAAGCGATTTAATCCTAGACATATTTGCCTCTCGCGCAAGAACCGCACAAGCAAAAGTGCAAGTAGAGTTAGCGCAATACCAATATATTTTACCACGCTTAAAAGGAATGTGGACGCACCTTGAGCGTCAGGGAGCAGGTATTGGTTCACGTGGTCCGGGTGAGACAGAAATTGAAACCGATAGACGTATTGTAAAAGATAAAATTGCATTACTCCGCGGCCGCTTAAAAGAAATTGATAAACAATCCATCACACAACGTAAAGAGCGTGGTGAGTTTATTCGTGTAGCACTTGTAGGTTATACCAACGTTGGAAAAAGCACGCTAATGAATGTGCTAAGTAAATCAGATGTTTTTGCAGAAAATAAATTGTTTGCAACACTTGATACCACAACTCGAAAAATCGTTTACGAAAACACACCATTTTTATTAAGCGATACCGTTGGATTTATTAGAAAACTCCCACACCATTTAGTAGAAAGTTTTAAGAGCACACTTGATGAAGTGCGCGAAGCAGATATTTTATTACACGTTGTAGATGTTTCACATCCTTTATATGAAGATCAGATAGGTGTAGTAAATCATACGCTGCAAGAATTAAAAGCTTTTGATAAACCCATTTTGACCATCTTTAATAAATTAGATTTATACGAATCCAATACTTTTGATGAGTGGCTTGAAGATGAAGTAAAACAAGAATTACTTTTAGAACTTAAAGAAAAATGGGACCGCGCAACTAATAACAATTGTGTTTTTATTTCGGCACTTGAAAAGAAAAACATTGATGCACTTCGTGAAATTATTTTAACCAAAGTGCGCGAACTATATTTAATTCGTTACCCATACAGAGACATACATTTTTAAAGCATGCTTTCTCTTTTTTCCAACACACCTACTTGGCATAAAATTACAGAGACGCCATTATCGCTTATTTGGCAATCCAATAACATGTGTATTGTAGAAGTGGCCGGTAAAAAAATTACCCTCGGAAAATTTCAGGATCAAATTTTTGCTTTTGCACAAAAGTGCCCACATGCAAGCGGCATCATGGCAGATGGCTTTATAGACGCCGCCGGAATGGTGGTATGTCCACTACACCGGTACAGGTTTAGCCTCCAAAATGGGCGGAATACCAGCGGCGAGGGCTATTATTTAAAAACCTACCCTACCCAAATGCGGGAAGATGGCCTATATGTTGCTTTTTAGCACTGTTTTTTAATGATTTTTGCAACTAGATTTTGCCAGATTGCAAATTTTCCTATTTTTGCAACCCCATGGTACTCAACCGTGGGAAACATATTCCTCCTTAGCTCAGTTGGTTAGAGCATCTGACTGTTAATCAGAGGGTCTCTGGTTCAAGTCCAGAAGGGGGAGCCACACTGGATAAGCCATCAGAAATGATGGCTTTTTCTTTGTATATCAGTGAGTTAGGTGTGCTGCATCTTTTTGTTTTTCTTTGATTAACTTCAGTACTTAAATAATCAAACGAATATAAAAATGAAAAGAATTGCCCTCTTATCACTTTTGCTTCTACCATTACTTGGTTTTGCACAAAACACCCAATATACGGTTACCTCTTTTTTACCTGAAGGCCCTTGGCTTCTAATACACATTATATTGGTGAGGCTTGGTTAAGTAGTGTACTTCAAGGGGATAGTGAATTGAATTATAATATTACCAAAGCAACATTTAGAAAAAACTCCACGCTCAATTGGCACAAACACTCCACACCTCAAGTACTTATTATTTTGGAAGGTGAAGGCTATTATCAAGAAAAGGGTAAAGAACCAATTATCATTAAAAAGGGTGACGTTGTTAGATGTCCAAAAGATATAGAGCATTGGCATACAGCAAGTAAAGAAAGTTTAGTTACTTATCTAGCTTTATATGATGGTTCAAAACCAACTATTTGGACAGATAAACTAACTCAAGCGTATTATGATGATGTCGCTCAGAAACTGAAGGGAGATAAAAAATAAAGATATTCAACCTTTCAATTTTCTAATAGTCACATATTCAATCATCGCATTACAGTTGCATCTTTCGTCGAAAAGGGGAGCAGATATAATAGTAAAAGGGTTATACTTTGATAGTATGACCCTTTTTTCTTTTCTAGAATAAGCTGTGACTTTAATCACAATGAATCTTTGGTTATTTCCGAAATTTGTAAAATGAAAGATAATCTTAAAGAACATTGGGAAACAATATATAATACTAAGCAGCCAAATGAGGTGAGTTGGACTCAAGAAGTGCCAGCTGTTTCATTAGAGTTTATCCATAAGTTCAATATTCCAAAAACAGCCCGAATAATTGATATTGGAGGTGGTGATAGCAAATTGGTTGATTTTTTATTGGCTGAAGGTTACACCAATGTATCTGTTTTGGATATTTCTTCTGCAGCTATACAAAGGGCTAAAGAAAGGTTAGGTAATGATGCAGATAAAGTAAATTGGATAGTATGTGATATATTGGATTTCATACCTAATCAAAAATATGATTTATGGCACGACAGAGCTGCATTTCATTTTCAAACCGACAAAGATAAAATTGAAAAATACTTGAATATTGTAAAAAATGCCGTTGACGGGATGGTAATTATTGGAACCTTCTCTGTTGACGGCCCACAAAAATGTAGTGGATTAGAGATAAAACAATACGATGAAGGTGGAATGAAGGAAAAATTTGAAAAAGCTGATTTTAAAAATGTGGAGTGTAAAAGAGAAGACCACATTACACCTGCTGGTGCAATACAGAATTTTGTTTTCTGCAGTTTTATGAAACAGTAATATCATAATAGTCACATACTCAATCACCCAATTATAGTTTCATCTTTAGTCGAAAATCGGGTCCAAAATTTCTATATTTTTGTATATGAATACTACAATAATTGATGTGACAAGGGTATCAAGCCAAAGTGAAATAATTGGTATCCGCGATTTACAAGCATTGAATTTAAAGCAAAACATTACTGCCGAAGAAGCAGTTGACCAGGGTTTTCTTACCGCTTCCTATTCGATAGAATATTTGCAGGAGATGAATGCTGCATCACCTGCTATCATTGCAAAGGATGGCGATAAAGTTGTTGGCTATGCACTAGTTGCAACAAAAGATGTTAGACATGGTCACGACCTTATTGAAGGTCTTTTTGACGCTATTGATAAATCTGAATTCAATGGGAAATTACTTAGGGATGTTAATTATGTAGTTGTTGGGCAATTGTGTGTAGCAAAAGAATACCGCGGACAAGACCTAGTACAAAAGCTATATGGACATTTCAGGGAATGTCTTTCTAAAGAATTTACGTACCTCGTTACGGATATAGCTAAAGCAAATGCTCGTTCTCTTAAAGCGCATAAGAAAAGAGGATTTCAAGTCATTAATAAATTGATGTATGAAGGTTTTGAATGGAATATTGTAATGTGGGATTGGAATGCATTGTAGTCCAGCTTGGTTAAATGGTCAATGACAAGCAAAATGACGCCTATATGTCATTCCTTTATTCATTAAAAGTAATTGGGGAAGCCTTGAAAACCGATCTTTCTGAATACGTCAAAAAATCTGATACCAAACCCTATGAATTTAATTTAACCCTTAAAATCACAGATATGAATCAATTTATTAATGACTTAAAAGTTTTAGTAAAAACCCATTGGAAAACAATTTTCCTGATTGTTTTGGTAATTTGGCTTATCACAAGTTATGATGATATAAAAGCAGGTATTATAGATGGTTGGCGTGGAAAGTAAGTTTTTCTTTCTCCGTTAGTGATTTAGTGTAGTTACAAGTTTTCAAAAATATGATCTAAATTGAATTACTAATTGATACTTTCAAAAGTGTATCCTTTTTATGTATTTTTGGTAAAATAAGATTCCATGAAAACGCCATTTAACAAATTTCTTTACATAGGTTTTTTACTCTTAGGGCTATTTCAAGCATTTTTTTCCAAAGACTATATGCAAGCAGCAGCGTCTCTTGGGATTGGAATGGCATTTGATCCATTTGATCCAGAGCAAAAATGGAATGATAGACCTACATGGCAAAAGGCCGTTTTAATTATTCATCTTACGCTTGTAGCTGCTATGTTTGGATTTGGCATAGGGTTGAATGACAAATAAATTTTTATGGACAAACTATCTCAATTTTTTAAAAAGTACCGCAAAGAAATTATTGTGGGTGTACTTGTATTTCTATTTTTGATTTTCAGGGATGTAATAAAGTCATTCTTGTAAATTAATTTATGAGAATTTCAGTCTTATTCATTCTATCTCTATTTTATATAAGCACTTATGGGCAAGTGGGTCCAATAAGAAATTGGATTGACACAGAAGTTAACTACTCCTTAGCTAACCAAAAGGATTTGATTTTTACGCATAGCTTACCCAAAGGAGGAGGTCAATACTATTTGAAAGGCATAAAATATAGTCATGTCATATTTTGGACGCGTATACAGAATCAAACATCTACGCCCATAAAATTACAGCTTACATTTCCTGACATCACGTATTTACAATCTCCAAATGCACATATAAAAATATTGCTAGCTAAAGACACAATGAGTCATGAAAAAGAACAGTTATTCAACTATGGACTAACTGGTTTAGAATCTCTTTTAAATGGTAACTCTAAGCAGCTAAAAGTTTTGAAAAAAACGATTGATCCTTCAAAGGATTACTATGTTTATATCCCTGTATTTATGCACGAAATTAATGGGATAGCACGCGCATCAATCGTATTAAAAGGCGAAAAATTATTTTATAAAATTTCTATAGGAAAAGATACAGCATTTATACCCTGCGGAAGTTTAGTTGTAGAAAGCAAAAAAACGAAAAAACATTAAGATGTCAAGACCCAATAAAACCGAATACGGAAGTTTTTACCAAACTTATATCAACTACACAAGCGGCAAAGACTACGCTATTTTAGTTCAACAATACAACCAACGTATTATTGATTTTTGGGACGCAATTCCTGTAGAAAAAATTAATTATGCATATGCACCTGGTAAATGGACCATTAAGCAAATGTTTCAGCACGTTATTGATACAGAACGCATATTTGCTTACCGTGCTCTAGCAATTTCTAGAAAAGAACAAAACCCTATTCCTGGTTTTGATGAAAACGAATATGCAAATAATGCAACCGCAGCAAATAGAAACTGGAAAGACATGTTAGTAGAATGGCGCGTTGTAAGACAATCTACCAATCTATTATTTGCATCTTTTACAGAGGATCAAATGAAATGTTTAGGCACAGCTAGTGAAAATCCTATATCTGTAAATGCTTTAGGCTTTATCATTTTTGGTCATGCTTTGCATCACATGCATATTTTAAAGGAACGCTACGGTATCTAATTAAAACTGTTGCATCTAGTTATATTTAATTATTCATTTAAATCCCAACTATTGTATCAATACTTAAACAAGATTTAATAAACCATAATAAATGTAATATATTGAATTCAAATATATACTAACATGATTTTCATTTTGTCTTTTTTCTTGCTTCACTGGTTTATGTCTTTGTTTTTTCATACTTTTTTTCTACACAGATTTGCTTCTCATAAAATGTATGAAACAAGTAAAAATTGGGAGCGCGTTTTTTATATCAGTACTTGGTTTTTTCAAGGTTCGTCTTATTTGGTTCCTCGCGCTTATGGCGTCATGCATAGAATGCACCATGCGTATAGTGATACAGAAAAAGACCCCCACTCGCCTCATTTTTTTAAAGATGTATATGAGATGATGAAGAGTACTGTGTTAATTTATAGGTCATTTTTAGCGAATGAAGAAATGCCTGAAAAAGAATTTACAGATGGCTATTTGCCTGTTTGGGAAAAGTTAGACAAGTTTGGTCACCACATCGTAACGCGCACCGCTTTCGCCATTTTTTATATTCTTATTTATTGGTTTTTTGCCCCAAGTTTTTGGTGGTTCCTTTTGCTCCCTATACATTTTTTAATGGGTCCTATACAAGGTGCCATTGTAAATTGGTGCGGACATAAATATGGCTATAGGAATTTTGATAGCACAGATCAAAGCAAGAATACGGGTCCTTGGGGGATTTTCTTATTAGGCGAGTTGTTTCAAAATAATCATCATCACAAAAAAACGGATGCCAATTTTGCAAAAAAATGGTTTGAGTTTGACCTTACCTACCAAATTATGCGTGCATTTAATTTTATAGGAATTATAAAGTTTAACTGAGTATGATATCATTTATCAAAACCTTTCGGTACTTGTCTCCTTTTGTAATCTACTATTTAGCTTACTTGTCATTTACAGGAAACGGAATTTTTTGTTATTTGCCTTTGATTTTTGTTTTTTTATTGGTTCCTATAGTTGAATTATTTATTCAGCCTAACGAAAAAAATTTAATTGAAACAGAAGAAATTGTAGCCAAAGAAAATAAATTGTATGATTTTATTTTGTGGTTAACAGTACCACTTCAATATGTGTTTTTATTTATTTTCTTACAAAGTTTTAACAACCAGATGTCATTTATTGATATTGTAGGTAGAATAATTGCCATGGGGCTTTTGTGTGGAGGCTTTGGAATAAATGTTGCCCACGAATTAGGACATCGCGTAAATAAAATGGAACAATTATTTGCAAAGTCTTTGTTGCTTACTAGTTTGTATATGCACTTCTTTATTGAACATAATAAAGGACATCATAAGCATGTGGCTACGCCTAACGATCCTAGTACTGCAAAGTATAATCAGTCGTTATATTCTTTTTGGCTGCAAACATTTCAGGGTACGTATGTTAAGGCCTGGCAAATAGCAATTGATGACGCGCAAAAAAGAAAAAATATTTTTCCAATCATATTAAATGAAATGGCTCTGTTTCAATTGATTCAAGTTGGTTTTTGCTTACTTATTTATTTAAATTTTGGACTAGTTATTTTTAGTCACTTTTTAGTAGCCGCATTTATTGGAGCAGCACTACTAGAAACCGTGAATTATATTGAGCATTATGGTTTACAAAGACAACAAAGAAACGATCAAACCTACGAACGTGTATTACCATCACACAGTTGGAATAGCAATCATGTAATTGGTAGACTTATCTTTTTTGAATTGAGTAGACATAGTGATCATCATTATATGGCTTCACGTAAATACCAGGTGCTTAGGCATATGGAAGATGCGCCACAAATGCCAACAGGCTATCCGGGCATGATTTTATTAGCCCTTGTGCCCCCTGTTTGGTTTAGCGTTATGGATAAACAAATGAAAAAGTATTCGATCATTTAACTAACTAATATCTTTTTCGACATAACTTTTAAAATTGTCAAGAATACTTTGCCATCCCGCTTCTTGTAATTCAATTGAATTTTGATTTTCTGGCTCAAATTGTTCAGTTACAACGATGCCTTCATTTGTTTCATCAAATAGTACTTTCATTATTCTTCCATCACCTAGTACTAATTCAATTTTTTTATTAATTTCTATTACTTGATAGGTTCCCCAAAAATCAAATTGTTCACTATTGTCTTTGGCGGCCATGGTATAATGAAATTCTCCACCCACTATTAGACTATTTGAAGCTAAAGGGCAGTGCCAATCTGAACTCGCAAAATTCCAGTTTTTTACTTCTCCTGCTTCTGTCCAGGACTTCCAAACCTTATTAAGAGGCGCCTTAATGGTGGCCCTAACAGTTAATAATTTCATTAAGATAAATTTAGATGATACAAACAAATGTAATTATACTTGTACTGATTCAAAATAATATATTTTATGCATTTAAGAAATATCTTGTCAATTGTAGCTTTACTTTTTTGTATTCAAACGCAAGCCCAATTTTATTTAGGAACAACTGACAGTGTCTATTCCAGTGAATACAAAGAAAATAGAGACTTTTTGGTGTATTTGCCAAATGAAGTCCGCGACAAAAAAGATAGTGCCGCGCGTTATCCAGTACTTTATGTACTTGATGGAGGATCTCATTATTTGTCTGTGTCTGGTATGGTAAAAGAACTTTCTGAGTTTGCAGGAGACATGATGATTCCAAAAATGATTGTAGTGTGTATACCTCCCTATAATAGAACAAATGAATTAACACCTTATCCAATTGCCAAAAGTAAACTAATGCCATATACCAAAGAAACTGGCGGGGCTGATAAGTTTACACGTTTTTTAGAAAACGATATTATTAAGTATGTTGCTTCAAAATATCCTGTAAGTAGCTATAGAACCCTCGTGGGACATAGCTTTGGTGGTATTTTTGCACTTAACCTTTTAGCTAAACACAAAAATTTATTTGATAATTATATTGTTATTGATCCTAGTACTTGGTATGACGATAGAAAATTTTCAAAACAGGTATTAGATAGTTTAACTAAAAATAGTTATGCAGGAAAATCTTTGTTTATTGCTATTGCCAATACAACAGAAATAGCAGATACAGCTGAAGTAAAAAAACAAAAGACATCATATTCAGAACATGAAAGGAGTATACTTGCTTTTTGCACTGGAGTTAGAACCATAAAAAATAATGGACTTAAGTTCTATTCAAAATACTACCCTGATGATGATCATGTTTCTGTTCCTACCATTGCAACTTATGATGGTTTAAGAACTATTTTTTTAAAATACAGATTTTCTTATACTGCCGCTGAGTTGCCATCTTTTAATCCAGCAATAGACATTCCTTTTTTTTTTAGCACTCAATCAAAACAACTGGGTTATAAGGTTCCGGTACCATCCGATGTATTAGAAAGGTGTGACGCTATTTATAAAAGAAAAAAGGATGTAGTAAGGCAAAAGGCTGTGAGAGATCTATATATTTCCCTATACCCAGCCGATGCCAAAAAATACATAGATAACGATAATTAATAAATATTTATTGATATTCAATAAATAAATGTACTTTTGAGCCCTTAAAACGTAAGGATATGACTCAAAAATCAGCATACATATTTAAGTTCCTACAAGTAGTGGCTTGGTTCATTTTTGTAGGTGTTTGTATAGAAGCCGGCGCTTTAGCTGTCAATTTTGTGTATAGTTTATGGAATCCCCTTGTATTAAAAAACCTGTACAACAAACTTGACCTAAGTGCCATGTATGAGCAGAGTCAATTTGTATTCTTTCTGATGTATAGTTTTATTTTATCCATTTCTTTATTGAAAGCATTTCTATTTTATGATGTCATTAAACTTGTTGGTAAACTTGATTTACAAAAACCGTTTAGTGAATTTGTATCAAAACAAATTAGTAGGGTAAGTAGCTTATCGTTAACTATTGGATTATTAACTGTTATTGCATCACAGGTGGTAAAAAGTATTTCACAAAAAGGCTTTGATGTAAATCAATTGAATTTTTACTGGACAGACGGCGAAGCATTTATTTTTATGGCAGCTATTCTTTTTATTATCGCTACTATTTTTAAAAGAGGTATTGAACTCCAATCAGAAAACGATTTAACAGTATAACCATGGCAATAGAAGTAAATTTAGATGTTATGATGGCCAAAAGAAAAGTTTCTTTGAATGAGTTATCAGATAGAGTGGGATTGACTTTAGCTAATTTGTCTATACTTAAAACAGGCAAAGCAAAAGCCATTCGCTTTAGTACCTTAGAAGCTATTTGTAAAGCGCTTGATTGTCAGCCCGCAGATATTTTAGTTTTTGTTAAGTAGCTTGTGTGAACCATCACAAGTTGGCATTCTTTTAGAAAGACCACAAGTACAATCTGTTAATCCTTTGCCACACAAAATTTGGTGTGTATATTTTTCAATTCTTGCGTATCTGGTTTCCGGTTGTTTAGCTCCCGAAAAAAATATTAAATAACCCCTTTGTCTACCGGGTGTCAAAGATTCAAATGCTTTTTTGAGTGCTGCATTTTTTTTAAAAACAGCATTTAATTCATTCACTACAATGGTAGGTGCAGGTTCTGTTTTTGAGGATCTAATTTCTTTTGTAGAAATACATTCTTTAATGAACTTTTTAATTATTGCCGATTTTTTTGCAATGTCTTGTGTATTTTCTAGTCTTAGCTGTCTTCCAAATCTTGTGTGCTCACCTGGTTTAACCAATAAACCTTTAGGGTCCGCTAATTCAGCACCATTAAAAAAGCCTAAAGCAAAATATTCTTTAAATGGGGCAATAATAACAATGTTTTTATTGTTGTGCGTATAACAAGGGGCGGCCCACTTATATTCTTCAATTAATCCTGTATCCAATAATATCGAACGAATAGCAGTAAGCTCTTCTTTCCACTGTTTAGATCTATTAATATAATTGGATACTTCTTGATTCATGGTAACAAAGTAAATATAAAATTAATTACATTAGTTGTTCAAATAGATCATATGAAAAGAGTTTTTTTTATTGCGACTAGTTTAGTTTTAATGATTTGTATTTCAGTTCATGCGCAAACTAAAAAAACTACAAACAAAAACCCACTACCAATTGGTGTATTCGATTCTGGAACAGGGGGTCTAACAGTATTAGAAGCCATATTGGGTTTGGATGCATTTAATAATGAAACCGGTAAGCCAGGTGCAGATGGAAAGCCCGATTTTTCTAAAGAATATTTTCACTATTTAGCAGACCAAGCAAATATGCCTTATGGTAATTATGCTGCAGAAAATAAAACCGATTTACTAAAAGAGCATATTCAAAAAAATATGCAATTCTTTTTAAAAGACGCTGAGCAAAAACCGCCTGTTAAAATGATTGTATTAGCCTGTAATACCGCTACAGCTTATGCCTTATTAGATATTAAATTAAAATTGCAACAAGATAAAATAGATGTTCCCGTTATTGGAGTGATTGATGCCGGTTCAAAAGCAGCCTTAGCCTATCAACAAAAAAAGGGCAGTGGAACGATTGGCGTTTTTGCAACAGCAGGTACAGTAGCATCAAATGGTTATCCTAGAACCTTACAAACCATGGCTAAAGCATTGGGGATGCAAGAATTATCAGTAATTAGTCAGGGAGGTTCTGGTCTGGCTGAAAGTATAGACCGTGACTGGAGTTATTTTGTAGACACATTAACTAAGGCAAGAAAAGATTATAAAGGCCCTTCTCTTAAAAACAATAAGTACACGATTGATACGACTTTATTAAGTGCGTATCGTTTTGATGCTTCTAGTAATAAGCTATTATGCGAATATGATGATAAAGGAAGTTGTTTAGATATGCAATTAAATGATCCATCAAATTATGTTCGATATCACTTGGTAAGTTTATTAGAAAAAATGGTACAAGAAAAAGTAACCAAGCCTTTAAACACCCTGATTTTAGGTTGTACGCATTACCCTTACTTAAAAGATACCATTGCATCTGTTTTAAATGAATTGTATCAGTATAAAAAAGACAATCAATATAGATACAGAAATTATCTTGTTGAAAAAGTAGAATTGATTGATCCTTCCATAGAAACAGCTAAAGAGGCTTATTTAGCGCTTCAAAGTAGATCACTTACAAATACAACTACTAAACAAATCAATCAATTTTATATTACTGTTCCTAATACGAGCGTACCTAAAGCCGCTCTACAGCAAGATGGTTGGTTTACATACGACTATAAATACGGAAGATTAGCAGGAGCAAATACGGAATATGTAAAGTATGTTCCATTTGATACAAAAAATATTTCGGAGGCTTCCTATAACCGTTTTAAAATGGTGCTACCAAAATCTTATGCCGAAATTGTAAAGTTTAAACTTAAATAATCGCCATCTTTAACTGCTTTCCAATCATCAATTAATTTATAAAGGAGGGTTCTTATCTCTGTTAATTTAGTTGATGAAATTTTGATGAATGGAATGGAAGAATTTTGCTGTAATAGGCTTTGTTCAAGCATTTTATTGATATCATCAAATAAACCTTGTGTAAACTCTATTAATAAAAGATTGGCAAGATGTTCCGAATGCCAAGCTTCATTAGAAAGTTCCAATGCATCTCTTTTTACTTTATTTTCAAAAACATTTGGATTGATGCCACTCGCAACTAGCCCCCAAAAGGCTGTTTTATATTCCAAAGTGTATTCTATTGCATAATGGCATAGGTCATGTAGCACCAAAAAATTATCTGCTTCATACCAATAATCAGAAAATCCTTCTCTGATATACGTGATAGTATGTTTAGAATTAATTTTCTTTTTTATGATAATTTTCATGTCAAATCTAATTTTTTAAAACCATTACTGCAATTTCAATTAAACTTTCGTTTTCAATTATTTTATAATTTTTACTAGAATGTATAAATTGTGAAATCCGCTCTATAAAAGGGTTTGAAGACAATCTGTTAGGTGTTGCTAATATAATAGTACTGCCTTTATTTATATACTTTTCAATAAATAAAACTAAATTATTGTGAGCTGCTGGTTCGTAATTTGTATCACTTAGTAGTATGGTATCAACATTACTATTGTCAGAAACGATATTCCAATCAATACATGCAGCCTGTGCATTGTTAAGTTTTAGAAGGTCAATATTTTTTTGAATTAAAGCAACTGCATCCGGAGCATAATCACTAATTGTTATTTTTTTTGTTTGTGAAGCAACACAAAACGAAGGCACACCGATACCTGCCCCAATTTCGAGAACTATTTTATTTTGTATCCAGGCTGGCTCATCTTGTAAAAACTGGATCATAGCATCTGAAGAAGCCCATATTTTGGCCCAGTACGGAAATATCGATTCCGTATTTTCTGCTACTAATTTTTGATAGGTTGGCTTAACAAGCGCGGGGTCCGGAACATATAGCGTAAGACCATTTTTTAAAGTAGAAAGTTGTAATGGATACACGTTATTGTACACCCTCCACAGCTTTTTCTAAATCCGCGATGATAAATTTTGTCATTTGTAAAAAGGCATAGGTTGCTTTTGGTGCCGTTACTGGATTGGTCATGTATTTGCCCAAAATAGATGGCACTACTTGCCAGTGAACACCATATTTATCTTGAAGCCAACCACATTTTCCTGGCACCCCCTCTTTTGTTAAATAATCCCAATAGTAATCTATTTCTTCCTGCGTGTTTACTGAAATTGTAAATGATACGGCATCTGTGATACTAAAAGCATGAGGGGCCGAACTGTCCATGATACCAAATGGCAATGTATTGAGTTCGAACTGAGCATACATGATATATCCTTCGGTATCAAAACCACCTTTTTCGTATTTCCTCATTTCTACAAGACTTGAGTTTGTAAAAAGTGATCTATAATGTGCGATTGCTTCTTCGGCTTTACCAGCATTGTCTCCACAAAACATAAAACTAGGCATCACTTTGCAGCTGCTCTTATAGTCTACTATTATTTGCCAATTCACACCAAATTTATCGGCACACCATCCATATTTTTTGCTCCAAGGATATTCATTTAATGGCATTAAAATTTTGCCATCAATAATTAGTTGATTCCAAATTGTTTCTGCCTCTTCATTACTATCTGCCATGATATAAAAAGATATCGCAGGTGTGATGGGATGACCGGGACCTCCATTTAAATGCATAAAACGTCTACCGTATAAATTGTAGACAACGGCAAAAGGATTTTCAGAAATTAATTCAACTTCTTTAAATATATTTTGATAATAATTGAACGCTTCTTTTGCATTTCCATCAAACCATAAACAAGTACCTATAGATTGAGACATAAATTAATTATTGAGAATTAAATTTTCATACAATGCATTCACTGTTTTTTTAATTACAGCATTGTATCCTTTACTATTTCCTGGTTGACAGCCATTGCTAATTACAACGATTCCAAATTTTTTGGAGGGGTTAAAAAACATAGCACTAAATAGTCCATATGCAGATCCAGTGTGGCCTACCATAGATATTCCATCAATTATTGTAGCTGGAGTTTCTAGCGCAAATCCGTACGGTTCTAAATCTGATACAGCAGTTTGCATGCGTTTTGAACTTTTTTTAGAAATGATTCTTACACCGTTGTATTTTCCAAAATTAGCGTGCATCATCATGTAGGTAGCTAAGTCCTTGGCTGATATTTTCATGCCACCTGTAGGTGAAAATATAGGTGTACTGTAGCCCATTTCATATGCTGCAACTTCTGCAGTTCTTGGCGCATAAGCATTTGGTGATAGAACAAATTTTGCAGCATCTGGTTGGTATTCATAAATGTTAGCAAACTTAGATTTATCTAAACCATTTACATAGTATCCTCCATATAATTGTAGTGGTTCTAAAATATGTTTTTGTATATAGGCATCAAATCTTTCTCCGCTAACTTTTTCAATGATGGTGCCAATCATATTAAAATTAAGATTGCAATATTCATAACCTTTTCCTGGCTCATAACTATTGTAGCATTTATACCAGTTGGCAGATTTTGCAGGATTGATAGAATCTAGCGAAAAATAACCTTGGTTATCATTGATAGACGAAAGGTGAGATAACATTAACCTAAGTGTGATAACGGTTTCAGGAAATTTTGGATTTCGAATTTTAAATCCAACCAGTTCACTTACATCTTGATCTAGATTAACTTTTTTAGCCTCTGCTAATTGCATAATCGCTGTTGCAGAAAATGATTTAGAGATAGAAGCGATTCTAAAAATATTATCATTGGTTAGTGGCGTATTTGTTTCAGCATCTTTTAGGCCAAAAGAATGCGTATAAATAAATTTATTATCCTTCACAACTGCTACTGATAAGCCCATCACAGGATTTTCTTTCATTATTTGTTCAATGGCTGCTTCAGCTTTATTTTCTTGCGCTCCACTTATTACAGGAAAAAATAGTGAAAATATGACTAAACCAATTAGGGCGAAATGTATTTTATTTTTCATGCGTTGAAATTTCAATAAATATATTCAATTGTTAAGAATTACTAAATAATAAATTTAACTTAGTATTCAATTTAAATATTGCGTTATGGTAAAAAATATATTCAAATATCTGACAATTATTATCGTAGTCTTTGTTGGCGTTTTATTGTTCAATACGTTTCGTTTAAATACGGCAATTGAGCCGCATAAAACAGTTGAAATACCTCTTAACATTGACTCTTCGGCTATTCATCTAAGTCAGGCCATTCAAATAAAAACAGTTTCTTACGGAGATACACTTCCTATCGATACAACCGAGTTTTTGAAATTTAAGAAGTTTTTAGAAACGAGCTATCCCCTCATACATTCAAAGCTTACCAGACAAGTATTTAATGAATTTAGCTATGTATATAAATGGGAAGGCAAAGACACAACTTTAGCACCATATGTGTTAATGGGCCATACCGATGTGGTTCCTGTAGAAGCTGCATCAGAAAGCAAGTGGTCGGTGCCGTCATTTAGTGGCGATATTAAAAACGATACGATTTGGGGTCGAGGAGCTGCAGACGATAAAGTGGCGGTCATTGCGATTATGGAATCTGTAGAACAATTGTTAGCACAAAACTTTACTCCTAACAGAAATATCTACTTATGTTTTGGTCATGATGAAGAAGTGTCTGGTAAACGTGGAGCTAAAATATTTTCGGCGTGGTTTGCTAACAATCATATTAAACCCGCTCTTGTTTTGGATGAAGGTGGTCAAATTGATCAACAACATTTTAAACGATTAAATAAGCCTGTGGCAGTTATAGGTACCAATGAAAAGGGGTATGTGAATTTAGATTTTACAGTAGAAATTCCTGGCGGTCACTCTTCTATGCCAAGTCCTGAAACAGCTATCGATGTTTTAAATAAGGCGATCGTAAAAATCAGAGCGCAGCAAATGCCTGGTGCTATTACACCAACGGTGCAAGAACTTATTAATCGTACAAGACCCGCTGAAAGCTTTTTAACTAAAGTTGTTTTAAGTAATTTATGGTTGTTTAAACCTGTGGTAATGGGTCAATTTGAAAAAGTAAAAGAGTCCAATGCCATGGTACACACAACGCTAGTGCCTACTATTGTAAAAGCCGGCATTAAGGATAATGTTATTCCATCTATTGCTAAAGCCACCGTAAACAGTCGCATTTTACCTGGTCAAACAAGCGATGACGTTTTAGCATATGTTACCAAAGTGGTTAATGACGAGCGTGTTGTAATTAAAAAGCAAACAATTTCTATTATGGAACCTTCGGCAGTAAGTTCTTTTGAAAGCGAGCAGTTTAAAAAAATTGAAAACATTTTATACGCGACAGTGCCTGATGTTATTGTATCACCTTTTTTAATGATTGGTGCCACCGACTCTAGATATTTTAGAAACAATAGTGAATCCGTATTAAATTTTTCGGCAGTACAAGATGTAAAAGGTTTTCATGGTATTGATGAACGCATTGGTATCAAAGACTTACAGCGTATGATTTATTTTTACAAAGAATTTTTAAAATAATTTGTGTGTTTTCGAAAAAAAATAAATGGCTACTTGTTGCAACGAGTTTAGGTGTTTTATATGCAGTTGCACTTCTTATTTTTGCTGCGGATGTTTTTAATCATGAGCAAAATATTGCCCAAACATTTAATGATTTACTTCTGCATTTACTTCCCACTGCAGTTGTATTATTCATTGTTGTTGTTGCATACAAGAGGCCCCTTATTGGCGCTATTGTTTTTTTAGTATTAGGCGTTATGTATATTATTACGGGCTGGGCCAGCATGCATTGGACAGCCCATGTTTTGATAGCGGGCCCACTTATTTTGTTAAGTGCGTTATACATAACTTATTCGAAATCAATTAAATAAACGAATAATTGTAGCATTTGAACTATTAATCGTAATATTGCGATTAATATGGGAGCCAGTAAAATCATTAATTATTCTGAAGAAGAACTGCTGATTGCAAAATTTGCAAAAGCACTTTCGCATCCTGCGCGTGTGGCCATTATCAAGCTTTTACTACAAAAGCAATCTTGTGTATGTGGTGATATTGTAGATGATTTACCAATTGCACAATCTACTGTATCGCAACATTTAAAAGAATTAAAGGAGTCCGGTTTAATCAAAGGAAATATTGATGGGGCATCTATTTGTTATTGTATTGATTCAGACGTTTTACAAACCGCAAATAATTATTTAAATAATCTATTAGCAACCCCTAATCCAACTCCTTCTACTTGTTGTTAAAATAAAAATTATAAAAATGCAAACAGACGAACAACTTAAAGAAATTGTAAAAAATAAATACAGTGAAATAGCATTACAAGACAAAGAAACAAATATGTCTTCTTGTTGCGGCGCTGGTGGCTGTTCTACCGAAGTGTATAACATCATGTCTGAAGATTATACCACACTTGGGGGTTACACTGCAGACGCAGATTTAGGCCTTGGCTGTGGATTACCTACACAATTTGCACGCATTAAAAAAGGTGATTTGATTATTGATTTAGGAAGTGGTGCTGGTAATGATTGTTTTATTGCTAGGCATGAAACCGGTGAAACGGGTAAAGTAATAGGTATCGATTTTACACCAGCAATGATTAATAAGGCACGCGCCAATGCAGAAGCTAGAGGATTTAACAATGTAGAATTTAGACAAGGTGATATTGAAAATATGCCTATCACTTCTAATGTAGCGGATGTGATTGTTAGTAATTGCGTTTTAAATTTAGTACCCAACAAGCATGGCGTATTTACAGAAATGTTTAGGGTTTTAAAACCTGGTGGACACTTTAGTATTAGTGATGTTGTACTTGTTGGTGCTTTGCCAGAAGGCTTACGCAAAGATGCTGAAATGTATGCAGGATGCGTATCTGGCGCAATTCAAAAAAATGTATACATGGAACTTATTCATGCAACAGGTTTTGAAAACGTTACCATTCAAAAAGAAAAAGCAATTGTAATTCCTGATGATATTTTAATAAATTATTTATCGCCTGAGGAAATTGCTTCATATAAATCAGGTAGTACAGGCATTATGAGTATTACCGTTTTTGCGCAAAAACCGACCGAAAATAAAACAGCCTGTGTACCAGGAGGCGGCTGTTGTTAATTAAAAAAATATGAAAAACATTTTAGTATTATGTACGGGCAATAGTTGCCGAAGCCAAATAGCACATGGTTATTTAAAAATATTTGCCGCCGAAAAAGCAAATGTGTATAGCGCCGGAGTAGAAACCCATGGGGTAAACCCTAGGGCTATTCAAACCATGAGAGAAGATGGTATTGATATTACAAATCATACTTCTAATAATGTGTTAGAATATACTGATATTCCTTTTGATTATGTGATTACCGTTTGTGATCACGCAAAAGAAGTTTGTCCATACTTTCCAAGTAACGCTCAAAAATTTCATTATAACTTTCCGGATCCAGCTAAAGCAGTTGGCACCGAAGATGAAATAAATAAAGCATTTGAAGAAGTACGTGAGATGATTAAAAAATACTGTTTACAATTTGTAAAGGAAAACTTATGAGTGGATTAACAGCCTTAGTAATAGGCGCTACAGGCGCCACCGGTTCGGAACTTGTTGCACAATTAATTGAGGATGATCGTTTTAATAGCGTAGTTGTGTTTTCAAGAAGAGCACTTAGTATTTCGCATACTAAATTAACATGCCATATTGTAGATTTTGATAACCCACAATCTTGGTCTGATTTAGTAAATGGTGACGTACTCTTTTCGGCGTTAGCTACTACCCTTAAGCAGGCCGGTAGTCAACAAGCACAATACAAAATTGATTACACCTATCAGTACCAAACAGCCGAAACAGCTGCTGCTAATGGTGTTAAGGCGTATGTGCTGGTATCTGCAATGGGTGCTAACGCGGATTCCTGGTTATTTTACCCCCGCATTAAAGGACAACTTGATAAAGCAGTTAGTGCATTACCCTTTAAACAGATTCATATTTTTAGACCAGGTTTTTTACTCAGGCAGCCTGATAAAATAAGGCCTATGGAAAAAATAGGGGTAGCTATTGTTAATGGACTTAATAAACTAGGCCTATTAAAAAGTCAAAAGCCTCTTCCAGTGGCCTTGCTTGCTCAAAAGATGCGCGCTGTATTAGTAAACCCAAATGCACAACAATTTCAGGTATATTCTTTGGATTCAATATTTGATTTGTAGTATCTTACTAATTCAAATACTTCCTGTCATGAAAAAATTTACTACCGTTGTTATAGCACTAATTTTATTTGTTGCAACCAGCATTGCGCAAGTATTATCACCCCTTGTTACAAAATCTAAAAATTTAGATTACGCTAAGCTTGCACAGATAGATACTTTGCTAAACAATTATGTTAATAATAATTGGTTGGTAGGTGCTTCTACAATTATTGTTAAAGACAATCAAGTAGTGTATTACAAAGGCCATGGTTTTGCCGATAGAGCTACAAAAAAACCAATGGATCCAAATTCTATTTTTAGAATTATGAGTCAAACCAAGGCTATTACTAGTTTAGCGGTGTTGCAATTATTTGAAAAAGGTAAAATTGGTTTAGATCAAGCTGTGGGTGATTTTATTCCAACTTTTTATAAGCAATCAGTATTAAAAGACTTTAATGCAGCAGATACAAGCTACACAACGGTTCCAGCAAAAAGAAACATTACGATTCGAGATTTATTAACCCATTCTTCTGGCATTGATTACGCTGGCATTGGTTCAGAAAAAATGAAAGCTATTTATGCAAAATCAGGTATACCATCTGGACTAGGAAAAATTAATGGTACTTTATTAGAGCACATGAAAGCGCTTGGTACTTTACCGCTTGTACATCAGCCAGGTGAAAAATTCACCTATGGTTTAAATTCTGATTTGCTAGGTTGTATTGTTGAAGTTGTTTCTGGCATGACACTCGAAGCGTATTTTCACAAATACATTTTTGAGCCAATGGGTATGAAGGATACTTATTTTAATCTTCCTGCTTCCAAAGGCAATAGACTTCCAACCGTTTATACCGAAGACAGCAATAAGAAAATTATAGAATGGGGACCTACATTTAGAAATATTGATCCCAACTATCCATTACTAGGGACAACCTTCTTTTCTGGTGGTGCAGGCTTATCTTCTTCTGCTTTTGACTACGCTATATTTTTACAAATGATTTTAAATGGTGGCAAATACAACGGCAAACAAATTATTTCGCCCCGCACAGCCGAGTTAATGGTTAGCCCTCAATTAGATTTTAAATATGAAGGCCTTAACGATTTTGGTTTAGGTTTTGCTATCACATCTGAAAAAGCAGCTAATTTAAATGCTCGAAATAAGGGCTCTTTTTCGTGGGGTGGATATTACGGAACAACGTATTGGGCCGATCCAAAAGAAAAGCTCATTTGTTTAATCATGACTCAACATACGCCCAATTCACATACTGGATTTCAGGCTAAAATTGAAAATATCATTTACGGAAGTTTAATCAAATAGTAAACCCACGCATTACTATTTAGACAAACTCTATCATAAGTTTGTCATTTTATAGGATAAAACCCTCAAACAAACAATTTGAAGTTGTAGTTGTTTTAGTTTCGCGCCATATTCAAAAAGCGCTATAACATGCAACCATTTGTACAGCAATTAAAATCAGCAATTGAGCCAGTAAGAAATACTTTATTGGCCCATCCAGTATACAGTCAAATTCAAGATTTAGAGGGTCTACAACGGTTTTCTGAAACCCATGTTTTTGCTGTTTGGGATTTTATGAGCTTATTAAAATCTTTGCAAATTGGTTTAACCTCCGTATCCATTCCATGGGTGCCAGTTGGTAGCGCAGATACTAGGTATTTGATCAACGAAATTGTACTAGGAGAAGAATCAGACGTAGATGAAGCTGGTAATAGAATTAGCCATTTTGAACTCTATATCAGAGCAATGAGCCAAATGGGCGCATCTACAACTGTTATTCATCAATTAATTGATCAAATAAATAGCGGTAGTCCTGTTTCCCAAGCAATTGTCGACGCAAATTTACCGCAGCAAGTAAAAGACTTTTTACAATTCACTTTTGATATCTCTTTTAAAGCACCGCTTCATGTAAAAGCAGCTGTGTTTACTTTTGGTCGCGAAGATTTGATTCCTAGCATGTTTATGAAAATTTTAGACAAAATATATGCCGACGCCCCAGATAAAGTGAGTATTTTTAAATATTATATCGAAAGGCATATAGAGGTTGATGGTGATCATCATAGTCATTTGGCACTCGATATGGTAAGTAATTTATGTGGTTCAGACGCCACAAAATGGGATGAAGCCACAAAAGCATCTGATAAGGCACTTGCTTTACGCATTGGACTTTGGGATGCTATTTTTGAAAAATAATGGTATGAAAAAAACACTACAGGTTTTCTTATTATTTTTATTATTTGCTCAATTGCAAACAGCTTGTAGTAAGCAAACATCAGGAACAGGAGTAGACAACTATACTTTACAAATTGGTCAAACTGTTGATATTACCCTCAATGCAAATCCTTCTACCGGTTATAGTTGGACTTGGATTAATAAAGCAGCAGTTACCACAGTAGATTCTGTGGCAGCTATTTCAGTAACAACAAACAATGTGCCCGGAAGCCCTAGCCAAGAAATATGGCGCTTTAAAGCAATTAAAGCGGGTTCTGATTCCGTTAAATTTAGATACGCACAACCATGGGTAGGTGGTGCTGTTGGTGAAACCAGAACCCTCTTTATAAAAGTGAATTAGCTTTTTGGAAAATCTGCACCTTCGGTAACAGATGCCCAAGTATCAAAATCATTTTTTAATTCTTCTAATTTTTCTCTGGCGCCTTTTAAAGCAGCTACACCCAATAACAAACGCATAGGTGGATTTTCTGATTCAACTACTTGAATCATTGCTTTTACGCCTCTTATTGGATCGCCGGCTTGATTGCCGCTGATTCCTCTAATGTTATCTTTATTTTTATACGCTGTTTCTGCATAGTCTGCAATAGTTGCAGGACTTTCGTTTGCAGAACGCCCAGCCCAATCTGTTCTAAATCCAGAAGGTGCGATAATGGTTACTTTAATACCAAGGGGTCCAACTTCTTTAGCGAGTGCCTCACTCAATCCATCCACTGCATATTTTGTAGCGTTGTAAAAACCAACACCAGGGAACGACCTTAAACCAGCAATAGATGCAATATTTAAAATGTGACCACTTCTTTGCTTACGCATATGCGGTAACACTTCTTGTGTCATTTTTGCTAAACCAAATACATTGATTTCAAACATTTTTCTTACTTCTGCATCTTCACTTTCTTCGATAGAACCAAAGTAACCAATACCTGCATTGTTAACAAGCACATCTATTTGACCAAAGTGCGCCATTGTTTGTGCAACACTTGATTTGATTTCTGATTCGTTTGTAACATCTAATTGAATAGCTATAGATGAATTAGGGTATGCTGCTACAATATCATCTACATCACTTGTTTTACGTGATGCAACGGCAACTTTGTAACCTTTTGCTAAAACTTCTTTTGCAAGTTCTCTTCCAAAACCTGTTGAACATCCTGTAATGAGCCAAACTTTTTCCATGGTACTATTTATTTTAAATGTTTTGCGTTATATGCTTCGATTCCTTTAATGATTAATTTTTGTCTTCTGATTTCTCTTGGCACTACAATTGCACCTATTAGTAAACCAAAAAAACCATAACTCGAATTTTGATTTGGACTAAGGGTATTAGAGCTAATCGCTGATAATCCTAAATAGCCAGTCCAAAAGTAGTTCCAATCTCTGATTCTTTTTGCACGATTAAAATATAAATAGGCTTCCGGTAACGTTACCGACAAATCTCTTGCATCTGAAATGCTTAATGGACGATTTCCAAGGTATATTTTTTTACCAACAAGTTTCATTTTTTCTTGAACTTGTGTAACCTCTTGTGCAAATACTACTTCAGTAACAACCGCAAGAAGTAACAATAGGGTAATCTTTTTAATCATAAATTAATGGTTATATTTATTTATCAAAAATAGTCATAAACATGAACTACAATAACGCATCCAGAAGGTCTTTTTTAAAAAATGTATCATTTGCAACAGCATTTTTTGCTGTAGGCGGTTTTAAAAAAATAAGTGCTACAACTGTTTTTGAAAATAGAAATAAGGTTGCGTTACGATTTGTAGTTGCATCGGATGCTCACTACGGACAGCCTGGCACACCTTATGACGCAATGATTGAGAAGATTATCAATCAAATCAATGAATTTAATAAAGAAACGTCTTTAGATTTTTGTGTGGTTAATGGAGACATTATTCATAACGAAAAGCATTTACTACCGCTAGCCAAACAAAAAATTGATGCCTTACAAGTGCCGTATTATGTTACAAGGGGTAATCATGATATGGTTACTGCCGATTATTGGAATGAAGTTTGGGGGCAACCTCTCAATCATACCGCGTTTGTAAAAAATCAGGCGATCATTTTAGGCGATACATCTAATGAGGCAGGTAAATATCTATCGCCGGATTTAGAATGGCTTGCCGCTCAGTTAGAAGCAAATAAACACCGTAAGCATGCACTGCTCTTTTTGCATATTCCTCAAAAGGCCTGGACGGCAAATGCAATCAATACCCCGGATTTTGAAGCGTTGGTAGACAAATATCCCAATCTAACGGCTATTTTTCATGGACATGAACATGACCAGGACGGCGTAAAAATGTTGGGCGCCAGCTTAAAGCCTTGCTTATTTGATGCACATATGGGTGGAAATTGGGGTACTCCTTACAAAGGATTTAGGGTGGTTGAAATCTTAAAAGATGGTACGCTGGTATCTTATATGATGAACCCTACCCAAAAAGTGAATTCGTTTAGTACAGCTATAAAGTAAAAAAAATGAGGGCCCGGTTACCCAAAGCCCCCATACCCCCCGAGTTTAAAACTCACTCAAATAAACGCCAGAACTCAGTAACTGCGTCAAGTGTTGATTTGAATTTCAATAATCAATTATTAAGTAACCGCTATTAATTTTATTATATTGTTAATCAATTATTTACAATTATAATATATATTTAATATTCATAAAACATATCTTATTTTTATTAATCTAAATCTATTGATTAGTTTTGTTTCATGCGTTTGAGACAATTACAATTTCTAGTATACATATTATTGGTCATTCAAGTACCAGCCCAAAAAACCCTAATCAATTTTTTAGCCAATCAAAAAGGGTCATTTGAATTGTATTTATTGAATAAAGAAACCAAGTTGGTGCCAACGCCAATTGGTTTAACCTGTGCCGATTCTAGGCATGATTATTTTGTAAATGACGGCCGTTTGTATTTACAAATCAATGGAACGGGCAAATTATTTACAATAGATAGTTCGCTTGCGGTAACAAGATTGGACAATACCTGCTATGAAGGCTATAATTACGGTTCATATACCTATATCCGAAACAATAAAATTTACAATTTAGGGGGTTGGGGTTTTTGGCAATTTAATAGCGGCCTTAGGTATTTTGATACAACTTCCAAAGAGTGGTTCAGAGAACCCATCAATAAAGAAGTGCAATTGGCTAAACACATGAATGCGCTTTTCTATCCCGACCAAAAAAACGATCTGCTATATGCCATATATCAATCCTATCCTAACTCATATTATAAATTGGATAATGATATAAAAAATGACACGGTATACATGCAGTGTTTGAATTTGAAAACCAATGATTGGTGGAACGCTCCTAAAATTTTGAATGACAAAATTATTCAGGAAACCGTAATTGGCACTAGTGCAATGATTTTACCTGGACTAGGAATTTTAACGGAATCGTATAACCACTTGTATTTAATAAATCCGGCTACCCAAAAACTATATGAAATAGAAAATGAAATTGGGGGCACCATTATGAATTATGTAGCAAGTAAAAACACCTTGTATTTTTATAAAGATGAAAAGTTACATATTTACAATCCACAGCTAGACTCGCTCGTAAGTCTTCCGCTTTCTATGTCAAAATTTTCGGAAGTAGCAAAGCCACTTTATAAAAAAATTAGCCCAACATTTATTGAAACAATTGACATTTATAAACTCTTGTTTAGTAGTGCCATTGTTTTATTATTAATTATTGTAGTAGTCTTATTTATTAAAAATAAACGCTTATATAAAATGCAGCAAACTGCTGCTACAGGCGGATTTCAAAAGAAATCAATAGAAATAAATAAGCAACTAGAATTTTCAGATAATTTAACAGAAACTGAAAAATCGGTACTTGATATTTTAGTTGAATATTCTAAACAAGGAGCACCAACTTCGATAGATCAAATTAATAGAGCCTTGGGAGTTAAAAACAAAGAAGTTACGATCCAAAATAAATTACGATCAGATACACTTCAAATGATCAATAAAAAATTTATGGTATTTGCTTCTACAAATGATACACTCGTAGAACGTGAAAAGACAGCTTTGGATAAAAGGGTATACCAATACAAACTTAATGAGCGCTACCTAAATAAAATTAAATAGGTATCTCTTACGTAAATATGTGGGTTAGAATAAAGAATTAACCTTCTGCTTCTTCCTCTTCTTCTTCTTTGAAAAGTGGATTTCTGCGAGATGGGATCACCATTTGTTCATCATCACTTAAGAATACCCAGAAGCTATTTAATTCAAAAATGTCACCACTGGTTTTGCTATCACCGTCTGCACTTCTACGCTCGTAGGTGCCTAGTAATTCACCGTTGTGTCTTAATTGATTTAATTTTTCTTCGTGTGTTAATTCTTTAAAGCTTTCGATAGTCATCATCTAAATTGATTTTGTGCAAATATATATTACTCCTTCTTATTGGCCATATAGTATTACAGCCGAACTTCCGGCTAGTGTAAAATTATTGCCCATTTTAGAAGATCCATTACTGCTAAGCCCCAGTTTCCAGGTTCCTTTTGGTAGTGTAAGGGTTTTTGGGGTTTGAGATCCGTTATAAGCCACCCATATTTTTTTCCAAGAATCACCCACAGCAGCTCCGTTGATGCTGTAAGCGATGATTCCAGCAGGATGATTGCTTTCAAAATTCAAATGCGTAGCAATTTGCTCAGCTGTTTGCATTCTAAAAGCTGGATGGGCACGTCTAATTTGTATCAAACTTTTAATGAATTGATAGCTAGCAATGTTTTTAGTTTTTAAATCCCAATCAATGCCATTCACAATATCGCCTTTATCAAAAGAATTTTCTACCCCATTTTTTGTTCTTAAAAATTCGGTACCCGCATGCAAGAAACTGGCTCCTTGTGCCGTTAACACAATGGCATAAGCTAGTTCATGCATTTTAGTGCGTTCTGCTGCAGAAGCATCTTTATAAGATAGTTGTATTTTATCCCATAAAATATTGTTGTCATGACAATCTGCATAATTAATAAGGCCTGCAGGGCCCGCGGTATATGGCTCTTTGGAGTAATTGACTTTACTATAATTTATTTGCGGATGCTTTCCAGCAGCAACAATGCCAAATTTAACGGACTCACTATTTGCAATATTGCCAGTTGCAAACCCCCTATCATCAATATTAAAAACGCTTCCTTTAATGCCATCACGCATGTCATCACTAAACACTGCAATGCCATTTAATTGTGCTGCATTTTTTTTGAGTGCTCTTTTATTATCAGGTAGTGGAGAGCTACTAGAGGTCCAGCCTTCACCATACAAAACAATCGAAGGTTTTATTTTATGAAGTGTGTCAGAAATTAAATTCATGGTTTCAATATCATGGATACCCATGAGATCAAAACGAAACCCATCTATATGGTATTCATTTACCCAATACACTACACTCTCAATCATAAATTTCTGAAACATAGCATGGTCACTAGCCGTTTCATTGCCACAACTGCTTGCATCCGAAAAACTTCCATCGGCTCTTTTTCGGTAATAATAATCGGGAACTAGGATGTTAAAATTAGCGTTTTTAGTGAGTGCAGTATGGTTGTACACCACATCCATAATGATGCGTAAACCATTACTATGCATGGTTTTAATAAGTTCCTTCAACTCTTTGATACGTACTTTACCATCTGAGGGGTTAGTGCTGTAAGAACCCTCTGGAATATTATAATTAACAGGATCGTATCCCCAATTGTACTGCACAGCAGCTTTTGTTTCGTCAACAGAGTTATAATCGTAAAAAGGTAAAAGATGAACGTGTGTAACGCCTAGTTCTTTAATATGTGAAAGACCCGTAGATTGTCCAGCACTATTTTTTGTTCCTAGTTCTGCTAGTCCCAAAAATTTACCTTTATTTTTTATACCACTATTTGTATGAATACTTGCATCTCTAACATGTAATTCATAAATGATAGCATCGGTTTGTTTATTGGACACAGAAAAATTGGGTGATTTATCCTGAGCCCATCCAATAGGATTGGTTTCTTTTAAATCAACGACCTGTGCTCTTAAACCATTGGTACCACATGCTTTCGCGTATGGATCTATCACTTCTTCACTCCAGACATTACCAATTTGAACTTTAAAAGTGTAGTAGCTATTTTTAAGATTTTCGGACACAGTAATTTGCCAAACACCATTTTCGCTTTTGTTCATATTGATAGAACGAATAGCATTTCCCCCCATATCAGATTTGTACAAATTTAATGTAGCAGCAGTAGCTGTGGGTGCCCAAATTTTAAATGTAGCAGCAGTTGGCGTATAAGTTAATCCTAAATCTTTACCCCTATATACTGGATAATTGATTTTACTTTCTTGCGCAGTTACAACGCTAAGTGAAGCAAACAATATTACAAATGCAATTAGGTTTTTCATAAGTGCCAAATTAAGATTGCTAAGATACACACTTAGATAAAATTATTTTTCATCAAATCTTAATTATCTTGCTGTTTTACCTGCTATGCTTTCAAAGAATAAAAAAATAGACGTTATAGATAAATTGCTGTCGCTATGCTACGCGCATAATAAAGACGCGCTATTTATTATGAGTTTGATGCATCAATACGAAGAGCGTGGAAGTTTAAGCAAAAAGCAGTTAGAGGGATTATTGCTGAAAGCGCAAAAAATCAAGGAGATACCCGCTCGCCAAATAGCGGCCGTAGAAGCTATTGTGTTAAAAATGCCAACTAGGGATAAAACACCGGTCAAAAAAACAACGCCATCCATAGACGAAGCCCAGGTTCAAATAAGCGCAGCACTTGCTCAAACGGATCAAATATTGGCACTTTATCCATCCCATAAGCAGGTATTATTGTTACGGTCTAAACTTATGAGCCATCAAGCATTAACACCTCAAGAACAAGCCGATCTCACCAAATTTGTAAAGATTTTAGTTAAAAAATAGAGCTGTGTGACATCCGTCACGTTTCCTCCCATCAATTGTGCTCAATTTTGCATTATCAATTTATTTACAAATTAAAAAGTAGTTATGTTTTCTTTTATTAAAAATTTATTTGGTCCAGCAACTGATTATAATGCATTGTTAGCAAAAGGCGCTGTTATTGTCGACGTTCGTACTGCGGGTGAATATGCCAATGGACATATAAAGGGATCAAAAAATATACCACTTGATGGTATTAATAGTCGTGTAACTGAATTAAAAAAAGCAGGTAAGCCTGTAATTACGGTTTGCAGAAGTGGCGCTAGAAGCGGCATGGCTAAAGGTATTTTAGCAAACGCTGGTATAGAAGTATACAACGGTGGACCATGGAATAGTTTAATGCAAAAAATAAATTAGTATGAAAGCATTTATTAGAGAACAGTACCTAGTGATTATTGGTTTGCTCGTGGGTGCAATAGGCGGATATTTATACTGGAAAAATATTGGCTGCTCTTCTGGTACCTGTATGATTACCTCTAAGCCCTTTAATAGTGTGATTTATTTTGGACTATTGGGTGGTCTTGTATTTAGTATGTTTAAAAAAACAACTTCGCATGTTAAGTGAATCTTTTGAAAAAATAATAGCTTCTGAAAAGCCCGTCCTTATTGACTTTTATGCTACTTGGTGTGGTCCATGTAAAATGATGCCACCTATTTTAAAAGAGGTAAAAGATAAAATGGGTGAATCTATTTCTATTTATAAAGTAGATGTTGATGTGCATCAAAATATTGCAGCACACTTTTCTGTAAATAGTGTTCCTACGCTGGCAATATTTAAAGATGGCAAGTTATTGTGGCGAGAGCCAGGTGTAAAGCCTGCAGCGCAACTTGTGCAAATTATCTCCAAATTATAGTTCACATAAAGGCTGTATAAATTATCGCTCATAATATATATGTTTTAGTAGTTTAGCGCTAGAAACTGTAAATCATAAATTATGACAGGAATTGATAGTGTTGTTTTAGAATCTGTAATTGTACATAAGGTTGGTAATCCAACACGTTCGGAGCAGTTGGTTTTATCTAACGAAGCGCTAAGCATCGATGATCATTTGGTTACAGGTTTATTAACGAAGTACTTTTTAACGCCTTTTAATGAGGCAGAACAATATCAATTTTCACACCTTAGTGATTTGTCGTTAAATGAAGTATATACCTATGTACAAACCATTTTTAACGAGCCAGATACATTTGTAGAACAAAGCAAATTGTTGGCCAACTTTTTACACGCAAAGTCTACGCATGTAAAAGTGAAAGACGGAGAATTATACATTGCAAAATTTACCAACCTCCCTTTTGGTACCGAATTTATTTCTGGTATTGGACTTTTTAAAAGTGAAACAAAAGAAACTTTCTTGCAACTTAAAACAAAGCATGAAGGCTGGGGTATCAGCGCCGAAGACGGGATTGCCATCAATAAATTAGATAAAGGCTGCCTAATTTACAATAAAGACGGGTCAGACGGCTATGTGGTTTGTATGGTAGACAATACCAACAAGCAGCAAGACACGCAGTATTGGGTGAACGATTTTTTACAAATAACTCGCCGTGCTAACAGTTATCATTACACCGACGCGGCACTTGGTATGTGTAAGCTTTTTATTAGCAACGAATACCAAGATAAGTTTGAGGTAACAAAAACAGATCAAGTAGATCTCTTACACCGAAGCATGGAGTACTTTACCACCCACGAGTCATTTACCATGCAAGATTTTGGTAAGGAAGTACTCCATCACCCCGAACTCATAGAAAGTTTTACGCAGTATAAAAGCCAGTATGAAGTGGCCAAGCAAGTTGTTATTGAAGACGAATTTTCAATTCATGTGGCTGCTGTTAAAAAGCAACAACGTTTTTTTAAAGCGGTGGTTAAACTCGATAAAAACTTCCATATCTATATTCATGGCCGAAAAGATTTGGTGGAAAAAGGGTATGATGAAAAATCGGGCAAACAATTTTATAAGCTTTATTTTGATGAAGAATCTTAAATAATAGTAACTTCAAGGAACAACTAATTGATACGTAATGACAAATAGCCGTAGAAATTTTATCAGAAATACTGCTTATGCAGCTGCTGGTGTAATGGTTGCCCCATCCAATATATTTGCAACAGCAAAAGCTAATAACCTTATTGGCGTTCAGTTGTACTCTGTTCGCACAGACATGAAAGCCAATCCAATTGCTACATTAGAGCAACTCGCCAAAATGGGATACAAGCATGTAGAACATGCTTATTATATAGATCGAAAATTTTATGGTTACGGAGCTACAGCGTTTAAAAAAATACTTGATGGCTTTGGTTTACATATGCCTAGTGGACATTCCAATCTTGAATTAAAGCACTGGGATGCTGCTAAAAAAGATTTTACCGATGCATGGAAGTATACTATTGAGGACGCAGCTACAGCTGGTATGCAATATGTTATTACCGCTTGGTTAGATGATGAATTGCGCAAGGATTATGATTCTATGCGAGCATTTGCAGATGTGTTTAATAAAAGCGGTGAACTTTGTAACAAATACGGAATGAAGTTTGGTTACCACAACCATAATTTTGAGTTCAATAAAAATCTAAAGGGTCATTCTATTTATGAAATAATTTTAGAACACACCGATCCTAGTAAAGTATTCTTACAACTCGATATGGGTAATATTTATGGCACTGGTGCAGACCCTATTGCCATTGTTAAAAACAACCCTGGCCGTTTTTTATCGGTACATGTAAAAGATGAAATTAAAGCGACAGAACCTGGAGAGTCTCCATATGAAAGCTGTATACTTGGAAAAGGATTCGCTGGCACTAAAGCGATTACTGAAGTTTGCGCAAGCGTTGGGGGTACTACCCATTTTATTGTAGAGCAGGAATCTTACCAGGGGCAAACACCGCTAGCAGCTGTTAAACAAGACCTGGCCATTTTAAAATCATGGGGTTATTAATAGCGTATTAAAACCAACCTCTTCTTTTGAAGATTAGGACCATCCAAATTGGAACGATTAGCATTAATCCTACGGCAATAAAAAATCCGTATTGATGATGCAAGTATGGTATTTTATCAAAGTTCATTCCAAAAATTCCACCTATAACAGTAGCAGGTGCTAATAAGCAAGTTACCACCGCCATCACTTTCATGACTTCATTGGTTTTTAAATTTACATGACTCAAATAAAGGTCCTGTAAGTTCATCATCATATCACGGTAACTCTCTGCAAGCTCATTGGCCTGTGTAATATGATCTAAAATATCTTTAAAATATTTTGTTGTTCTTTCTTCGAGTAATTCAGAGTCACTTCTTATAAATCCATTGATTAAATCACGAACTGGACTCACGTTTCTTTTTAAAACAATAAGCTCTTTGCGTAGACTATTTATTTCTGCTAAAGATCTAGTATTGCTACTTCTAATAATTCTTTCCTCAAGCATTTCTATGCGGTCACCTAATTTTTCCATCACATTATAGTAATGGTCTACAATCATATCGAGTAAAGCATAACAGAGATAATCTGCGCCGCTTAATCGTAACTTGGTATGGTTAAGCCTTAGTTTTTCCCGGATGCTATTAAACACATCTCTATTGGCATCTTCTTGAAATGAAAGAATAAAATTAGTGCCAAGTACAATACTGATTTGCTCCGTTTCTACAGCGCCTGTTTGCTCATTAAAATAAAGCATGTTTAATAAGCAAAATAAAACGTTTTCAATTTCATCCATTTTAGGACGCTGACTCACACTCATGATATCTTCTACAATGAGGTAGTGAATACCAAAATGCGCTGCAATGGCTTCTACATCTGCTTTTCGAATCCCATCTACATTGATCCAAGAAACATTATTATTTTCTTTAAATGGAAATGTATCTGTAACCTGGTTTAGGTGAACTTCTTGAAAGGATGCAGGTGAGTAATCAAAAATTGTAATCTTAGTTTCTGTTGCTTCTACTCTTTCTGGAATAACAGTTGGATTCACATGAAAAATAGTACGCGTACGTTTGGTGTCAAAAACACTAAGCGGATTTAAATATTTTAGATATTTGGTGCTATTCATGTTCTTGTAATTTAAAATAATTATTCTACAATTCGCAGTTTGGCGTAGTTGAGCATAATTTTTTTCTCACCATTTTTTTCAAAATTGATGGTAGCAATAGGGTTGTGGGCAGAGCCTTCCATGGCCCCCACTATTCCAAAACCAAATTTTTGGTGTTCTACTTTAGCACCCACTTGTAAATTACTTGTATCACTTGGTATAAAATTTGCACTTGGTACATGTGCAGCCACTTTTGATGGTGGTGGCGGTGGCATATATGCTGGCCTGTCGGTAGGCTTTCGTTTAGGCGCCGCACCAAAACTACTTTGCATACGGTCAAAACCTGATCCATAATCGGCACCGGCATTGTTTCTTGCACCTCCACCTGCGTAACTTTTGTCTACATATTGCTCTGGCATTTCGGCAATAAAACGGCTTGGTTCATTTTGAACGAGTTGTCCAAAACGGTAACGAGCATTTGCATGCGTTAACCAAAGTCTTTGTTTGGCCCTTGTTACTGCCACATAAAATAACCTGCGTTCTTCCTCTAATTCTTCTCTAGTATTTATAGACATGCTACTTGGAAACAAAGTTTCTTCTACACCGCCCACAAATACGCATTCAAATTCTAGACCCTTTGATGCGTGTATGGTCATGAGTTTTACTACGTCTGCATTTTCTTTATCATCATCAGCGTCTGTGAGTAGAGTAATTTGTTGGAGGTAACTACCCAGTGTTTTGTCGCCCAGTTCCCCATCATCATTACTAGGAGATTCGATCCACTCTTTAATAGAGTTGAGTAATTCCTGAATATTTTCGTAACGCGCTAGACCCTCAGTGGTTTTATCGTTAAAAAGTTCCTTTACTAAATTGGTATGCTTACCAACTTGAACGGCCACATCATATGCATTATTTTGAAGTAGCATACTTTGAAAATACCGTATCATGGTAACAAAGTTTTGTAGCGCCTCAAGTGTACCAGCTTTAAAACCAAATTCACCAGCCCTACTAATGACTTCAAAAAGGGTAATATTATGTTCGTTTGCAGCAATGGCACATTTTTCCATGGTTGTTTTACCAATACCTCTTACCGGGTAGTTGATAATTCTTTTAAGTGCCTCTTCATCTTTCATATTTACCACCACACGTAAATAGGCAATAAAGTCTTTTACTTCTTTGCGTTGGTAGAAACTTACGCCCCCATAAATACGGTAAGGTATACCCATTCGTCTAAGGCTTTCCTCAAACGACCGGCTCTGCGCGTTGGTTCGGTATAAGATGGCAAAATCTTTATTGTTAAAATGATTGCGTAGTCTTTGTTCTTGAATCGTATCTGAAACAAAACGGCCTTCATCATTATCTGTCATGGTACGCACCAAACAAATTTTTTCGCCTTCTTTATTTTCTGTCCAAAGATTTTTTTGAATTTGCCCTTCGTTGTTTTTAATGACCTCGTTGGCAACATGAATAATGTTTTGACTACTCCTATAGTTTTGTTCCAGCTTTACTACTTTAACATCGTCGTAGTCTTTTTTAAATTGTAAAATATTTTCGATGGTCGCACCTCTAAAACTATAAATACTTTGAGCGTCATCACCTACTACACAAATATTTTCATTGACAGCTGCAAGCAGTTTTGTAATTTGATACTGCACCGGGTTGGTATCTTGGTACTCATCAATAAGAATGTATTTAAACTTGTGTTGGTACTTGTGTAATACTTCCGGAAAGTTTTTTAAGAGCTCATGCATTTTGAGTAAGAGGTCATCAAAATCCATTGCCCCATTTTTAAAACATCTGCTAGCGTATGCTGCATATATTTGAGCAATGGCGGGCCTGTTAGCGCGCATGTCTTCTTGCTGAATGTAATAATCCGTTGCATATTCGGCAGGCGATAGGAGTGCATTTTTTGCACTTGAAATTCGACTACCTACAATGTTTGCTTTGTAATGTTTGTCGTCTAGGTTTAATTCGTTGACTACTGTTTTAATAACAGACCTGCTATCATCCGTATCATAAATGGTGAAATGATTTGGATAACCTAAGCGGTGCGCTTCGGCGCGCAGAATGCGCGCAAACACACTATGAAAAGTGCCAATGTATAAATTTCTTGCATCGGTATTACCCAGCGTGCGCTCAATTCTTTCCTTCATTTCGGCAGCTGCTTTATTGGTAAATGTGAGCGCTAAAATATTAAAGGCATCTACACCCACCGACATGAGGTGCGCAATGCGCGTTGTTAAAACTTTTGTTTTACCACTACCTGCTCCTGCCACAATCATGATTGGCCCGTTCACGTGTAATACCGCTTCTTTTTGCGGATCATTAAGTCCTGCTAAATATTGTTGCATGAGCGCAAGATAATCCCTAGAACGCATCTTCCCTTCAATGGTTGATAAGTTAATCTACGTGTTTCATGCAGTAATAATTCGGTGTTTTTCTCTATGATTTCAATATTTATTGCAGTCATATTGCATATGTTAAAATTTATATAACCAAAACCCTTCCACTATGCTTACTCAAAAAATTAAGGTCCTAATTGCCGATGATCACATCATTTTTAGACGTGGCTTAAAAATGTTATTGGCCAGTATTGATGGAATCGAACTAATTGGTGAAGCCGAAAATGGATTGGATTTATTAGCAGTTGCCGGCCGTTATACGCCTGATGTTTTTTTAATTGATATTTCGATGCCGGTCATGGATGGTGTTATGGCCACCAAAGAACTTTGTAAAAGGCATCCAGGTGCCAAAGTGATAGCCCTATCGGTTTTTGGTCAAGAAAGTCATATCATGGAAATGTTAGACGCCGGCGCTATGGGGTACCTTATGAAAAACGCCGACAAAGAAGACATCGAACAGGCCATAGAATCTGTTTTTAACAACCGGTCCTATTTTTGTACCGAAAGCAATAAACAGGTAAAAGATCTAATTGAAAAGTTTCAGTCTGGCAGTAAAGCGCATTTAGTGGTATTTTCTGAGCGTGAAAAAGACATCATAACACTTATATGTAAAGGCTTTATTAGTAAAGAAATTGCTTCTACACTTTATTTAAGCCAGCGGACTGTGGAGGGACACCGCACCAGGGTGATGCAAAAAATGGGCGTTAAATCAATGGCCGGACTGGTTACTTATGCCTGCGAAAAAGGGCTTTATGGCGAATAATATCATAATTATTAGTAACTTAGAGTATGACATTTCCAATCATTTTTGGCATTATAGCCATCATCATTATCATTATTAGACGAAACCGTCAAAACAGGGATTAGGGCAAAAAAATACCGTCTCTATATTTATACAACATCCCCCCGGTGTGTATAAACATATTAACGGTATTGTAATGCTAATATCCATTAGTCTAACCAGTCCTATTAATAAGTAGGTGAAATAACAGGTAAGCTAATAGGTAATTTCCTATATTTGTATGGAATTCAAATATAAAAAATAGGTTACATGTCCTATTATTTTATTGAAAACCAGTCATTTATGAAAAAATTACTTTTTTTAGGTTTCGCTTGTTTTTATTCAATTTTATTTGCATTTGGACAGGGCGTAACATCGGTAGAGACAGATTCTTTAGGTGTACCATTAGATACTACAGGCCTTATAACTGTCAAAAACAGTATTTTTTTCAAAAAAATAGTAGCAACTTCCAGTACGCCTTTGGTATTGCGAGGCCCAGCCCAAACCTTCGTTCAATTCAATCATCCCGTTTTAGGTATTAGAGAACAGGTAGCTATCAAAACAGATAGTCATTTTTATATTGCTATTTCTGGTGCTGGTAGGCTCTACCAAAAAGTAGCAGCTACAGACTCTTTACTCTACTTAAAGCGAATTGATGATAATGAAAACATCAATTACAATTTAGGTGCCTTTTATTTTACAAATGGCGAAAGCGTATTTAATCATGGCGGGTACGGTTTTTGGAAAACCAATGGAACCGTTAGAGGTTTTAACTTTAAAGATGGTGAATGGGACGTATTTCCTACCAATATAGAAGTGTATAATCCAATTTTTCCGGGAAGTAGCTGGTTTGATGCTTCAAAAAATGCATTGTTTGTACCGTATCAACAAGTGATTAATTCTGGTTTGAAAGGATTTCAGAGTGCGGCTGGTAAAATTATTGAAGGGATGATGTATCTAGATTGTAAAACATGGGATTGGCTACAAATTGGAAAAGTAAAAGCCAATTACTTAAACATCATTAAAAACGCTAAAATCAAAGTTCATAACCAATCTGGCTATTTTATTTCAGATGGCGAAGATGTATATTGGTTTAATTTTTTAAATAATTCGGTTTCTGTAAATAGGAATCGAACGCTGGCGCAAAGCATAAATAGGCTAGATAACTCTGGGATTCAATACTATAAAGAAGGAATTTTATATAATTATATACCCGCATCTGGCGATTTGGACACCCTGGTAATTGACGAGTCAAAATTTGAGAAAGAACATGTAGCCATGTGGGGCATGGATTTTGAATTAAATACGCTTTGGCCATTGTTGCTGGGTGCTTTAATTTTTGTTGTTGGGATGGTTTACTTTATTGTAGCCAAGAAAAAGACCGCTCCAGCAGCAAATTCGGTTGTTTATAATGGAGGCGTAAAAAAGTTAGATGTTAGTTTTAATCAAACCGAACTTTCGCTTATTGACCTACTTATTGAAAAATCAATTGGTGGATCAACAGCTACTATTAGTGATATTAACTACGTTTTAGGCATTAAAGACAAAAATCTTGGTATGCAAAAAAAGGTTAGAAGTGATGTTATTAATGGAATTAATGAAAAGTTCAAATACGCAACTAGTCAGGATATGCAGTTGGTTATGAGTGTCAGAAGTGAAAGCGACAAGCGTTATTTTGAATATTTTATTGCAAAAGACCAGATTAAAGAAATACAAAAGTTGATAAATGAATAGGTTATTTCCTATTTCGAAGCCTGATTTTTGTTTTCCAAATATTCAGATGGAGTCATTCCAGTTTCAGTTTTAAAGGCGTTGTAAAAATTGGATCTGGTAGAAAATCCAGACTTTTTACCTATTCCATCCATCGAAAGGTCATCTGCTTGGCCTGCATCTAATAGGTTAGTTGCGTATTTTATACGAAGCTGAGTGCGTAACGTAGTAAACTTTATGTTCATTAAGGTATTTAAACAATATGACACGTGGTGGACTGGAACTTTGAGTGAGGCAGCTAGTTCATTAATGGAAAATTCTGGGTTAATGTAAGGCGCTTCCTTTTGGAGATAGTCATTAATTTTTTCCACCAAATCAAAGAATGGGTCGTCTTGCAGCAATTGTACCTCAGGTATAATTTTGATTGGTTCCAAAAGGTTAGTTTCCTTTTTTTGATCAAACTGTAGCTTATTTTCTAGCGCCGAATCGGAACTGTAAATAGGCATCCCGTATAATATACGTGGAAACAATAACAACATAAAACTCATGCTAAAATAAGCTATCCCACTAAAAATGTGCGTGAACTGGCTATTTACAAGCGTTGTAGTTACTGTTTGTTTGACTAAACTAAGACTTAATAAAAAGAAGTTTAGTATTAATATAGCCGTGGTAGCTGCTAACAATATTAACCACCTGTAAGTTAATTTATACTGTTGTACTGGAACTTTAACCCGATTAGAATTTGGGTTATGTATCCATAATAAATAGGTTATGTAACCTAAATACACAAATACAAGTATGGGTCTGGCAAAGAAATTAAACGTAGCAGATGTGATCCAATTAACCTTAACCGCAGTAATGGTATTTAGATCATTTAAAATTTCAGTTGCTATTTCAATTTTATGGCTAAATGGAGAAATTAAATATGGGAAAGTGCCAACCAATTGAATAATAAAAGGGACAAAATGAATGATATCCGACTTTTTAAGCTTTGAATTATCTGTTAGCGTCCCTCTGTAGTAAAACAGCAATAATGGACCAACAAGAAACCAAAATGGAGAAAAATTACTAAAAAATACTGCCAACCAAAATGGTGAATACGTATAAATGGTTAAATAGTGGGTTAGCCCGTAAGTAGCCAAAATGGTAAAAAACGAGCCCAAGTAAATGGTGTTTTTATTAATACGCCAATTATAGGTTATTAATAAACCAGATAAAATAATTGTTAACAGAGAGATATACAATAGCATGCGGGAGAGCGATCAAATGTTTTGTAATATGAAAGTAGTCCTAATTTACGAAAATAGGACTAAAAACTAGAATAAGTTCTAACATATGTTAGGTTATAATTATACTTTCGCGCGCAAATATTATACATTATTTATATAATGATTTATTTGGGGACTATACTTGCCCAATAAAAATTGATAATTACACTTATTTAAACAATATCCTATGAGGAAGTTGCTACTTTTTGTTTCTTTTGTTGTTTTGAGCCTTTCTGTGATTGCACAGGTTCCAACCATTACTAGTTTTAGCCCTGCAAGTGCAGAGGTTGGAGCTAGTGTTACAATCACTGGTACAAATTTTTCCACAACCCTTTCCAACAATGTGGTTTATTTTGGTACAACAAAAGCAACCGTAACAGCGGCTACTGCAACTAGCTTATCCGTAACAGTACCAGCAGGTTCCGCAAATTCTGAGTACTTAATTTTTGTAAATATTTCGACAAATACAACAGCAATATCAAGCACTAAATTTAACATAGTAAAGACATTAACATCATATTCTGTCCCATCTAATTTATATGCAACTTCTATTACAGTATCAGGAGCGTCATTTCCAAGCTATGCATCAAATTATGAATCATTAAGACAATCATTAATCAGGGTTGCAGACATTAATAATGATGGAAAAACAGATATTATTTCACTCTCGAGTGCCGGTGTAATAAAGTTTTTTTTGAATTCAAATACGACTCCTGGAGCTATAAGTGCGGCTAATTTTACTGCAAGCCCTACAAGTCTAACAGGTACTTCCTCTCCAGCTAATTTATATATTTCTGATGTTACAAATGATGGGAAACCAGACATTATTATATCTGGAATGAGTTTTATAAATATTTTTAAAAATACAACAAATGGCTCCACTATTTCATTTGATCCTTTGTATTCTTTTACTTCATCAGGCTCTCTATTAGCTCTTGCTGATTATGATGCTGATGGAGATGTTGATATCGCTGCGTGTGGCTTTTCTGGACCTATAAATGTTTATAAAAATACATCAACCTCAGGCAATTTAAGTTTCAATAGTACGGCAACACAAATTACATTCAACAATTATTTGAGAGGTGGATTTGAAACTGCAGATCTAAACAATGATGGACTTAGTGATATTGTTGCTGGTGGCGATAATGGTAATGTAAGAGTTTTCATGAACACAACAAATGCAGGCAACATATCTTTTTCAACTGCATTTAATTTAAGTGCATCTACTGCCAGGTCTCTAGCAATTAGTGATTTAAATAATGACGGATCAAATGATTTAATTGTTGGCGACTATTTTGGCGGAAATCAAATTTACATAAATACAGCAGGATCAAATGTTTCAGCGAATTCATTTTCATCATCATCATTTACTTCTTATCGCTATGCAACATCAACTGGTTGGAAGGGTGCTATCTTTACCGAAGATGTAAATTGTGATGGACGAATAGATATTCTTGATCAAGATGCTTTTTGGAAAAATACTTCAAATTCAACAACTATAAATGGCGGAAATTTTATTTCATCATCAACAAACAATCTACCATCTTCGAATAGTTATAACATAAATCCTGTATTTTCTGATTTAGACTTAGATGGAAAACCTGAATTTATTTATGGTTCTGGTTCAAATATTTCTGTTTCAAGAAATACTGTAGATGAAACGCCAACGATTAGTGTATCCGGAAGTTTGACTCAATTCTCAAAATGTAATTCATCAGCATCAAGTCAACAGACATTTAATGTTTCAGCAAGAAATTTAACAGCTAACATTTCATTAGCCGCTCTAACTGGATTTGAGTACTCAATCAATGGAAGTACATTTGCATCTACATTATCATTAACTCAATCTAGTGGAACTGTAAGTTCTACTGTTTATGTTAGGTTGGCTGCTGCAGCAACAGGTAGTCCTTCTGGAAATATTGTATTAAGTTCTACTGGAGCAACTTCTGTTAACGTAGCGGCTTCAGGTACTGCTGGTTCGACCCCAGTTATTTCCACTCAGCCATTTGCCACTGCTTCTGCTTGTCAGAATTCAAGCTATACTTTAGCCGCATCGGTTACAGGGGGAACGTCCTATCAATGGTTTTCAAATGCTACAAATTCGAATACAGGAGGTACAAGCATGGGCTCGAGTCGAAATGCCCAAACATCTGCTTTAACCCCAAACACTGGTGTTCCAGGCACTTATTATTACTATTTGGTTGCAACTTCAGGGTCCTGTTCTGTAACAAGTAACGTTACAGTATTTACTGTAGACCCACTTCCAGTAGTTGGAACAGCATCTGGAACAGCCACAGTTTGTAGCGGAATTTCAACTCCTTTAACTCTAACAGGAAGTACAGGTGCCATTCAATGGCAACAATCAGCCAATGGAACAACTGGATGGGCAAATGTGACAGGAGGTTCAGGAGCAACTACAGATAGTTATACCACCGCTGCATTAACCACCACCAATTATTACAGAGCAGTTGTTTCTAGTGGTGCTTGTACTGCAGTAAATAGTAATGTAATTACTGTTACGGTAACACCAGCGCCTTACCCTTATGATAGGGCTGTTAACTTTACAAGTGGAGGTAGTCTTGTAAGAAATACAACAACTTCTTTAAATTTCACAAACTTTACAGTTGAAGCATGGATCAATCCAACCTCATTTAATAATTGGGCAGGAATAGTTTCAAAAGGAGCATTTCAGTTAATGACAACAAACACAGGGACATTAGCCATCTTGTTTGAAGATGGATGGTCATGGTCTTGGACTCAAACCCCTAGTGTTGTTCTAAATTTAAATCAATGGCAACATGTAGCGGCAAGTTATAATGCATCTACTAAAGAAACTAAATTATATGTAAATGGGGCTTTGGTTCACACTTGGACAAGAACACAAAGTTATGTTCCTAATTTTTCAACAAGTGCTTTAGCTATAGGTACTAACAATGGAATAGGTAATCAACCATCTCAACCTTATCAAAGAAATTTTATTGGAAATATAGATGAGGTAAAAATATGGAATACTGTAAGAACTGATGTTCAAGTATCATCAAATTATACAACTCAATTAGCTGGAAATGAAAGTGGATTATTGGCATACTATAAATTTGATCAAGGTATCGGAGGGGGCAATAATACCGCAATTAACAGCTTAACTGATTTAACTACTAATGCCAATCATTTGACACCTACTTCAATGACTTTGAATGGGTCAACAAATAATATTGTACAAGCTGGCCCTACAATCTTAACAACTCCTTCACTATGTTTGAATGGAACAGCAACTTTAACGCATACTATATCAGGAGGCACTTGGTCAACATCTGATGCAAACATTATATCTATTGATCAGGCAACTAGCATCGCTACAGCAGTTGCTGCAGGTTCAGTAACAATTACATATACTTTTACTGATAATGGTTGTACATATACAAGCACAAAATTATTTACAGTAAATGCTTTACCAGCTGCACCATCAGCAACTACACCTGTTAATTATTGTCAAAATGTTACTGCATCTACATTGTCTGCAACTGCATTAAATGGTAACACATTACAGTGGTACACAGTAGCAAATGCTGGAACTGCAACTACAACTGCATTTACTCCTTCTACTTCTGCAGTTGGATCTGCACTATATTATGTAAGTCAAAAAAATAATACAACAGGATGTGAGGGCCCAAGAACTGCAATTACCGTTAATGTAAATTCATTACCAGTAGTTTCTCCATCGACAACCTCATTTTGCTCAGGTAATCCAGTTGCCCTAACATTAACAGGGTATAATGGAAATGTACAATGGCAATCTTCGTCTAATAATTCTACATGGACAAATTTAACGGGTGCTACAAGTGATACATATACGGTAACAAACTTAACAGCCACTACATATTACAGATCTACAGTTTCTGGTGGTACATGTTCAACAACAACTAATGTATCAACTATTTCTTTAGCAAAAGCAGCTGGAGATTTTGGAGCAGCATTAAACTTTGATGGTACTGATGACGTTGTAACAGTTCCTAATAATGCCGCGTTAAATATTTCAGGTAATATATCTGTAGAAGCTTGGATTAAACCGACCACTAATTCAAATATTCAAAATGTAATTTCTAAATCTTCGCAAGCACAAAATACAGGTTATATTTTCCCTCGTACAGATGACAACTGGGCTAATTTTAGTGGATACCTTCATATTGGTAATGTTTGGAGATCGATATTGTATCCTTATCCAACAGACGGTTTATTCCATCACGTTGCAATGACGTATGATGGTTCAAATATCAAATTATACCTAGATGGCAACTTAGTAAAAACCCAAGCACAAACTGGAACTATTGCTACTAACACAAATAGTTTAGCATTTGGTAATCAGCCTGGTTTTTCTGAATTCTTTAAAGGAAATCTTGATGAAGCAAGAATATGGAATGCTGCTTTAACAGCAGATCAAATAAAGTCGAGGATGAACTCTGAATTAGTTGGTAACGAAACTAATTTAGTTCTTAATTATAACTTTAATCAAGGTGTGCCAGGTGGTTCAAATGCATCTGTTGTATCTGAATCAAATGTAGCAGCAACTTCTTTAGTTGGTACTTTAACAAACTTTGCTAAAACCGGTGCAATTTCTAACTATGTTTCAAGTACTGTAGTTAATCCAATTGTAGGCTCTACTTTATGTATAGGTTCTCCTTTACAACTTTCACATCCTACTTCTGGTGGTACATGGTCGATACCTGCAACCACTGGTTTGTCTATCTCAAATACAGGTGCCTTAACTGGTACACTTTCTACTACTGCAACTTCTATTGTAGTATCATATGATTATACAATTAATGCATGTTCTTTCACATCCACAAAAACGATTAATATTAGCCAGTTGATTGCCGGAACAGCAACTGGTAATGAAACAATGTGTGCAAGTGTTACACCTACTCCAATTACTTTAGCTGGAAATACGCTAGGTTCTATAATCCAGTGGCAGTCTTCTTTAGATAATGTTACATTTAATAATATAGCAAATGCAACATCTGCAAGTTTGAGTCCTGGATCTTTAACAACAACAACTTATTACAGAGCCGCAGTTACTACAGCAACTTGTGGAACACTTAATTCTAATGTAATAACTAAGGGGTATAATAACAGTTTGCATTTTGATGGAACAGATGATTATGTTCAAGCTGGTGCTCCATTACCTATTGCAGCAAATGACAATTTTACTTATGAAGCATGGGTGAAACCATCTGTTGTTGATGCTAATTATCGTGGATTTTTAGGAATAGATGTGGCTAACGTTGGTCGTGGTCCGTCAATGTGGGTAGGACCAAATGGTTCTTTGCATACAGATAGTTACAATGGATCAACCCGCTACGATATGCTCGTAAATAATTTCTTTACTGCAAACACATGGGTGCATGTTGCTTGGGTAAAAAATGGCACAACGTATACAATTTATAAAAATGGAGTACAAGTTGATACTAGAACAGCTCCTTCAAATGTCTTGTTACCAAATGCAAACTTTACAATTGGTAAATTAGATAACTACTTTGCTGGAACATTAGATGAAGTTCGTATTTGGAATACTGCTAGAACTGCTCAGGAAATCACTGATAATATGAGCGCATCTTTAAATGGTAATGAAGTTGGTTTAAAAGCTTATTATACATTTAATCAAGGCACACCTGCAGGTAACAATGCTTCAATAACCTCTGTTGCAAATTTAACAACAACTCCTAACTTAAATGGCACTCTAACAAATTTTGGTAAAACTGGAGCCACTTCTAATTTTATTGATGGATTTAGAGTTTTATTAACTTCGCAACCAACTGCACCATCTGCAGTTTGTTTAAATGCAAGTTCAAATACAATAAGTGTTACTGCAACTGGAAGTAATTTAACTTATCAATGGTATAGTAATACTGCAAATAGCACAACTGGAGCTACTGCAATAGCAAACGCTACAAGTAACAGCTTTTCGATTCCTACAAATGTTGCTGGTACTAAATATTATTATGTTGTAGTAACTGGTTCTTGTGCATCTAGCGTTACAAGTAATATTGTATCACAATTAATAAATACTTCAACATTTACAACAGATGTTTCTGGGGCAGATCAAAATTTAGCATATGGTGGAACAGCAACACCATTAACAGTTTCATCACCTGGAGCTACTGGATATCAGTGGTATTCATCTTTAACAAAACCAGCATTATTGGATGGTTTTAATGGCAGAACTGGTTGGACCTCTAGTACAGGATTAATTGAACCTGTTGCACTTGGCGGTGGTGGAAACGCTCATCCTGCTATTGCTGGGCCACTTTTAACTTTCTCTTATGCAGATGGTTCTAGTGTTTACAGAGATTTTAGTTTAGACCAAACTGCAACTACTGTAACTTTTTCTGCAGAATATGCGGAGACAGACAGAGATAATAATAAGGCCGGTGACGTTGGTAAAATACAATTACAATTTTTTAACGCAAATAATACTCAACTTGGTACAACCGTTCAGTCACCAGAATTTACTGGTACATTAACTTTCCAATCAGTTAGTTTGACAAACGTTGCAATACCATCAGGTGCAACAAAAGTCCGTGTTATATTTTTCCAAGTAACAGAAGCAGAATATTGGGCAGGTAACTATGGTATCGCTTTCAGAAACCCATCTGTTACAACAAACGTAGCTTTAAATGGTACACCAATTACTGGTGCAACTTCTGCAACCTATACGCCTTCAACAACTACACCTGGTGCACTATATTATTATGCAGTTGCAACTGGTGGATGTTCTACAGCAACAAGTTCATTATCTGGATTAATTACAGTGGGTAAAGCAACGCCAACTATTGCGAGCATGCCTGCAATAAATAAAACATTTGGTGACGCTGCATTTACATTAACGGCTCCAACATCAAATGCAACGGGTGCGTTTACATTTGTATCAAGTAATGCTGCAGTTGCAACTATATCTGGTACAACAGTAACAATTGTAGGTGCAGGAACTGCAGTCATAACAGCTACGCAAGCCACAGATGCTAATTATAATGCTGGTTCTGTAACTACATTATTAACTGTTGCAAAAGGAGTTCCGGTTATTGGATTTATGGCAGACATAAATAAAACATTTGGTAATGCGCCATTTATTATAACGCCACCTACCTCAAATAGTACTGGTGTGTTTAGTTATACTTCAAATACACCTGCGGTTGCAACTATTAATGGATCTCTAGTTACAATTAATGGTGCAGGATTTACTACAATTACTATTTCACAAGCAGCATCAGCTAATTATAATGCTGGTTCTATAACAACAACGTTATGGGTAGCAAAAGCAAATCCAATAATTCAAACTCAGCCTAATATAATTAGACCTTACGGTAGTGCACCTATTACTGTAAATAATCCAATTTCAAATAGCCCTGGTGCATTTACATATACCATTAGTGATGTTACAGTAGCAACAATTTCAGGTGCTACAATTACCCCTGTTGGTATTGGTACTGCAACTATTACTGCTACACAAACTGCAACTGCTAATTATAATACAGGTTCAGTAACCAGAACAATAACTGTTGTAAAAGGAACACCATCCATAGGAACTTTTGCTGCTATTAATAAAACATATGGTGATGCAGCATTTGCAATAACAGCACCTACATCTACTAGCACAGGTGCATTTACATATGCATCTGATAACTCAGCGGTTGCAACTGTATCAGGTTCTACTATAACAATAGTTGGTGCAGGTACTGCAAATATTACTGCAACTCAAGCAGAAGACGCTAATTATAACGCAGGTAGCGTTACAACTGTATTAACTGTTGCTAAAGCTGCTCGCACTTTAACAGCATTTGCAGATATTAATAAAACAACAACAGACGCACCTTTTGCATTAATTGCACCAACAAGTAGTGCTGGAACAGGCGCAATTACCTATGCATCAAGTAATGCAGCAGTAGCAACCGTGTCTGGTTCTACGGTAACGATAGTTGGCATAGGAACATCAACAATCACAGCTACTCAAGCAGCAGATGCTAACTATTTAGCAGCTAGCATTACAGCTACATTAACTGTAATATTAGGAGATAGCGACGGAGACGGTGTTCCTGATGATGTAGAAATTAGAGAGGGAACTGATCCTAATGATCCATCTAGTGTTAAAGATAGTGATGGTGATGGTGTGCCAGATTTTGTAGAGATCGGTAATGGCACCAACCCTAATAGCCCTTCTGATGCAGTTGATAGTGATGGAGACGGTTTATCTGATTATTATGAAGCACGTAATACTGCTCCAACTAATATTGCAATTTCTGCGACTACCGTAAATGAAAATAATACAGCTGGTGCATCTATTGCAGATGTAACAGCAACAGATGTAAATATTGGCGAAGCATTTACCTATGCATTAATTGCTGGAACTGGCGATACTGATAATGCAAGCTTTACAATTGCAGGTTCATCTTTAAAGGCAGTAAATGCATTTGATTTTGAAACAAAAACAAGCTATAGCCTAAGATTAAAAGTAACAGATAAGGGTGGCCTTTCTTATGAAAAAGAATTTGTGATTACGGTTGCAGATATTAATGAAGCACCTGAAACACTTGTATTAACTGGCGCAAGTGTTGCAGAAAACACAGCTTCTGGTGCAACGGCCGGTACACTAAGTGCTACAGATCCTGACGCAAATAACACATTCACATATGCATTAGTGAGCGGAACAGGTTCTACAGATAATGCAAGCTTTACCATAGATGGCGTTACTTTAAAAACTGCTGCGGCATTTGATTTTGAAACCAAAAACAGTTATTCTGTAAGGGTTCAAGTAACAGATGCTGGTGGTTTGACATTTGAAAAAGTGTTTACAATTGGTGTAACGGATGTAAACGAAGCGCCAACTGCACTTGCTTTAACAGGTACTAGCGTACTTGAAAATGCAGCATCAGGAACAACAGTGGGTACTTTAGCTGGAACGGATCCAGACGCAAATAGTACATTGACATACACATTAGTAAGTGGAACAGGCTCTACAGATAATGCAAGCTTTACAATAACAGGAGCTACGCTCAAATCAAATGCAGTATTTGACTTTGAAACAAAAAATAGTTACACTATTCGAGTTCGTGTAACAGACGCTGCTGGTTTAAGTTTTGAAAAAGCATTTACAATAACTGTAACAGATGTAAATGAAGCTCCAACTTTAGCTGCAATTACAGACAGAAGAGTATACAATGTATCTACTTCTCAAGTAGTAAATTTATCTGGTATCACTGGTGGTCCAGAAACAGCACAAACAACAACTACAACGGTTAGTACCGATAAGCCAGCAACGTTTAGCAGTATTGCAGTTGTTGGTGCACAAATTCAATTTACATTAGCAGCAGGTATTGCAACTCCACAAGATGTTGTAGTTACTGTTAAAGTAAAAGATAACGGAGGTGTTGCAAATGGTGGTGTTGATACTTTAGTAAGAACATTTAAACTAGGTATTGATCCATTACCAGTAGCAACTGGCCCTAGCTTTATTAATTTAGGTGCAACTGCACAATTAAGTGCTAGTGGAGCTAATGCAATTAACTATACATGGGTAGCTGTTGGCTCTGGCATTGTTGGATCAGGTGCTACAATTAATGTTAGACCAGCTGGAACAACAACTTATGCGGTAGTAGTTACCAATAGTTTTGGATATCAAGCAACGGTACCTTTATTATTAACTGTGATTGCCGATTATAAATTAGTGCCAAATAATATTGTCACTCCAAATGGTGATGGTGTGAATGATAAGTGGGTGATACCAAACATTGATATGTATCCAGATAATGAAGTGAAAGTATTTGACAAAGCAGGAAGAGTGGTGTTTACAAAACGTGGATACAACAATGAATGGGATGGAACTTTTAATGGGCAAAAGCTAAAAGAAGATGCTTATTTATACATCATTAAATTTAATAAAGACGGCGTGTTGCCAATTAGAGGTTATGTAACAATTGTTAGATAATCCAAAAATCAATCACGTCTAATACATAAATTATGAAATCATTGAATACCATAGTAGCAGTTTTCATGTTAACAGTAGTAAGTACTGTTGCAGTTGCACAAAACATTAACCCTCCAGCATCACAGTATTTTTCAAATAAATACTTAAGCAATCCTGCACAAGCAGGCGCTGGAAAGCAAGTAGGATTATTATCTACTGTAAGTTATGTTGGTCAGATGGAAGCCATACCAGGCTCTCCATCTACCAAACTTTTAACCCTTGACTTTAAGTCTGATGGTAATGTTGGCTTAGGATTTTTAGTTACAAAAGAATCCGCTGGCTTGCTTAATAATACCAGAGTGATGGGTACGTATTCTTATAAAGTAGATTTTAATGCAGAAGGAACAACCAATTTAAGACTTGGTTTATCTTTTGGCTACACAAGACAAATGTTAGACATGGGCCTTGTTAATGGAACGGCTGGTGATGCTGCAGTACTTGGATACAACAACCGTAGCGCATTAATTGATGCAGATATGGGCTTTGTATACACAGATCGTAAATTTACTTTAGAAGGGGCTGCACATAATTTGCGTAGAAGTTTAGAAAAGTCATATAATACAGAATCTGATTTTGCACTCTATTATACAGCTATGAGCTATAACATTCAGCTCAATAGTGAAATTGGATTAACTCCAAAAATTGCATACAGAGGGGTTAAAAATTATGATAATATCGCTGATTTTGGAGCTGAACTAAACTTTAAAGAGCCACTTAAAATTATGGCTATGTACCACAGTACAAAGTCTACAAGCATGGGTTTCCAATACAATAGAAACAACCGTTGGCAGTTTTATGGCTATTATACAACTCCAACTAGAGAGTTAGTAGGCTTAAATGCAGGTGCATTTGAACTTGGGATCCAATTAAGAACAGGCAAATAATTGCTTTAACTCGTTGATAATCATTTGTAACGAAAATATTGTTACAAATATTAATAATAATTTGTCATTATAATTAAACAAATTATTAGGTTCCTAAGGATATTTACGTTTATAGCCATTAACTATTAAGCGTTTCTACTTCTATGAGTTTTGAGCCCTATTTGTATTTTTCTTTTGTATTCATTTCAATTTTTTCGATACTAGAAGTAACAAAAAATTTTAAACATTCTGTTTTACTAAAAGTACAGTTTATTGGACTACTAACGTTCGCTAGTATTGTCAATCTCTTTTTATTTAAAGGTCAATTATCTGATATTGAATTGTCAATTGTTAGATTGCTTATTGACCTCATGCCCATTTTTGTATTCAACATTGCACTCATTTTATATATTTATAAAATTGAAACTTGGATTTTTATAATCGAGGGAATACTTGCGGCAACAGGAATTTTATTGATTTCTTTTTTTACCGTCCCAGCCAATAGCTATTTTATCAATTCAGAAACCTTTCACTTTTATGCGGTAGGTTCTACAACCAATAATGTACTCCAAATATTTAGATTAGTGCTACTTGGTTTGTATGTATTTGTATTTATAGCATTTATAATAAAAAGTAACTTCTTAGATCGCGAAAAAAATCAGTTTTATCCACCATTGCGTATTTGGACAACAGTAATGATACTGGGGTTTCTATTCTATATTTTTGAAAATGTATTGCCTATTCACGAGTACACAAAAGGGGTGTATTCTACCCATATTTTACCTGTTTATATGGCCCTTGGGATATTGTATAGACCACAAAGTATAAATGCGCCCTGGTATCATTATGATTTAAGTGGAATTAATAAAGTAGAAATATCAAAAGACAATTTTGAAATCGCATTTTATACCTCACACTTTTATTTAAAAGAAAAAGCAAGTATCGAAAATTTATCTATTGATTTAGATTCAAATAAGATTATTGTTACTGCATTTATTAAAAAAAATACGGGACTTGGCTTTGCAGATTTAATCAACAAAACTAGGGTAGATTATTTAGTTGACTTACTAAAACAAGGCAAGCATGAGGAGTTTACCATTGAAGCCTTGGCAAAAATGTCTGGATTTGGATCCCGCCAAACCATGTATAAAGCCTTTGCAAAATTTAAACAACAATCGCCCACAGATTATATCGACTCTTTAAAGCATAAGTAATTGCGGTTAATACACAATTCTTACATGTAATTATAGCAGTGCGACAATCAAAATAATATATTCTACTATATTAAAAATATTTTAGCTCCACTTCTTTTGTTTTGCTGCATAGCATTATCTAAAAGTTTCGTGTATGCAAAAATTTCTACTTTTTTCCTTTTTATCCTTATTACATTTTGGTGTTTTTGCTCAAATTGTAATTCCACCCGCTAGCCCATTAATATTAAATACAAGCGGCGGAACAGGACAAATTTCCAGCAGCTATATTATAGACTGGAGCGTTGGAGAAGCAACGCTTATTGATACCTATTTTGCTAGAAATGGATCGCCAAGTAATCGCGTAGGTGCTTTTTGGAATGTAACAAGCGGTGTTCTACAACCCTTCGACAAATTATACAAGCCAACAAGGCCTACCTGGCTCCCAGAAGAGGTTATCATATACCCAATTCCAGCTGTTGGCGTAATCACCATCAATATTCAGTCTTTTGCAGTTGGAAAACTTATGTTTCAATTGGTATCTCAAGAAGGAAAAATATTAGGTAGTACAAGCATAGATAAAAATGCATTTCAATTGATAGAAAAAACAGATTTAACAAGGTTAAGCGCAGGTGTATATTATATAAAGCTTGTGTTAGAAAATGCAGCCGGCGAAAAAATTAAATCTGGAGCATTTAAAATTATAAAAGAACGATTATGATAAATAAATTCTTAGTTCTGATTTGCCTATTATTGGTAGGTAACTCAGCAATGGCGCAAATTCCACAGCAATTAAACTATCAAGGTATTGCCCGAAATGCAAGTGGGGAGCCTATTTCAACACATGTTATTACGGTTCGCTTATCCATTATTGATAGTGCTGCAAATGGTTTAATGACATATCAAGAAACAAAAACGGTTTCCACTAATTATGTAGGTTTGTTTACCATTGTAATTGGTGCACCAGGTGGTACCAATGTTATTGGAACCATTGCTGCCATTGATTGGTCTACAGGAAAAAAGTATATCAAACTTGAAATAGATCCTAATGGTGCTTCAAATTTTACATTAGTAGGTATGAATCAACTCCAAAGTGTGCCCTTTGCCCTTGTAGCAAAGCCAGTTGGAGCAGCTGGTGGAGATTTAAGCGGCAATTTTCCTGCACCTACTATTACAGATGGAGTAATTACGATCAATAAATTAAATGTATCGGTTGTAAACAATATCAATAGTAAACTAAATATTATTGATACAGCTACCATGTTACTACCCTATGCTAAACAAGCCGCTGTTGCTGCACTTGTTAATAATACAGTTTCACAATCAGAACTTGCACTCAAAGAAAATACTGCTAATAAATCAGTTACTACCACACTTGGCACGAGTGATGTTTTATTTCCTACACAAAACGCCGTTAAAACGTATGTAGACGCTGCTGCCTCAAAAACTAATTTAGGGATTAATAATGTAGATAACACTTCTGATGTAAATAAGCCAGTTAGTACACTCACGCAAGCGGCTATTGATTTAAAAGAGAACGCTGCAAACAAATCTATTGTAACCACACTTGGTACGAGCGATGTTTTATTTCCTACACAAAATGCGGTTAAAACTTATGTTGACGCTGCTATTGCTACCACTACTATTGCAGATGCATCTATCACAGATGCAAAAATAATTAGTGTAAGCATGAGTAAATTAACGGGCATTGTTCCTGTTGCCAATGGGGGAACCGGCGCAAGTACAATTGCTGCTGCTAAAACAAACTTGGCCTTAAATAATGTAGACAATACTTCTGATGTAAATAAGCCAGTTAGTACACTCACGCAAGCAGCCATTGATTTAAAAGAAAACGCTGCTAATAAATCTAGTGTTACCTCACTTGGTACGAGTGATGTTTTATTTCCTACACAAAATGCCGTTAAAACTTATGTAGACGCCGCGGTTGCAGGTGTTTCAATTACTGATGGTTCTATAACAGATGCAAAAATAATTAGCGTAAGCGCGAGCAAATTAACCGGAGTTGTTCCTGTTGCCAATGGCGGAACTGGCGCAAGTACAATTGCTGCCGCAAAAACAAACTTGGCATTAAATAATGTAGATAATACTTCTGATGTAAATAAACCAGTTAGTACACTCACGCAAGCAGCCATTGATTTAAAAGAAAACGCTGCAAATAAATCTATTGTAACCACACTTGGTACGAGTGATATTTTATTTCCTACACAAAACGCCGTTAAAACATATGTAGATGCAGCTATTGCTACCACTACTATTGCAGATGCATCTATCACCGATGCAAAAATAATTAGTGTAAGCACGAGCAAATTAACCGGTATTGTTCCGGTTGCCAATGGGGGAACCGGCGCAAGTACAATTGCTGCTGCTAAAACAAACTTGGCATTAAATAATGTAGACAATACTTCTGATGTAAATAAACCAGTTAGTACACTCACGCAAGCAGCCATAGATTTAAAAGAGAACGCTGCTAATAAATCTATTGTAACAACACTTGGAACAAGTGATATTTTATTCCCAACACAAAACGCGGTTAAAACATATGTTGACGCTGCTATTGCTACCACTACTATTGCAGATGCATCTATTTCCGATGCAAAAATAATTAGTGTAAGCACGAGTAAATTAACCGGCATTGTTTCTGTTGCCAATGGGGGAACCGGCGCAAGTACAATTGCTGCTGCTAAAACAAACTTGGCATTTAATAATGTAGATAATACTTCTGATGTAAATAAACCAGTTAGTACACTCACGCAAGCAGCCATAGATTTAAAAGAGAACGCTGCTAATAAATCTATTGTAACCACACTTGGAACAAGTGATATTTTATTCCCAACACAAAACGCAGTAAAAACCTATGTAGATGCAGCTATTGCTACCACTACTATTGCAGATGCATCTATTTCCGATGCAAAAATAATTAGCGTAAGCGCCAATAAATTAACCGGTGTTGTTCCGGTTGTAAAAGGAGGAACGGGATCGGCAACACTCACTAGTGGCTATGTAAAAGCGGGTGTATCTGAGTTTACAACATCTGCAACAATTCCTATAAACGATGTTACTGGTGCTATCAAAAAAGTAAATGGAGTATCTCCAGATGCAAATGGTGATTTAGTACTCACGCTTAGTTTAACTTATACAGGTATATATAATGGCGGTAATTTTTCCGGAACGGTACCGACGCCTGCAAATAGTAATATATATATTGTTTCTTCAGATCCTACACCTGCAAATAATGGTAGAACATTTATTTATGACGGCGCCGTTTGGAGAGAAATTACAGCCAATCAGGCTTCTACTGATGCACGTTATTTAAGATTAGATGGGGGTACATTAGTTGGCGATTTAACTGTTGCTGCTACAAAAAAAATAACGCTAACCGATCAACCCGCAGCAGCAACGGATGCAGCAAATAAATCTTATGTAGATGCGGCTGTAGCCGGAGCTACCATTGCAGACGGTTCAATAACAAACGCCAAAATTGTGACTATGGCTACAAGTAAATTAACCGGAACAGTAGCTATTGCAAATGGCGGAACAGGCGCAACTACAGTTGCAGCGGCTAAAACCAATTTAGCACTTAACAACGTAGACAATACTTCTGATGTAAATAAGCCTATTAGTACACTTACACAAACGGCACTTAATACAAAAGAAAATGCAGCTAATAAATCTATTGTAACTACACTTGGCACAAGTGATGTTTTATTTCCTACACAAAACGCCGTTAAAACCTATGTAGATGCAGCTATTGCTTCAACAGTTATTGCAGATGCATCTATAACTGATGCAAAAATCATTGGCCTGAGTGCAAGTAAATTAACCGGAACAGTTGCTATTGCAAATGGCGGAACGGGCGCAAGCACAGCAGCAGCAGCGAAAACTAATTTAGCACTTAACAACGTAGACAACACTTCTGATGTAAATAAGCCGATTAGTACGCTTACACAAACGGCACTTAATACAAAAGAAAATGCAGCTAATAAATCTATTGTAACTTCACTTGGCACAAGTGATGTTTTATTTCCTACACAAAACGCCGTTAAAACCTATGTAGATGCCGCTATTGCTACAACAGTTATTGCGGATGCATCTATCACAGATGCAAAAATAATTAGTTTAAGTGGGGGTAAATTAACCGGAACAGTTGCTATTGCAAATGGCGGAACGGGCGCAAGCACAGCAGCAGCAGCGAAAACTAATTTAGCACTTAACAACGTAGACAACACTTCTGATGTAAATAAGCCCATAAGTACACTCACACAAACTGCAATAAATGCAAAAGAAAACACCGCTAACAAATCGGCAACTACCACACTTGGTACAAGTGATGTTTTATTTCCTACACAAAATGCCGTTAAAACCTATGTAGATGCAGCTATTGCTACAACAGTTATTGCAGACGGTTCTATCACCGATGCAAAAATTGTAAGTGTAAGCGCAAGTAAACTAACTGGTATATTAACTGTTGCTAAAGGAGGAACGGGCGTTGGCACAATTACAGGTATTGTAAAAGGAAATGGAACTAGCGCTGTAACTGCTGCAGTTAATGGAACCGATTTTTCGTTGGTTAGAGAAATAGCGGATGAATTTGCTGCAACGGCTGGACAAACAGTGTTTACGCTTACACAAACAAAATCAGCAAATAGCAAATTAAAAATGTTTATCAATGGCGTCCGAATAAGTAATACCGCTTATGCATTAGTAGGAACAACACTAACGTATACGCCCGCTAGTAATGCTAGTTACGCCCTAACGCTTAATGACAGAATTCAGTTTGATTATTATTATTAATAGATAATTTATGCGTACACTTATTTATATTTTTATTTTATTTTTTTGGATAGGCACAGTTGATGCGCAGCTAACAATCAATGGAAAAATTGGTACTGTTCCAAATACATATGTAAATACAAATGGAAAAGTTGGTTCGGGAGAAGGACTAGAAAATTCCGGAAAAAAAACAAAAACATTTGTGTGCGGTGACGATATTATAATCAATCACGTAACGACCGATGGTGTTGCTCCTGTTGCAAAAACAGTTACCTACAAAACAGTTTTAACTAGCATTAGTGGTGCTAGTAAATGTTGGATTACTTCTAATTTGGGTGCAACAAACGAAGCAAGTAGTGCTAACGACGCTACTGATAATGCTAGTGGATGGTATTGGCAGTTTAATTATAAAAAAGGCTACAGATATGCTGGTACCACTAGAACACCAACTGCTTGGACTTCTTCAGGAACGCAGGTTACACAAGATTGGCAGCCTGCAAATGATCCATGTACCATTGAATTAGGACCCGGTTGGCGTATACCTAGTTTAACAGAATGGACAGCAGTCAGAAACACCAATGGTTATTATGATAATTATTCATCGGTATTAAAAATTCATGCTGCAGGATATTTAGCTTATGGTAATGGCGTAATTACCGATAGAGGCTCTGGACATCATTACTGGTCAAGCGATTATTCGGATGCAACATTTGCTAGAGCATACGTTGTTTTTCCGCCCAATACATACACGGTTTCAAACAACAATAGACTTGCAGGATTTACGGTACGCTGTATTAAAGATTAAGAAAAATTATTTTCTTGCGATCTTAAATGTTTTGGTAGCGGTGTTGGTTGTTTTTGTAACCGACTTTAAAGTGATGGTAGCAGTACAAACAACGTTGGTTGCTAAATTAGATATGGTACCTGTGATAGGCACAGATGAACTTGCAGCTAATGTAGAACTTGACACTGTAGAACCATCAGAATCTTTTTTTACAACGATTTCGGTGGTTACACCTGAGCCAGGCATTTTAGAGGTAACTGTAATTTTTACATCTTGTGTAGCACCTAATGCCGCGTAAATATTTGATCCCGGATCAATATCGTAAGTAAAAACAATATCCTCTTCGGTTGGAGTTGGGGTTGGAGGAGGAGTTGGTGTAACACCACCGCCTGTGCCGCCACCTTTACTGCAGGCTGCACTTACTATAATTACAAATAGAGAAAATACAAATAGTCGAAAAGAAAGTTGCTTTAACACGTGCCTATAAATTTTATTGGTATCAATAATATTACCCAAATATCATCAAAATTTACCGAGTTTGTATTTTTTACACGTTGTTTTTATACCTAATTTATAATGAACCAGTTATGCATTATGAAAGACCTTTTATGGTATAAGGTGCCCTATGCGGACGGTTTAATAATCCATTGGCCTCATCGTCATTGATAAACCTTTCATCGGTGGCATTCCAGTAAAGTTTGCGCTTGGTTTTCATAGCAATAGAGTGTACAATACAAGTAGAGCAGGATCTATGGCCTACTTCTACAGGTGCAATAGGCTGTTTTCTTGATTTTACGCAGTCTAGCCAGTTGCCATGGTGCTCGTCACTTCTATATAGGTTAACCTCGTTTTCACCAATTACAGAAGTTATAATGCTGTCATTACTAGCCGTTAATGCTTTTTGTCCCGATGCCACCACAGGGTCGCTGGCGCTTGCCTTATAAGCACCTCTAGTTACAAAAATCCATCCTTCGGTTCCAATGTATTTAATACCATTTGGCAGGTCGGTACTAATGGTCATTTTTACCCCATTGTCATATAAGCCATACGTGGTAAAATCACCCATTACATCCCATAAACCTGATGTTGGATATACTGCATTGCCCCAAATTTCTTTAGGCCCCGTATATTCTGTGTTCATGGCCCAGTGTGCACAATCGATATGATGTGCGCCCCAATTGGTAATCATACCCGCGCAATAATTTTCACCACGCATCCATCCGGGTCTACTATAATCGTTTTGTGGATGTACTCTTTTTTCGGTGTAATACACATACGGCGTAGGTCCAATCCATGCGTTGTAATTGAGTGTACTTGGAATAGGCATTTCAGGTTCTACCTCTCCACTTGGATCTTTTGGTAATCCAATAAGTACTTCTTTTAATTTTCCGATACGCCCATTTCTAACCAATTCTGCGGCATATCTAAATTGTGTACTTGATCTTTGTTGACTACCAATTTGTAAAATGCAACCTTGTTTATGAACGGCGTTACTAAGTGCTCGACCTTCGTGAATCGTAAGCGCAGTAGGCTTTTGAAGGTAAATGTCTTTACGCGCTTCGGCTGCTAAAATACCTAAGTATGCATGTGAATGATCGGGCGTACTAATGAGTACGGCGTCAATATCTTTGTTGTTTAATAATTCTTGTGCATCGCTATACATTTTTACACCGTCATAAGGCTTACCATATTTTTTAGTGTAATAATCGTTTACATATTGCTTGCCCTCGCCTAATCTTTTACTATCAACATCGCATACCGCCATGATATTTGCATGGTTATATTTAAGGGTTTCAAACATATCATGTTCTCTAGAAATACGTCCAACACCAATAGCACCAATATTAATTTTATTGCTCGGTGCATTAGGTCCAAAAACTGCAGCGGGTACAATCGTTGGAAAGCCCACGGTAGCAAGGGTTGCACCAATGGCACCTTGTACAGAAGTTTTCATAAAGTCTCTTCTGTTTGGTTTTTTATTCTCAGACATAGCAATTATTTTTTTTAAGGTAATAATTTATTTGATATCGGGCCACTTTTATTTGAAAATAATTTGATAGAATTCAATTACTTTTAAGGATAAGACGCTTTAATTATGAATCGCCGCTACATTGTATTTTTTATCTTTTTTATTTGCTGTAGTTCTATTGCAATGGCACAAACAAAACCCAATGTTATATACATCTATTTAGATGACATGGGTTATGGAGAGTTAGGTTCTTACGGACAACAAAAAATAAAAACGCCCAACCTCGACAAAATGGCCTCCGAAGGCATGCGTTTTACAAGGCATTATTCATCGGCACCGGTGTGTGCACCAGCCCGAGCTTGTTTAATGACGGGGAAGCATACCGGTCATTCTTATATTAGGGGCAATTACGAATTAGGAGGCTTTGAGGATAGCACAGAAGGAGGCCAAATGCCTTTGCCAGAAAATACGCTTACCATTGCCAAACTCATGCAGGAAGCGGGTTACACCACCGGCGCCATAGGCAAATGGGGCTTGGGTATGCACGACAACACCGGTAACCCCAACGAGCAGGGCTTCGATTATTTTTATGGTTATTACTGTCAAAAGCAGGCACATAATTTTTATCCAACGCATTTATGGGAGAATGGCAAATGGGATAGTTTGCGTAATCCATTTATTTATGTGCATCAAAAATTACCTATTGGTACAACCGCAGATTCTTCTTTTGAAAAATTTATAGGAACGGATTATGCCATTACTAAAATGGCACAAAAAACAAAAGCATTTATTAAAAACAATAAAGACAAACCATTTTTTTTATACCTGCCTTACACCGGTCCGCACGTTTCATTACAAGCGCCAAAAGAAGAAGTGGCAAAGTATTTGGGTCAGTTTCCGGAGCAACCATACTTAGGCTATAAAGGTGGTTACGCCCCCAACAAATATCCGCTCGCTACTTACGCTGCTATGATTACGTACATAGATACGCAGGTAGGTGAAATATTTAAACTATTAAAAGACTTGCACTTAGACCAAAATACGCTTGTATTATTTTCAAGTGACAATGGTGCTACTTTTGATGTAGGTGGTGTACAAACGGAATTTTTTAATAGTGTTGCTGGTTTTAGAGGAAGAAAAATGGATTTATATGAAGGTGGTATTCGCGTTCCATTTATAGCGCGTTGGCCTTCAAAAATTAAAGCGGGTTCTGTTACAGATTTTCCATCGGTGCAGTATGATATGATGGCAACACTTGCGCAACTCACACGCCAAAAAATACCAACAACAGATGGCATATCGTTACTACCTACTTTATTAGGAACGCCTAAAACACAGGCTACACGTGACTTTCTGTATTTTGAATATCCCGAAAAATCAGGACAAGTGGCAGTGATGATAGGTGATTGGAAAGGCATAAAGTCGGACCTTAAAAAAAACAAACAAGCGCCTTGGGAAATTTTTAATTTAAAAAATGATCCCCAGGAAAAAACAGATCTTGCTGCACAGCATCCATCATTAGTAGTGCAAATGGAAAAGATTTTAAAAAATAATCATAGACATCCGCACATTTCTGATTGGGAATTTATGGATGGAAAATTACCCTCAAAAAATAAGTAACCATTGAAACTGCCTATAAAAAATAATATCATTTGTTGGTTATTGTGCTGCGCAATGTGTTTGGTGCAAGTGCGTGCAAATGCACAAACGAACGCGCCAGTAACCCCGCAAATGCCTACAGCTACAAGTATTGGTGCAAGGCCTAATATTATTCATATCATTATTGATGATATTGGTTATGATGATTTTTCTAGTTACGGATCTTTGTATTATAAAACACCGCATATAGACGCACTCGCAAAAGAAGGCACACGTTTAACTAATTTTTATGCGCCACATGGGACTTGTACACCTACACGTGCAGCTATTATGACGGGTAGGTATAGCCCTCGCGTAAATGATAGAACGGGACTCGGTGTTTTATTTCCGACAGACACAAAAGGACTGGATAGTAGTAAAGAAATTACGTTTACCAAACAGTTACAAAAAGTTGGATACGCAACTGCCCTTGTGGGTAAATGGCATTTGGGTCACTTACCAAAATTTTTACCACCAGCTCATGGGTTTGATCGCTATGTGGGTATTCCTTATCCTAATGACCATGGTCCTGAAAGGCTTGGTAATACTGGATCTAGAGGCTATCCACCCATTCCACTCATGCGTAATAGTGAAAAAGTAAAAGATTTAAATAATGTTGAGCTAGCAGAAGTTCCAGCTCAATTTATAAGAGAAGCTTGTGCATTTATCAAAGAAAAAGCGGCTAGCAAGCAACCCTTTTATTTACAGTATTCTAATATTGAAACACATACACCGTATTTTATTCCAAAAGGTTTTGAAGGACGTTCAAACTATGGAGCATTTGGTGACGCAGTTGCCTACATCGATTATACCGTGGGTGTTTTAATGGGTTATTTAAAACAAGTTGGTCTCGAAAAAAATACCATGATTGTTATTCATTCTGATAACGGTCCATTAGTAGAAAAATATCCAGAGTTAGAAGATAGCTATGGAAAATTTGGACTCGTAGATACTAGTTTACAACATGTATTACGCGATGGAAAATATCAGCAGCGTTTTGAAGGTGGTGTAAGATCGGCGTGTTTTGTAAAATGGCCTGGTATGATTCATGCAGGGGTAGTAAACCATAACCTTTACAGTGGTGTAGATTTATTTACGAGCTTTTTACAAGTAGCAGGCGCTGAAATGCCCGCTGCTACAGTAATTGACGGTAAACCGATGATTGAAAGTATCATTACAAATAAGCCAGTACGCAACACTTTTTATGCATTTGCGCCGCAAAAAGAAGTGCAAGGTGTACGTTATAACAATTGGAAATTAGTGCTCGATAAACGTGCCGGGAAAAGCACTTTACTACTTTTTGATTTGGCTACTGATGCTAAAGAAAAAAACAATATTGCAGGCGCTAATCAGGGTATTGTAGATGCTTTATATGCATTAGCTTTACAAGCACAAAAAGCTGTGGAAGAAAACAAACCCCTATCAGAAAACAATTCATTTAATTTTTAGTGTTGAAAAAATATTATTTTTTATTTAGCGGTTTATTTTTTTGTGCTTTTTTATTTTGGGCATGTACATCTGGTGATCCCAAAGCAAAAGCGATTCAAGATTCTATACAGGCAAAAAAAGATTCGGCACTTCACTGTACCAGTAATATCCCTAACCGTTTTGGTGTTGGCGGAACAGATACATCAAGTATTGTAAAAGGTGTGGCTGATAAAGCGGGCATGGTGCTTATTAGTGGCGGCGAGTTTACAATGGGATGTTCAGACAAAACTGGCCGTGCCGACGAATATCCGCAGCACGCAGTTACTGTTTCTAGTTATTGGATGGATACCACAGAAGTTACCAATGCACAGTTTGCAAAATTTGTTGCAGCTACGGGTTATGTTACTACCGCCGAAAAAGCACCGGACTGGAATGAAATAAAAAAACAATTACCTCCGGGTACACCAAAGCCTGCGCCTGAATTACTGGTGGCTTCATCACTTGTATTTGTAATGTCATCTACACCGGTAGATATGAACAATCCTGCCTCCTGGTGGGCATGGACAAAAGGGGCTAATTGGAAGCATCCTCGTGGGCCTGGAAGCAGCATTAAAGGAAAGGACAACGAGCCCGTTACACAAGTGTCTTGGGATGATGCAAACGCCTATGCACGCTGGGCTGGCAAGCGTTTACCTACAGAGGCAGAGTGGGAGTACGCGGCTAGAGGCGGCTTAAAAAACCAAACATTTCCTTGGGGTAGTGAATCATTAGAACAAGGTGAAAAAAAAGCAAATACTTGGCAAGGAAAATTTCCAAATACCAACACGGGCGCAGATGGCTATCTGCGTATTGCACCCGTTGCTAAATACGCTCCTAATGCTTACGGATTATATGATATGAGTGGTAATGTTTGGGAATGGTGTTCCGATTGGTATGATGCCAATTATTATGCATCAGTCGCACAAAAAAAATTAGTAAATCCTACAGGTAGTCATAAAAGTTTTGATCCCGACGAGCCTACCATTCCAAAAAAAGTAGTGCGTGGTGGATCTTTTTTATGTCACGACTCTTACTGTGCAAGTTACCGTGTTTCTGCACGAATGAAAACGGCTACCGACACAGGACTCGAGCACACTGGATTTAGATGTGTAACAGACGCCTCATCTCAAAAAAAATAATAGCATCTTCACTAGTTAGTGTATTATTTTATCCATAACATCATACTACAACTGTTCTAGTTTTTTCTATTCTATTTTTTGGTTATATTGAATCAAAATTGCGTATGAAAAAATGGATCGCTTGCTGCTTAATCATAAGCATGCTGCAGTTGCAACTTACTGCACAAACCTACCAGCCCAATTGGGAGTCGCTAGATTCGAGACCTGTTCCATCATGGTTTATGAACGAAAAATTTGGAATTTTTATTCATTGGGGCGCGTATAGTGTTCCATCCTGGGGGCCGCAGCATAGTTACTCGGAGTGGTACCAAAACGGTTTGCAAGCAGACAAAGACAATGTGCGCAAAAAATTCCACAAACTGCATTATGGTGATATGTCTTACTACGGATTTGGTCCTATGTTTAAGGCAGATCGTTTTGATCCGGACGCCTGGGCTAAAGTGTTTGAGCAATCTGGTGCAAAATATATTGTGTTAACGAGTAAGCACCATGATGGCTTTGCCATGTGGCCTAGTAAAGAAGCAGATAAAACCTGGGGTTTTCCATGGAACAGTTTAACAAGTGGTCCTAAAAGAGATTTATTGGGTGATTTATTTAAAGCCGTACGAAAAACAAGTGTGCGCGCCGGTATGTATTATTCACTATACGAATGGTACAATCCACTCTATAAATCGGATCTAACAAAATATGTGAGCGATCATATGTGGCCGCAAATGAAAGACCTTATTAATACCTATCAGCCCGATGTGTTTTGGACAGATGGTGATTGGGATGTGTCGGATGCAAAATGGAAATCGCCAGAGTTTTTAGCATGGCTCTATAACGAAAGTCCAGTAAAAGAAAAGATTGTTACCTATGACAGATGGGGCAGTGGTATTCGTTTTCATCATGGTGGTGTGTATACACCAGAGTACCAACCCGATTTAGATTTTGAAGATCATCCATGGGAAGAAAGTAGAGGCATGGGCTACTCTTATGGTTACAATAAAGAAGAAGATATTTGGGATTATAATAGTGCGCAATCACTGGTGTTAGCACTTGTTGATAAAGTAAGTAGAGGTGGAAATTTTTTATTAGACATTGGACCTGATGATCATGGAAAAATTCCGCCGATTATGCAGGAGCGTTTATTGCAAATTGGCGCATGGTTACAAGAAAATGGTGAAGCCATTTACAATACCAGACGTTGGATACACACGTCGCAAGCAGCAGCTAATAACAGCAAAGAAAAAGATTTTTATTTTACGTACAACCCAACTAGCAATGCATTATACGCTATTGCACCCACATTTAATAATAGTGGCGAGTACATCATTAAAGACCTTGATGTACCTGCAGGCACCAACATTTCTTTTGTGGCAACCAAAGAAAAATGTGCTTGGAAAAAAGTTGGAAATGATATTGTAGTAACCATGCCCGCTTACAAACCAGCCATGATAAAAGCACCGTATGCGTATGTCATTAAAATAGAAAATTTTGGTGCTTTTGCTGCAAAACCAAAAATAGAAATTACATATCCAAATGGTGCGCAAACACCAACGGTTGCACTTATTGCACCAGCAGGCGCGGCGGTGCATTATACAACGGATGGAACAAATCCAACTTTGTCTTCACCAACGTATACAAATGCATTTACTCTAGCAAAAACAACCATCGTAAAAGCACAAATTTTTGACAAAAATAAATTACCTGGTAAAGTAGCAGAAGCTACTGCAAAAGCATACACTTGGATGCCTGCAGTTAAAATAAGTGGCGCTATGCAACCTGGCGTTGCTTACAAATATTTTGAAACAAAAGGCAAGCAAAATTTAGCAACCCTACCGGGCTTAACACCAGCAGTAACAGGTGTTACAACAGATATTAGCGTAGCTGTAAAAAAGCGTGAATCGGAATTTAGTTTGTTATTTGATGGGTATTTAAAAATTGAAAAAGATGGTATCTATCATTTTACGACTCGCTCCGACGATGGTAGTATTTTATACATCGATGACGTTGAAGTGGTAAACAATGATGGTGATCATGGATCTGTGGAAGCCGCTGGAAAAGCAGCGTTAAAAAAAGGGTTTCACAAAATTAAAGTGGCGTATTATGATGGAAGCGGTGGTAATGAATTAACTGCAACCATGCAATTAGAAAACACACCAAAAAATACATTAAACAGTAAACTCATTTGGACAAAAAAATAAAACATGAAAAAAATAATATTCATTGCCGCTACTTTATTTTTTGCTACAGCAATTAGTAGTAATGCGCAAGAACATACGGCTAGTTTACAATACACCGTTCCAACCGATGCTAAAGTGCGCGAAAAATTAGCGGACTGGAAAAAAATAAAATTTGGATTACTCATGCACTGGGGTACGTATAGCCAGTGGGGCGTGGTAGAAAGTTGGAGCATTTGTCCGGAAGACGAAGGCTGGACGCAGCGCAGGGGGCCCTATTCGGCGGATTGGTACACTTATTTAAAAGCCTACGAAAATTTGCAAACAACTTTTAATCCAGTAAAATTTAATCCAGAACGTTGGGCAGCTGCTGCAAAAGATGCAGGTATGAAATATGTTGTTTTTACCACCAAACATCATGATGGATTTTGCATGTTTGATTCAAAACAAACAGACTATAAAATCACTGGTTCAAAATCTCCATTTGCAAACAATCCAAAAGCCAATGTAGCCAAAGAAGTGTTTAGTGCATTTAGAAATCAAGGCCTCATGACGGGTGCTTATTTTTCTAAACCAGATTGGAATACAAAAGATTATTGGTGGCGTTATTTTCCACCAAAAGATAGAAACGTTTCTTACGATCCAAAAAAATATCCGCAGCGTTGGGAAGACTTTAAAAAGTTTACTTACAATCAAATTGAAGAGCTCATGACGGATTATGGTAGCATGGATATTTTATGGCTTGATGGTGGATGGGTGAGACCTAAAAGCAGTATTGATACTACGGTAGAATGGCAAAGAACCATTACATACAATCAAGACATTGACATGGCTAAAATTGCTGCGATGTCCAGAACGCATCAGCCAGGTTTACTTGTGGTGGATAGAACGGTGCATGGCGAATATGAAAACTATGTTACGCCGGAGCAACAAGTGCCCGCTACTTACTTACCTTATCCTTGGGAAAGTTGCATAACACTTGGTAATTCTTGGTCATATGTACCTGGCGACAAGTACAAATCTTCTCGAAAAGTGATTCATATGCTTACCGATATTATTTCAAAAAATGGCAACCTCTTATTAAACGTAGGTCCTGGCCCTGATGGGGAGTGGGATTCTCTAGCATATGACCGATTAGAAGCCATAGGAAAATGGATGAAAATTAATGGCGAAGCAGTATATGACACAGAAGCAGATCCTAATTTACCGCGTCAAGGCAAGTGGGCATTTACCAAAAAAGGCACAAGTATTTATGCTATTTACCAAGTAGCAGAAAATGAAATCGTTGAAAATACGCTTTCTGTTAACCTTCCAGCAAACGTAAAAATCAAGAATGTTTCGGTGATGGGCGGCCCTCAAAAGGTGAAATTTACCAATACGGGAGGAAATGTTGTTTTGTTTACGGCTGATAAATCGATTGTTAAACAATCCGAAGCCCTTGTTTTTAAGATAGTTACGGAGTAAAAACCATCATTTTTAGTATGTACTTTTTACACTAAGCCTATTTTAACCAAAATATGCTAAGAATATGTTAATGGCGCGCTATAAATTGATAATTTAATCGAACATTTTAATCAAAATATAGCTCAACTTTAAGATGCTAAATTTTAGCCCTGGACTATTAAAACGATAATCCGGTCAAAGATTTTTTATTTAACCAAAATTCCAAACAATGAGGACAAAAATTCGTTTACTGACACTCCTTGTATTGATGTTTGCGGGCAGCACATTATTTGCCCAAGACAAAGCAATATCGGGTGTTGTAAAAGACAACACTGGCGCAGAACTTTCTGGCGCTACAGTGTCTGTTAAAGGCACTTCAAACAGTGTCATGACAGATGCAAAAGGTAAGTTCACAATCAAAGCAGGCGCAAAAGCAACAATCGTTGTTTCTTTTGTTGGCTTCCAAAGTAAAGAAGTGGCTGTTAATGGTCAAACAACCGTTAACTTCTCTTTAGAGCCTGGAACAAGTGCTTTAAATGATGTTGTTGTAACTTCTTTAGGTATTTCTAAAAAGCAAAAAGCATTAGGATATGCAGTTAGTACTGTAAGTTCTGAGCAAATCACTGATGCTGGTACGCCAAACTTTGCAACTGCCCTTTATGGTAAGGCGCCAGGTGTACGTATCGCTGCTACACCAGGTGGTGCAACTTCTGCAGTAAACATTAACATCCGTGGTATCAACTCTATCACTGGTAAAAACGATCCTCTTATTGTAATGGATGGTATTCCAATCCGTAACGGTGAGGTTAGAAACAATGACTACTGGAGTGACCAACGTTTAAGAGGGAATGGTTTATTAGATATCCAAACAGAAGATATCGAAAACATTTCTATCTTAAAAGGTGCATCTGCTGCAGCCCTTTATGGTTCTGAAGCGGTGAACGGTGTTGTGTTAATTACAACTAAACAAGCTAGCAAAAATAGAAAAGGCTTAGGTGTAGATGTTTCTACAAACTACAGCATTGATAATGTTGCTTTCTTACCTAAATACCAAAACGTACGTGGATACGGTATTTCTAACCTATTATCAAACGGTGGTCAAGATGACAACGGTTTTGTATGGTGGGATTTGAATGGTGATGGTATCAAAGAAACAAGAAGCTTAGGTAACTTTAGTATTAACTACGGTCCTAAATTTGATGGTCAACCAATCCTTAACTGGGATGGTCGTATGCTTCCTTATTCTGCGCAACCAAATAACTATGATGCGTTATTCCAAACTGCACATAACTCTAGTGTAAACGTTTCTGTTTCAAAAGCATCTGATGCTGCGAGCGTTCGTTTTTCTTTAACTAGACAAGAAAATGAAGGTGTGAGTATGGGTTCTAAGAGTGAGAAAAACTCTATGAACTTAAATACAACCTTTAGATTATCTCCTAAGTTTTCTACAGATGTAATGATCAACTACGTTAACCAAACAATCAAAAATCGTCCGTACTCTATTGATCGTATGATCAACAACTTTACAGGTATGATTGGTCGTTTTGATAACGGTGAGTGGTACATGAACAAAGCTGTAACTTCTAAAGGTTACAGATACCGTACAGGTACACAACAAAGTGCTACACCTGCAGAAAACATTTTATACAATGGATTTAAAGGTGATATCGCTGATTATGCATACCGTGTAAAAATGCACCAATTATTAGAGGTGAGCAACCGTGTAATTGCGAGCATGACAAACAACTATACCATTTTACCTGATTTAAAATTACGTACGCGTTTAGCTACAGACTTTACTTCGGCTAAAGATGAAACTAGACAACCAAATGAAGTTCCTTTAGCTTTTGGTAACTCTGGTTACTTTGGTATTGGTCAAACACAAAACACTATTTTATATGGTGACGTGTTAATGACATACACTAAAAAAATCAACAACGATTTAGAATTAAACGTTTTAGGTGGTTACACTGCTAACAAAGAAAGTATGATGCGTACAACACGCGGTACTTCTGGTGGTTTAAGTACAGAAAACTTATATGATATCGCTGCTTCAATGAACGTTGCAGGTAGCGGATCTTCTCGTATGTCGATTGTTAAAGATGCCTTCTTAGGTACTTTTAACGGTAACTACAAAGACTATTTATTTTTAGAAGCAACTGTACGTAGAGACCGTACTTCTACTATGAATCCTAATAACAACTCTTTTGTTTACCCTTCTGTAAACTCAAGCTTTATTTTCTCTGATGCGCTTCAAATGCCATCATGGTTAAGTTATGGTAAGGTTCGTGGTTCATGGGGTATTGTGGGTAACTACCCAGATGCTTACTTAGCAAACGTAGCTTATGGACAAAATACATTAGGTAGCCAAGGTGGAAACCCAGTATTATATACTAGCATTCCAATGAACTTTGGTAACGATGCAATCCGTCCTGAGCAAAAGAAAGAATTTGAATTTGGTATCGAAACAAGGTTATTTAAAAACCGTGTAACATTTGAAGCGAGTTACTACAACGCGCAAGTGGTTGACCAAATTTTACCACTTTCTTTACCAGCTACTTCTGGTGCTACCTCAATTCTTGCAAACGTAGGTACACTTAGAAATACAGGTATTGAAGTTACTATCAGTGGTTACCCTATCAAAAAGGCAAACTTTAGCTGGGAAACTGGTATTAACTTAAGCCAAAACCAAAATAAAGTAGAGCAATTAGCTCCAGGTTTAACTGAGTTATTGCACGCTGACTACGATGGTAACGCTGCTCAATTAAAATCTGTTGTTGGTCAATCAATGGGAGACTTTTATGCTCACCCTGTAGCTACAAATGCTAAAGGTGAAATGATTGTAAACCCTGATGGTCTTTACAAATTAGATGCAAACAGTATGTACAAAGTAGGTAACGCAATGCCAAAATTAATTGGTGGTTGGTTTAATACTGTTAAGTACAAGAACTTCAGTTTTGATGCAATGGTTGACTTCCGTTTTGGAGGTTATGTAATGCCAACTGGTGTTTACTGGATGATTAGCCGTGGTTTATTAGAAGAAAGCTTACAGTTTATGGATAAAGAAAGCGGTGGTTTATCTTATTACAAAGATAAAACTTCAGGCAAGTTTGTTCAAACTTCAGCAACTGCTGGTCCTCAAGGTGAAAAAGTATTCAACGATGGTATGTTAATGCCAGGTGCAAAAGCAGATGGTTCTAAGAACGATGTAATCGTTCCACAATCATACTACTTCTGGAATACTTACAACTGGGGTGGTCCTCAGTACAGTTCATCTCGTTATGATTTGTACATGCAAAAGAATTCATATATTAAAATGAGAGAAGTAACTTTAGGTTACAACATGCCAACGAAAGTGGCTAGCATGATTGGTGCGAAAAAATTACAGTTCTCTGTATTTGGTCGTAACTTATTCTATATCTATCGTACACTTAAGCACTTAGATGCGGAACAAACAACTGCTGGTTCACGTTGGGCACAAAACCTAACAAATGCAGGTGGTAACCCTTCTACAAGAAGCTTTGGTGTTATGTTAAGAGCTACTTTCTAAGGTTTAAATTCTCTGAAAATTTTTAAAAAAATTATATGAAAAAAATATTATTCATTTCAAGTTTAGCAGTAGCACTAGCAGTTTCTTCTTGTAAGAAAGCTGATTTTGCAGACAGCTATACCGATCCTTCTAAAATTGCTGTTTCTTCTGTAGAAAAGCAATTTGCTGGATTTGTAAACTCAAACCTTGGCTATGTAATGCCAGGTTACTGGAACTACTTTGTGGTTCAAAGAATTACCAACAACCGTTATACACAGTCTGTGGGTTGGTCTAATGCAACAGGTCAGTACATCCCTGGTGGTGGTGCTGTTTCTGATCATTGGAACGCTTACTACACTTTCTTGTCTCAGTACAAGGAGTTGGTAAAAATCAACAAATCTTTATCTGCGGCAAATCAAGCAGAAAGAAGAATATTCATGATTGCAGCTACTATCTATTTCTATGATTACACACAGAAAATGGTAGACGTACATGGTGATATTCCTTGGTCAGCTGCTGGTATGCTAAGTGCAAACGGTGGTGACTATTTAGCTTCATTACCTAAGTATGACAAAGCTCAAGACATCTACACTAAAATGTTAGATGATCTTAAAGCATTTTCTACTGAGTTAAATACTTTGACTGTTCCTGCTGCTATTCAAACAGCATTTAACACTCAAGACTTTATCTTAAAAGGTAACAAAACACACTGGGCTAGATACTGTAATTCACTTCGTTTAAGAATGTTAACGCGTGTATCTGGTTCTTCGGAATTAGGTGCAAGAGCTACTTCTGAAATAGCTGCAATGGTTGCTGCTCCAGCAACTTTTCCTTTGGTAACTTCAAATGCTGAAAACGTTCAAATCAACGTATTTAGCACAAGTACGCCAGTTGCTGGTAGTAACTTCCAAGGTGGTTTAGAAGATTGGAACGGTAACTTAGCTGGTAAAGCAATGATTGATCATATGAATACCAATGGTGACCCACGTTTACCAGCTCTATTTGAGCCAGGTACTGCTGCTGCTGGTGTTTATAAGGGTATTGATCAGTCAGCTTCTGCTCAAGTAACAGACGCATTAATTTTAACCAACACTGTTGCGATGTACAACCGTTCTACTACAAGTAGAAACTTGTTCTTCCCTGGTGTGTTAATCAATGCTGCTGAAGTTTCTTTCCATTTAGCGGAAGCTTACTTGAAAGCTGGTGATGCTGCAAATGCAAAAGCTGCTTACAATAAGGGTATTGAACAATCTACTGAATACTATTATAATATTCGTAAATTATCTACCAACACTACAAGCCCAGCTTTAGTTCCTTACACTGCTGCTCAAGTAACAGCGTATCAAAATGCTGCTGGTATCAACTGGGATCTTGCAACAACTACTGCTGCTAAACAAGCACTTATTTCAAACCAACGTTGGATTCACTATAACGTAATTCAACCATTTGAAAATTTTGCTGAAGTTAGAAGAACAAACTTACCTGCACTTTCTTTTGTTGCTGATGCTGCTACTCCAAACGCAACTACAGTTCCAGCAAGATGGATGTATCCTTCTTCTGAAGGCGTATATAACAAAGCAAATTATGCTGCTGTTAGCGGTAATGACAATTTAACTACTAAACTTTTCTGGGACAAATAAGGTTCGAGAAAATTTTTGAAGATAAAAATAAAATAGCCGCTCGTAAGAGCGGCTATTTTTATGCATACCAGCGAAAAAAAAACAAAGACAATTGTTATTTATCAAATTGCACTCTAAATGCTTTAGGGCAGCAGTTCTTTATTTCTTTAAATAGTTTATTAAAATTAGAAACCGATTTATATCCGCAAGCATAAGCAACTTCAGAAATGCTCCAATCGGTTTCAATTAAATATTTGCAAGCCTGTGCAATGCGCATGTCATTTAAATACTCCACAAATTTTTTCTTATTGCGCTTTTTAAATAATCTACAAAAAGACTGTGGTGTAAGGTTTGCAAGCTCTGCAACTTGATTTAATGAAATAGGTTGTTTGAAATTTTCGTGCACATATTTATATACACTTGCAAGCCTGTCTGTTCCGTCTTTACTGATTGGTTTGGTGTAACCTTCTGTAGTAATGAGCTCACTATCTTTTGCAGTAGAAATTAAATGTAGCACTTCAAAAAGTCCTATCACACGCTCAAAATCTTTTTGAGCGACCATCTTCTCTAATTTTTGTCCAATTTTTTTTCTAGTATCATCGCCAATTTTAATTCCTCTTTTTGCTCTTTCAAATAAGGCTTTAATATTACTAGCCTCATCTAATTCGTAAAAGGTAGAGCCAAAAAGATCCCTATTAAAATAAACCACAATAGCCCTGGCTTTATGGTTTTGTTGGCCATTGTAATAGGTTTCATCGTTTAACCACACATGGGGTAGGTTTTCACCTATAAATACCATGTCGTCTTCTTTAAATGGCTCAATTTTATCCCCGATAATGCGTTTTCCATGACTTTCTTTTACCCAAACGAGTTCAAGCTCGGGGTGGGCATGAAAAGGGGCCATAAAATGGTCTTCATCTCTTTCGAGCACAGAGATATAGCTATTAGGGCTCTGTGTTATTTGCGTTTGGAGCAGTTTCATATATAAAGGCTTTCAATGGTTATCAATGAAAATTACCTTGGCAGGCGAATCGTTCCTTAAATCTAGCTCTATTTTAACAAATATACTTGTTTAAAATTACCCATAAAATACTAAATATTAACCTATTAATAAATAATTTTAACGAAATGTGTCAATTATTTTAATGAATTTGTGGAGGGTTAGAAAGCACTGTACTATCGTTCAGGCTCTATTCATTAAACCATAATAAAATATGCTGCAAAGATTCTTGTTGACTTGTGCTTTTATTGTAGTTGCTATTGCTTCTTTTAGTCAAACACTATTTGAAGCACCACGATGCGGTGCTGATGTGATCAATCAAATACTTCGAAAAGATCCTTTTTACGTGTCTCGTGAAAACGTGATGAATGAAAAAATTAGAGATTGGGTACTACAAGCTGCTGGACAACGCAGTATTAGAATAACTGAAAATAACCAAGGAAATAATAATATTGTAGTTGCGCCATTTTCTGTACCGGTTGTAACCATTCCTGTAGTGTTTCATATTGTTAATCAAAACGCCGCTGCTATTACGGATCAAATGATTATTGATGCAGTAGCTGAATTAAATAAGGCATTTGCACATATTGGAATCTATGGTACAGACTCAAAAGGGGTTGACACGCGCATCCAATTTTGTTTGGCTTCTAAAGCACCTAATGGCGGAAAAACAAACGGCATAGACCGCATCAATAGTTATTATCAAAACATAGACGTAGACTTAGAAAGTGGTATGCTTGGTGCACTTTCTAATTGGGATGTTTCAAAATATGCAAATATTTGGTTGGTGAATTCTATACAAGGAGAAATTCAGCCTAGTATTTTTGAATGTGGCAAATGGGATAGAATGGGTTATGGAGGTTATGCGAGTACGGGTGGAGGGCTTGTAGTTAGTAGTTTAAGTACGCCACTTGTTGCGCATGAAATGGGACACTACCTTTCATTACTGCATACTTTTCAGGGCACCAATTGTTTGAATAACGATTGTACAAAAGAGGGAGATTTGGTTTGTGATACGCCTCCAGATAGAAGCATGAAAGGATCATCTTGTGCATCTCCCGAAAATTCATGTAACACAGATACCATTTCTGGGCCATTTACGATAGATGAACCTGATAATATTTCAAACTTCATGGACTACGGAAGCCCTTGCCCAGCTGTGTTTACACAGGGACAAGCCGACCGTATGATGGCATTTTTAAATTTATTTAATGGCGGAAGTTTATTAACCAGTGATGGTTGTACTGCGCCTTGTCCAGATAATTTATTAGCGTCTTTTAATTATGATGGCAATCTACATCCTGTAGTTGGTAGCGTTGTAAATTATGTAAACACGAGTGTTGGTGCACTTACTTATGAGTGGTATGTAGACAATGTGCTTGTAAGTACAACTGCTAATTATTCAAATACATTTACTGCAACAGGAACCTATAAAGTTGAATTAAAAGCATTTAATAGTAATGCAGCATGTTTTAGTTCGTATTTAGCAAATGTCATTGTTAACTGTGGCGTAGATGCGCGTTTTTCACCAGATAAAAGAATTATAGCGTCGGCTTCTGGCGTATACCAAGAGCCTGTACTTTTTTCAAATAAATCTTATGGTGCCACTGCATATAACTGGTATGTAAGTGATGAACTTGGTGCTAACGAACAAATGGTTGCTACCAGCACCGATTTATTATATGATTTTTTAAAGCCCGGTAATTATAAAGTTCGACTTGTGGCATCTGCAGGTTCTTGTATTAGCAATTCCCCATCATATACTATGCAGGTTTCTAATCCGGCCGCAGACGGACAAATAAATATATATGGCGTAAGCTGTTACAAAAATGACAGTATACGGGTTGTATTTGGCGTGCGTAATAACGGATATGATACAATACCAGCAGGCGTTTCCGTTAATTTTTATGATCGTTTTTTAAATGTGCCTGGGCCTATAAAAATGCTCAATAGTTTTGCTACCGATCAAGCAATTTTAGGCAAGTGTGAAAAAGTATTCACACATATTGTAAAAGCACCAAGACTAAATTTAGACTCTATCACACTTGTTTTTGATGAAGAAAATATAGTAGCAGAATTAAATGAAGGCAACAATACATCAAGTCGAAAAGATTTTAAATTTAAATTGTTTGTAACACCAAAAGACACAACGGTATTTGTAAATACAACACTTGTCATTAAAGACAGCACTGCTCCCGACAAGTCTATGTCTGTTAAATGGTCAACCAATAAGGGAACATTAAGCTGTACTACTTGTTCAAATCCTGTGCTATCTGTAATTGATACAGCTATTGTTAAAGCAAATGCAATCAGCGTTTTTGGATGTGAAGATTCTACGTTTGCAAACATTAAAGTATTCCCTGTAGATATATCTATATCTAATTTAATTGTTCATTGCTATAAAAATGATAGCTTACAAATAACCAGCACTGTTTGCTTAGACAATCATTATACAAGCTTATATAAGCCTACACAAATCCGCTACTTCGATAGAGATAGTACACTTGTTAATAGTAAATTTTTAGGATCTATATGGATTGCAACAAGTACCTCCTTTGCGGGCAACTGCGCAACTATTACGCATGTAGTACGCAATCAAAATGTAACGAGTGTTGTTGCTTATGTAAATAGTGGACTTGTACCATTTGAAAACAATATTTCCAATAACAAAGTAAGTGTTGGATATACTCCTTTTTCGATTCGTTTTAATCCTACTCAAATAGATGTATACCGTGGCGAACCTACCACATTATTGCCTATAAACAGTGGTGATAAAGCCACTACTATTGTTTGGACACCATCTGCAGGGCTTAGTTGTAATAATTGTTTAACGCCGGCTTTAACAACAAATACCAATACGCAATTAAAAATTGTAGGTACCACTGCACTCTTTTGTAAAGACTCAGCCACGCTGCAAGTAAATGCTTATTATAGGTCACATATTGCGCTTCCCAATGCTTTTACACCGAATGGGGATGGCTTAAATGATGTGTTTTATGTGATTGCTGGTAAGGATGTTAAAATGGTGAAGCAGTTTCAAGTATTTAATAGATGGGGTCAAAAAATGTTTGAAAAAACAAATGGCAAAACCAACGATACTGGATTTGGATGGAATGGTTATTATAATGGACAACTGGTTGCGCAGGGAACTTATGTCTATCAAATAGTTATTGAACTACTTACGGGTGCATTAGAAATTCATAAAGGAAATATCAGCGTTTTAAGATAGTAACATGAAAAAAATATTATTCATCATCATCGTGTTACTTATTAAGGTGCAATTATATGCGCAGGATCCACACTTCTCGCAGTTTTTTGCTTCACCCTTAACCATTAATCCTGCCAACACGGGAAATTTTAGTGGCTCACTTCGCGCAGCATTAAATAGTAGAACACAATTACCTGATTTTGTTAATGCATACGCAACAAAAACATTATCATTGGATGCGCCAATACTTCAAAAGTATATTAGAGAAGATGATAAGCTAAGTGTAGGCTTATTAATATTATCGGATCAGAGTGGTAATAAATTACTTAATGATAATAATATTGCTTTCTCTGTTAGCTATAGTAAGTCCCTTGATGAAAACGCCAATCATTCTATTGCTGCTGGGTTTCAGGCTAATTATAGTATGTACCGATTTGATCCAGCAAAAGCTAATTTTGAAGATCAGATAACAGCTATTGGTTTTACGGGAAGCTCCGCAGAATTTATTTTAGGGAATAATTTTACAAAAAACACTACCGATATTAATGCGGGGTTATTATATACAGGATCAACTTCTGATAATAATATATTTTATGTTGGCGCTTCCTATTATCATTTTGCAAAACCAACGGTTGGGTTTATTACACCTGCTTATTTTACGAATAGCAGGGTAAATATTCATGGCGGTGCTTATTTTTCTTTATCAAATGCGGCTTCATTGCATACCAGTTTTCAATATCAAAAGCAAGGCCTTACCAATGAGTTACTTGTTGGAGGCGCATTAAGTTATTATTTAGGTACCGATAGTGGGTTAGAACTATATGCAGGACTTTGGAGCCGGGTTAAAGAAAGTATTATACCTTATGTTGGACTAGAGTGGAATCATATAAGAGCTGGATTTACCTATGATATTGGATCATCTAATGAATTAGCCTCTTCCAAATTTTATCAATCTTCAGAGTTTTCGCTGATTTATATTTTGGATAATAAAAGCAAAGCTTTTAAGATAAAATGCCCCAAATTTTAATTTATCTTGCTTAGACTAATGACAAAGTCTATGCATAAGCTTTTAAAAACTACATTTTTTGGTTTCCTTTTTATAGCAGCCACTATTACTGCTCAAGCGCAATCGCCTAAGGGTATTCACCAATTTGCCTTTAAGAAAGATCAATTTGTTTTAGATGGTAAACCGATGCAAATTATAAGTGGAGAGATGCATCCCGCACGTATTCCAAAAATATATTGGCGTCACCGTATACAAATGGCCAAAGCCATGGGTTGTAACACTATTGCAGCGTATATTTTTTGGAATTATTTAGAAACAAAACCTGGCGTATTTGACTACAAAACAGAAAGTAGAGACGTAGCAGCATTTATTAAATTTTGCCAAGAAGAAAATATGTGGGTGATACTAAGACCAGGCCCATACGTTTGTGGCGAGTGGGACTTTGGTGGTATTCCTTCGTATTTATTAAAAATTCCAGACATTAAAGTAAGGTGCTCTGATCCTAGATATTTAAGCGCAGTAGACCGTTATATAAATAGTTTAGCAGCACAAGTAAAACAGTTACAATGCACTACTGGAGGCCCTATGCTCATGGTTCAAATAGAAAATGAATATGGTAGTTATGGTAACGATAAAAATTATATAGCACATTTAGGAAAGCAGTGGCGAAGTGCTGGAATTACGATTCCGTTTTATACTTCCGATGGTCCAACGCCATACATGCTAGATGCTGGCACCATTGATGGAGGCGCTATAGGGCTAGATAGTGGGGGTAATGAAGGTGATTTTACAACTGCAAAAAAACACAATGCTAATGTGCCTGTATTTAGTGGCGAAACTTATCCAGGATGGCTTACACACTGGGGAGAAGGCTGGGCAAAACCAGATACCGCAGGACTTAAAAAAGAAGTTGAATTTTTATTATCAACCAAAAGATCTTTTAATTTTTATGTGATACATGGCGGCACCAATTTTGATTTTACTGCTGGCGCTAATGCATTTAATCCAACACAGTATCAACCTGATATTACGAGTTACGATTATGATGCCCCAATAGATGAGCAAGGTAGACCCAAGCCAAAATATTTTATGTTGCGCCGTTTGATTGAACAGTATACAGGGCAAACACTTCCGCCAGTTCCTGCACCTATACCAACCATCGAATTAAATGGTATTACGCTACAAAAGCATAGTACTATTTGGCAACATTTACCAGCACCTATCAAGTCGGCACAACCATTAAGTTTTGAAGCACTCGATCAAAATCAAGGTCTCGTAGTATATAAAACAAAATTAGTTGGACATAAAAGCGGTAACCTCACCATTACTGAACCGCACGATTTTGCCCTAGTTTTTTTAAATGGTGAATACGTAGATTCCGTATATCGTGATGGTGGTAAATGGACTGTAAAATTGCCCAAATCAACCGTAAAAGACCCTATACTGGAAATTGTAATGGAAGGTATGGGTCATATTAATTTTGCGCAGTACATGATTGATAGAAAAGGTATTACAGACCGTGTTACGTTAAATGGAATGACACTCATGAACTGGGAAATGTATCCATTACCAATGACTGCTCCTGCAGTAGAAAAAATGAGTGCCAAGTATATTGATGGAAATGATAATCGACCAGGTAGTTTATTTGCGGGCACTTTTTCAGTAGATACCATTGGCGACACATTTATTGATATGCGTAACTATAGAAAAGGAATGGTTTATATCAATGGTCATTTATTAGGAAGATACTGGAATAAAGGCCCTCAGGAGCGCCTTTATTGTCCAGCATCTTATTTGCAAAAAGGAAATAATAAAATAGTTGTGTTTGACTTTTTTGTACAAACACCAACACCCATTAATACGAAAGCAACACTCGAATAATTTACTTGCCTTCTAATTCTTTTTGTGCCGCTAACACCGCTTTTATCACTTGTGTTGTTGGCGGCATATCTGTTTGTTCTAGAATATCAAATAGTGCACTAAATTTTCTATGTAAGGAAGGGTTTGTATGCATTGTTTTTTTACGTCCTTCATAGCAAATTACAGATAGGTCGTGTTGTTTTTGTAAGTCTTGTATGCTTGTAGTAACACGCGGATCCATTTTAATTTGTAATGGTTGCGAATATGTTTTACCATCTACTTGTATAGTAACCGTGTAAGAACCTGGCATAACCCACGGTGCAGTTGGGTCAGGTGCTGTATTGTTTTTCACGGCTGTCATTGGATAATTAACCGGCAAGTTTAATGGCGCATATTTTAAATCCCATAAAAAGCGGTGTACTCCCTCGCTACTAGATAAAATACTTTGTGGTCTTATCCAATACATTGGAATATTAACAGCAGGGATCGTATATAAAGTATCGCTACTTGCGTAAGTTCTTACAACATTTCCTTTAGCATCTTTGATTGTTAAAACAACTGGCCCAGAAACAGTAGCAGGCAAATGATAATCAATAATAGCGCCATCTGGAGGGTTTTGTCCAGCAGGCTCTTCGGGCGGAAGTGGCGTATCAGTATTCATATTCCATCTAATACGATAAGCTGCTTGTGGTTTAAATAACACCGTTTCTTTTGATGTGCTATTGCTAATTTGACGTAGTGGAGTGAAATTATCAAGGATCCAAAAACTTCTTCCATGCGTTCCAACCACTATATCATCATCTTTTATAACCAAATCTCTAATGGATGTTGCCGGCATATTTAATTGTAAAGATTGCCAGTTATTGCCACCATCTAATGAAGTATAAATTGCATTTTCTGAACCTGCAAAGAGTAAACCTTTTTTTACAGCGTCTTCTCTTACGGTATTAATAGGCTCGTTTGGTAAACCAGTTGTAATCAAATTCCATGAATTTCCACCATCTGTAGTTTTGTAGATATAAGCTTTCATATCATCACATCTAATTTTATTAACGGCTACATAAGCGGTTTGCGCATCAAAACGACTGGCTTCTATCATTGAAATTTTACTCCATGCAGTAATTGCTGGTGGCGTAATATTTTTCCATGTTTTTCCGCCATCTTTTGTGATATGAATTAAACCGTCGTCTGTGCCGGCCCATAAAATATTAATGTCTTGGTAAGAAGGTGCAAGGGTATACACAACCCCTCTACGTGGCATTGTTTTTAATTGCGCTGTTGTATAAACACCTACGCTTGCAGGGATATCCCACGATTCGCGCGATAAGTCGGGACTGATAGTTTCCCAACTATTACCACCATCGGATGTTTTAAAAATTATGTTACCCGCAAAAAATAAAGTTTTATTATCTACAGGAGAAAATAAAACAGGCGCTGTTCTTAAAAAACGAACCTTGCCAGATCTTACTGGTTCTGGTGCAATATTTTGAACCTGACCAGTACGTTTATCAAACTTTGTAATTTTTCCACCATAAATAATATTTGGATCTAGTGGATCAGGGGCAACATAACCATATTCTTCTACACCAACTGGGTGCCATTCTCTAAATGTGATATTGCCATCATTAGATCTGGATACAATACCCACCGAACCGCTTTCTTGTTGCCCTCCATAAACATTGTACGGGAAAGCATTGTCTGTACTAACGTGGTAAAATTGAGCAGTAGCTTGATTGTACCAACTAGAATACGTTTCACCACCATTAACAGTAACAATTCCGCCTTGGTCTAATCCAATGGCCATTATATTTGGATTGTTTGGATTGATCCAAATGCGGTGATAATCATCACCACCTGGAGCACCTTTAATACCTGTCCAATTTTTTCCGCCATTGGTAGACTTCCACATGACAACATTTGCAGAGTAAACAATGTCTTCATTTTTAGGATCGCATTTTACTTCTGCAAAATCAGAACCTCTTCCCCAAAATCTTGCATCTGTTGTAAGTAAATACCAATTTTCGCCGCCGTCATCACTTCTATATATGCCTCCTTTTTTTTCTGAGTCTACGGTAGCATACATTCTTTTTGAATTACTAGGCGCAATGGTAAAACCAATTCGTCCTAGTCCATCTTCTGTTGTTGTAGGAAAACCATTCGTAATTTTTCTCCAATTTTTTCCACCATCTTCTGATTTATATAAGCCACTTGCTGGCCCATTAAATGTTCCATTTTCCCAAGGACCTTGTCTAGCCGCCCAAAGTGTTGCAAAAACAATTTGAGAATTATTTGGATCGATTGTAACCTGCACTGCGCCTGTGTTTTCATCTATATACAACACTTGTTCTAGTGTTTTTCCGCCATCGATACTTCTATAAACACCTCTTTCTTTATTGGGTCCGTAAGGATGCCCAAGTGCAGCAATAAAAATTCTATTTTCATTGAGAGGATCTACACTGATGCCGCCAATTTGTTGCGCATCATGTAATCCCATATTGGTCCATGTTTTTCCTGCATCACTTGATTTATATAAACCATTGCCAATGGATAAGTCTGGTCTTTGAATGCCTTCACCACTTCCTACATACACTATATTTGGATTGGAAGGTGCAACAGCAACGTCACCTACCGATCCAGTATTTTGCGCATCAAAAATTGGATTCCAGGTATGTCCAAAATCGGTTGTTTTCCAAACGCCACCATTGTTAACCCCCATATAAAAAACATTGGGTTGTGATGGAACACCACAAATGCCAACTGTTCTTCCACCCCGGTGTGGTCCAATCATGCGGTATTGTAAACCTTTTAATAAATTTGGTTCTATTGTTTGTGCGTCAATTGCGGCACTTAAAAATGAAACTAGTAATACCAGCAGTAGATTTTTTTTCATGGGTATATTTTTGTTCCTTAAATGTAATAAAAAAACCCAGCTACAAGAAGTAACTGGGTTTTAAAAAAACAAAGTAATTTTTTCTATTTTACAAAAAAGGTCACAATAAAATAAGTAATAGCAGCAAGTGTTGCACTCACTGGAATGGTTAATACCCATGCCCACAATAAATTGGTGGTAACACCCCATCTAACAGCACTTAAACGCTTGGTGGCCCCTACTCCAATAATGGAACCAGTAATGGTATGCGTAGTAGAAACTGGGATACCCATTTGACCCGTAAAAAATAAGGTAAAGGCACCAGCAGTTTCTGCAGCAACACCTTCAAGTGGTGTTACTTTGGTTATTTTAGAGCCCATTGTTTTTACAATTTTCCAACCACCACTCATGGTACCTAGTCCAATAGCTAAATAACAAGCAACGGGCACCCAACTTGGTAATTGACCAAAATCTTGAATGCTTCCACTGGCAATTAAAGCAGCACCAATAATACCCATTACTTTTTGAGCATCGTTACCGCCATGACCAATACTAAATGCAGCTGAACTAAAAAGTTGTAGCTTCTTAAACATGTTAGCAACCGTATATGCGGTAGGCGTTTTAATTTTTTCTACGTAGATATAAATTAAAATAAATAGTAGAGACGACATCAAAATTCCATATACAATCATAGAGTTATCTGCTTTGTCTATTTCGCCAGCAAAAGACTTTTCGATATTAAATTTTTCGATCTTTTTCTTAACTTTTTCAATGTTTTGTGGCTTAATTGGATAAATAGCATTTACGGTTTTAATAGCTGAATCCATAGAAATTTCACCAGCTAAATAGAGTTTTAATGGCTCTTTGTATCCTTCCGTTTTATCTTTTGCAATATCATATTCAGCTTTAATTGCTTTGTCTGATGGTGCTTTCGATTCTAAAACTAGATAGTCATTTGCATTTCTTACCGCATCCTTTAATTTACTAGCCGCAGCACTTTTTAACCAGCCACTATCATTTGCAATCTTAGCAATTGCATTGGCACTACTGTTATCGTAATCGTCTACAAATGGTTTGATATGATTGTAATAAACATTTGCTTTATCTAATTTTTCTTGATTTAGTGAAAGCTTTGCGAGAAGACTGCTGTCATTTTTTTTGGCTTCAAGCTCTTCTTTAATGCTTGCCACCTCTTTTTTATATTTGTCTATTCCATAAAACTTCTGAACGTTTTCGTTCATTTTATTGTTTTCGAAATTGTCAAATAATACAGCAGTACCAAGTGTTACGGCAATAATAATGGCTATTCGGATCCAAATATTACGCATGATGGTAACCAGTGTAATAAATACAGATATCACGATGCCTATAATGGGCGCTAGAAATATAAATAGTACCGTCATTAAAATAGTATGGCTATCTACAATTTTTGCCCAAGGATAATTGATGCCTTTTACCATTAGCGCATGTGCTATAGCAGCCCCAGCAAATCCACCAATAAGTGTATGTGAAGAAGAGGATGGGATACCATACCACCAAGTAAGTAGGTTCCAGAAAATAGCTGCTAATAAACCAGAAAAAATAACTGGCAGTGTAATAAAATCTTTGTAAACTGTTTTGCTAATAGAATTGGCAACAGCGTGGTCTTTAAAAATAAAATATGCAACTGTATTAAATAATGCAGCCCATAAAACTGCCTGGAAAGGCGTTAGTACTTTTGTAGAAACGACTGTTGCAATTGAATTCGCTGCGTCATGAAAACCATTGATATAGTCAAAAATTAGCGCAAGCGCTATAATGATAATTAATAAACTCATTATAATGTGGATTAAGCGTACTTGATAATAATCGATTCAATTACGTTAGAAACGTCTTCGATTTTATCGGTAGCAATTTCTAATACTTGATAAATCTCTCTCTTTTTGATAATAGTTTTAAAATCATTTTCTTGTTCAAATAACTTTTCGATACTCATATCAAAAACGTCATCCGCTTGATTCTCGATGCTATTAACTTTAATCATAGCATCTGTCATGCCTTTAATATTTTTCATATCACGAAGTCCCAAAACTGCTTTTTTAGTTTCGATAGTTCCTTGTAAAATGAGCTCTGTTAGCTTATGAATACCTAGGTCGTTAGGATTGATTTTATAAAAATTGATCTTTTTTGCAGACGCATAAATATAATCAGCAATATCGTCTAAAGATGTTGCTAAGTAGTGGATGTCTTCTCTATCAAAAGGGGTGATAAAGTTTCTACCAAGTTCAGTAAAGATGTTATGGGTTAAATCGTCGTTGGTATGTTCTAATGTTTCTATTTGTGCTAAAATGCTTGCTCTTTTATCCGCATCAGCTTCGTTTACCATTTCTTTGAGTTTGATGCCCATTTGGTGAACATGTTCCGCTACTTCTTCAAATAATTGATAGAATACCCGGTCTTTTGGAAGGAATACTTTGAAAATTGAATTAAAGTCCATGATTTAAATTTTTGATTACAAATAACATATCAAAGGTGGGAAAATCTATTATCCTTACTCAATAAGCAATATTATCAAATTGTTAATTAACACAAGTAATTGATATTCAACGTATTAATATATTTTTTGCCATCCTCAGACCACTTGGTAACAATTCCGTAACATTCAGGTAACAATTTGTTAATATAGGATTTACAATTTTGCGTCTGTAGTTAACAAAAAGATAATACATGACACCTATCAAATCTAATTTTAAAGCCACTGTCTTTGTAGCTTTCGCACTAGTTCTATCTATTAATAATTTAGCAGCACAAACCAAGCCTGCACCCAAACAATGGTATGAGTCGATTCAGTTGAGGGGTTATTTGCAGGTTAGGTATAACCGTCTATTTGAAACAAATCCACTCTTGAAATGTGACCAATGTGATAAAAGTTGGGGTGAAAATGGTGGTTTTTTTATTCGTCGTGCACGTCTCATATTTAGTGGTCAGGTAAATGAGCGTGTTTATTTTTATATACAACCAGATTTAGCGAGTAGTCCATCTTCAACAGCTGGTAATTTTGCTCAAATACGAGATGCCTATGCAGACATCGGGTTGACTGCTAATAATGAATATAGAATAAGAGTGGGGCAAAGTAAAGTGCCTTTTGGCTTTGAAAACATGCAGTCTAGTCAGAACAGATTGCCTTTAGATAGAAATGACGCACTAAATAGTTCCGTTTCTAATGAAAGAGATTTAGGTGCCTTTTTTTATTGGGCACCCGCTAAAACAAGAAAGTTGTTTTCTAGTTTGGTAAGTGATGGTTTAAAAGGTTCAGGTGACTATGGTGTTTTTGCGTTTGGTTTATACAACGGTCAAACAGCCAACAAAACAGAAGCCAACAATAAAGCACACGCTGTTGTTCGTTTATCCTATCCGTTTGAAATTAAAAATCAAATTATTGAAACTAGTATTCAGGCCTATACAGGAGAATACGTTTTAACCGCCGACCAATTAAGTACCAATGTGAAAACAAACAAAACCAAAGCCTATTCAGATGATAGGGTGGCTGCATCATTTATACTGTATCCAAAACCTTTTGGAATACAAGCAGAATACAATATTGGTAGAGGTCCTCAATTTAATAAACTCACAGACTCTATTGAAGTAACGAGCTTAAGAGGTGGTTATATAACGGCTTCTTACAAGAAAAATGTTGGCAAGCAAGTCATCATTCCTTTTAGCAGGTATCAGTATTATAATGGCGGAAAAAAGCACGAGTTAGACGCTAGGGCTTATGAGGTAAAGGAGTTTGAAGTGGGCATAGAGTGGCAGCCAAATAAAAACTTTGAACTAGTTACGATGTATACTATTTCAAATAGAAGATTTGAAGATTTTAAGTTAAAAAATAATTTACAAAAGGGTAGCCTTTTAAGAATACAAGCGCAAATAAACTTCTAATAAAAAAAGCCTCCCAATTGGGAGGCTTTTTTTATTGGTATAGCCGCACCCAATCAACTGTCATGTTTATGGGGAGCTCTTTTAAATCGGTGACTTTACCAGGCCAGCTACCTTCTAATTGTTGATCAATAATTAAGTAAAAGGGTTGGTTAAAAGGCCATTGATATGTATTACCATCTGCAACTTTTGGATAAGTAATTGTTTCAATGCCATTAATGGCGTACACTAATTTATCGGGGTACCAACTTACGCTATAGGTGTTATATCCGCTTGGGTCAATTTTTCCCGTGTTATATTTTTTTGGTGTTTCTTGTTTTAATGTAATGGTAGCATGATTGTGTGTTGTTTGATAGGCAAAACTATCATGGTTTAGCCTTTCCATAATATCCATTTCTCCATTGTTTTGATTTGGATAAATGTCTTTTTCGGAAAGCATCCAAATGGCAGGCCATGCGCCATGCGCAGGATCTAATTTGGCACGTACTTCGATACGTCCATATTGAAATGCAAATTTATTGTAACTATAAATACCTCCGGTTAGCATAGGTCGAGGATCACCATTGATGGTATCATTATTTACGATACCTCTTAATAAAATATTTTCTGTGTCAAATTGTACAACTCTGTCATCGGTGTCTGTAATATATCTAAAACAGCCCGTATTGTCTCTCCATTTTTCTTTGGACATTTTCCATTTTGGGGTAGAAAATAAACCAATTTTACTCCAACGAGTTGTATCTAAATAACCTTTATTAAAATTATCTTCCCATACCAATTCCCATTTTGTTTGTTCATTTCTTCGTTCGGGTTTTTGTATAAAAATATATGCATCATTTTTATTGGAGTGCATTATGTTTAATACTTCTTGTATCACACGCTTCCATGGATCTTCAGCGGTGTTGCTACTTTCTCCACTATTATTGGCCCTGTTTAGAACCCAGTTAAACGTTTCTTTAAATTGAGGATATTTATTTATTTGATTTTGCATCCAATCATTCCAATTAAAGCTTTCATGCAAATCATTGTAGGCCCACTTGGTAATTAAATTGTTGGCTGGCTGAAAATTTCTTATGGTGTTATAAATGCCAGGTTTAAAGGCAGTAATTTTTTTTAGTAATGCTTGTGCACTGTCAGATTGTTGCAAAGCGCTTAAGCATATATATTGCACATACTGTTCTAAACGGCTGTCTATATCTGCATCATATGGCTTACCTGCACCTAAATTTTCTGGCCATTCCTGCGCTTGATTAATAAATTGAATAGCACTCGTGTAGTTCTTATCTTTTAGTGCAGCAATACCTTGCATCATTTTAGCTTCCCAATACAAAGCTCTTCCATCGGTAGAGCCTTGAAATGGAATCACTTCCATAGTTGAAAGTAACTTATCACATTCTTTATATTTTTTATTGAGTAGCAAGGATTTTGCCAGCAGCATATCCATGATAAAATTTTCTTGACTATTTGATTGCTTGAACTTTTCTAAAAGTACAAGGGCATTTTCATATTCTTTATTTTGAATGTACAGTTGAGCAAGTAGCTTATGGTATCTCCACCCAACTGGGTCTAATGAAATGGCCTTTTTTAGATCCGCTTCTTTGCTGATTAAGTTGGTCGTATTCCATTGAGCCCGAAGTCCGTAAACATGAGCATCGGTAGGTGCTGAACCTAAATCCGTTAATATTTCCAATGCCTCTACTTTTTTATTTTTATCATGTAAGAGCAAGGCTAAATAATAATTAGGTTTCCAGCTTTTGCTGTTTTGAGCAGCCCATTTTAAAATGGGAATATATGAAGTTCTAAAAGGAAATATCAGTGTTGTAGAAGCACTGTTTGCCTTATTTAGCAATTCAGTGGCATGATTATTATTGGAACTTTGTAAATAGGCTTTCCAATAAATAGCGAGAGGATGGTTTGGGAGTGCCTCTAATATTTTAGCTACTTCCGATTCCAGTTTTATATCTCCGTAAAATGAAGCGAGTTCTAAAATAGACTCTTCTGGTAATTCATTTTTGAATCCTCCAAATTTATTATTATTCCATTTTACATGTAAATTTAAAGGTTGCTCTTTTTCAAGTTGTGTAATCAGTTGTTTTGCATTTGAAGAATTGCCCAATTGTATATTAGCCACTATTAGAAGTCCAACAGCGTCTGCATTATATTTATTAAAATCAATTGCTTGCGATGCGTATGTTAGAACTTTGTCCCATCTTTTGTGTTGTGCATGTATTTTTGCAAGTTCTGTTAGTGCTGCTGACTTGTATTCGACACTCATTGTTGCTATGCTAAATCCATCTATGGCGTCTGCCTCTTTGTTTATGTGAGCAGCACTTAATCCATAATAATAATTTGCTGCACCATGGTGTGCATCAATAGAAATGGCTGTTTTTGAAATGTCAAATGCTTTTTGATCTTCTCCATTTCTAATATATAATTCAGCTAATTTAACTAGGCCCATTAAATGATAGGGCTCTTTTGCTATTGCTTCATTTAATTTAATTTCAGCTTCTGAAAACATTTTTTGATCCATCAACTCTTTTCCCTGAATCACAAGGCCTTCTGCGCTATTCCATTCAAATTTTGTAGGTGTTTCTAGTGGTCTAGAAAGCGCATTAAAATTGGGGTCACTTTTCCAAGTAAGTTGTTGTTTTTTTAATGAAATTGATAGATCATTTTTTCCAAATCCAATTTTAATGGAATCAATGATTGTTTGCAGTGGCTTTGCACTGATTGCTTTTTTTACAAGTGGCTTACCATCTACATGAATTTCTAATGTATCATTAAAAAATGCTACCGGCGAACAATACCATTTTAAAAATCCATTTTCTATTTTTACGTTGAGGGCAGCAAATTCACCTGCAACAACAATGCCATTTGTTTTATTAACTGGATACCAATATTCTTTCCAAGTGTCAGTGCCATGTGGTGTAAATGATAGATGTTTAAAAGGTGTAAAGCTGCTGTTTTGGGCATTTTGATTAAAGAGCCGTCCAGACTGTATTTCGGCGTACTGTCCATCAGTATCCGTAAGTATTTTTTCCCAAATCATACCCTGACGCGATAGGCCCCAAATCCAAATCTTTTTTCCTGCTTTATTATCATAAGGTGCATACCTTACCATGCCATAATTATCATCATGCCAATAAGCCCCAAAAAAATCGGTTTGTTTTCCTATGACATGGTATGATTTGTATGTCCCAAAATTATTTTCTTCATAAAAATTGATAGGCTTGCCATTGTCTTCATTGGTAGGCCAAGATGCATACTCGCCACCATGTCCAATATAATTTGTGCCCGGATAAATAAATTCAAGATTCCCTTTTGTTTTGATTCCGGCATTCATCCAATGGTAGTAGGGTTGACCAATACTCGTATTGTTATTCCAAATAGAATTAGTGGTAAAATATGCCTTGTCTTTTGGAAGGTTTATTTCAATCTGCCAATTGGTTCTAGTTAATAAATCTAACACACCAATAAAACAACTTACACTTCCATTAATATTCTTTTTTAAAGTATAATCTACTGGAGTAGCGCAATTGGGTGTGTGACCAATAATACCGTAGTTAGCTTCGAGGCCACCACTAGTCCAAGGCCCACGCATGGCAATATCCCTGAACTTGATAACCTTATTATTGTATAAAAATTCTTTGCCGGTAGTTTTATCAATAGCTGTCCAAATTTTACCGCCAATTTCTGGAAGGATTACAACTTTGATATAATCGTTTTCTAGTTCTACAACCGTCCATGTTTTGTTAACGGGCTTATTGGTAAAACCATCAAACCTATAATATGGATAAATAACTGTTTGTGAAGCTATTGGATCCGGGTCCGAAAAAGGATAGGTAACAAACGACTTTTTGTATTCTTTAATTAAAGCAGGGGCTTGCGACCATATTTGCCCCAAAGGTATAACGCTAAGTAAAATGGCAATTACTCGTAAACGCATAACAGTATTTTTAAGTGTACTTAAAAATACTAAATGTGTTTGATTATTTAAGCGTCTGCTTTTTCTAATGCTGCTAGTAATTGACCATTAACGGATTGGAACCTTTTCATGAGGTATAGGTAATAATCGCACCTCATTTCAAATTTGTTGGTGTGGATGGTAAAAGTAGGGCTTGTGATAGCTGCCTTAAAAGCCGGATTTTTTTTATGTTCCTCTAGTACTTGTTGATGGGATAATTTCGCAAAACTTTTAGTGACTTCTGAATTGATTGAATTCCCAATTTGCATATCGGTACGAATGTATTCATTGAGTTCATCATCTAAATTCCTGTTGTTATCAGATAGTTTAACGCTGAGTTCTTCGTAATATTCTGCAATTAATCGTTTGATTGGTAATGATGCTATTACACTTAAACTACCTGTAGCAATTGTGTTTTTGTAAGCCGAATTATTTGAAAAAAAGCTATCACCGATATTTGATGAATCGTACTGGTTGGTAACATAATTGATAAAATCTGGCTCACTCATCTGATGATTATGGTACTGATACGAAGCGTATTTTAAATTCTCGAAAGTTTTAATGGCTTTGGTATATTCTATAATTCTTTGTTCTAATTGCACAGAATCCCTTTTTAAATCCTGCACCATCGCTAATAAGTTCTGGTTTTTTCTTTCAATAACTACTTGATGCTCTCTTACATTCTCTGCAAAAAAGCCAAGTGTTACCGCCGCAAAAAGCATAATAAACTCGGTGATGTATTCTTTCCAGTTTTTAGGTTTGTGCGAATGGTGATGTACTTCCATATTTTAATGTGTATTTTCTAAAGCATCATGCTTTATGAGGTAGTTTCTTAGTAGAGTTAATAATTCGTGACACTGCTTTTGTGTAGGCTCTATGTAATTGCTATTGGTAGATTGTCTAATTGTTTGGAGCATGCCTAAAATTGAAATATAATTATCCCAATCTAGTTGATCTTTTTTCATGATTTTTAGATTGGCAGGGATTGGCACTGTAATAACTATTTTATTGCTATCAATTTTAAAATTGTCTCCGGCATCTCTATAAAAATTAAATTCAAAATTCTTAATTGAAATAGGATCTATCATTCTATCTATATAACCATACTCTCTTTGCTCACGCAATTTCAGACCAGCCCCTAAACTAGCATAGCGTTGAATGGCAGCTTTTAATTCGTCAGATTCTAAAAACTTTAAAGTCCCAGAACTTTTTACTTCGTCTAATGCAAGGCTATTCATTTGGTGTAACATTCTCAAGGCCATACAGCCATGGGCAGCATAAACAGCTGGTATTTCTTGATCAAGCGTTTTATTGTTATAAAAAGCATTAATGATTTCAAAACAACTATCTTGTCTACTTCTGTTGATTGTATTTCTTGCATAGCCAATCGAATCATAGGTAACGTCTACGTATAAATTTTTAGCACTAATAATTGCCTTTTTAGTTTCAACATAATGCTCCCTAATATTTTCTGCTCCGTAACCGAGGGTTACAGCAACAAAAATCATTAAGCCTTCTAATAGATATTCTTTCCATGGCTTTGCATGGGTAGGAATGTGAGGGTGGTGATGTACTTCCATTTATTTTGTTTCTTCTTCTATTTCTTTAATTAATTCGTTGGCCCTGTTGAGTCCACTTTGATTCCAAAATAAGGCTTGGGTATCATTTAGTTTTTTTTCTTGCATAAGGTTTAAAAATTCTTGATTACCTTTTAAGTTGTTTTTTATACTTACGCCATCAAAAAGATAATGTGGCTGGTGTTTCATTGTATTAAACTTATACTTTGTTTTTAGTCTAATAATGGCAAATAACTTTTGTACAATATCGAGGCCAGATTGGGTGGCAAGCTTAAAATCTTCGTATCTATTATAGTTCACAATTATTTTAGATAACAATTCGTGATTTTCTATATAAGCCAATTTACTAGTAGCTTTTAAAGACTCAAACTCAGATGTATTGCTTGCAAAAAATGTAAAATCTAGAGCATTGGATAAATAGGTTGCTAGAGAATCATCACTGATTTCAATAGTTCCAGTAGCCCAGGCTGTTATTTTATCTTCGGCTTCTAGTGCATTTTTATGAATATTTACATTGAATTCAAAATCTTCTGTATCTCTTTTCAGTTCTGCTGCAAGTCTAACTAATGCTGATTTTCCTTGCTTTGCATGAATATAATGCTCTACTATACGCTCAGCAGCAACTGCCAAACATATACTAACTAAGATGATAACAACTTCTTCTAAAAATCCTTTAACAAATTTAGGGTGATGTACTTCCATGTTATTAATGTTCTGACTTTAACAATTGTATTAACTTACTATTTTCTTCTTTTGCCAATTTGAGGGCTAATTGATACACAAATATTTGATTATAATATCTTTGTATATCATAGATAAATTTTTCAGACTGCAAAAGATTTTTGGTTTCGTTTAAGCTTAGCATAAAATTTAAATATTTGCTTGGTTTATTTAAATCATAGCTTGATGAGTCAGTCCTAACTTTTCTAATCAATGTTCCAATTCCAATTGGTAAAATTCCATTGAGTTCTGTGCCTACTTGATCAAAAAAACTATTATTACTTTCTATTCTTTTAAAAACAACCTCATAATAATAGGACAAACTGGTTTTTAATTCTTCTTGTTCGACATAGCTAAGTAGTCCGCTAGACTGCATATTTTTAAAAGAACTATTGTTTACATAAAGTGTAAAAGTGGTTGCAATTATATCTGGAAAAGATTTAATGGAATCCATTAATTGCGACTCATTGATGGTCTTGGTTTTTGATAGATATAATAGATTCATGAATCTATCAAATGTATTTAGGGCAGCCTGCTCAGTTACTAAAATACTATCTATGGTAACTGCGTCAGCTTCTAAATCTTTTAAAATGGCAACTTTATTTTGTTCGATACGGTGTTCAATAATACTGTGCTCCCTTAAATTTTCTGCGAAAAATCCAAGTGTTACTGCTGCAAAAAGCATTATAAATTCTGTGATATATTCTTTCCAGTTTTTTGGTTTGTGTGAGTGGTGGTGTACTTCCATGTTAATATTTATTAGGCGTAGCTGGTATTGCTATATGATACGATTCCGAAATTGCTTTTTGTAATTCGTTTATTTTCATTTCAATTTTTTGATTAAAATACCCATCCATAAATGCTTTTAAATCAAAATTTAAATTGAGCAATCTGTTCTTATACTCGGTCAAAAAGTTTTTATCATACGTCATTAATGATGCATCTTCTTTTATAATTTTATTTTTTACATCTAAAAAATTTGTTCCGTCAAAAATTTTGTAGTTCATGTTTTTGACATTCAGTTTGTATTCATGGATACCAACTGTTTCAAATTCATTAAATTGGGTAATCAGTTGCCAATATTCTGTGATTAAGGTAGCTACTTTTTTGTCTTTTATTAGTCGCATACCTCCAGACCTTAATTGTGCCGAAGTTCTATCAATAAAAGTGGTTGGCCTATTACCGCCCACTTTTAAACTAGCACGGTATATTGTTTTAATGTTTTCTGGTGTCCAATTTCCTTCAGTTAACAACGCAATGGCTGTATCTATATATTTTGTTTGGGTAATTGTATATTTTTTTGATTCACTTAAATCAAACTTGTCTTTTGCCAAGTCTTCTAGTAGGCTTTCCATGTATTGAATCTCTCTTTGCCCTTCTATATAATGCTCTCTTTGATTTTCTGCAAAAAAACCAAGCGTCACTGCAAAAAATAACATGAAAAATTCTAAAAAATACTCACTAATTTTTTTCTTGTGAGCAGGGTGGTGTGCGTGATGAACTTCCATAGTATTAAATTGCGATGAAAATAATCTTTATTTTTGAATTATCTTAATTTAGGCACTATGAATAAAAGTACCACAAATGAAAGAATTAAAAGGATGATCTTTGGCTCAGTATATCCTTTATACTTAGCTAAAGTTGAAAAAAAGGGGCGTAACCAACAAGAGCTAGACCATGTTATCAAATGGTTAACTGGCTATACACAAAAACAGCTCGAAAAGCACATATCAGATCGAACCAACTTTGATACTTTTTTTGCGTCAGCGAAATTGCATCCTAATGCAATACTTATAACCGGCAGTATTTGTGGCTACCGAATAGAAGAAATAGAAGATCCACTAACAAAAAAAGTTAGGTATTTAGATAAATTAGTTGATGAACTCGCAAAAGGTAAAAAAATGGATAAAATTTTGCGCGAAGCCTAAACCTTTATTTTTTAGCCGCTTGTAATTTATGGAAACTGATATACGAGGTAAGTAATAATCCAAAAAATATTACCGCCATTAAGCCATAAGGTACAAATGGATCACCAACGGCAATATGTGCGATAAGTGCAGAGATATACATAATTCCAAAACCAACGTAGGCCCATTCTTTAAAGCGTTTTGGTACCGCCGGTACAATAAGCAATACAAGTCCAATGAGTTGACCAATACTAATTTCTAAAGAAAGATACCTTGGAATAAGTACGTGCTTGGCTCCTTCTTTTGCCATTTCGGAGTTCATTTGAATAGCGCTTAAAGCAAACAAACAAATAATGCTAGTACTTACCCAGTAGATAATTTTAGTGGTTTTCATGATTTGAATTTATGGTAATAAAATTAATCATTTCGTATATTTCAGCTAATATTTTTTTATGTGCTTTGTGGTTCAGATTTTTATAACTTTGAAAGATGCAAGTAGCCACCTTAAGATTATTTAGAAAAGTGCACCGTTTGATGGGTGCCGTTTTGTTTATTTTCTTTTTTTTAGTAGCTATAACAGGCGTTTTACTAGGGTGGAAAAAAAACACCAATGGGTGGTTATTACCCGCAACGACCAAGGGAACATCTACAAATTTAGCAGTATGGAAACCCATTGCTCAATTGCATAGTATCGCTGATAGTGTTTTGTTACACTGTGTCGACAAAAATTTGGCATTAGATTTAGATAGAATTGATATCCGGAAAGACAAGGGTATTGTTAAGTTTGTATATGCAAAACATTACTGGGAGGTACAACTGGATGGTGCAACTGGACAAGCACTTCAAGTAAATTTAAGAAAGTCTGATTTTATTGAAGATATTCATGATGCATCTTATTTAGATGCTTATTTTAATACCAAGGGTGAACCTATTAAACTTACGTATACATTGATAATGGGCGTTGCTTTATTTTTATTTTGTGCAACGGGTTTTTGGCTTTGGTATGGCCCTAAAGTACTTCGAAATAAAAAAAGAGGCTTATAGCCTCTTTTTTTATTGATTGATAACTTCTAATTAGTGCCCAAAACTCCCTTTAAATTCAGGAACCTGAATGAGCTCTACTGAAATATTTTTATCAGCTGCTGTACCTTTAAAATTGTAAATGATTTCTAAGATATCTAAATCTACATAGTGTGCATTTGTTCCGTCAATTTTTACCTGTGCACCATTTTCGATTTCAGCTAATTTAACAGCAAGACTTCCTTTATTTAAAAATGTTACATGCTCCGTTAATTGAATTGTAATTAAACCACCTTTATTTGCTTTATCGTGGTGAATTACATAATCTCTTCTATAGTTTGCACGTAAAATATAAAATATGGCAACAACCATACCAAGGGCAATCCCTTTTAAAAGATCAGAAAACTGAATAGCTACGATCGTTACTATAAAAGGGATAAACTGCTCCCAGCCTAATTTATACATTTGTTTAAACAATGAAACTTTTGCTAGTTTATAACCAACAACAAGCAATACAGCTGCTAAACAAGCCAAAGGAATTTTATTTAAAATAGATGCTAATAAAATGACACTTAATAATAAAAATACACCATGAATAACGGCAGATAATTTTGTTTTTGCACCTGCATTTACATTGGCAGACGTTCTAACGATAACCGCTGTAACGGGTAGACCACCAATTAAACCAGACACTACATTACCAAGCCCTTGTGCTTTTAATTCTCTATTGGTTGGTGTAATTCTTTTTTGAGGATCTAATTTATCGCCAGCTTCTGTACTTAATAGACTTTCTAGGCTTGCAATAATAGCAATGGTAATAGCAAGTATATAAACTTTAGGGTTTAAAAAACCTGCTATATCTGGAAAGGTAAATTGATGCGCAAAATCATTGATAGAATTAGCTACTGGTAATTTTACCAATTGAGTGTCTACTAATTGCAAAGATGGGTTGTATATACCCATGAATTCGTTGATGCCTGTGCCTACAATTACAGCTATTAATGCTCCTGGCACCCATTTGCTAATAACAAACTTTTTCACAAAAGGCAAATCCCATATTAAAATTATCCCAATGGATATACTTGATATAACAATGGACATAATATGATATGGCGTTGCTAAACCTTTTACATATCCTACTGCAATAGGCCCTTGTTTTAAAATTAAAATAATTCCAATAGCGGCAAGCATTCCTTTAATTACACTTGAAGGAAAGTAATAGCCAATTACGCCGGCTTTTAAGTACCCCAATAATATTTGAATCAAACCAGCAAGTACAACGGCTAATAAAAAAACATTGTAATTACCAAGGTCATTAATACCATTTAATACAATCACTGTTAATCCAGCTGCTGGGCCTGTTACACTTACATTTGAACCACTTGCGAGAGCCACAACGATACCTCCAACAATACCTGCAATAATGCCTGAAAAAAGTGGTGCACCAGAAGCCAATGCAATACCTAAACAAAGCGGTAAAGCCACTAAAAACACAACAAGACCTGCAGGTAAATCTTCTTTTAAAAATTTAAATGTTAATGCTGTTTCTTTATTTTTCATAATTGTAATTTAATAATAAAAATTTAGTAATCTATTTTTATGATGATTTAAAAGCGGTTGGTTCACTTGTAGTAACTGGAATACCACAAAATAATCTTGTATATATTCTTAGTAAAGATATTTCAATAAAAATTAAACTTAAAGCCACCAATCCCATTATATAAAACTGATGTTTTTCTATATAGGTAAGCAGTAAGTCTATGCCTATGTACAGTGGAGATATGGGAAACCCAATTAGTCCCATACACGCTATTAAAAAGAGTAAGGATAATTTTGGATGATTTTTTCCATTGCCGTGGTACTGGTCTAGCGATGTTTTGCTTGTATTTTTTTCTAGTAGCGTGATGGCTAAAAGGCCTAAAAACCCAAAAACAGATATTGAAATCAAATACAATAATAAATACTTCAATTGTATATGACTATTGAGCGATACGCTCATCATAATAAACAAGTGCCCTAAAAATACATTTATCCAGGCTTGCTTGCTGGAAAGCCTCTCATTAAAAGACAGGAGCAATAGTATTAATGCAATCGAAGCAAATACGTAAACAAATGTTTCTAGTAACAATTCGTGAGAATTAAAAGTATTAATATCTAAATAGGTGCCTAAAATCAACAATAAAATATTGCTTCTATAAAACCACTTATTATTTAAAAAACTAAGCTTTGAACCTATTATTTTAAACGGCTGCCACAAATATTTAAACAAAGTTGTGTCCATGTTAAATTCTTTGATAGATAACATTTGAATGGTATTGCTTATAATATTTGGACGCTTTTTGTTTGTTTTTACAGCTGCAAATAACTGGTTATGAATAAGATAATGCATAACAGAAGGTGATACTAAAATTTGATAGGTTCTAAAAAATGAATTTCCTACAAAATGAAGGAGCGCTAATGTTTTAAATCCTAAGCCAATCTCAATAAATATGAGACCTATTTGCGTAATAGATGCATATGCAATTTGGGTTTTTACAGTTGCTTGCGATTTTGTAATTGCGCCACATATAAAGCTTGTAATAATACCAAGTATAATGATGATATAATTAGCATATGGAACTTGCGACCAAAAATCGTAAGTTCTTAGTAGTAAAAAAACACCTAGATGAATTGACAAAGAGCCATAAAAAATAGCACTTGAACTAGAGGGCCCTTCCATGGCTCTAGCAACCCAGGATGAAAATGGGAACATCGCAGATTTAATGGAAGCACCAATGATGATACAAATTGCAATAGAAAATGATAAGTAAGGGTGAGCCTCAATAAGCGAAACTGTTTGATTGATATTTGTTGAAGCATCGTAAAATGAAATATTTCCATGCCATAGATGGTGACTAAGCCACATCGATAATATTAGAAATACGTCGCCTAGCCTATACAAGGAAACAACTTTCATGGCATTTTTTACAGGTAAATACCTGTTATTGTAAAAAGAGATAAGTAAAAAAGACGTAATGCCAATTAATTCCCATCCCAGAAATAAAGTTTCAAAATTTCCGGCAATCATTACAATACAATACCCAATAAAAAACAATTGAACATTGTTAAAGTATCTTTTAAATCCTTCTTCTCTATGGATATAAAACTTACTAAATATTGAAACAAGAAGCGTTAGAAGTGAGCCAACAAATAAGAATATAAACGTGTTTATATCAAAAATGAAATTGATGTAAAAATCAAAATCTGGCGTTTTTAAAAGTGTTACTTGCTTTATATTCAAGGTTTCTTTTACCTTAAAGTACCAATAGCCTCCAAATAGTATGGTTCCAAGTAATTGCAAACTGCTTGTAACAATGGCAATGCTTGCAATAGATTTTTCAAGTTTGGCATTCACAGATAAGCTAATAACATAACCTAAAACCGGAAATAGTAAAAAGTATATAAGTAGATGTTCCATGAATTAATTAGTTTAAATGATAGACAGGCAAATTTTCTTTGGTAGCATCCTCAATTGTAAATGACCTCATTTCTGGTGCATTTTCTATTATCGATTGAATGTTTTGAGTACTACTAATATTATTATTGATAATTGTATAAGGCTCAAATTGACCTCTGTTATATCTATAAAGTTGATTGTCGTGCGGATTCATAACCATTAAATGAATCCAATTTTTAATGTACCAATCTTTAATAGCAGGATTTTGCTCAAGTACATTGTTTACAATTATAGGATCCTGTTCTACAATCACCAGTAATCTAATGGGATCATGCACTTCAATCATTTGTAAAGGAAGCCCAGGTCTTAAATCACCATCACTACTATTAGCCACACCAATTAAGCCCATTACATTATGAGGGAGTTTGGTGCCAGCACCTAGTTTTAAATTGTCAATTCTTGAAAAATAGTATTCTAAATTTATACCACCACAAACAGGACCAATGGGGGCAATTACATTTTTTAAAATACTGCCATCTGGATCAATGGTATAATCATATGAATTTAAAAAAGCACGTCTATCTAAAAAAACTTGTTTACTTAGTGCTCTTCTTCCAATAATACATAGCGCATTTGATCCATGACCTAATTCTGGTCTTGGTTCAAATAATGAAACAGAACGCTGTTTTATTTTATTACGTATTTCTTTTATTGGGAGCTTGGTGTTGATCGATGCAAATCTTCGAGAACGTTCTTTGGCATTTAAATCTAAAGCCGTTTCAAACGCTTCAACATTTTGTTGATGCAAAACTTTGTTGGATGCAGATATAATAGTTTCATCAAAAAAAGCAATTTGATCCGCAGCCGTATCATGAAGGGCGCCAACAAATTGAGTATTTGCAGGTATTTCAATGCCTTGCTCCTTTAAGTTTTCTCTAACAACTAAATGGTTTGCCATAAAAGCAAAGACCCTTGCATTAACGGAGCCTGGCCTGCCACTGCATGCGCCACAATCGTGCGCTCCATGGTGCGGGTTGTTAGCGCTACTAGAACCATGTGCAACAACATATACAAGTGGACTAAACTCTTTAACAAGGCCCATATTGAGTAGCTGACTTTTAACGCATTGCACCATTTCCTCAATGCTAAATCCTATTTGTAAATGGTTGGCGTCATCAAACTGACCAGTGTGTTGAATGGTTAGGGAAGAATTGGCGCCAACATGTAAAAAAGCATTGGATATTGCGGGTGTCATTTTTGGTTGAACCAAATTCTTAATCAATTCAAATACCGAATAAATGCCAGCCGTTACATTAAAAAGAGCCCCACCTAAAAATGTATGTGAAATTTTATGGTATAAAAAGGAATGTTTTTTAGGTTCATTGTTATTGGTTTCACAAACAAGTATTGATGGTGTTACAGGTGCAGGACATAGTTTTTCATAAAACTTTCCATTTTCTGGTTGAAAATAAAATGCAACACCAAAAAATCCAGGTGCTCCAAAAGTAGCACATTGAGTATCTGTCGATTCTAGATGTCTTCTTAAAGAGCATTCTCTTTCATCAATGCAAAAGATAGCCTGAAACGATTTATTGGTTTTGTCAGTTTCTGTTTTTTGATATGCATTACTTAATCCAGCCAGTACATTATCGTAATAACTCCACTCGAATGCTTCTTGCCAAATCATTAATATTTCATCCGACTCTTCTATATCATATGATTTAAAAATATTGATATTATTTATATCGGGTAAGTGATTTTCTAGTGCTTTCCACGATGAACCAAATTTTTGATCTAGTGCATCAATTTCTAATAATAATTCAAAGTGTATAAAGTCTGATAATGAAACAATTCGCTTATCTAATAGACTGTCTTGACTGTTTTCTAAAGTAGCCACCATACCCGACCAACCTCTATGTGAAAATTGTTGATCAAATAAATAATGAAAATAATAACTTTTATTGCCAACTAAAATACCAAGCAAGTCTTGTATGCTTGTGTTTTCATTTTCTAATAACAACTTTGCTCTTTTAGATGTAAAAAAGCTCGTTAAACTATTTTTTTCTAACGCTTTTACAGAGGCTAAAAATCCTTCTGTAAGATGCGGAAACTGAGTGATAGCAACACCTTGGTCTAGGTATGCGCAAATAACTCGAAATAAAGTGGGTTGTACTTTGTTGTCTAAATCAATTGAATATATTTCCTTCCACTTTTTTCTTAGTGTTCCAATCGATGATTTATTTTTTACAATTAATTCTTGTTGCGTAACTTTTTTATACCATTCGTTTACATGTGCTACACCCTTTTTTTGTGCTATAATATTTTCTAAAACAGCCTTACTAATTCGGTTATTGTTGTATAAGTTTCTATACTCCTGAATGCTTAATGTTACATGATAGCCAAACGTATCTCTAGCGGTAAATATGCCCGAAAAAAAGTCTTTGTCTTGAAATGCATGTAACGAATTATGATGCACAAAATCTTTTAGTGGAGTTTGACTTGGTAAATAATGCTTAAGCGTTTCAATGGTATGGCTTAGGCTAAAGTCATTACTATTTGATAGCGTATCAATCATTTGAATTGAATTAATAAACAAAAATTAGAAAAAGGATGCTGAAGTATACTTTACCATCAACGGCTACAAACAAAGGGTTTGCGTGAGGCTATTTAGCAAAAATTAGGAGGCGGACAAAAAACCTCACTCCACAATGAGCGAATATCAGAAAGCAAATAATTGCAATATTGAATGCTTGCTTGATGGATATTGCTGTTAGAAACAATCAAAAAATTATTTTCTAGAAATTTGATTTTAGCATCTTTACCTGGTTCGTCATCTATATCTTCTTCAGATTCGCCGCTGGCTAGATATTGAATGGATGTAGTATCATCAGAAATCATACTTAACCATTGTGTTGGAAATATTTGCAGGCTTAAAACCCCAATTAGTATGATAAGTATAATTTTATTTTTCATGCCTACCATACAAATATAAGGATTGCAACGCTAGATTTGTAGCTAAATTTTAATCTGCTATATCCCTTATAATTTTTAAGTGATGATAGGTGTGAACAGCTAAAAACAGTAATGTTTTGGTTACATTTAAATCTCCAAAAACGGGATGCGTAAAATATTTTTGCTTTTCAGTGCTTGCTAGTTTGAGCAAGTTGGTTTTAGCAAGTTCTACATCCGCAATGATTTCGTTTTTAGTAATCGAAGCGTCGGGAATAACAAAAGAAGGAGCTTTTGCCTTGCCCCTAGGTATTTTATTGGTAATCAATATCTGATAATATAGGAAAGTAAACTTTGGCTTAGCATTTTCAGGATTTGATGCATATATAGCTTCTGCAATGGAGTTGATGACTTTACAACTGTGCGCAATATGCCAGCCAATATTTTGCTGAGATATCTTATTATTTGTTTTTTGGTAACTGTCCAAAAAATGTTCTAATTGATGAATGATTTTTAAATTCTTTCGCATCTATATAATTTAAGACATCATAAAAGTAATGAACTATTCAACATATTTGTCAATAATAAGTATATTGCAAGCACCAATTAACATCTATGAAAAAAGTAATTTTTGTTTGTTTTTATTTGCTCTTATCCTTACATAATAGTTTTGGGCAAAGTGCTAAAATCGATTTTTCTCAAAAGCCACCTAATATTGACTCCTTACTTCCAAAAATTGCAGCTGAAAAGAACGACAGCGCAAGATATTATTTAGCATTATCTGCATTAACCATTTCCGAAACCAATCCGGTAGAGGACATGCATAATTCTGAAATTATTTTGTTGCATGGTCAAAAAAATAATGATTTAGTATGTCAATTACTAGGCTACGCTTGTTTGTGTTATGATTACATTGCTTTTGGTAATAAAGTAAAAAGTTTAGAGTATGGAATTAAAGCAAATCAAGTAGCAGAAAAATCTAACAACGATAGGCTAAAAACTTTTGGTAAAGCCATGCTGGCGCTTACCTATTTGACTATGGGGGATTTTGAAAAATCTATTTCATATAATAAAGCAGCTATTGAAGCAGGGTCTAAATATGAACCTGATATTATTTCTATTTGTGCGGTAAATGATATGGGTACTATTTATTTAGCCATGGGTAAAATTGATTCGGCACTTATTTACACGCAAAAGGCGTATGAGCTTGCTATTAAATCAGGTATTAAATATTGGTTAACTTCTACTTATTTACAATTTGGGAGTATACATGCTGCAATGAAAAATACTGGCTTGGCATTAAATTATTGGAATCTAGCTTTAGAGGAAGCAAATAGAATTGGTTCTCCAAAATTTGCAAGTACTGCATACAATGCCATTGCGCAATACTATTATGCTTCCAATCAAACGGATTCGGCTAAACTGTATGCTACTAGAGCTATTTCGAGCGTTAAAAACACTGCCTTTTATACCTTAAATATAGATCCAGCAAAGCTTTTATTAAACATTTATCATGACACCAATATTGATAGTGCTTTTAAATATTCTGAAATCTATAGAATAGCCAATGATAGTGTATCAAATACAAGAGCGCTGCAACAAGCACAATTAATGGCTGTTGAAGAAGAAGCCAGACTTGCAGAATTAAAACTTGAAACTGAACAATCAAATGAAGCCCGAAAGCAAAATTTAGAATATACTTTTTTAGGACTTGGTATTATTAGTTTTTTGATGGTGTTTATTTTATTTAGTAGAAAGCATATTACCAACACAAAAGTGATTCAGTTTTTAAGTGTTGTTTCTTTATTAATGGTTTTTGAATTTATCAATTTGTTAATTCATCCTATTTTAGAAAAAGTAACACACCATTCTCCGTTTTTAATGTTGCTAAGTCTTGTGGCTTTAGCTGCGCTATTAATTCCTATTCATCACAAACTCGAACATTGGGCTGTTAATAAATTGATTGAAAAAAATAAACAAGCTAGATTAGAAGCAGCTAAAAAAACAATTGAACAATTAGAAAAAACGACGCATTAATTTGCATTTATTTTAAAGTTTTGTATGTCTAGATTTTATAAGTTCATTCTTCTTGTTTTAACATTGCACATATGCATCATTGTAGCTGCGCAAAAAACAACGGTTTGGATTGTAAGGCACGCAGAAAAAGACACTTCATTTGTAAGTCGTACAAATCCAGATTTAACGCCTACTGGACAGCAGAGAGCACAAGATTTGGCTGCTTATTTGAAATCAGAGAATATCGTAAAGATATTTTCTACTGATACCAAAAGAACCAAACAAACAGCAAACTATGTTAATGCGCCATTAGAAGTGTATAGTCCTAAAAATCTAACAGATTTTTTTGACCTTATCACGCAAAATGCCAGTGGTAAATCAGTATTAATTGTAGGCCATTCAAATACCGTATTAGAAACGATTGAAGCACTTGGTTGCAAAAGGCCCTTACCATTTTTAACAGATGATGACTACGATTATATTTTTAAAGTTGAATTGGAAGCAAGTAAACCTGCAGTTGTAAGCTTCTTTCACTATGGACAGTACCATAGAGGCGGAACTGCTACTATGCATTAACCTATTTCTTTTTAAAAAGGTCCCACAAAAGTTTAGTTTTTAAAGTAGTTCGGTTAATTTAGGTACTCTAAACTACTTTATATGTTTCAAAAAGCGGTTCTAATATTAGCTCTATTCGTTGTTACAATTGTTGGCCAAGCACAAGAAGTGCCATCGCCTAAATCTCATTTTGGATTTAATATCGGGGATAACTATCAGTTGGCCAACTACACACAAACCGAATCGTATTTGCAAAAACTAGCAGCAGTTTCTAAAAAAATGAAGCTCCAAAGTATTGGTACTACCGAAGAAGGACGTACTCAGTATATGGTGATTGTTTCTGATCCTGCAAATTTGTCAAAACTTGCTAAGTATAAATCAATATCTCAGCAAATGGCTAGAGCGGAGGGTTTATCGGATGCTACTGCAAAACAACTTGCCAATGAAGGTAAGGCAGTTGTATGGATAGATGGTGGCTTGCACGCCAATGAAGTATTGGGTATTCATCAGTGGATAGAAACCTTGTATCAACTTTTATCACGTAATGACGATGAAACAAAAAGAATTTTAAAATCTACTATCATATTATTTGTACACGCCAATCCGGATGGTCAAGAACTGCAATCTAATTGGTATATGCGTAATGCAGATACTTTAAAACGAAACACTGCCAATTTACCTAGGCTTTATCAAAAATATATTGGTCATGACAACAACCGTGATTTTTATATGACCAATATGAGTGAGTCTCGTAACATGAGCCTTCAGCAGTATGTAGAATGGATGCCACAAATTTTATACAATCACCACCAAACAGGACCGGCTGGAACCGTTGTGGCTGGCCCTCCTTACCGTGATCCATTTAATTATGTGTATGATCCATTATTGATTACAGGCATCGATCAACTAGGCGCTGTAATGAGTACTAGACTGAATGCTGAAAATAAACCTGGCTATACCATGAAAAGCGGTTCGGTATATTCTACATGGTGGAATGGTGGCTTAAGAACAACTGCCTATTACCATAATATTATTGGCCTTTTAACAGAAATGATTGGGAATCCTACTCCTATGAAAATTCCATTTGTTCCTTCGAGACTTATTCCTAATAGTGGTACGCCTTTTCCAATTGCGCCACAAAAATGGTATTTCAGAAATTCAATTGATTATTCGGTATCACTAAACTATGCAGTACTTAATTATGCATCGCGTCATAAAGACGAATTACTCATGAATATTTACATTATGGGTAAAAATTCAATCAATGCTGGAAACAAAGATTATTGGACTTTATCTCCAAATAAAGTTGAAATGGTGAACGAATTAATGAAGGCGGATCAAAAAGATCAGCGCGCAGATACTATTGCCCTTCAGCTCTATGATAAAGTATACAAAAATCCAAAACTTAGAGATGCACGTGGTTATATTATTCCAATTTCACAAACAACGACTGCTACCAATTTTGTAAATATTTTAATTAAGAGTGGTATTCGTGTAGAAAAAGCAACCGCTAATTTTAAAGTTGGCGATAAAGAATATCTAGCAGGTTCGTATGTTGTAAAAACAAACCAGGCATTTAGACCGCATGTGATTGATATGTTTGAACCACAAGACCATCCCAACGATTTTCAATATCCTGGTGGTCCGCCAGTTAGACCTTACGATGCAGCAGGCTGGACACCCGCTTATACCATGGGTTTAGAGTTTGACCGTATACTAGAACCTTTTGATGGTCCATTTGAAACCATCCCTTATGGTCAGGAGCAAAAACATACAGGGGCATTTACAAAATTAACAGGAGCTGTGGGCTATTCATTTGCCACCAACGAAAATGCAAATTTTATACTGGTAAATGATTTATTAAAAGCAGGTATTGAAGTAGAAAAAACGAGTGAACATTTTTATGTAGCTGCATCTGATAAAGCAGTTGCTATTTTAGAAAATGCAGTAGCAAAAAATGGAGTTAAAATAACGGGTGTTGCACAAAAGCCTAATTCAAACAGTATTCCTGTAAAGCCCAGTAGGATTGCTTTATGGGATGTTTACGGAGGTTCTATGCCATCGGGTTGGACGAGATGGATTTTTGAACAATATCATTTTCCATTTACACTTGTATATGCAAAAGAAATTGATGCAGGTAATTTAAAAAGCAAGTATGATGTTATTTTATTTGTAGGTGGAGCTATACCTGCATTGCGTTCAGAGACAGCTACAAATAATGGTATGGGTGAATTTGAAGGTAGAGAGCCAAATGAAAAAGATATTCCTGAAATGTATCATGCACAACTTGGAAAAATTACAGCTGCAAAATCTATTCCAGCTTTAAAACAGTTTGCGGAAGAAGGTGGTACCATAATAACAATAGGTAGTAGTGCCCATTTGGCTTACCATTTTAAATTACCTGTGCGCAATGCACTTGTAGAAATGGTGAATGGAAAAGAACGTCCACTCCCTGGCGAAAAATTTTATATTCCTGGATCTGTAATGCAAGTAGCAGTTAATAATACGCTAACTTCTAACTGGGGCATGAAGCCAACAGCAGACGTATATTTTAGTGCTAGCCCTGTATTTAATTTATTGCCTAATGCTACAGCTAGCGGTGAAATAACACCTCTAGCATGGTATGCATCGGAAAAAAGCCTACGCAGCGGTTGGGCATTTGGACAATCATACCTTCATCAAACGGTTGCAGCATTTTCTGCTAATGTAGGAAAAGGTAAACTGGTGGTATATGGTCCTGAAATTACATTTAGAGGTCAAACACACAGCACCTACAAAATGTTATTTAACCACTTGTATTTAAACAAATAAACTTTAAATATTTGATATGATACGCTGCAGAAATTTCTTTTTGTAGCGTATCATTTTTTTAATAATACAGGATCATTAGTTATTAGTGTAGGAGCTTCTTTAATTGTTTTTATTCTTTAGCTTTTCGTACTCTTTTTGAATTAGAGAATCATTATCCCTGTAAAAAGCATCGATGTATTCAAATACATAAGCGATACTCAGCGCTAGTGTTGGCCATTTTGGCCATGCATAAATCATGTTTTTACCAAAAGTAAAATCATTATTACTTAGCCAAATGATCCATAAAAAAATAACAATTGTTAAATATACAAGGCCATTGCGTTTTGTGTTGGCGCGTTTTTTAGCAATTTTCCATAGTTGTTCATCTTTTTGTTCCATATAAACAGGTTTAATTGTAACCCAAATTTGATTAAAATATTTCAACAAACAAAAATCGATTTATAGTTTTACTTTTTGTTCAATTTTGTTTTTCCCGATTTCATAAAGTAAATTTCTAATCGCGTAAATGAAGATAAGTGCGTCAAATTAGTTTTGCTTCATGAAAATAAAGAGTTGGAGGGTCATTTTATTTGTCACTTTATTGGCAAACGTGGATTCTATGATACACGCACAAGCTCATAAAATACAAAAAGATACGGTTTTTGGTGAGGTATTAAAAGATATTACGGTGGTTGGCAGGCATAGTAAAAGTGATTATCAGCAGATGCCTGAAATTGTTGGCACGAATATTTATGCTGGCAAAAAAAACGCATTAATTGTTCTTGAAAATGTGCAAGGCAATATTGCAAATAATACCATGCGACAGGTGTTGGCAAAAGTGCCAGGTATTCATGTATGGGAAAGTGACCCTAGTGGTATTCAGATAGGTATTGCGGCAAGAGGATTGAGTCCTAACAGAAGTTGGGAGTTTAATGTTAGACAAAATGGATACGATATAGCCGCAGATCCCTTTGGTTATCCAGAGGCATATTATAATCCTCAATTGCAAGCTGTTCAAAGAATTGAAATTGTAAGAGGCCAAGGCGCTCTTCAATACGGGCCACAATTTGGCGGCATGGTTAATTATATTTTAAAAAATGGAAGTGACATAAATAAACCTTTCGCTTTTGAAACACAGCAAACCGCTGGAAGTAATGGACTTTTTAATAGTTTTAATGCCATAGGTGGCAAGAAAAACAAATTCAATTATTATACTTTTTTTGATTATCGAACGGGTGAAGGGTGGCGAGCAAATAGTGATTTTTTTACTAAGGCAGGTTTTGGATCAATTACCTACCGTATCAATAAAAAAATGTCAGTGTCGTTTGAATGGATGCATTCTCATAGTAGAAGCCAACAACCAGGTGGTTTAACAGATAAACAAATTGAGCACGATGCGCAACAAAGTTATAGACAGCGAAATTGGCTAGATATTGTTTGGACTACCCCTTCACTTTCTATTGAATACCAAATCAACGACAAGACGCTATGGAACACAAAATTATTTGGAACTATTGGTGATAGAAGTAGTGTAGGCTTTTTACAACCCATTACAATACAAGATAGTATTAACACTTTAAGTCAACAGTTTAACAATAGACTTGTAAATATTGATCGGTATAGAAATTATGGCTTGGAATCTAGATGGATTACAAATTATACATTGGGTTCGATGAAGAATACGATTTCTGGGGGTATTCGATTATATAAAGGCTCCACGCACCGATTAGCCGATGGGAAAGGGAGTACACAATCTAATTATGATGTAAGTATTATTGGTTCTTTTCCAAAAAATATTGTTTTTGAATCATACAATGTTGCAGGATTTATTGAAAATGTATGTAGGATTTCTAATCAATTGTATTTGATACCGGGTATAAGGTATGAATGGATTGCTGGTACTTCATCAGGTATAAATGGTTATTATAATTCTGGTGCTGAAATTCAACTTCAAAACGTGAAACGAAAAAGAAATTTTTTTTTAGCAGGTATTGGATTAGAATATCATGTTAGTAAGACGACAGAGGTCTATTCAAATATTTCACAGGCATATAGGCCCATACAATTTGCAAATTTGCAAGCCCCTCCATCTACAGACATTATTGATCAAGATTTAAAAGATGCTAGTGGACATAATTTTGATATTGGGTATAGAGGTAAAATAAAAAATTATATGCAATTTGATGTTAGTGCCTACTATTTGCAATACAATAACCGAGTTGGTACTATTGTTCCAAATGGTACTAATTATAGGCTCATCACAAACGTAGGATCTAGTAGCAGTAAGGGTTTTGAAACTTATATTGAATTTAATCCTGCAAGATTATTTTTTCAAACCACTAAGATTGATATCATTTTATATAGTTCTTACTCATTTAATGATGCACAATATAGTAGTGATCATAAAGACGCTAGTACAAAAGGTAAAAAAGTGGAAAATGCGCCTAAAAATATTATTAGAACGGGTATGAGTTTTGGATATAAATCATTTTTGTTGACTACTCAGTATAGTTATGTTGGTAGTTGTTTTAGTGATGCTAGTAACAATATTGCTGTTTCTGCAAATGGTAATATTGGATTGATTCCAGCATATGCCATTACAGATATCACCGCTTGTTACAAATTATTAAAAAAAATACAAGTGAAATCCGGTATTAACAATGTATGGGATACCAGATATTTTACTAGACGAGCAGGTGGTTATCCAGGACCAGGTGCAATGCCAGCCGATGGCCGTACGTTTTTTATAACTGTTGGTGCAACATTTTAGTTATCCTTTCAATAAAGGCAAAAGCTTAAATGCCAGAAATACCGGTGGATCTGATGCAGAAAAAGGAAGGGTGAAATAAACCTTCTAATGGTTGGGTTGCGTAATAAAGAATAGTAGTGTTTAAAATTAAATCAATTGCAAACTAAAATATCCAATCGCTGTGAATATCGCACAGCGTAATAAAACACCTAAACTGCACCAAAATACCATTTTATTGGTAGGCACATTAAAACCTACCCCAATACCAATACTTATAGGAGCTCCAACACTCATTGTACCTAATAGACCTAATCCAATAACGCCATATTTCTCCCATATTTTTAAAACAAATCCTGGTTCTTTAGCTGCTTTATTGGATGTTTGTTTTCTAAACTTGCTTATCCATTTTTTTATGATGTCACCAAGGTATGCTGCTACAAAAACACCTACCAAGCCTCCTAGTAAACTGTAAGAGAAAATTTCTAAGGCATGTAGCTTAAATGCAAATCCAGCAGGGATAGCAGCATAAATTTCAAAAGTAGCTAAACCAATTACACTAAGTATCTTGTACACCATTATTTTGGCTTATGTATGCCAGGGCGCTAAGATATCGATATGTTCTCAACTTAATTTTATTCTGTAATTTTTTTGATAACAATAAATGTTATATCGTCAGGATTATTGGCACCTTCTAACCAATTGTCAGCTGATTCTATTAAACTTGATTTAATTTGTGCTGCAGAATTTTTTCCGTTTAGCGCTAAAAGTGATTGCACTCTATGATAGTCAAATAATTCTCCATTTTTATTTGGGGCTTCTGGCAAACCATCAGACAATTGCAATAATACATCCCCCTTTTCAAATGTGCGTTCTATAAGTTCAAACGATTCTGTGTTTAAACTGCCAAGTGGCAAATTAATTTGTAAAATTTCTTCTACTTCTTGTGTGGATGCTTTATATAAAAACAATGGCGGCATCGCTGCAGAAGTAATCAATATTTTGTTTTCTATGATTTTTACAATGTTTAAACTCATTCGGAGTTTACCTAAATCAAGTTTTTTAATTACTTGATTTAAGGTTTTTAAAAGCATGTTTGGCGCTAATTCGTTTATACTATTTAATCCTGTTTTAGTTACGGATACCATCATTCCAGATGCTACTCCATGACCTGTCGCATCTCCACAAATTGAAAAAATACTGCCATCTTTTTGAATGATAAAATCGTAATAATCTCCACCAACTTCAGTTGAAGAACGCATAAAAGCTGCAATTTCTAGATCATCACGACTAGGTAATGCTTTTGGCAAGAAACTAAGTTGCAGTGCTTTTGCTACTTCTAGCTCTTGTGTTTTTCTATTATCTTCAAATTGCTTTATTTTCTTTTTTTGATTATACAAAACAACAAAATATAGAATGATTACAAAGCTTATTGAAAAAATAATCGCCAATATTTTAAAACGATTTTTTTCTTTTTGATCGTTTAACGCTTCTTCTGATTTTAATTGTTCTTCAATAATTTTACTCTGAATATTATTAGCTTGAATATTATCAAATATTTTATTTTTCAATGTAACATATTGCACTATGTATTTATACGCACTATCTTTAATGCCCCTTTTTTGATAGACTTCGTATAATAATTTATTTGAACTCAACTCGCCTTCAGAATAAATATGGTCTTTTGACAATTCAATTACTTTGTAAGCGTATAAAATAGCCGAATCATTTTGATTGAGTTGTTGATAGCATTCTGCAATTAATGCATATGCCTCCATTTTATCTTTAAAAAAATCTACTTGTGAAGCAGTTGTAAAATAATGTATAGCTGAATCATAGAGGTTTTTGCTTTTAAAAATCTTCCCATTTAACATTGCATTATAACCTGTAAATATTTTTTTATTATTAAAAATCGCTTTTAAATATTTTTCAGCATTATCATACTCCTGCAAATGAATATACAGTTTTGTTAAAAATTGATTTAAGCCTCCGTCGGTATTGTTATCCAAAAACTTGCGTTTTTTTCCAATAACCTTTGTAGTGTCTAATAAATGTGGTGAGACTATCTTTAAATATTCATGCGCTTTTGGTTTGTTCCCCAAACATGCATATGCATATGCAATAATTAGATTTGCATCATCTAAATTAACCGCCGATGTGTATTTATTATTACCAGATGCTATATTCTTGTTGACATATTTTAAGCCTTCATATGCATACACTAGACCTAATGGATAGTTTCCAGTTACAAAAGTTAATACGATAGATTTACCAATATTAATAATAGGTAAATATTGTTCTAAATTTTTTGTTTTAGCAACATCTTCTGCTTTTTTATAAAAAAGCAGCGACGAATCCGGATTATCAATTAAATAGACTTTTGCAATACGTATATAGGTTTCTATTTTTTCATTCTCGGATGATGCTATCTCTATTTTATTTAATGAATCAACAATATTAATGCTAACCTTTTTTTGTGCAATAACATTTGAACAAACTGTTAGTAGTACAATTAAAAAAATATTTTTTAGAACGCTTTTGATATTAAACATAATAGAAACTTTATTTATTATTTGTCTACTCTCATGATTAAAACTTTAAACAGATATTATTATTTTAATGAGAATATTTTTTTTCAATGAGTGTAATTAGTTCTTTTCCCTGCTGATTTAATTGAATTTGGTAACGTAAACCAAAAACAAGTCTTTCCCTTCTAAAATGCCATGCTTTGGCTAGGTCATTTACTTGTTCTTTAGAGAATTTTGTATTCTCTAAATCCTTTTTAATTTCAGCACCATAAATTTTGTAATTTTCGTAGCGTCCTGGATTCACTAAAGAGTCCATTTTAGTTATAGTTTTCAGATTACTTTCACTTATATATTTGTAAAACGATAAGGGTAAAATTTCATCTATTGTAGCCCTAAATTTATTATTATACTGATCAGTTTCATTATCCATTGACCTTCTTTCGGCATAATCAGCGTTCTCTTCATACCGTAACATGCTTTTTAAGATTTCTTTATCTTGAATATACCTTAATGCACCAGAGCTTTTCATTTGCTCGAAAATCGTTTTTTTGTTAATAAATCGATACATCTTGAAATCTAGGTCATCGGATAATTTTATTAAATCAATTTGTCTTTTGCCAAAACCATTTTCATACACCATAGAGTCATAATAGTATGATAATCTTTGATTATTTATGATTAAAGAATCTAATTGTTTCTGATTTTCTTGAACATCGTTTATAAACGCATGCATTAGTTCTTCGGCTCTTTCATCTTCTATATGTTTTTCTCTAATGTTTTCAGCAATAAATCCCATACTCACCGCAGCAAATAGCATTAAAAATTCTGTTATGTATTCTTTCCAATTTTTTGGTTTGTGACTGTGGTGATGTACTTCCATGGCTTTACTTTATTGTTGATTTTGTTTAAAATATAGAAACATTGACGTCTGTATTTTCATCAATTTTGTATTCTTTTTTTAATAGTTCTAGCAGCTCCACCGCTCTCTTATAGTGCCTATCTACGCTTGGCAATAGCACATTTTTTAATGAATTATTAATATGGTTTAATCTATTGCCAAATTCTGTTAAAATGAGGGGGTCAGTTGTTAAGAGCTTTGCATTGTCTGCTACAACTCCTTTTGTTACATCTATATAATATTTTTGATCAAAAATGGAGTAGGATTTTTCTCTTGCTTTAAATTTTAAATCGTCAATAAAGTTGCTATACTCTTTTAGATTATCTGATTTTACCCAGTAGTCTGAAATTTTATTACTCAATTCTTGGTTTTCAACCAATCGCATGCCTCCTGCATTTTTTAATTGAGCAGAGGTTCTTTCACTTAAATTCCATCTTAATCCACCAGCTGTTTTCAAATTCAAACGGTATAAAAGTTTAATTGAACTTGCATCCCAGTTATTATTAATTATTAATGTGTTAGTAGTATCTAATTTTCCAGTTTGGATGGTGTCATATTTTACTAAACTATTTAATATCGAAGTATCTTTTCTTAAGTCTTCAAATAGACTTTGCATATATTGTTTTTCCCGATTCCCTTCAATTAAGTGTTCCCGTTGATTTTCTGCAAAAAAGCCCAGCGTTACCGCGGCAAATAGCATAATAAACTCGGTTACATATTCTTTCCATTTTTTTGGATGGTGCGAGTGGTGATGTACTTCCATTATTTATATTTTTTATTTATAAGTTCAATTGCCTTGCTACTATATATTTTTATAGAATCAATATCACCTAAACAACCTGAGTACATTAATTTAAAATTTGAAATTAAGTAAGCTGTTTTTTTTGCTGCTTTCGCGTCTGGAGCTTTTATGCCAATTGTGTTGGGTAACAAATCTATATTTAGTGAAATACAATTATCATAATATTGATGTTCAGTCATATCTTCTGAAAGTTCTTTGAGCTTAGTTCTTAATCGAACAGCTTCTTCTTCTAACGTTTTATAATCTTGTAAAAAAAAGTTAACCTTTGAAATATTGTAAGCTAATTCTGCGTCCTCTTTATTTCTAAAGTAACCTTTTGCATCTGCTTCATTCCTGCTCTTATTATTCGAATTAAAATCCCAATATGCTAAATGGTTTATTAGTAGGTGATAATACAATTTTAAATAAACTTTTTTAGGATCCAACTTAAGAACTGGATAAAGACTGTCGCATGTTGCCAATTTTACAGATATATCTTTTTTATGAAACTCTAATTGATTTAAATCTCTTTGAAGGTCTAATGAAACAATATTCATTAATTCCTTTTTCTTATTATTTTCTGCAATATGTTCTCTTATGTTTTCGGCAAAAAAACCGAGTGTAACTGCTGTAAATAACATTACAAACTCAATAATGTATTCAGACCATTTCTTTTTATGTGTAGGGTGGTGTGGGTGATGTACTTCCATTTGGTTATTATTTGACCCAAAATAGTGTAATAAAATCAGATTTAATCAGGTTCTAACTATTCCATACTTCACCTTCTTTCACCCTTGTTTTCTCACAAAAAAATAAAAGCCACCTACAAATACATGTAAGTGGCTTTTATTTTATCTGTGGGCCCACCAGGGCATGATCCTGGGACCCCCTGATTATGAGTCAGGTGCTCTAACCAACTGAGCTATAGGCCCTGAAAATTTGGTTGCCCAAATAATCATGAGCGGCAAATGTAAAATATTTAGCCTTAACGGAAACATCAATCTGGCCATTTTGTAAAAAATAATGCGCTTAATTTGCAGCATGGTTACTCCTGTAAAAAATATCATTTTTGATTTAGGCGGGGTTTTAATAAACCTCAATTATCAATTAACGCGAAAAGCTTTTGAAGATCTTGGTGTAGAAGATTTTGATGCTTTTTACACCCAACATAAGGCAAACCCATTGTTTGAAAACCTAGAGGTAGGTGCTATCGAACCAGAGGCTTTTTACGAGGCCCTCAGGAATGCCACTGGATTAACCCTTACTAACAGTCAAATAGAATTAGCCTGGAATGCTATGTTACTTGATTTTCCGGCAGAGCGTCTAAACTGGCTAAGCCAAATCAAAAACAAATATAATATATATTTATTTTCTAATACAAATATCATTCATTATAATGCATTTATAAATATATATAGGCAATTGGCCCCTCAATTAGGCCTAGACATACATTTCGAGCACTTTTTTAAAACGGCTTATTACTCCCATACGCTAGGGCAAAGAAAACCAGAAGTCGCTGCTTTTAAGGCGGTGATACAAGATGCAAAACTAGACCCTGCACAAACTTTATTTATTGATGATACCCTTTTAAACATAGAAGGGGCTCAAAAAGCAGGCTTGCAAACTATATTTTTAAGTGGTGGCTTAACGGTACTAGACCTAGGTCTTTAAGGCTTAACTTCCTCAAAATCAATGTAATCTTCTTTGGCTGCAGGCTTATGCACTTCTGTTTTTGCCTGTCTTTGGGCCTGAGCAGCCTGTTCCTGTTGTGCTCTGGCAGCAGCAGCTTGCTGCGCTTGCATTTCCTTTAGTGTAGACTTTATTTGAGAGCTGGCTTTGCTAACAGGTACCACCACATTAAATATAAAGCGGTAGATGGCATAAAATAAGAAGCAGTAGAAAATGAGTTTCATCATAACGATAAGCGTAATAGACCACAAAGGTAAGGACTCTACAAAAGCAAAATTTGGAAGTTTAGGCCTAAAATCACTATATTTGCATTAGAAAATGAAACAATTGAAGGGAACGGCTACCGTTCCCTTCTTCTTTTTTAATATGTCAACTGAACTACAAATAGCAAAAATTGAGGCCTTAATAGCACAGCTCTTACAAGAGGAGCCTACCTATTTTTTGGTTTCTATCCGCATCAAACCAACCAATAACATTAAAGTGTATTTGGACGGCGATCAGGGTATTGCTATCGAAAAATGTGTTCGTTTTAATAAGCAACTCTATAAACTTATTGAAGAAGAAGGCTATTATCCAGAAGGAGATTTTTCGTTAGAACTTTCTTCTCCAGGCATTGATGAACCTTTAAAATTACATCGTCAGTATGTAAAAAATAAAGGCAGAAACATAGAAGTATTATTTAACGATGGTACCAGCAAAGAAGGATTGTTGCTAGAAGTAGCAGAAGCTGATATTATTGTAGAACACACTGAAGGAAAAGGAAAAAAAATGGTAACACAACAACTTGTGATTCCGTTTTCAACTATAAAATCAACAACGGTCCAAATTAAATTTTAAAACTTTTGAAACTTTAAATAAAGCGTTATGGCTAGTATTAACCTCATCGAAGCATTCCAGGAATTTAAAGATGCAGAGAACATTGATCGTCCCACGATGATGAAAGTGGTGGAAGATGTATTTAAAACATTACTTCGCAAAAAATATGGTAGTGATGATAACTTTGACGTTATCGTAAATGCCGAAAAAGGTGACTTAGAAATCATCCGTCGCCGACTTATTGTTGAAGATGGTGAAGTGATAGATCCCTTATCTGAAGTGGGTTACAGCGATGCAACCAAAATTGAGCCAGACTTTGAAGTAGGTGAAGATTTGTACGAAGAAATTAACATGATTGACTTTGGAAGAAGAGCTATTTTAGCTGCTAAGCAAACTTTAGCAAGCCGTATTAGCGATCTTAAAAAGAACGTACTCATTAAAAAATATGGTGATCGTATTGGTGATATCATCAGTGCCGAAGTGTACCAGGTTTGGAAAAAAGAAGTATTGCTTTTAGATGAAGAAGGCAACGAACTTATTTTACCTAAGTCGGAGCAAATTCCACAAGACTATTTCAAAAAAGGTGAAAACATCAGAGCTGTTGTAGCGCGTGTTGATCTTAAAAATAATACTCCAGTTATTATTTTATCTAGAACAAGCCCATTATTCTTAGCTAAATTATTAGAGATTGAAGTACCTGAAATTTTTGATGGTTTAATTGCTATCAAAAAGATTGTACGTGATCCAGGAGAGCGTGCTAAGGTGGCTGTAGAAAGTTACGATGATCGTATTGATCCAGTAGGTGCTTGTGTGGGTATGAAGGGTTCTCGTATTCATGGCATTGTGCGTGAATTGAAAAACGAAAACATTGATGTGATCAACCACACCACCAATATTCAACTTTTAATTCAACGTTCTTTAACCCCAGCTAAAATTAGCTACATGGAGTTAGACAATGATAAAAAGCACGCCGAAGTATTCCTTAAAGCAGACCAGGTTTCATTAGCTATTGGCCGTAGAGGGGTAAATATCAAGCTTGCTTGCGAATTAACCGGCTATGAAATTGATGTATTTAGAGAAGATGAAGAGGTTGTTGATGAATTTGACATTGATTTAGACGAATTTAGTGATGAAATTGAGGCTTGGGTAATTGACGAGTTCAAGCGTATTGGTTGTGATACTGCCCGCAGTATTTTAAACCTAACTGCAGAAGAACTTGAGCGTAGAACCGACCTTGAAAAAGAAACAATCGAAGACGTACTTAAAGTGCTTCAAGCCGAATTTGACGAAGAAGCTTAAGCAGCGTATAGTTAACTATCTTTGCCCTTAATATGGGGTGAGGATCCACAGCAGAAGCGTTCATAACGTTGTGGTATATTTCAATGAACGAATGGACTAAAAAACACTGAATGTCAGAATTGAAAACACCCAGACTGTTAGCCGCCGCTAAAGAGTTCAACATTGGCCAAGATACCTTGGTTGAGTTCTTAGTGAAAAAAGGTTTTAGTCGTGATGAGTTAAAGCCTACGGCAAAACTTTCATCAGACCAGTACTATGCTTTACAAGCAGAGTTCCAAGGAGATAAAGTTGCAAAAAACAAAGCCGATCAGGTAGAGATACCTAAGGTTGCTGCGCAGGCAGAGCCTAAGAAAAAAAGAGATGAAGAAGATCTTTCTTTTGCTAAAAAAGAAGATAAGAAAGTGCGCAAAGAAGAGCCAGTAGCTGAAGTTGTTGTTCCTGCTCCTCCAGCTCCAGAAGTAAAAGCGCCAGAAGTTGAAAAAACAGTGGCCCCAGAAATTGAGGCGCCAAAAGTGATCCATAAAATTGATTTATCTGCCATTGATTCTTCTACACGTCCTAAAAAAACTGCGAAGAAAAAAACAGATGATGCGCCAGCTGAAGAGGTAGAAAAACCGGCTGCTAAAACTGCAAAGAAAAAAGCAGTGGAAGAAGCGCCTGCTGTTGCTGAGCCTGTTGTATCCGCACCAGCGCCTGCTCCGGCCGCACCTATTGAGGAAGTAGCCCCTACCATCGAAAATATTAGAGCCGAGAAATTAGAAGGTCCTAAAATTTTAGGAAAAATTGAATTACCTATCAATAGCGATACGCGTCCGAAGCCAGCGGCTAGAGACGAAAAGCGCAAGCGCAAACGTATTCCAGTAGATGGTAAACCAGCACCTGCTGCACCAACACTTGGCGCAGACGGTAAACCAGTAAGCGGGCCTAACAGACCTATTGTTGCTGCTAATAACAGAAACAATCAAGGCGGTGGCGGTGGTCAATTTAATAGAGGTGGTGGACCAGGTGGTAATAGAGGTGGCAATAGAAATGATAGAGGTAAACGCGCCCCAATTGAGGATAAAGAAATTGATCAAAAAGCAATTCAAGAAAAGATCAGAGAAACCCAAGCGAAGCTTGCAGGATCGGGCGGAAAAGGTAAGAGCTTAAAAGCTAAATACCGCAGAGCCAAGCGTGACGAAGCTGCAGAAGCAATGGGTGAAATGACGGAAGACAACAAACTACAAGTAACAGAATTTGTTACCGTAAGTGAGTTGGCAAACTTAATGGATGTAAGCTTTGCAGACGTTATTGGAAAATGTATGAACCTTGGTATCATGGTTTCTATCAACCAACGTTTGGATGCAGAAGTTATTGAATTAGTTGCTAGCGAATTTGGATTTGAAGTAGAATTTATAGGTATTGATGACGCTGATGAATTTGATGAAGAAGAAGATGAAGATGATGAAGCGTCACTAGTTGAGCGTGCACCAATTGTAACCATCATGGGTCACGTTGACCACGGTAAAACTTCATTACTAGATTATATCCGTAATGCAAACGTAGTAGCAGGTGAAGCCGGTGGTATCACGCAGCACATTGGTGCATACGAGGTAACTACACCAACAGGTAAAGCCATTACTTTCTTGGATACACCAGGTCACGAAGCGTTTACCGCGATGCGTGCGCGTGGTGCTAAAGTAACGGACATCTCTATCATTGTGGTTGCTGCGGATGACGCGGTGATGCCTCAAACAAAAGAAGCCATTTCTCACTCACAAGCTGCAAACGTTCCAATGATTTTTGCGGTGAATAAGATTGATAAAGATGGTGCCAATCCACAAAAGATATATGAGCAGCTTTCTCAGATGAACATTTTAGTAGAAGCTTGGGGTGGTAAATTCCAAAACCAAGAATTATCTGCTAGACAAGGTTTAAATGTTGATGCGCTTTTAGAAAAAGTATTATTAGAAGCCGAACTATTAGATTTAAAAGCTAACCCTAATAAAGAAGGCTCTGGAACTATTATTGAAGCATCTCTAGATAAGGGTCGTGGATATGTTGCTACTATTTTAGTACAAAATGGAACGCTTCGTCAAGGAGACTTAATTGTTTCTGGACAACATTATGGTCGTGTAAAAGCGATGTTTAATGAGCGTAACCAACGTATTGATACAGCACCTCCATCTACACCAGTTGTTATTTTAGGTTTAAATGGTGCACCACAAGCGGGTGAGAAGTTTAAAGTATTTGAAGACGAAGCAGAAGCAAAAGAAGTAGCAACAAAACGTGCTCAATTATTACGTGAACAAGGTTTACGTGCTAGAAAGCATATTACACTTGATGAAATTGGTAGACGTTTGGCGCTGGGTAACTTTAAAGAATTAAACATCATCATTAAAGGTGACGTGGATGGTTCTGTGGAAGCCCTTTCTGATTCATTACAAAAATTATCTACTGCCGAAGTTGCTATTAGAGTGGTATTAAAAGGAGTAGGTCAGATTTCAGAATCTGATGTGCTACTTGCTGCTGCATCTGATGCGATCATCATTGGCTTTAACGTTCGTCCATCTATGCAGGCTAATAAACTTGCAGAAAGTGAAGGCGTGGAAATTAAATTATACTCTATCATCTACACCGCCATTGATGAAATCAAGAGCGCGATGGAAGGTATGCTTGAACCTAAGTACCAAGAAAAAATTATTGCCAACGTTGAAGTTCGTGAAGTATACAAATTTGATAAAGCTACCGTTGCCGGTTGTTATGTACTTGACGGAAAAATTAGCCGTAACAGTAAAATTAGAATTATCAGAGACGGTATTGTTGAGTATCCTAAAGGAGAAGGACAAGCAGCCGAACTTGGAAGTCTTAAAAGATTTAAAGATGATGCCAAAGAAGTTTCATCCAATATGGAATGCGGCTTAACCATCAAAAACTTTAGTGACCTTAAAGTAGGGGATATTGTTGAAGCCTTTGAAGAAGAGGAAGTAAAACGTACCTTATAAATTTTGTTAAAAGCGATCCCGACCTTGTTGTCGGGATTGCGCTTTTAGTACATTTGACTAACTATTAGATTTTTATGAAAAAAATATACTTGTTTGTAGTATTGTTTGCCGCAGTAGGTTTGTTTACAACAAATGTTGCAGCACAGTCTAAAAAAGTGATTGCCGATAAAATTGTTGGACAGGTAGGTGATAAAATTATTTTGCGTTCAGATATTGAAAATGCAATTTCAGATTTAAAACGTCAAGCGCAGGGTCAAGAAAATGTAATCATACCTACAGCATGTCAAATTTTAGAAGGGCAGCTGATTCAAAAAGCGCTTGTACTTCAAGGACAAAAAGATTCATTAAAAATTAGCGAAGACGATATTGACGCAGCTCTTGATAATAGAATTAGAGGTGCTATTCAGCAATATGGTTCTAAAGATTTGCTAGAAGAAATTGCTGGTAAAACAATTTATCAACTAAAGGAAGATTTTAGAGAAGCATTTAGAGACCAAAAATTGGCCGAAGAAATGCAAAAGAAAATCGTAGGCAATGTAAAAATTACGCCCAACGAAGTACGTGCTTACTATGCTAAAATTCCTAAAGACAGTTTGCCATTTTACGAGAGTGAAGTAGAAATTAGTCAGGTGGTAGTGATTCCTAAAGCCAATAAAGACGTAGAAGAATATGTAGCCAAGCAAATGCTTGATTACAAAAGACAAGTTGAATCTGGCAAGCAAAAATTTGAACAACTTGTAAAATTATATTCTGAAGATCCGGGAAGTAAAGATGCGGGTGGACAATACACACTTAATAGAAACGAAAAAACTTGGGATCCTGCTTTTTTGTCGGCATCTTTTCGTTTAAAAGAGGGTCAGATTTCTCCGGTCGTAAAATCTAAATTTGGTTTACACATTATTCAACTTGTAAGTCGTAGTGGTGACGAAGCCGTTGTTAGACATATCTTACGTATACCTCCCGTAACTGAAGATGAAATAAAAGAAACGACTGCTAAATTAGACTCTATTAAAAAAGCACTTGTTGCTGGTTCACTTTCGTTTAACGAAGCAGTAAGTAAATTTAGTGACGACGAAAACAGTAAGTTTAGTGCGGGTTCTGTGGCGGGTCCTAACGGTAGCGTATTTTTAACCATTGACATGCTTGATAAAGACATGGTGGTGGCACTTAAAAATTTAAAGCCAGGTGAGTACAGTGCACCTCAAACCTATACCGATGAGCGTAACCGTAAAGCAGTGCGTCTTATTTATTTAAAGCGCAGAACTGAGCCTCACCGCGAAAATATGCTGGACGATTATAACCGTATTGCACAGCGTGCCATCGAAGAAAAAAAATCAGCAGCACTAGAAAAATGGTTTAAAGATCATATTCCTACTTATTATGTATCTATCGACAAAGACTACGCAGGTTGCGATGGCTTAAACGATTGGAAAGCAGCAGCTGCTAAAGCAAATGCTGACAGAAAATAAGTTATAAAGATTTGAATGTATGGCGCCCCACCACCGGTGGGGCGCTTTTTTTTGCGCAGGCTAGGCCAATATATGGCGCGCGAAGCGCGCCATATAAGCTTTAAAATAACTTTTTGTAAAATAGATGTATATACATACATTTGTGTTGTGAAACTAGAAAACGCCCTTTTAAGCACTAAATTTTCGAACGAAGCCCAAAAGGCTACGCTTAATATTTTGTATACCGCTTGGTGGCTAAAAAGCATTACTAGCAAGGAGTTGAAGGATTTTGACCTTACCCACGAGCAGTACAATGTGCTTCGTATTTTGAAGGGAAAACACCCCGATCAGCTTTGCGTAAAAGATATAGGCCGCCGGATGATTGAGAAAAGTTCCAATGTACCCCGCATCATTGACCGCCTAGAAATTAAAAAACTAGTGAAAAGGACGGTGTCTGAATCGGATAAAAGAGAAACCCTAATTAGTATTACCAAAAGTGGGTTGTCTATATTGGAATCCAGTACCAGTAAGCTTTCTAAGGTTCATGCTTCCATTCAAACCCTCACCGAAAAGGAAGCCTTGCAGCTCAATCACTTACTGGAAAAACTTAGAGAAAACGAAACGGAATAATTTTTTATATCAATACATGTATATACATATAAAATAAATATCATGAAAGCAGAATTACATTTAGCAGTAAATAGAGGCCACGTAAAATTTGATTGGCTCGATACCTACCACTATTTTAGTTTTGGTCAATACCACAATCCTGCGCGGGTTCACTTTGGTGCACTGCGTGTTATTAATGATGATCATATCGATGCGGGTATGGGCTTTGGCATGCATCCACATGATAATATGGAAATTGTAACAATCCCGCTAGAAGGTGATTTACATCACAACGATTCTACGGGTAGGGATGAAATTATTAGAGCCAACGACGTTCAAATTATGAGCGCTGGTTCTGGTATCTATCATAGTGAATACAACGCAAACAATGATAAGCCCGTAAAACTATTTCAGATATGGGTATTTCCTAAAGAAAAAAATATCAAACCCCGCTACGAGCAACTTACATTTAATGCATCGGACCGTATAAATAAATTTCAAACAGTTGTAGCACCAGATGATGATAACGCTGTTTGGATCAACCAAGATGCATGGTTCTCATTGGGTGATTTTGAAAGCAATCAAACGCAAACATACAACCTACATAAGTCTGGCAGTGGTGTGTATCTCATTGTAGTGAACGGCCAAGTAAAAATTGGTGAGCAGGAACTAAATGCAAGAGATGCAATAGGCATCACAGAAACTGATACCATTGAGTTTACTGCTACTTCAAACACTTCTTTACTCGTTATTGAAGTACCCATGCAGTGGTAATTTTCATTAATTTTAAAACTAAAAAATAAAAACCCATGAACATTTTAAAACAAATCCCATCATTATTATTAGCACTAGTATTTGTAGTATTTGGCGCTAATTACTTTTTCAATTTTATGCCAATGCCTGCTCCAACAGGAAATGTAAAAGCCTTCTTTGATTTATTTTATCCAACCAAATATTTGTTGGTTGTTAAAACACTAGAAGTGGTGGTTGGATTATTACTATTTATTAAACCTTTACGTGCATTAGGGCTGTTGTTACTTGCGCCTATCGTAGTGAACATTTTATTGTTTGAATTGTTAATTGCACAAGCACCTGGTATTGGTGTATTGCTTTTATTGTTAAATGGTATTGCTATTTATCAGCACAAAGACAAATACATCGGGATCATTAAATAGGTACAAATTAATATGAATATAGAAATCATTTCAGGCAGTCCTAGAACGGGCAGTGTAACCCATAGAGTAGCGCTTTATTTGCAAAAGCAGTTTAGTGCAATTTCTAAGCATAATGTTGGACTATTGGATGTTAGAGACTGGAACATGCCATTATTAAATTCCGTAATAGGAACACCTGATCAGGCACCAGATCATCTAAAGCCGCTTGCCAACCGAATGTTTGCTGCGGACGCCTTTATATTGGTAACGCCAGAGTATAACGGTAGTTATTCGGCAGCCCTCCAAAACCTGTTAGACCATTTTCCCAAGCAAAGCCGCAAAGCTTTTGGGCTCGTAACCGGTTCTCCGGGTGGCTTAGGCGGAGCAAGGGCTAGTCAGCAATTACTGCTATTAGTGCCTGCTTTATTTGGTATTGCAGCGCCCAATATGCTATTGGTTCCATTTTTGGACCAAAAGTTCTCGGCAGAAGGTGAATTAATTGACCCTAACTTTCAAAAGTCGGTAGATACATTTACCACCGAATTTTTATGGCTAGCTGAGTCATTAGCAGCTAAATAAAAGATAAAATCCCCCCAATATTTAATTGCAAGGAAGTGGCGAAGTTATTAACTTCGCCACTTCTCATTTATACCCACTATGAGCGACGATATCAAACACGAATGCGGCCTTGCTTTTATTCGTTTGAGAAAGCCTTTTTCTTACTACCTGCAAAAGCACGGTAGCGTTACCTACGGCCTTAATAAGCTGTATTTGTTAATGGAAAAACAGCACAATCGTGGCCAAGATGGCGCAGGTATTGCAGCTGTTAAATTAAATATCGAGCCGGGTAACCCCTATTTACACAGAATGCGCAGTAGCGCTCCTCAGCCAATAGCAGATTTATTTTATACCATTGGTCAAGAAATTCAGGAACTAGAAAAGCATCAACCAGAAATAAAAAGCCATCCAGGTTTAATGAAAGGGCACTTGCCTTTTTTAGGTGAATTGTTACTAGGTCATTTACGTTATGGTACGCAAGGAAAAAACAATGTTGAATTTTGCCATCCATTTATTAAAAGAAATATTTCTCCAGGAAAAAATTTAGCCCTAGCGGGTAATTTTAACCTCGTTAATACCGATGATTTATTTGCACAAATAAATTTTGAGCCAGGTCCTTTTCAAAAGCAAAGTGATTTAGCTGCAATGATGGAAGTGGTGCATCATTATTTAGTAAAAGAAGATGACAAAAATCCAAATGAAGCAGACATTACGAATGTATTAAAACAAGCTACCCCCTTATTTGATGGAGGTTACACCATTGGTGGTTTGCTTGGTAATGGCAGTAGCTTTGTAATGCGCGATGCGCATGGTATAAGACCTGCTTATTATTATGTTTCAGATGATGTAATTGTTGCAGCTAGTGAACGTGCAGCTATTAGAACAACATTTAATGTTGGAGAAAACGAAGTAAAAGAATTGATGCCAGGTACTGCAATTATTGTAGATGCTAATGGTGATTATCGTATCGAGCAAATATTAGAACCAAAAGAAAGAAGAGCTTGTAGTTTCGAGCGTATTTATTTTTCTAGAGGTAGTGACGAAAAAATATATCGTGAGCGTATTGCACTAGGTAGATCATTAAGTGAAACAGTGCTCGAAAGAATCAATCATGATTTAAAAAATACTATTTTCTCTTATATACCTAATACTGCAGAAGTTGCTTTTTATGGTTTAGTAAAAGGAATGGAAGCTTACTTAAATAAAATTAAGGTAGAGCGTATTTTAAGTTGGGGTAAAGATTTTACGCCTGAGAAATTAGAAGAAATGGTGAACCGAAAAATTCGCCAAGAAAAAATTGCTATTAAAGACGTTAAGCTGCGCACATTTATTACAGAAGATGCCAACCGTAATGAAATGGTACAGCACGTATATGATATAACCTACGGGACTGTTAGAAGTGGAGAAGATACGCTTGTTGTAATTGACGATAGTATTGTGCGCGGCACTACTTTAAAGGAAAGTATTATTAGAATGCTTTCTAGGCTTAATCCTAAAAAAATTATTGTTGTTTCATCGGCCCCTCAAATTAGATACCCCGATTGCTATGGTATTGATATGAGTAAGCTTGGAGATTTTATAGCATTTAAAGCAGCCGTTGCGTTATTGCATGATACCAAGCAAGAACATATTTTAACAGACGTACACGAAAAAATTAAAGCATTAGATGCTGCTGGTCAATTAGATTCGGAAAATGTAGTGCGTGAAATTTATAAACCATTTACCACGGCTCAAATTTCTGATAAAATTGCAGCATTAATTACGCCAAAAGAAATTACCACTTCTGTAGAAGTTATTTATCAGACAATAGAAGATTTGCATGATTGTTGCCCAACCAATACTGGCGATTGGTATTTTACTGGTAACTATCCTACACCAGGTGGAAACAAAGTGGTAAACAAAGCATTCTTAAATTATATCGAAGGAAAAAACGAGCGTGGGTATTAATAAGAACTACTTATCTTTAAAGTATGTCTGAAGTAATATTTTTAGGTAGTATTTTTTGTTCAATCATTACTGCGTACCTATTGTTTTTTCGCTTACCAGATTATCAACAATTTTCTGGTAGAATTCTTGGATTTTCAATGTTGTTTTTTTCGCATGGGGCTATTATTTATTTATTAATTCATGCAGGTTGGATATTGCAAGTGCCATATTTATTCAAGACGGCGGCACCTGTTAATTTTTTAATTCCTCCTTTTGCATATATATATATAAGGTCTGTACTGCGTGACGAACAAAAGTTTAAAGCTATAGATTATATTCATTTTATTCCCGCGTTACTTGTTTTTGCAAATTATGTTCCTGTCTATTTCATGCCTGCTGCGGAAAAGCAAACGTTGCTTGAAAATATAATTAAAGACTTTTCTCAGTCTTATTTATCTGGAAACGGATTTATCGCTGAAAAGTATTTGTTTGTCTTAAGAATGCTTCAGTCTATTATTTATTTAATTTTTCAGTGGAAATTAATTGTCACCTATAAAAAAGAGCTACTCTTAGATAAGTATACGGGCCATACCAATGAAGTAATAACTTGGCTAAAAACTTTTAATTGGTTGTTTTCTTCTAGTATTATCGGTAATATTCTTTTGTTTCTAATTGTAGCTTCCGATCCAAGTTTGGCTTCTACCGAACAAATCATGTCTATTCCTGGCTATATACTTTCCTTTAGTTTTTTAGGACTCAGTACGTATCTTTTAATTCACCCTCAGGTTTTGTTTGGGCTTCCTTACGCCAAAGTAGAACCAATTAGTGTTCATGATTTACATATTGCTAAAACTGATCCGGTAGCAGTACCCAAAGATTATGACCAGGAGATATATAAATTAAAAAAATATTTTGAGGAAGCGTTGCCTTATTTAAATAATGCCTTGAATATTAATGAGGTTGCTGTTGGTTTGGATATGCCTGCAAGAGAAGTTTCTTTTATTATCAACCAGCATTTTAATCAACGCTTTACAGATTTTGTAAATATGTACCGTATCAAGTACGTGAACCAGAAAATCAAATCTGGATATTTGAATAAATTTACCGTTGAGTCTTTGTCAAAAGAAGCTGGATTTTCTTCTAAGAGTACGTTTAATGTTGCCTTCAAAAAAGTTAATCAGTGTACGCCTTCGGAATACATTGCATTGTACGCTGCTCAATAGTATAATAGGTTAATAACCCATCCAAAGTTCTATTTTCCGAACTCCGTACTCCTTTACTTTTCTTTCTTTTATTTGATTTCGTACGAATTTATGTTTTTGAGAAGGTAGAATAATGTCTATGATTCAATCCTGTATTGACTTAGATGAAATTTACGTAATATAATACGGTAGATATTTTGTCGTACCCTCGAGTTTTATCCAATTTTTCTCTAAATATTGCGTGATTTTCAGCGTTTTATACTGCTTATGACAGAATTGTTTTATAAACAGTACAATAACTCAAAAATTTGATGCGCTTAAGACTTTTTGCATTATTTTTTTCGTACATATGTTTGGTGCAAGCTGAGGCCCAGGATGCGCACTTTTCACAGTTCTATGCATCACCCTTAACCCTCAATCCTGCCTTAACAGGACTTTTTGCTGGTGAGGGTAGAATTTCAAGTACTTACCGTAACCAGTGGCAATCTATCAGTAACCCGTTTACTACCGGTACCGTCGCTTTTGATACTAGAGCCCTTAGGCGGGTATTTAAAGAACAAAACGTTTTTGGACTTGGCGGTATGGCGCTTTACGATCAATCTAACAATGGAGGATTAAGATCGAGATACCTTGCCTTTACGGCTGGATACAATCAACAATTAGATAAATACGGACACCACCGGTTGGGTATTGGATTTCAGGCATCTTTTGTTTCCAAAACAATTGATTACACCAAGTTTTTATTTTCTAGACAGTTTACGCCTATTGGTTTTGATGCTTCTTTACCAACCGGAGAACCAAGGTCTACACTGGGGGTCAATTACCCAGATATGGGAACGGGTATTTTATATTCTGGAATTAGTAACACAGAACAGCAGTGGTATATTGGCGCTTCTTATTACCACATTACACGCCCCAACGAATCAATGACGGGTGGCGATGCAAAACTTTCGCCGCGTACTACTATTCATGCTGGTTACAATTTTTCTGTGAATGAAATGAGTAAACTTTATTTCAGTGGACTAGTTATGAATTCTGCTATTACTTCTGAAATTATGCTTGGGTCTATTTATCAGCGTTACTTAGATTTCTATGAAAAAAAATCTAGCTTTTTAGGCGGCGTTTATTACAGACACAATGAATCTATCATTCCTTACGCTGGACTTGAGTCTGGTGATTTTCAAATTGGTTTGTCTTACGATATAAATATTTCATCACTTAAAACTGCAAGTGAAAGTAGAGGTGGTTTTGAACTTACACTGCAATATGTGTTTGCAAAAGATCCAAGTAAAAACGCAGTTCCAAAATGTTATAATAAATTTTAGTTGGCTAACGTATGAGGGGAAAATTATTCAACATAAAAAATTTGCTGCTTACTATTTTTATAGTAGGCTCTATTTTTTATGCGCCTCATGCAAATGGACAAGATGCAACCATTACTGCAAGCATTGCAACTGTTTGTACAGGTGATGTTAGTCCGGTTGTTAAATTTACTTATACCGGCGTAGCGCCAGATCAAAATGCTGTTTATACTTTTACTTATACCAAAGATGGTGGACAAGATCAAACAATTTTAACAAGTGACGGAAGCACCACAGTAGACTTACTGGTTCCTACCAATACTGCCGGCACATTTGTTTATGAGCTTAAAAGTATAAGTGGGCCAGGTGTTAATACATCTTTTGTAAGTACTACTTTATCTATCACTGTTAATTCCTCTCCAACAGTTCCAGTTGTTACAGGATATACTAGTTTTTGTTTTGGTACAACCAATCAATTGTCTTCTGTTACAACAGGCGGTACTTGGTCTACTAGTGATGCAAGTATTGCAACTGTAGATGCTAATGGTTTGGTAACAGCTGTGAGTGCGGGACAGGTTGCCATTTATTATACGGTAACTAATGGTAGCGGCTGTTCTTCTACAAAATTAACTACTGTTACTGTATATCCTATTCCTACTATCGAAGAAATTACGGGAACGGCAAATGTTTGTATTGGAAGTACAACAACATTTACAACAGCTACTACGGGAGGCACTTGGACAAGCAGTACTACAAGTGTTGCTACAATTAATAGTTCTGGTGTTATTACTGGAGTAAGTGCAGGTACGTCTACAATAACATATAATTATACAAGTACACAAACTAATTGTTCTGCAGAAGCTACTAAAATAGTAACAGTATTATCTTTGCCTACAGTTGGCGATATTGCAGGCACTTTTACGGTATGTAAAAATGCTACAACAACATTAACTAATAGCACTGTAGGCGGTACTTGGGCTTCTAATTTAACCAGTGTTGCAACGGTTGATCCAAGTAGCGGTGTTGTTACAGGTATAAGTGCAGGTACTGCTACTATTTCATATACAGTTACAGGTTTAAATGGATGTAGTAAAACAGTTTCACAGGCTGTGGTAGTGAGTGCACCAACTGTAAATCCTATAACTGTTACAGCTACAACAGTTTGTGTGGGTGGAACCATAACTGCAACTTCAACAACTTCAAGTGGTACATGGACAACTACAAATGCGGGTATTGCTACAATTAATTCAAGTGGAGCAGTAACAGGTGTTGCCGCAGGTACTGCTTCGATTGTATATACAGTAACATCTGGTGGGTGTATTAATGCAGCTACTATTGGCATAACCGTGTTAGAACAACCTGTTCCTACATTTAGTTTTACAGATAATCCATGTTCTGGATCATCGGTTGCGTTTACATCGTCTGTTTCAGGAACAAGCAGTTATACGTATAGTTGGAATTTTGGTGATGGAACGGCAACATCTAATTTGCAAAATCCTTCACATACATTTACATCATTAGGTTGTGGAACAGCAACGTTTAATGTAACACTAACTGTTACCGATGCAAATGGTTGTAGTAATAGTGTGGTGAATACAATTACAGTAAAGCAGCAGCCTATTGTTGATTATGAAGACACACAAAATGAAAAGCAATTTAATAATTGTGGGTTACCGGTTTCGAGTACAGCTTACATGGTTACACTAGGTAAAAAATCAGGATCAGCAACTTGTGTTTCACAAAATTATACAGTAGATTGGGGAGATGGAAGCTCAATACAATCAATTACATTACCCGCATCGCACACTTATACGAGAGCGGGAACTTTTATTTTAGTTGTAACAGCAACTGGAACAAATGGCTGTACAATATCAAAGAGTTACACAGTAAAAAATGTTGGAAATCCTTCTGGAGGTATCGTTAACCCAGGTAATACTAACAATCTTTGTGTTAATTCAGGTACTGCTGATTTAGAAATATCCAATTGGGGAACAAACTACCCAGGAACTACATATAGGGTGAATTACGGAGACGGAACAATTGTAACATATACACAGGAGCAAATGATAGCGTCTCCTCAATATAATGCAGGATCACCTGCAAGTTCAAGTAATTTTCCAATACCGCACACATACAAAATTTCAAGCTGCCCTAGTGAATTTTTGACTGTTTCAATGACTATTTCAAATTCATGTAAAAGTACAAATGGTACAACTACAGTTGGTCCAATTTTAGCACCACCGGTTCCGAGTTTTGTTGTAAGTTCAAAAACATGTGTAGGTACTAATTTAACATTTACAAATAATTCTATATCTGGAACAAATTTTGATGACGCTAATTCAGTATGTACAACCTTGACGAATTACACTTGGAATTTTGGTGACGGTACTTCAAATGTGGTAACTGGTGAACTATCTTCTCCTCAAAATATTTCCCATACGTTTGCTGCAGCTGGCACTTACTCTGTTACACTAACTACTCGTAGTTATTGTGGAACAGTAACAAAAGTTCAATCAATTTGTGTTGAACCCACTGTTTTAACACCAGCATTTACACTGGATACACAAGAAGGTTGTGGACCTTTAACAGTCAATGCAACCAATGGTACCAATGCTTCTAATAGTTGTCCATCACCACCTACTTTTTTATGGGAAGTAACATATGCTTCTGGATTTTGTGGAACAGGAACTGGCTCTTGGAGTTTTACGGGTGGTTCAAGTTCAAGTTCGGAGCATCCTTCATTTAGTTTTGTAACACCTGGAACTTACACAATAAAATTAACCATTACCAACTCATGTGGTAGTGCAAGTATTACCAAAACGGTAAAAGTAAAACAACCACCAACGGTTTCACTTGCTACGATTGCAAATTTTTGTAATAGCAGTAGTTTAACTCCTTCTCCAACCATTGCAAGTTGTGCGCCTAACACAAGTACACTTACATATGCATGGACATTTAATGGGGCATCCCCTTCATCTTCAACAAGTGCAACACCTTCGGGATTAACATACGCAACACCGGGTACTTATTCAATATCAGTATCTGTAAGTAATGAATGTGGAACATCAAGTGCTACAAGTAATACATTTACGGTGCTTCCAAATGGTCAAGTAAACCAACCCAACAATCAAGTAGTGTGTAATGGAGCAGCAACAACTGCTGTTACCTTTGGTACCACTAATGTTGGTGGAACTACTACATACGCTTGGTCTAACAATACAACTTCAATTGGACTTGGTGCAAGTGGCACTGGAAATATTAATTCATTTTTTGGAATCAATACAGGTTCATCGCCTGTGATTGCTACTATTACTGTTACGCCAACGTATACAAGCGGGCTGGTTAGTTGCGTAGGTTCCACCAAACAATTTACGATTCAAGTAAACAATGTTGCAGCCGGAAGTATTGGTTCTAATCAAACCATTTGCTATAATGGTGATCCTGCTGCATTTACAAATGCAGTGAGTGGAACGGGTGCAGGTGCGGTAACCTATCAATGGCAATCTTCTATTAATAATAGTAGTTGGTCTGATATTACGGGTGCTACAAATGCGGCATACGATCCTCCAACTGGGTTAACAACAAGTACATATTATAGACGAATCACCATTTCTACTTTAAATGGATATAACTGTAGTTCTGTTCCATCTAATGTAGTGCTTGTTACGGTTCAAACAGCAGTAGTTGATGGTTCTGTTGCAACCAATCAAACTATTTGTACTGGTGGTGATCCTGCTGCATTTACAAGTGTTGCTGGTGGCTCTGGATCGGGTATTATTGCTTATCAATGGCAAGCTTCAATTACAAGTTCTAGTACAGGATTTTTAAATATTTCTGGTGCTACAAGTGCAACTTATGATGCACCTTCTGGATTAACGACCACAACTTATTACAAACGTTTAACAGTTAGTACGCAAAATGCTTATGCTTGTAGTTCTACAGGAACAAATGTAATTACTGTTACTGTATTAGCGGATCCAACGATAACAAGTCAGCCCACCGCTATTACACAATGTGTTGGAGGTACAGCAGCGCTAAGTGTAAGTGCGACGGGTGGAACACCAGCATTAACTTATCAGTGGTATAGTAATGCGAGTAATGCAAATACTTTAGGAACAATAATTTCAGGGGCAACATCATCTACCTATACGCCATCTAGTACAACTGCGGGTACTGTTTATTATTATTGTATTGTAAGTGCGAGCGGTAACGGATGTACATCCACAACAACAAATGCTGTAGCTGTTGTAAATATTGTTGACCCTAGTATATCAAGTCAGCCAACTGCAATTACTGAGTGTATTGGCGGCACAACCGCATTAAGTATTACCGCTAGTGGAGGTACACCGGGATTAACGTATCAGTGGTATAGTAATGCAAGTAACTCTAATTCTGGAGGAACAAGTATTGGTGGAGCAACATCATCAAGTTATACGCCGCCAAGTACAAGTGCTGGAACAACCTATTATTATTGTGTAGTAAGCGCGAGCGGAAACGGATGCGCAACTGTTACAAGTAGTGTAGTTGCGGTTGTAATTGTAGCAGATCCAGCAATTTCTCAACAACCAACTGCAATTACTGAATGTATTGGCGGCACAACCGCATTAAGTATTACAGCAACCGGAGGTACACCAGGCTTAACGTATCAGTGGTATAGTAATACAAATAATGCAAATACTGGTGGATCAAGTATTTTAAATGCAACATCATCAAGTTATACGCCGCCAAGTACGAGCGCGGGAACAATTTATTATTATTGTATTGTTAGCGCAAGCGGTAATGGATGTAATCCAGTAACATCAGATGTTGTAGCTGTTACTATTATAGCAGACCCGTCTATTTCAAGTCAGCCAAGTGGATTTACAGAATGTATAGACGGTACTAGATCACTTAGTGTAACAGCAACTGGTGGTACGCCATCATTAGGATATCAATGGTATAGCAATACTACAAATTCTACCTCAGGAGCTACATTAATTGGAGGAGCAACAAATGCAACTTATACACCGCCAAGCAGTTCTGCTGGAACAAAATATTATTATTGTGTTGTTAGTGCAAGTGGTAATGGATGTGGCTCTGTTAATAGTTCAATTGTAGCTGTAATTGTTGTTGCAGATCCAACAATTAGTAGTCAACCCGTTGCTATCACACAGTGTATTGGAGGTACTTCTGCACTTAGTGTAACAGCAACCGGGGGCACACCTTCATTAACCTATCAGTGGTATAGTAATGTAAGTAATGCAAACAGCGGAGGTTCAATAATAACAGGCGCCACTTCATCTACGTATACACCATCAAGTTTGGTTGCGGGAACTGTATATTATTATTGTGTGGTGAGTGCGAGCGGCGATGGTTGTGCATCAACAACTAGTAACGCAGTAGCAGTAATTGTACAAACAGCACCAACAGCTGGTAGTATAGGATCAGATCAAACAATTTGTTATAACGGAGATCCTGCTGCTTTTACAAGTAGTTCAGATGGAACTGGTGATGGTTTAATTTCTTATATCTGGCAATTGTCATTAAATAATAGTAGTTGGTCTCCTATATCTGGTGCAACAAGTTCTACATACGATCCGCCAAGTGGTTTAACGGCTACTACGTATTATCGACGAATCACTGTTTCAACATTAAATACGGTTGCATGTCAATCTACGGCTTCAAATGTTATAACAGTAATTGTACAATCTGTTCCAACAGCAGGAACTATTGCTGCAAGCCAAACTATTTGTAATGGCGGTGATCCTGCTGCGTTTACAAGTAGTGCAGATGGAACAGGAAATGCTGGATCTACTATTAGCTACATTTGGCAGTCCTCATTAAATAATAGTACCTGGTCAGATATTGGTGGCGCTACATCATCTACTTATGATGTGCCAAGTGGTTTAACAGCAACCACCTATTATAGACGAATTACAGTTGCAACTTTAAATGGCGTTGCTTGTCAATCTGCTGCTACTTCTGCTGTAACAGTTACAGTTCAGTTAGTTCCAACAGCTGGAAGTATTGCTGCAAGCCAAACCATTTGTTACAATGGAGATCCTGCAGCATTTACAAGTAGTTCAAATGGAACTGGATCTGGCGTTATTAGTTATATCTGGCAATCTTCTACAGACAATTCTAATTTTTCTACTATTGCAAGTCAAAATGCTGCAACATATGATCCACCAACAGGATTAACAGTTACTACATATTACAGACGTATTACAGTTGCTACATTAAATAGTGTAGCCTGTCAATCTGTTCCAACAACTGCTGTAACAGTTACGGTACAATCTGTTCCAACAGCCGGTAGCATTGGATCTGATCAAACCATATGTAATGGAGGTGACCCTGCTGCATTTACAAGTACCTCAGATGGAACTGGTGATGGTAATATTACTTATATCTGGCAATCTTCAATAAATAATAGTACATGGTCAACTATTTCTGGTGCAACAAATTCTACATACGATATACCAAGCGGTTTAACAGCTACAACCTATTATAGACGTTATACAGTTTCAACTTTAAATGGAGTTGCGTGTCAATCAGTAGCATCTAATGTTTTAACTATTATTGTGCAAACAGTTCCAACGGCAGGAAGTATTGCTGCAAGTCAAACCATTTGTTATAATGGAGATCCAGCTGCATTTACTAGTGTAGCAGGAACTGGGAATGCAGGTGCTGCCATTAGTTATATATGGCAATCTTCTACAGACAACACTAATTTTTCAAATATTTCTGGCGCAACGAGTGCAACTTATGATCCGCCAAGTGGATTAACAGTTACAACTTATTATAGACGTATTACAGTTGCTACATTAAATAGCGTTGCTTGTCAATCTATTTCGACTAATGTTTTAACGGTAACGGTCCAATCAGTTCCAACTGCTGGAAGTATTGGATCTGACCAAACAATTTGTTATAATGGTGATCCTGCTGCCTTTACAAGTGTTGCTGGATCTGGTATACTTGGTTCAACGATAACTTATATTTGGCAGTCTTCTACAGACAATACTAATTTTTCAAATATTAGTGGCGCAACGAGTGCAACTTATGATCCTCCAACAGGTTTAACAGTTACAACATATTACAGACGTATTACAGTTGCAACTTTAAATAGTGTTTCCTGTCAATCTATTCCAACAAGTGCTGTAACAGTAACGGTTCAATCTGTTCCAACGGCCGGAAGTATAGGTTCTAATCAAACCATTTGTAATTCAGGTGATCCTGCTGCATTTACAAGTAGTACTGATGGAACCGGAGATGGTGCCATTACTTATATATGGCAATCTTCCACAGACAATACTAACTTCTCTCCAATTTCAGGTGCTACAAATGCTACTTATGATGCACCAACTGGTTTAACAGTTACAACCTATTATAGAAGGATTACGGTTTCTACATTAAATAGTATTGCTTGTCAGTCAGCTCCAACATCAAGTATAGTTGTTATTGTAAATAACGTTACAGCCGGAACAATTACTGCCAATCAAACCATTTGTTACGGAGGAGACCCAGCTGCATTTACAAGTACTGGTGTAGGTACAGCTCCTGTTGGTGCTACCATTACATATAAATGGCAGTCATCTGCAAACAATATTTCTTTTTCTGATATTTCCGGTGCTACGCTTGCTGCTTATGATCCACCTAGTAATCTAACAGCAACAAGATATTACAGACGAATCACTGTTTCAACATTAAATGGTGTTGTTTGTGAATCTGTTCCAACATCAGTTATTACAGTAACGGTTCAATCTGTTCCAACAGCTGGAAGCATAGGATCAGATCAAACAATTTGTTATAGTGGAAACCCTGCAGCATTTACAAGTATTGCAGATGGAACGGGAGATGGAAGCATTACTTATAAATGGCAATCTTCTACAGATAATAATACATTTACAGACATAGCATTGGCCACTGCATCTACTTATGATGCACCAACTGGGTTAACAGTAAACACTTATTATAGACGAATCACTGTATCTACATTAAATACAGTTGCATGTCAATCAAATCCATCTAATGTTTTAACCGTAACGGTGCAATCTGTTCCAACCGCAGGAACTATTGCTGCAAGCCAAACTATTTGTAATGGCGGTGATCCTGCTGCGTTTACAAGTAGTGCAGATGGAACAGGAAATGCTGGAGCTACTATTAGTTATATTTGGCAGTCCTCATTAAATAATAGTACTTGGTCAGATATTGTTGGTGCTACATCATCTACTTATGATGTGCCAAGTGGTTTAACAGCAACAACTTATTATAGACGTATTACCGTTGCAACTTTAAATGGAGTTGCTTGTCAATCCCTTCCTACCACTGCTTTAACTGTTACAGTTCAGTTAGTTCCAACAGCTGGAAGTATTACGGCAAGCCAAACCATTTGTTATAATGGAGATCCTTTATTATTTACAAGTAGTTCAAATGGAACTGGATCAGGCGTCATTAGTTATATCTGGCAATCTTCTACAGACAATTCTAATTTTTCAAATATTAGTGGGGCAACGAGTGCAACTTATGATCCGCCAAGTGGATTAACAGTTACAACTTATTATAGACGTATTACAGTTGCTACATTAAATAGTGTAGCCTGTCAATCTGTTCCAACAACTGCTGTAACAGTTACGGTACAATCTGTTCCAACAGCCGGTAGCATTGGATCTGATCAAACCATATGTAGTGGAGGAAACCCTGCTGCCTTTACAAGTATTACAGCGGCAAGTGGCGATGGTACCATATCTTATAAATGGCAATCTTCTACAGATAATATTAATTATACAGATATTGCAAGTACAACTTTATCTACCTATGATGCGCCAACAGGATTAACAACAACTACTTATTACAGAAGAGTAGCAACAAGTACGCTCAATGGAAATGCATGTACCGTTTATTCAGATCCTGTTTTAGTAACTGTCAATCCAATTCCAACAGTAAATACAATTTCAAATCAAGCAGTTTGTGTTGATCAACAATTTTCTGCAATTACATTTAGTGGAACAGTTCCTTCAACTGTTTATAATTGGACAAACAATAATACAAATACAGGATTAGCAGCAAGTGGTACTGGAAACATTGCTGCATTCACTGCAACAAATTTAACAAATGCTGCAATCGTGTCTACAGTTGTAGTAACACCAATTTATACGTATAATAGTGTTAGTTGTACTGGGTCTACAAAATCATTTACGCTTACCGTTAATCCAAAAGCGAATATTGCCAACAAGACGGCGAGTACGTGTAGTGGTTCTGGCTTTACAGTTACACCGAGTAATGGTACAGACATTGTTCCATCTGGTACAACCTATGCGTGGAGTGCGCCAACAGTAACAGGTAGTTTAACGGGAGGTGCATTAGCAACGGGTCAATCGAGTATCGCTGGTACACTTACGAATCCTACCAACGTACCACAAACTGCAACGT
>JACCDN010415569.1_pt1 | contig 190493 bp, 195 predicted proteins | sample 7441691 | NCBI WGS metagenome assembly JACCDN01 (sample SAMN15323439, study PRJNA562643) | freshwater metagenome | isolation source: river surface water | place: USA:Blue River Watershed | collected 2017-08-16 | reverse complement strand
CCACACCCCACACCCCACACCCCACTGAACAGAGCCAACAGCAAACAACAATCAACAAACAGTCACGCGACCGTCAAATGAAAAATCTCTGCTTAACCCAGCGCTGCTGCCAAGCCGCCCCAGTGCGCGCGGAAGATGCCGGGGTCCATGGGCTTCACGTTGGTGATGATGGGTTTGAAGCTCATGTGGGCCAGTACGTCACGTTGCAGGTCCACACCGGGGGCAATCTCGGTCAGCTCCAGGCCGTCGGCGGTCAGTTTGAATACCGCGCGCTCGGTGACAAACACCACCTCTTGCTGGCGCTGTGCGGCGTCATGGCCGTTGAAGGTGATCTGCTCCACGTGGTCAATAAACTTGCGTGACTTGCCCTCGGTCTTGATGTGCAACTTGCCGTCGGCTACTTCTACATCCAATCCGCCGGCAGTGAAGGCACCGCAGAACACCAGCTTCTTTGTTGAGCGCGTGATGTTGATAAAACCGCCGCAGCCTACCGGTCGGCCGTTGAACTTGCTGACATTGACGTTGCCGTGGCTGTCGGTCTGCGCCAGGCCCAAGAAGCTCGCGTCCAGCCCGCCGCCGTCATAAAAATCAAACTGTGCGCTTTGCTCGATGATGGATTCGGCGTTGTACGCTAGGCCAAAGTCGCCCAGTTGCGCCGGGATGCCACCGTTTACGCCGCTCTCGATCGACAGGCTCAGCAGGTCGGACACACCCTCTTCCGCAGCCACCGCCGGAATACCGGCCGGAATGCCGATGCCCAGGTTAGTGATGGCGCCGGGCGTCACCTCCATAGCGGCGCGCCGTGCAATCACTTTGCGCTCGTCCAGCGGCATGGGTTTCAGGCTACCCGTGGGAACCATGACATCGCCGCACAGCGCAGGGTTGAACTGGGTGGCAATGGTTTGCATATGGTTCTCGGGTTGTGCCACCACCACGTAGTCCACCAGCAGGCCTGGCACCTTGACTGCCTTGGGGTGTAGCGTGCCAGCCTTGACGATGCGCTCCACCTGACAGATGACAATGCCGCCCCAGCGCTTGGCCGCCTGCGCGATTGATAGCTGCTCCAGCAGCACGCCTTCCTTGTCCAGGGTGATGTTGCCCCGTTCGTCTGCCAGCGTGCCGCGGATGATGGCGACGTCGATCTTCGGTGGCGCGTAGAACAACCATTCTTCGCCCTTGAAGTCGACCAGTTCCACCAGGTCTTCGGTGGAACGGCTATTCATCTTGCCGCCTTCCAAGCGCGGGTCAACAAAGGTGCCCAGGCCGACCTTGGTTAGCAAACCCGGCGAGCGGTTGGCAATTTGGCGCGTCAGGTGCGACAGGCTGCCTTGCGGAAAGTTGTAGGCTTCCACTTCCCCGTCGAAGACCATCTTCATCATCTCTTTGCCGGTTTGCCCAAAGTGGCCAGCCACCACACGTTTGACCATGCCTTTGTGCGCAAAGTGTTTCATGCCCGCCTCGCCAGAATTGCCCACAGCGCCGCAGGCCCAGGTGGTGACATTGCGCGGGTGGCCACTGGCCATAAATTGGCGCTCAAGGCCTTGCAAAATCTCTTCGGGCAGGCTGGTCACGGCCAGGCCGCCCAAAAAGATGGTGGCGTCGTCGGGGATCAGCGCGCCAGCTTCGTCTGCGGTAATGATTTTCATGGAGGGCTCCGTTAAGCGTTTGAGTTTTCGATCAACAGCGCCATGCCTTGGCCGCCACCTACGCAGGCAGATGCAATGCCGTAGCGCAGACCCCGGCGGCGCAGCTCACGCGCCAGCGTCACGGTGAGGCGAACGCCAGTGGCAGCCAGTGGATGGCCCAGAGCGATGGCTCCACCATTCACATTGAGCTTGTCGCGGTCCAGGCCCAGCTCACGTTCCACAGCGATAGTCTGTGCGCCCTGTGCTTCGTTGATTTCAAACAAGCCGATGTCGGCCAGCGTGAGCCCGCAGCGCTCCAGTAGCGCGCGGATGGCCGGGGCGGGCCCTATGCCCATGGTCTCGGGTGGCACGCCGACCGCCGCTGCGCCGACCAGGCGCGCCAGCGGTTGCAGACCGCGCCGCTGCACATAGGCATCGCTTGCGACCAACGCGCCCACAGCGCCATCGACCAGGGCCGAGCTGTTGCCAGCGGTCTGAACGCCACCTGCATACACCGGGCGCAGTTTGGCCAGTGCCTCAATTGGAGAGGGCCGGGGATGCGTGTCGTGGTCCAAGCGCTCCACTTTGCGCGGCAGCGCGATGCCACGCGTTGCATAGCCTTCCAATTCAAAACGCTCGTTCTCAACCGGTACGATCTCGCCCGCGTGGAACCCTTCAGCCTGCGCTTTCAACGCACGCTCGAAAGACTTGGCTGCATAGGCGTCTACGTCGTTGCGGCTGATGCCATATTGGCGGGCCAGGTTCTCCGCCGTCTGGATCATCGTGACCGGACCGGCGGGGTCGTTCAAGGCTTCGACCAGAAAGTCCTTGAACTCCACTGGCGCGCCCAGCTTGAAGCCAGTGCGGTGGGTGTAGGCTGCAATGGGGTTGCGTGTCATCGACTCCGTGCCCACCACCAGCGCGAGCTCGGCATACCCTAGTGCAATCTGGTCAGCCGCCTGGCGGAACAGCTCAAAGCCGGTGCCGCAAATCCGCTGCACCAGAATGGCGGGCACCGCGAGCGGCACGCCGGCGTACAGACCAATGTGCCGGGGCAGCACAAAAGCATCGAAGTCGGCTTGTGCCATGGACCCGGTAATAACGGAATCTATGTCCGTGGCGGGCAAGCCGCTGCGCGCGATCACGGCACGGGCCACCTTGATGCCCGTGTCAGTGGGCGACACAGCACCCAAAGCGCCGCAGTAGTCCACCATGGGCGTTCGAACGCCGTCGACCAGCCAGCTGTTTTGAAAACGGTTCGAAAAATGTTTCATGGTTCAACCTTGGTTTAAGCACGCGGGGCGTGCAAGAAAGCTATCACATTCGGGTAGCGGCTGGGTGTGGCAGGTGTGCCCTAGGACAAACCCTAGGCCGCAGCATTTCGGTCAATGTGTGGCTTGTAAATGCCGCAAATTGGTTATAGACTATAACTAATTTAATGCGATTGAGCAAGGAAAACTGAATGTCTGCAACCCCCGTTTCCGCTGATCTTTCCGTCGAGATCGTCGGTGCCGTCGCAGTGGTGCGTCTCGCGCGCGCGGCCAAACGCAACGCCATCAACGATGCGCTGGTGCTGGAACTGCGCCGCGTGTTCGAAGGTTTTGACGCGGGTGTTCGCGCGGCAGTTATAGCCGGCGACGGTGATCACTTTTGCGCGGGCCTGGATCTGAGTGAGCTGACGGAGCGCGATGCATTGCAAGGCTTGCACCATTCGCGTATGTGGCACAAGGCGTTGGATGCGGTGCAGTTCGGCCCGGTGCCAGTCATTGCCGCGCTGCATGGAGCGGTGGTCGGTGGCGGCCTGGAGCTAGCCAGTGCGTGCCACATCCGCGTGGCAGATGCCTCGGCTTTCTATGCGCTGCCAGAAGGTTCGCGCGGCATTTTTGTGGGTGGTGGGGGTTCGGTACGCGTGCCACGCCTGATCGGCGTGGCACGCATGACCGACATGATGTTGACCGGCCGCGTCTACAACGCCGAGGACGGCGAGCGCGCTGGTTTTGCGCAGTACCTCGTGGCCAAGGGCCAGGCCTTCAACAAGGCTATGGAGTTGGCCGAGCGCGTGGCCAGCAATGCACCGGCCACCAACTATGCCCTCACGCATGTTCTGCCCCGCATTGCCGACCAAACCGCCGACCATGGGCTGATGACTGAATCGCTGATGGCAGCCATTGCGCAGTCGGCACCCGAGGCCAAGACACGGGTGCGGGACTTTCTGGAAGGCCGTGCTGCCAAGGTGCTAAAAGACTAATCATGCACCGCTTAGACATCAGGAGACAGGCGTGAGCAGCACCGTCAGCAACCAGCCCAAGTACCGGCCCATGCGTTTTGGCGTGAACCGTGTGGTGGTGCGCGACGGTGGCCAGAAAGGTGTGTGCTACCTGCGGGCTGAAGATGCGTTGCAGCCATACGCAAAGACGATGGGTGAACGCCTGGAGCATTGGGCCCGGGTCGCTCCTGATCGCACCTTGTTTGCGCGGCGCGCGCAGCCTGCCGATGGTTTTAGAACGCCCGGTGGTGGTGGCGACTGGCAGCACCTGACGTTCGCGCAGGCACTCGATGGGGCACGCCGCATCGGCCAGGCCCTGCTGGACCGCAAGCTCAGCGTCGAGCGCCCGGTGGTGATCTTGAGCGAAAACGATTTGGAGCACGCATTGCTGGCACTGGCCTGCATTTACGTGGGCATTCCGTATTGCTCCACCTCACCGGCCTATTCCACGGTCAGTACCGACTACGGCAAGCTCAAGCACGTGATGGCTACGCTGACACCGGGCCTGGTGTTTGCAAGCAACGGCCAGCGTTATGGTGCGGCGATCGCCGCCGCCGTTCCAATAGATTGTGAAGTTGCTATGACTTCAATAGCAGGCTATGCACATTCTGCAAGGGCTACCACCACATTTGACCAATTGTTGGCGACGCAAGCCACCCCCGCAGTGGACGACGCCTTTTCACGCGTCGGCCCCGACAGCATTGCCAAGTTTCTGTTTACTTCGGGTTCCACAAAACTGCCCAAGGCGGTGATCAACACGCACCGCATGTGGTGCGCCAACCAGCAGCAAATGCGCCAGTCGCTAACCCCGTTGGGTGAAGAGCCGTTGGTGCTGGTGGACTGGCTGCCGTGGAACCACACGTTTGGCGGCAACCACAACTTTGGCATGGTGCTCTACAACGGCGGCACCCTATACATTGACGACGGCAAGCCCACCCCTGCATTGATGACGGAGACTCTGCGCAACTTGCGCGAGATTGCACCCACGGTCTACTTCAACGTGCCCACCGGTTTTGAAGCGATCGCAGACGCGATGAAGACCGACGACGTGTTGCGCAAGAAATTGTTGAGCCGGGTGCGCATGTTCTTCTATGCCGCGGCCGCTTTGTCACAGCCCATATGGGATGCACTGCATGCAGCCCAGGAGCGCGAGGTGGGCGAACGCATCACCATGGGTACTGGCTTGGGGATGACCGAGTCCGGCCCCTTTGCGCTGTCGGTCAACCGGGCCAACGTCAAGGCCGGAGACCTCGGTGTGCCCGCGCCCGGGCTGGACGTCAAGCTGGTTGATGTGGATGGTAAGACCGAAGTGCGTTACAAGGGACCCAACGTCACGCCGGGCTACTGGCGCAGCCACGAGGCCACCCAACAAGCCTTTGACGAAGAGGGTTTCTTTTGCAGTGGCGACGCCGTGACATGGATTGACCCGGACGATGTACACCAAGGCCTGCGGTTTGATGGACGTATCGCTGAAGATTTCAAGCTCAGCACGGGCACATTTGTCAGTGTCGGCCCCATGCGCAGCAAGATCATCGCGGCAGGCGCACCGTATGTGCAAGACGTGGTGCTGACAGGTCTGAATCACAAGGAAGTGGGGGCCATGGCGTTCCCGACCCAAGCGGTGCGCAAGCTCGCGTGTTTGCCCGCAACAGCTTCTATGGACGCCGTGCTTGCCAGCGCGCCGGTGCAGATGCACTTCCAGCATGTGGTGAATGAATTGGCCCGGAGTGCGACTGGCAGCGCCAGCCGCGTCGCCCGTCTGGTGCTGCTGGCCGAGCCACCGTCAATTGACCGTGGCGAAGTTACCGACAAGGGTTCTATCAACCAGCGCGCTGTGTTGCAGCACCGCGCAGCGCTGGTCAACGCGCTGCACGACGACAGCGTGGCCCACATCATCAAACCGGAAACTACGCGATGAATATTCAAGGACATGCCGCCCTGGTCACCGGTGCCGCCTCGGGCCTGGGTGAAGCTTGCGCACGGGAGTTGGCCCGACTCGGTGCCAAGGTTGCGGTGCTCGATGTGAACATGGCGCTGGCCGAGCAGGTTGCGGCCGACATCTGCGCGCAATTTGGAAGTGGCCGCGCCGTGGCTTGCCAGTGTGACATTACCAACACCGATAGCGTGACCGCAGCATTGACCATGGCCACGGCCGCGCACGGCCCGGCACGCGTGCTGTTGAACGTGGCCGGTATTGGCAGCGCCAAACGCATCGTGCAAAAAGACGGCTCGGCTGCGCCGCTGGAAGATTTTGTGCGCGTGGTGAACGTCAACCTGATTGGTGCCTACAACGTCAGCCGCTTGTTTGCCGCAGCCTGCGCCAAGCTGGAGCCGCTGGCCGATGGCGAGCGTGGCGTGATGCTATTCACCGCTTCGGTGGCCGCCTTTGATGGCCAGGTGGGGCAGCAGGCCTACAGCGCTTCCAAGGGAGGGCTGGTGGGCATGACGCTGCCTATGGCGCGGGACCTGGCGCAGCATGGCATACGCGTTTGCACCGTGGCGCCCGGGCTGTTTGCTACACCGCTAATGCAACAACTGCCCGAGGCCGTGCAGGCCTCGCTGGCGGCCAGCATTCCATTTCCGCAACGCCTGGGCAAGCCCGAAGAGTTTGCCCAACTGGCCGCGCACATTGTCAGCAATGGGCACCTCAATGGCGAAGTGATTCGCCTGGATGGTGCGCTGCGCATGGCACCCCGTTGATCCACTATTTGATTCCTGTAACCCGTTCACTAAACCAAGGAGACATCGTATGAAGTTCGTCAAATCCCTGATTGCTGCTGCCGCCACGTTGGCCATCGCTGGCACTGCGCTGGCCGACATCACCATTGGTGTCAGCTTGCCGCTCACTGGCCCCGCCTCGGGTCTGGGCATTCCGGTGGGTAACCAGCTCAAGCTGTGGCCTGCAACCATTGCCGGTGAGAAAGTCAAACTCATCGTGCTCGATGATGCGACCGATCCCACCAACGGTGTGAAGAACGCCAAGCGTTTTGTAACCGATGATAAGGTGGATGTCATCCTCGGTTCGGCTGCCACACCGGTGGCCATTCCTATGGCCGGCGTTGCGGCCGAGGCAGAGACAGTACAACTGGCGATGTCGCCCATGCAACTGCCACCGGGCAAGGACACATGGACATTCCGCATGCCGCAGTCCACACCCGTCATGGCGCACGCCATCGTTGCCTTGATGAAAAAGCAGGGCATCAAGACAGTGGGCTTCCTGGGTTACACCGATGCCTATGGCGAAAGCTGGCTTAAAGACTTTACCGCAGCGGCTGACAAAAGCGGCATCAAGGTGATCGCCACCGAACGCTTCGCGCGCTCCGACACCAGTGTTACCGCGCAGGCCTTAAAGCTGGTTGCCGCCAATCCCGATGCCATGCTGGTCGTGGCATCCGGCAGCGGTGCCGCCATGCCGCACATGGCCGTGGTGGAACGCGGATTCAAGGGCAAGATTTACCAGACCCATGCCGCCGCCTCACGTGACTTGATGCGCGTGGGTGGCAAAGATGTGGAGGGCGCGTATGTGGTGTCTGGTCCGGCTGTCGTGGCTGAGCAGTTGCCTGACAGCAACCCTTCCAAAAAGATGGCTCTGCAGTACGTGCAGCAGTATGAGAAGGCCTACGGCGTGGGTTCGCGCAACCAGTTTGCCGCACACGGTTTTGATGCGCTGCTGGTGCTGGAGAAAGCTGTTCCTATTGCATTGAAGTCTGGCAAGCCCGGCACCAAGGAGTTCCGCGCAGCGCTCAGAAATGCGCTGGAGACTATGGGTCGCACCGAGGTGTCCCAGGGTGTTCTGCAGTGGACCAAGGATGACCACTGGGGCTTCACGCTGGAAACCGGCGTGATGCTCAAAGTGGTCAATGGCGACTGGAAAGTAGAGTAGCTTTTTAAAGGTTATCCATGGATTTGTCCATCGTCAGCATCCTGCTGCTGGACGGCATCACCAACGGTGCCGTCTACGCACTGCTCGGCTTGGCCACCGTGCTGGTGTTCAGCGTGACCCGCGTCATCTTTATTCCACAAGGGGAGTTTGTGGCATACGGTGCGCTCACGCTGGCCATTTTCCGCACCGGCCAGGTGCCGGGCACGGTCTGGCTGTTGCTGATCATGGCGGCATTGGCTGCGGCGATGGACATGCGCTTGAGCTGGTTGCATGGGGGGAATGTGGGGCGTGCATTCCAGGCCGGGCTGCGCACGCTGGCCATTCCGCTGGTGGTGTCGGGCCTGTCGATGTGGGCGGCTCCGCACAACCTGCCTTTGCCAGTGCAGGCGGTGTTGACCGTGGCGATCGTCACTGCTTTTGGTCCGCTGGTGTACCGGCTGGCGTACCAGTCTTTGGCTGACGCGAGTTCTTTGGTTTTGTTGATTGTGTCGGTCGGGGTGCACTTTGCCATGATGGGTCTGGGCCTGCTGTTCTTTGGTGCCGAGGGGTTTCGCAACCCATCGTTTTGGGACGCACGCATGACGGTGGGGCCGCTGACCCTCAGCGGGCAAGCCATCATCATCTTTGGCGTGTCGTTGGCGTTGATCGTGTTGTTATGGCAGTTCTTTAGCCGCACGCTGTATGGCAAGGCCTTGCAGGCCACGGCGGTCAATCGCTTGGGCGCGCGGCTCATGGGCATCTCCACCCATGGCGCAGGGCAAACCACATTTGCCATGGCGGCGCTGATCGGTGCGTTGTCGGGCTTGTTGATTGGCCCCACGACCACCGTGTTTTATGACTCTGGATTTTTGATTGGTCTCAAAGGTTTTGTCGCAGCGGTAATGGGTGGCTTGCACAGCTATCCGTTGGCTGCAGTGGGGGCTCTGTTTGTGGGGCTTGTCGAGGCTTTTGGTTCTTTCTGGGCCAGCGCCTTCAAAGAGGTGATTGTGTTCACGCTGGTCTTGCCGATCTTGTTGTGGCGCTCGGTGGCCGGTGGCCACAGTGAGGAGCATTGACATGACCTTGTCCGCCACGCTCCAAAATTGGGTGCACTCGGCAAAGGCACAGCGCGCCACACTGGTGGCTTGCATGCTGTTGTATGCAGTTTCACCGGTGCCCGAGTTCTGGATCACCCAGCTCAATTACATCGCGATGTACAGCCTGGTCCTTTTGGGCTTGGTGCTGCTCACCGGCATTGGCGGGCTCACGTCCTTCGGTCAGGCCGCGTTTGTTGGCATCGGTGCCTACACCAGCGCCTACCTGAGCGTGAACATGGGCTGGTCGCCCTGGCTCACCGTGTTTGCAGGTCTGTTCATCACTGCCGCAAGCGCACTCATCGTGGGCTGGATCACGCTGCGCATGTCAGGCCACTACCTGCCGCTGGCCACCATCGCATGGGGCTTGTCGCTGTATTACCTGATGGGCAATTTGGAGGGGCTGGGCAAGTACGACGGCATTTTGGGTGTGCCGCCCATCATGCTGTTGGGCTGGGACATCAGCCAGGGTCGCAGCTTTTTTGTGTTGGCCTGGGGCATGGTGCTGTGTTGCGCTTTTGCACTGCAAAATTTATTGGATTCGCGCACGGGGCGTGCCATCCGTGCCATGCGTGCCAGCACGCTCATGGCTGAGGCCATGGGGGTTGACACACTGCGCCACAAGATCGGCATCTTTGTGATCGCCGCGTTGTTTGCCAGCATCTCGGGCTGGTTGTATGCGCACTTTCAGCAGACCGTAAACCCATCGCCTTTTAGCCTGAAGTTCGGTATTGAATATCTGTTCATGGCTGTGCTGGGTGGTGCCGGCTATGTGTGGGGTGCCATCAGCGGGGCGGTGATGACCAAGCTGCTGGAAGACGAGTTGCAGGTGTTGCTGCCCAAGTTGTTGGGCACTAGTGGCAGTTATGAAATCATTGTGTTTGGCATTGTCCTGGTGTTGGTGCTGAAGTACTTGCCGGACGGTCTGTGGTCGCTGGTCGGGCGTTTTCTGCCCAAACCGCAACGTGTGGACGACTGGCAAAACGCGCCGTCCTTGACCGAGCGTGCCAAGCCCGCGCATGGCGATACGGTGCTGCAGGTTCAAAAAATCCGCAAGCAGTTTGGTGGCCTGACTGCGGTGAACGACATCACGTTTTCGATTCAGGCCGGGCAGATCGTGGGCCTGATTGGGCCCAATGGAGCGGGCAAGTCCACCACCTTCAACCTGATCACGGGCGTGCTGGGGCTGACCTCGGGCGAGGTGCGGTTTTGTGGCGAGAAGGTGAGTGGCCTGCGTTCACGTGATATTGCACGCCGTGGTGTCAGCCGCACCTTTCAGCACGTCAAGATGATCCCGGAGCTGACGGTGCTGGAAAACGTGGCACTGGGGGCACAACTACGCGGGCACAAGGATGCGCTGTCATCCATGCTGCGATTGGATCGCGTAGAAGAACAAAGCTTGCTGCGCGAGGCAGCCCGCCAGCTGGAGCGTATCGGTATGGGACACGCCATGCACGAGCTGGCCGGCAACCTGGCCATGGGCCCTCAGCGCCTGCTGGAGATTGCCCGTGCTTTGTGCAGCGACCCGGCACTGCTGTTGCTGGATGAACCTGCCGCCGGCCTGCGCCACCAGGAGAAGCAGGCACTGATCGCTGTGCTGCGCCAGTTGCGCAGTGAGGGCATGAGCATCTTGCTGGTCGAGCATGACATGGACTTGGTGATGGATGTCACCGACCACATTGTGGTCATGGAGTTCGGCACCCTGCTGATGGAAGGCACGCCACAACAAGTACAGGAAAGCCCCAAGGTACGTGCAGCCTACCTAGGCGTGGAACATTGAAACACGCAACACCATGAGTCTAGACCTCCAACCTCTTTTGACCGTCAAAGGCCTGCGCGCCGGCTATGGCCGCGCCGAGGTGATACACAGCATCGACCTGCAGGCACCCCAGGGCAGCGTCATCACTGTCATTGGTCCCAACGGTGCGGGCAAGTCCACACTACTGAATGCGCTGATGGGCGTATTGCCTGCACAGGGCAGCATTGAATACCGCGGCCAGTCCATCAGTGCACTGTCGCTGGAAGAACGCGTGATGTTGGGCATTGCACTGGTACCTGAAAAGCGCGAACTGTTTGGCAGCATGCCCGTTGAAGACAACTTGGTGCTGGGCGGCTTTCGCCAGGTGCGCCTGGGCAATAAGGTCTGGCGCGAGCAGATGGATGTGGTGTACCAATTGTTTCCCCGCCTGAAGGAGCGCCGCACCCAATTGGCGGGCACGCTGTCGGGCGGCGAGCGGCAAATGCTGGCCGTCGGCCGCGCGCTGATGTCACGTCCCACGCTGCTGATGCTGGATGAACCCAGCCTAGGCCTGGCGCCACTGGTGGTAAGGGAAATTTTCACAACATTAGATGCCCTGCGCAGCACCGGTGTGACCACGCTGCTGGTGGAGCAAAACGCGCGCGCCGCGTTGGAATGTGCCGACTACGGGTACGTCTTGGAGATGGGCGACGTGGCCCTGTACGGCCCAGCGAAAGACCTGGCTACCGATCCAAGGATTATTGACACCTATCTGGGCGCGGCACGCAAAAAGGGGACGGCCACCCAACCCTGATTTCAGCAGAAGACTGACAACCACACGCCAGGAATCGACGAATCCGCTGAAAGGTTCGCCGTCCACCAGGCAGCACGGTTCCACGCGTGGAGTTGTCCAAAACTTACCCAAACTTCCTGGAGACAATTATGAAAATTCCTACACTTCTCACCCTCACGGGATTGCTTGGCACGTGCGCGATGCAAGCCCAAGCACAAAACGCCACCATCTACGGCATGATCGACACCGGTGTCGAGGTGATCAGTGACGTGGCCGGTACAGGAAGCCTCACCCGCATACCTTCGACCACCGGCATTCTTCCGTCGCGTGTGGGTTTCCGCGGCAAGGAAGACTTGGGCGGAGGCTTGAGCGCGATCTACACGCTGGAAATGGGCATTGTGCCGGGCACTGGCGCATCCGGACAAGGTGGTCGCCTGTTTGGTCGGCAATCCACGGTGGGGTTCAGTGGTGATTGGGGTGCTATCACCATAGGTCGTCAATGGACGATGCTGTTCTGGTCCATCCTGGACTCGGATGTCGTTGGCCCGGCTGTATATGGATTGGGTACGCTGGATAACTATATCCCCAACTCCCGTGCAGACAACTCTCTGGCATACAAAGGTAAGTTTGGGGATGTCACACTGGGTGCTACCTACAGCCTGGGGCGTGACACGGTCAATGCCGGTCCATCACCTGCGGGCACCAATTGCGCGGGTCAAAGTGCTGACAGTTCAGCGTGCAAAGAATCTTCTGTGATGGTGAAGTACGACACGGCCGGCTGGGGTGCGGCGGTGGCTTATGACACCATATCTGGCCGTGCTTTGGGCGCAGCGCCGGATGCCATTTTTGGCGGGTTGAACAGCAGTTCAAAAAATGACAGTCGATTGATGGTCAATGGCTATGTGAAACTCTCTTCAGTTAAGCTGGCTGGTGGCTTGATTCGTCGCACCAACGATGGCAGCGCCACCAAGCCCAAGAGCGACCTCTGGTATGTGGGGGCGTCTTACCCACTGACCCCCATGTGGACCATTGATGGAACTTACGCCAAGCTAAGCTACGAGAACGTCAGCAATTCGGATTCCGCATTGTTGGTTGCACGTGCGCTGTACAAAATGTCCAAGCGCACCACGTTGTACGGTCAACTCGGCACTATCAACAATGACAGCTTGGCCAATCTTGCAGTCAGTGGTGGTGCGCCTGGTGGTAACCCATCGTTGGGCGGATCACAAACTGGCTTCATGCTCGGTGTGAACCACACGTTCTAATACGGCACGCCTTAACCATGCGCTACGAGCCTCCGCTACAAGATATTCACTGTATTTTGCAGACGGTGCTCCAAGCACCAGGCCAGCTCCAGGGGCTGCCCACCTTTGCTGCGGTGGATGCCGACATGATGCGGCAAGTGCTGGATGAGGCGGGGAAATTTGTTGGCGAGGTTATTGCTCCCTTGAACCGCACGGGCGATGAAGCAGGGTGCCAGTTTGCCCATGGACAGGTCGCTACGCCACCGGGTTTTAGAGCTGCCTATCAGGCCTTCTGGCAAGCGGGCTGGCCTGCGCTTTCTGTCTCTGAGCGTGACGGAGGACTGGGCCTACCCCACGTGCTCGAAGCTGCGCTGTATGAAATGCTCAGCGCTGCCAACCACGCCTGGACCATGGCACCGGGTCTGCTGCATGGTGCCTACGAGTGCCTGACGCACCACGGCAGTGACGCACTCAAGGCGCTCTATCTGGGGAAAGTTGCGACTGGCGAGTGGTTGGCCACGATGTGCCTCACCGAATCACACGCAGGCAGTGACTTGGGCCTGGTCCGCACCAAGGCAAGCCCACAGCCCGATGGAAGTTACCGGCTGTCAGGCACCAAAATATTTATCTCGGGTGGTGAACACGATTTAACCGACAACATCGTCCACTTGGTGCTGGCACGTTTGCCCGATGCGCCGCCTGGGCCCAAGGGCCTGTCGTTGTTTTTAGTGCCCAAGTTCTACGACGATGGCACGCGCAGCGCCGTGTACTGCGAGCGGATTGAAGAGAAAATGGGCTTGCATGGCAGCCCCACCTGCGTGATGCGCTTTGACGACGCCACAGCTTGGCTGGTCGGTGCGCCGGGCAAGGGCCTGAGCGCCATGTTCGTGATGATGAACGCCGCCCGGCTGCACGTGGGTTTGCAAGGCATAGGCTTGCTGGAGGCTGCGTGGCAAAAGGCAGATGCCTATTCCAAAGAGCGACGACAAATGCGCGCGCCCAAGGGCCCGTTGCAAGGCAACACGGTGCGCGAAGCGTCTGGCCAGGTGGCCAGTCTGCTGTGCGAACACCCGGCGATACGCCGCATCCTGGCGACACAGCGCGTATGGATTGACGCTGGAAGGGTGCTGGCCTACCGCACGGCCATTGAGCTGGATCTGCTCAAACACCACCCCGACGCCGCGCGGCGCGACACCGCGCAGCGCTGGTGCAGCCTGGTGACGCCAGTGCTTAAGGCCGCGTGGACCGCCCAAGCATTTCACGGTGCCAGTGACTGCCTGCAGGTGTTTGGCGGACACGGCTATGTGCGTGAGTGGGGTATTGAGCAGATCGTGCGCGATGCCCGGGTGACCATGATTTACGAAGGCACCAATGAAATTCAGGCCATCGATCTGTTGGTGCGCAAAGTAATGCCCGATGCGGGCGCAGGCTTGTTCACACTGCTGCAAATGCTGAGCGACGAGCTGGCACCCCAGGGGGCCGCACACGCGCCCGTCCATGATTCTTTCCTGGACCAAGTTGCCGCGTTGCGCCAGGTGACCGCGCGTTTGGCGCAAGCCGCGCAGGAGGACCCGGAACTACTGTATTGGGTGGCCGACGACTACCTGCGCGCCCTGGCCCTGTGCCTGCTGTCGTGGGCGTGGCTGCGCATTGGCGACACCCTGCAGGTGGACGGGTCCGCGGCCCATGGCACACGCTGGGCCGAGCCCGCCCGTGCTGCGCGCCACTGGGTGCTGCCGGAGTTTGCGATGCGCGTGCACATCATCACCGCGCGGCTGGAAGGCGGCGACTGAGCACCTTGGTATGCTTCCGGAGTTGTCCCGCGATATCTCTGTAGATTTTCCGCCTTCAATTTGTTATGCCCGCTAAGCCCAAACTCCCCCACGTAGACAAGGTCAACAACCGCTATCTGGAAACGCTTCTGGGCTACAACGCACGCCGCGTCTCACTCGCTGTCATTGAGGTATTTCTGACGCGCATGGCCGTGTACGAGCTGCGCATTGTGGACTTTTCGGTGCTGTCCCTGATCAACCACAACCCAGGGATTACCTCGCGCCAGCTGTGCGCAACCCTGAACATACAAGCCCCCAATCTTGTGCAAATCGTCAACAATTTGGAGACGCGTGACTTGATCAATCGCCAACCCCACCCCATGGATGGCCGGGCTATGGGCTTGCACCTAACAGCTGCTGGGCTCTCGCTGGTGGGCAGCGCGGAGAAAACAGCAGCACAACTGGAAGTGGACCTCACCACGCGCCTGACGGACGCGGAGCGCAAAACGCTGTTGCAATTGCTGAAAAAAGTCTACAAGTAAGTCGCTAGTCCGCATGGCATTTACTGTGGCTCCCAGTCTTGGCTGTGCTTCTTGATTTTTCGCCTCCTACAGAGGTTGTTCAGGGTCCAACCAATTTCGGTCCGCTCAGGAATCCGCCCGTTGTGATCTTGAAGTTGTCATACCAAACCTCAAAGTTCGGGTTAGCGCCAAACGTTGGGTTGTTGTCCGAGCTCTGACTCCAACCGAAAAACTGCACTTCAGCAATAGAACCGTTGGAGGGATGGCGATTGAACAACTTGGTGGCCCATACGTAGACCTGACCATCAATCTCTACGTAATACTCGCCGTCGTTCACTTCATTTTGTGCGGTGGTCCCGGAGTTGAATTTGAGGTACAGCCGGAAGTGATGCCAGCCAGTGCCCCAATCGGTCGAGCGCCAATTGTGGCCAACGGGTGTTTTCACGTTTGAACCCTTGGTGAACGAGCGCCCCACGCACTGCGGACAGGTTCCATCAAACGGAATAATGCTTGCTGTGTCATTGCCCTCAGTCGTGCCGTCGCCAAAGCTGACAACGTACATGCCGCCAAAATCCACCCCGGTGTAATCTAGGCCGAACGTTGTGTTGGCGTAATTGCCGTTGCCGCCATGGCCAAACACTTTCACAAACTTGAGGCCGTGCTTGGGGCCGGGCATCTTGGCATCAAACTCAATGTACAGGTGGTTGGTATTGGCTGGCACTTGCTTGAACCCACCCCACACCTCCCAGCCGCCCGGACCAAAGGGCCTTGCAATAGTGCCCTTCACACTACCGGCACTGCCTCCGGCATTTTTGGATGTGTCCTTGGACAATTCAACGGTCCCCGTGAACGCCGCCGTGTTGTTGTCATAGAGCTGCTGCACGGTCTCAAAATCTTCCGTCCATAGGGTCGTGACAGTTGATGCTGCACAACTCACCAGAGTATTTGACACATCCGCACTACCCACCGTGCCACTGCCGTGTGTGACCGTGCAGCTTTGCCCTGCAGGGTAGGTTTTGACCGTGACGGAATAGCTCGCACCCGTTGCCAGCTTGGTAGCAAAACTGCCGCTGGTGTTGGCGGCAAAGCTAAGGGTTTCCGCGCCATTTTGCAAGACCAAAATCTTGCCAACACCCAGGCCTGTGACGGTGGGCGTGAGGCTGTAGGTGGTGGCCACCGGTGCAGGAGTTACGACCACCGCAACACAACTTACCGTGGTATTCGTCACATTGGCGCTGCCAACGGTTCCGCTGCCATTGGCTACTGTGCAGGTCTGTCCAGCGGGATTGGTTTTAACCGTGATGGCATAGCTCGCACCCGTGGCCAGTTTGGTAGCGAAACTGGTGCTGGTGTTGCCGGTAAAGCTCAGGGTGTCTGCGCCATTTTGCAAGACCAGGGTCTTGCCTACCCCAAGGCCAGTGACGGTGGGCGTGAGGCTGTAGGTGGTGGCAACGGCAGTGGTGGTCGAACCTGCGGGTGTGGAGCCCGTAGTAGTGGCACCCGCTGGAGTTGAACTTACGGGTGTTGGGCTTGCAGTACTCGATCCTGTAGGTGTCGAAATGGATGCTGTGGTGGTCGCGCCGGTGGAGGATGTTGTCGGGGCCACAACTGGCGCAACGGTTGCCCCGGTGCTGGGTGTTGAGGTAACGAGTGGCGTAACCACCGGCGTAACCACCGGTGCTACAGCAGTCGGTGCGGTGGGTGTGACTACCGGTGTCACCACCGCCGCTACCAGCGTGCCGCCGGGCAAGGGCGTGGGGCCGGAAACTGCTGGTGACGCAGTGCCACCGCCCCCACCGCCGCCGCAGGCGGCCAACAAGAGGCTCAGGCTCAGGGCGCTAAGCTGCCACATGCTTGCAGCCCTTTGACCTTTGATCAATATTTTGGCGGATGATTTGTACACGGGGAGTTCCTTTAGGGCTTGACCACTCTTTTTATGACCATCGATAGCCCCTTAGATTGCGCTATCCAGTTAGAGCACGATTACATCAAAATACCCGGGGAAAAGTAAGCATCGTTACAAATGCTCACGAATTGAGCGGGCTACAAATGACAAAAATGCTTGGCCCGAATGCGTCGGTGCGCCTACTGTCGCAGTGAAATGGAAACGGATTGACAGGTTCACATACCACAACGCCAGACCATGCCCGCACAGGCACACAATCTAAACCCCTAGCTGTTGTTCCAAGTCGTGAAGCACCTGGTAGCAGGCTAGCACCTGGCCCACGCTGCTGTTGGGCTCACGCCCTTCGCGAATGGCGGCAAAGAACTCACGGTCCTGCAGCTCGATGCCGTTCATGGATACGTCCACTTTGGATACATCAATCTTGTCGTCCTTGCCATTGAACAGGTCGTCGTAGCGGGCAATGTAGGTCGCGCTGTCGCCGATGTAGCGAAAGAAAGTTCCCAGCGGGCCGTCGTTGTTGAAGCTCAAAGAGAGCGTGCAGATCGCGCCATTGGCGGCCTGCAGCTGGATGCTCATGTCCATCGCAATGCCCAGTGTGGGGTGTATCGGCCCCTGTATGGCATTGGCTTTGACGATTGGACTGCCGCACTGGTAGGCGAATAGATCGACCGTGTGCGCCGCATGGTGCCACAGCAGGTGGTCGGTCCAGCTACGGGCCTGGCCCAGCGCGTTCATGTTGGTGCGGCGAAAGAAATACGTCTGCACGTCCATTTGTTGGATGTTGAACTTGCCCGCAGTGATTTGGTTGTGCACATACTGGTGGCTGGGGTTGAAGCGGCGCGTATGGCCGCACATGGCAACCAGGCCACTGTTCTGGGCCAGTGCCACCACGTCCTGCGCATCGTGCAGCGCGTCTGCCAGCGGAATCTCCACTTGCACATGCTTGCCCGCCCGCAGGCAGGCTTGGGTTTGGGCAGCATGCATCTGGGTCGGCGTGCACAGAATGACAGCGTCCACGTCCTTTAATGCCAGGCTGTCCTGGAGGTCGGTGGTGACGTGGCCGATGCCGTACTTGGATGCCACCTCACGCGTCTTGTCCAGTTCGCGGCCGATGAGCGAGACGACTTCCACGTCGTCTATGTTCTTGATGCCGTCCAGGTGCTTGATGCCAAAGGCACCAGCGCCTGCCAAAGCGACTTTAATGGTTTTGCGCATACTAGGTATTCTCCAAAATCAGGTGGCCGACAGCCGTATTGCTGGCGGGTATATGGTAAAAACGATGGATAGCCCTCGCAGATGCTGCTTGGTATGCTATGTCTTTCATAGCACCACGGGCGATCAACCACATCACCAGCTCGATGCCCTCAGATCCCGCCTCGCGCACGTAGTCGATGTGGGGAATGGCGGCCGCCGCCGCCGGGTTGGCGATCAATTGGTCCAGGAAGGCGTTGTCAAACTCTTTATTGATCAGGCCGGCACGTGGGCCCTGTAGTTGGTGGCTCATGCCACCGGTTCCCCAGATGTGCACGTTGAGGTCTTGGTCATAGCTTTCCACGGCCTTGGCAATGGCTCGGCCCAGGTTGAAACAGCGCTGGCCCGATGGCACGGGGTACTGCACCACATTGACGGCAAACGGAATGACCGGGCAGGGCCAGGCATCAGGCTGGCCGCACATCAAGGAGAGCGGCACGGTCAAGCCATGGTCCACGTCCATCTTGTTGACGATGGTCAGGTCAAAGTCCTGCTGGATAACCGATTGCGCAATGTGTGCAGCCAACTCGGGGTGGCCCTGCACCACAGGCACCGGGCGCGGGCCCCAGCCTTCGTCGGCGGGCTGGTAGCTGGCGGCCGTACCAATGGCAAAAGTGGGAATCATGTCCAAGCTGAAGGCCGTGGCATGGTCGTTGTAGACCAGGAAGATCACGTCGGGCGTGTTGTCCTTCATCCACTGCTTGGAAAACTCATAGCCCTTGAACACAGGCTGCCAATAGGGTTCTTGGGTTTTGCCCAGGTCAATGGCCGCGCCAATGGCCGGCACGTGGGAGGTGTAGACGGATGCGGTGATTTTTGCCATGTTTTATGTGCCCTTCTTGTTGCCGGCGCTGCCTTGCGGTTGGCGGTGTGCTTGCGCGTCTCCGTCTTCCCCGACAACACGGTTGCCCACTACCGAGCGGCCGCCAGCGATCATCATGTTGCGATACTCGTCTTCGGTCATGCCGGTCATGCTGCCGGCCATTTGCTGAAAACTTTTGCCATCGGTTGCGCCAATCTTGGCCAAGAAGTAGATGTTGCCGCCCGCCGCAATGCAGCGGTTCAAGTCACGCGCCAGCACGGCTTGTTTTTGCTCCTCTGTCATGGCCCATTCGTCTAGATAGGCACGTTCGTCGGACTTGAATCGCTCGCGGTTGCTGGCCTGCATCAGTGACATGCAGAACTGGTTGAGGTGGTAGCCTTTACGGCTCTGTTCGGCATCAAAAATAGTGGTGCCGGGAACGTCGAGGTATGGTTTATCGAGTGACATAAATTTCCATAGTCAGTTGAGGACAGAGCAAAATTGCTGCGCAATCCTTGGTCTGTCCCGCAAGGTTATAGGTTCCAGTACAGCCGCGAGGGGTTGTCCACCAGCAGCTTGCGTTGTAGCTCCGCTGTGGTGGCAATCTGGGGAATGTAGTCCACCAGCAATCCGTCGTCGGGCATGTGGTCCTTCAGATTGGGGTGTGGCCAGTCGGTGCCCCACAGCACGCGGTCTGGAAAAGTCTCGACCAGGTATTTGCCAAAGGGCAGCACATCGGCATAGGCATGCTGTTCGCCATTCAATGCGGGTGCGCCGCTGCTGCTCAGCCGCTCGGGGCAACTCACCTTGCTCCAGATGTTGCTGTGCTCGCGCATCATCTTCACAAACAAGGCGAACTCGGGTCCGTCGACTGGTTTGCTGACATCGGGGCGGCCCATATGGTCCACCACGACGGTGGTGGGCAGGGCGGTGAAAAACTCATACAACTCCGGCAGGTCTTGCGCTTCGAAGTACACCACCACATGCCAACCCAGTGGCGCAATGCGCTTGGCTATCTCCAGCAGCACGTCGCGCGGCGTGAAGTCTGCCAAGCGCTTGACGAAGTTGAAGCGCGTGCCGCGCACACCCGCAGCATGCATGGCGTGCAGTTCCGTGTCGGTTACCTCCCGCTTGACGGTGGCCACGCCGCGTGCGCGGTCGTTGGACGCCAGCAGCGCATCGACCAGCGCGCGGTTGTCCGACCCGTGGCAGGTGGCCTGCACGATGACATTCTTATCAAAGCCGAGGTGGTCCCGCAATGCAAACAGCTGATCCTTGGATGCATCACACGGCGTGTACTTGCGCTCGGGCGCGTATGGGAACTGGGCGCCGGGGCCAAACACATGGCAGTGCGCGTCCACACTGCCTGCAGGGAGTGTAAAGCGTGGTTTGCTGGGGCCTGAATACCAGTCCAGCCAGCCGGGAGTTTTGGTGAATTCCATAGGTTCTCTGATACTTGCTATCAATTGAGTAGCGGCTTATGCAATACGTACGAGGGCTAGAGGCCCATTTCTTGAACAAAAAAGTGCCAAGAGCCTGGGTGGTAGAGCATTCTGCCCCGCGTCCCTCAACCGTAAGCAGCCCCCTGCTTTGCCTACACAGAACGCGCTACCGCCCAAGCCCTTAGCTCCTTCAGTCAACATAACGCAACCCAGCTTTCTCCAACCCTTCTCGCATCTTGTAATAGTCCAAGCCCAACACGCCGGATGCAAAGATTGCACGCTTGTCCCCCTCATTCGCCTCGCGCGCCTGCGCCGCATCTGCAACCTTCTGCGCCATCGCAGCTGGGACCACCACCACACCGTCGATGTCAGCAATCACCACATCTCCCGGATTGACCTGTGCGCCTGCACAGACGACGGGGATGTTGACCGACCCCAGCGTAGCCTTGATCGTGCCCTTCGCGTGGATGGCCTTGCTGAACACGGGGAAGCTCATCTCCGTCAGGTCTTTGACATCGCGCACACCGCCGTCGATCACCAGGCCCACAGCACCCCGCGCCTGAAACGAAGTTGCCAGCAGGTCGCCAAAGAAGCCATCCACGTTGTCCGTTGTGCAGGCAGCCACCACCACATCACCGGGCTGAATCTGCTCGGCTGCCACATGCAACATCCAGTTGTCGCCGGGCTGTAGCAGCACGGTAATGGCCGTGCCGCAGATTTTGGCTTCGGTGTAGATCGGGCGCATATAGGGCTTCATCAGGCCCACGCGGCCCATGGCCTCGTGGATGGTGGCCACCCCAAAGCGGGAGAGTTGGTCAACCGCCGCCTTATGGGCGCGATCGATGTTGCGTTTGACGATGCCGAGCTGGGTCATGTTTTCTTCCTGTTGGGAGTGGCACGGTTTTATTGATTCTTGGTCTTTAACAATGCATCGAGCCTTGGGAACACGCGCCTTGCATTGCCTTCGTAGATTTGGTGGCGGTCGGCGTCGCTCAAGATTTTGGACGCTTCGATGTACCGCTTGGTGTCGTCGTAATAGTGGCCCGTCTCGGGATCAATGCCGCGCACCGCCCCAATCATTTCGCTGGCGAACAGCACGTTCTTCACCGGGATGACGGTGTTCAGCAAATCGATTCCCGGCTGGTGGTAGACGCAGGTGTCAAAGAAAATGTTGTTCAGCAAGTGATCTTGCAAGAGCGGCTTTTTCAACTCTTGCGCCAGGCCACGAAACCGCCCCCAGTGGTAGGGCACGGCACCGCCGCCGTGGGGTATCAAAAACTTCAGTGTCGGGAATTCCTTGAACAAATCGCTGGTCAGGCACTGCATGAAGGCGGTGGTGTCGGCGTTGAGGTAGTGCGCGCCGGTGGTGTGAAAGCAGGCGTTGCAACTGGTGCTCACATGGATCATGGCGGGGATGTCGTACTCCACCATTTTTTCGTAGATGGGAAACCACGCCTTGTCACTCAAGGGTGGCGATGTCCAGTGGCCGCCCGACGGATCAGGGTTTAAATTGATGCCGACATTGCCGTACTGCTTGACGCATTTCTCCAGCTCGGGAATACAGGTGGCCGGGTCTACACCCGGGCTTTGGGGCAACATGGCGACCGGTACGAAATGCTCGGGGAAGAGGTGGCTGACGCGAAAGCACAGTTCGTTGCAGATGGCGGCCCAGGTGCTGGAGACGTTGAAGTCACCAATGTGGTGGGCCATGAAGCTGGCGCGCGGGCTGAACAGCGTCAGGTCTGAACCCCGCTCTCGCATCAGCCGCAACTGGTTTGTCTCAATCGATTCGCGCAGTTCGTCGTCGCTGATTTTCAGGTCGGACACTTTTGGCATGCTGGCGGTGTCTTTGATCCCAGCAATCTGCAGGTTGCGCCAGGTCTCCAGCGCCTTGGGGGCCGTGGTGTAGTGGCCGTGACAGTCAATGATCATTACTTACTCTCTCAGTGAATGTTTTACGCGTAGAGCCCTCGTCAAATAAGCGTAGGCTGCTATCAAATGCATATCATGCTGGCTCCATGCCCTGGCGGCGTTTGGCGGGTGTCGCCTCTGCAGATGCCATATAGCGCAGCAGCGCATGCGCGTCCTCCACCCGTGTGCAGGCAGTTGCAATGGCGGCTGAAAAGGTTGTCGTGATTTGGATGTCGGGTGGCAGCGGGCCGACGATGGTGATGCCGTCTACATGCAGCAATTCACTGAGCTGCTGAAAGCCCAGCGCCACTGCGCCGCTGGCCACTAGGCTGCCGACTGGAACACCCGGTGGTGCCGTCACAATGCGCGGCTGGATGGGCTCAGCAATGCCCCAGCGCGTGAACAATTGCGCCAGCGCCACGCCACTGGGCCCGGTGGAATAGCTCAGCGTGGGCGTGGCCAGCACGGCCTGGCGCACTGCGCTTTCACTGGTGATATCAGGTAGGGAAGCGCCCGCCCGCACAGCGACGGCTACCCCGCAGTGCACAAGGTCTACCACGCTGTTGGCGCGCAAATGGCCGGAAGCCACCAGTTTGGCAATGCTGTCTGCGGCGAGAACGACCACATCAAAAGCCTCTCCAGCTTGCACGCGCCGAGCAGCGTCGACGCCACCGAGTGATTCCATGATTACGGTCTGACTGGCCTGACTGGCCTGACCGGTCTGCTGGGCGTAAGCAGTGATCAATTCGGACATCAGCAGGCGCGTGGCCATCGACGAGATGCCGCGAAGGGGTGTCCGTGCAGATGCTGAGGTGGGTTGCATCGCGCTATTTTGAATACTGCCGCTGTGCTTGGTAAGCCCCATCAGCCACTAGCAGTTATCACAAATCAGCATAATAGGAGTCTAGCTATTCAAAAGTACCACTATGGACCTCAAGCAACTGGAATACTTTGTGCGCGTGGCTGAATTGGGCAGTTTCACCCGCGCAGCTACTGCGTTGGATATTGCACAGCCCGCCTTGAGCCGCCAGGTGCGGTTGCTGGAAGTAGAGTTGCGCCAGACCCTGCTGACACGCAACGGGCGGGGCGCAGTGCCGACCGAAGCTGGCAAATTGCTTTTGGCGCATGGCCGCGGCATCTTGCACCAAGTGGAGCGGGCTAAAGAGGAACTGAGCCTTGTACGAGGTTCTTTGGCCGGTCGCGTGGCGGTGGGCCTGCCGCCCAGTGTGGCGAGGATGCTGACTGTGCCCTTGACACGTGCATTTCGCCAGCAATTGCCAGATGCCACCATCTCTATTAGCGAGGGGCTGTCGGTTGCAATGCAGGACGCGCTGATCAGTGGGCGACTGGACATTGCGGTGCTGTACAACGCCCAGCCCAGCACCGAAGTCGAGACCGTTGCGCTGCAGGATGAAGACTTGATGCTGGTGCAGAAGCGCCCGCCCGGCTTGCTGGAGGACCCTGCGCCCAGTTCCATAGCCCTGCGCGCGGTGGCCCAGTTGCCGCTGGTGATCCCCAGTCGCCCTAACGCCATTCGCATGGAGGTGGAGTCCGAGATGGCCAACATTGGTTGCCGACCCACGATCGCATTGGAGATTGACGGTGTATCTGCCATCCTGGATCTGGTGGCAGACGGTGCTGGCTGCGCCGTGCTGTCCCGCAATGCGGTGGCCCAATCGGTGCGACCTTCAGCGTTTGTGCTTTGCGCTATCCGTGAGCCCGTCTTGCGAACGAAGCTGTCATTGGCCACCAGTTCGCTTCGGCCCACGACGCTCACCCAGCTAACCACGCTGACGTTGATCCGCCAGACTGTCGAAGCAGTTATGCGTACTGATTGACCAAGCGAGTGCTTTCCTAAATGCGCTTACGACTAGGGGCCAATTGCGAACACGGCGGGCTGGGTGTTCTCCAGTGTCCAGGCTTTGTGCTTCCAGCTTTTCGCGCTGTCGCTACGGCAGACAGCGTGTTCTAGTGTCAATCCACTGGCGGTTGCCAGACGGGTGTTGGGTTGGATGGTTTGCAGCAGTGCCTGTAGCAGTGCGACATTGCGATACGGCGTTTCGATGAATAGTTGGGTTTGCCCGGTTTTTAGGGCAATCGACTCCAGTTCGCGGATGCGTTGCGTACGCTCGGCCGGTGTGCTCGGCAGGTAGCCCACAAACGCAAAATTTTGGCCATTGAGCCCGCTGGCTGCCAATGCCAACAGCAAAGAGACTGGCCCCACCAGTGGAACCACCCGTAGGCCCAGGTCGTGCGCAGCGCGGACTACCGACGAGCCGGGGTCCGCAATGGCTGGCATGCCAGCTTCACTCACTAGTCCTATGTTTTCACCCTGCAGCGCCACTTGTAGCAGGTGGCGGGCGTCAAATTGGCCCAGGTGGTCGCCCTTTTTGTGGACTGCGTGGGGCAGTTCTTGTAGGTCCATGGCCTGCAAGGGCTGGCACAGTGGATGGGTCTCCGCTATGCGTTTGAGATAGGCGCGCGTGGTCTTAGCGTTTTCGCAAATCCAGTGTTTCAGTGTGGCCGCGACTTCCAGTGTGCCGCTGGGTAAAACGCGGGTCAATGCAATTTGACTGCTGCAACCAAAGTCCAAAGGTGCGGGTACCAGGAACAAGGTGCCTGGCACTTTGTCGCCCGATGGAACTGGAACAGTGAGCCCGCTCATGCGGATGCCTTTGACGGTGCGAGTAGCTGCATTCCAGCTGCACGCAGCATGCGGCTGGTGCGGATCAGGGGTAGCCCAACCAACGCAGTGGGGTCGTCACTTTCAATGGCGTCCAACAGTGCGATGCCCAGCCCCTCGCTCTTGGCACTGCCAGCGCAGTCATAGGGCCGCTCTTGCTGCAAGTAGTTCTCGATTTCTGCGTCGTCAAGATCGCGGAAGATGACCTTTACCGGCGCCAAGTCTTGTTGGCAAAAACGACTCTCCAGGCACACGACGGCCAAGGCGGTCTGAAAAACAACGGTTTTTCCGCGCATCTGGCGCAATTGGGCAACCGCGCGCGCGTGGGTGCCGGGCTTACCCAGCGGCAGTCCATCCAAGTCTGCGACCTGGTCTGAGCCAATGATGATGCAGTCTGGGTGCCTTTGCGCCACGGCCATTGCCTTGGCCAGTGCCAGCCGGCGGGCCAAGGCGGCGGGTGGCTCATCCGGAAGCGGTGTTTCGTCCACATCAGGTGCTTCGACGGCAAACGGAACGCGCAGCCGACCCAGCAATTCGCGCCGGTAGGCGGAGGTTGATCCAAGAATCAGTTTTCGGTGGGAAATATCGGTCATGGTCTGATTCTCTTACACTGCGCGGATGAAACAAGATTACGACGCACAGCACCTCAATATCGAAGCATTTGCCCGGTCGCACGGCACTTTTGACAGCGCGATGCCGCTGTCGGAGTGTGAGCGTCTTCTGGACGAGGCCGAAGGCTCAGCATCCGACAAAACAGTGCATTTCACCGCCCGAGGTGCGGTGCGCCAGGATGAAGCGGGCTTTGATCATCTTTGGCTGATCTTGAACGGCACCGTGGCGTTGCCCCAAACCTGCCAGCGTTGTCTCGGGCCAGTGGATGTGCCGGTTGCATTCCAACGCGAGTTTCGCTTTGTTGCCACAGAAGAGTTGGCCGAAGCACAAGATGAAGTGTCAGAAGAAGACGTTTTGGTGCTGAGCCGTGACTTCAATTTGCGCGAATTGGTGGAAGATGAGCTGTTGATGGCGCTTCCCGTGGTGCCCAAGCACGATGTCTGCCCAGCGCCTGTGAAGCTACAGGTTGCGGACCCGGATTTTGTGGAAGACACCGCAGAAAAGCCCAATTCCTTCGCAATATTGGAGAAACTAAAAATAAGGCCCTAGGCGGATCGATTCCTTTGGGCTATAATCTGAGGCTTCGCGTGTGAAAAATAAGCCGCGCTTTACTAACCCCCAGTGTTGCATTTTGCTTGTGTTTTGAATTGAGATTCAGAATGAAGTAGTGGCGCAGCACCCCTGCCGAGGAGCCGACCATGGCCGTTCAACAAAACAAAAAGTCACCTTCCAAGCGCGGTATGCACCGTTCGCACAATGCTTTGGTTGTGCCAGGCATTGCGGTGGAGTCCACCACTGGAGAAACCCACCTGCGTCACCACATCAGCCCTACTGGCTTTTACCGTGGTCGTAAGGTGTTGAAGACCAAAGCCGAAGCCTGAAACAGGTTGTCGCTGCAAAGCCCGATGCTACAGATTCTGTAGCCCCGGGCTTTTGTTGTTTTTGGCTACCGGGTTTTTAAATAGGTCATCTATGGGGTCTTGTCGGATGGGTATTTTTAATTGGGTGTCTGCCCCATGATCACAATTGCTGTCGACTGCATGGGTGGCGATCATGGCCCCCAAGTTACGCTGCCTGCATGCCACCAATTTCTGGAGCAGCATGCTGATGCGTCTTTGATTTTGGTCGGATTGCCGGAGGCGCTCGCAGGCTTTACGCACGCGCGCGCGCAGATTGTGGCGGCTAGTGAAGTGGTCACCATGGATGATCCTTTGGAAATTGCTTTGCGACGTAAAAAGGATTCGTCCATGCGTATCGCAATTCAGCAGGTCAAAGATGGTGGGGCGCAGGCCGCAGTGTCGGCTGGCAACACCGCTGCGCTGATGGCGATTTCGCGCTACATCCTGAAAACCATTGAAGGCATTGAACGCCCTGCCATTGCCGGTCAGATTCCCAATGCCAAAGGTGGCGCGACGACGGTGTTGGATCTGGGTGCGAATGTGGATTGCACGGCTGAACATCTGTTGCAGTTTGCCGTAATGGGTTCTGCCTTGGTATCCGTACTGAGCAGCAAAGAGTCGCCCACCGTTGGTTTGCTCAATATTGGTGAAGAAATCATCAAAGGCAACGAAACTATCAAAAAAGCAGGTGAATTGCTGCGATCTGCTGCCAAATCTGGCGACTTGAACTTTTTTGGAAATGTGGAGGGCAATGACATTTTCAAGGGCAGTGTTGATTTGGTGGTGTGCGATGGTTTTGTAGGAAACGTCGCACTGAAGGCCAGTGAAGGCTTGGCCGCCATGATCGGAAATTTCTTGAAGGCAGAGTTTTCACGAAATATTTTCACGAAAATGGCGGCAATTGCTGCTTATTCAGTATTAAATGCGCTTAAAAATCGCGTTGACCACCGGCGGTACAACGGCGCGGCATTACTGGGCTTGCGTGGCTTGGTCTTCAAGAGCCATGGCTCTACCGATGTAGTGGGTTTTGGGTTCGCCTTGAACCGAGCGTATGATGCAGCCCGAAACAACTTGCTTGACCGGGTACAGGTTCGTATTGCGCATGCGGCTCCGCTACTGGCGACCGCTGAAAGTGCGTAATAGGCTGTCCGGTCGTCATCAGCCTTCAACATGAAACGATATTCGCGAATTACTGGTACTGGCAGCTATTTGCCACCGCGTCGCCTGACGAACGCCGATCTGGTTGCGGAGTTGGCGGCCAAAGGTGTTGAAACGTCGGATGAGTGGATTGTGGAGCGCACGGGAATTCGTGCCAGGCATTTTGCGGATGACGGAGTTTTCAGCAGTGATTTGGGCTTGGAAGCCGCCAAAAATGCACTCAAGGCAGCGGGGCGCAGTGCGCAGGATGTCGATCTCATCATTGTCGCCACATCTACGCCGGATATGGTGTTTCCGTCTACCGCGTGCATTTTGCAAAACAAACTCGGAGCCAATGGCTGTGCGGCGTTTGATGTGCAAGCCGTATGCAGTGGCTTTGTTTACGCCTTGACCGTGGCTGACGCCATGGTGCAGACCGGTGCAGCCAAATGTGCATTGGTTATTGGTGCCGAAGTGTTCTCCCGGATTTTGGACTTTAACGACCGTACGACCTGTGTGTTGTTTGGTGATGGCGCCGGGGCTGTCGTGCTGGAGGCATCTGACACGCCCGGTATCTTGGCCAGTGATTTACATGCCGATGGCAAACATGTGGGCATTTTGTGTGTGCCAGGACATGTGTCGGGTGGCGCCATTTTGGGGGATCCGCTGCTCAAGATGGATGGGCAGGCGGTCTTCAAGCTGGCAGTCGGTTTGTTGGAAAGCGCTGCAAAAGCCACCCTTGAGAAAGCCAAACTGACGGAAGCCGACATTGACTGGCTGGTTCCCCACCAGGCCAATATTCGCATCATGCAAAGCACAGCACGCAAGCTCAAGCTATCAATGGATAAAGTCGTCGTGACCGTTGCTCAGCATGGCAACACGTCTGCTGCATCCATTCCGTTGGCTTTGGACACGGCGGTACGTGCAGGACAGGTCAAAAAAGGCGAAACCCTCTTGCTGGAGGGTGTAGGTGGTGGATTTACCTGGGGCGCTTTGCTCCTAATTTTGTAGCTGCTCACGCACATTTTGCGAGGGCTATAGGTTAATTTTCCTAGTAGTGGTTATGAAACAGTTTGCATTTGTATTTCCGGGTCAAGGATCGCAATCCGTGGGCATGTTGGATGGCTGGGGCGATCACCCAGTCGTTGCGCATACGCTGGCTGAGGCCTCAGATGCCATGGGTGAAGACATGGCCAAACTCATCCACGAAGGCCCCAAGGAAGCGTTGGCGCTGACCACCAATACCCAGCCGGTCATGCTGATTGCTGGCGTTGCTGCTTACCGGGTCTGGATGGCTGAAGTGGGCGTTGCGCCGGCGGCAGTGGCAGGCCATTCGTTGGGTGAGTACACAGCGTTGGTCGCCGCTGGTGCGTTGACGCTGCAGCTTGCAGCCCCCCTCGTTCGCTTGCGCGCCGAGGCGATGCAAGAGGCGGTCCCAGTGGGCGTAGGTGCGATGGCGGCAATCTTGGGCATGGATGCAACTAAGGTTACCGCAGGCTGCCTGGAAGCTACACAGTCCTTTGGGGTTGGGTCCCATGAAATCGTGGAAGCTGTCAATTTCAACGATGCAGCGCAAACCGTTATCGCGGGAACCAAAGCCGCTGTAGACAAAGCCTGTGAAATACTGAAGGCGAGTGGCGCCAAACGGGCATTGCCCTTGCCGGTATCCGCGCCATTTCACTCGCGCCTGATGAAGCCCGCTGCAGAGAAGCTCAAGGCGCGTATGGAGTCTGTCGCCTTTTCGGCCCCACAGATTCCATTGGTTAACAATATAGATGTTGCAGTAGAAACCGACTTGGCACGCATTCGCGATGCGCTGTACCGACAGGCCTTTGGTCCTGTCCGTTGGGTTGAATGTGTTCAGGCCATGAAGGCACGTGGGTTGACGACGTTGGTGGAGTGCGGTCCCGGCAAGGTGCTGGCTGGCATGGCTAAACGTATTGATCCGGAACTCACTGGGCTGGCAATGTTTGATCCAAACAGTTTGCAAGACGTAAAAGGTGCATTGGAATGAACGAAGTGAAATACGAAGGACAGGTGGCGTTGGTAACGGGTGCGTCCCGCGGCATTGGCGCAGCCATCGCGTTGGAATTGGCCCGCAAGGGTGTCAAGGTGATCGGAACGGCGACCACGGACGCAGGTGCAACAAAGATCTCCGAAGCATTGGCTTCCTTTGCAGGATGCACCGGCCGCATGCTGGATGTGACGCAGGCTGCAAGCGCAGAGGCGTTTGTAGACGCAGCTATTAAGGAGTATGGCGGACTGCACGTGCTGGTGAACAATGCTGGCATTACCCGTGACAACCTGGCTATGCGCATGAAGGATGATGAGTGGGATGCGGTGATGGAGGCAAACCTCAAGGGTGTGTTCCGCATGAGTCGTGCAGTAATGAGAACCATGATGAAGCAGCGCTATGGCCGCATCATCAACATTACTTCTGTGGTGGGTGCCTCGGGCAATCCGGGCCAAGCCAACTATGCGGCTGCCAAGGCGGGAGTAGCCGGAATGACCCGTGCCTTGGCACGCGAATTGGGCTCACGTAACATTACAGTGAACTGCGTCGCACCAGGATTTATTGAAACCGATATGACGGCCAGTCTTCCAGAAGACCAACAAAAGGCGTTGCTGGGTCAAATTCCCTTGGGCCATCTTGGGAAGCCCGCTGATATTGCACACGCTGTTGCATACTTGGCCTCTCCACAGGCCAACTACGTGACCGGTCAGGAACTGCATGTCAATGGTGGCATGTACATGTAATGCACCAAAGTTCAGCCGATTTGTCCGTTCGGCTGCCCACTTAGAGTTCGCACTTTAAGCCCGGGTAAAATGACGGATTCTTTTACAACCCTTAGAGGGAAGCCATGAGTGATATCGAAGTCCGCGTCAAAAAAATTATTGCCGAGCAACTCGGTGTGGAAGAGTCTCAAGTAACCAATGAAAAAGCCTTTGTGGCCGATCTGGGTGCCGATTCTCTGGACACCGTCGAATTGGTGATGGCGCTGGAAGACGAGTTTGGAATTGAAATTCCCGACGAAGATGCAGAAAAAATTACAACCGTGCAGAACGCGGTTGACTACGCAAGCACCCACAAGAAGGCCTGATCAGGCTTTTGCAGCATCATCGATGCTGCACACACGGGGCAAAAGGGGCATGCGACCTAATAGAAGCTGTGCCCTTGCTTTGCCAATATTTGGCCGTTTTGTACGGTTTTTTTGACCTAAGCTGAAAACTGATTGCTATGTCCCGTCGTCGCGTTGTTGTCACTGGTTTGGGATGCATTAGCCCCGTTGGAAATACGGTCGCTGATGCATGGTCAAATCTGCTTGCGGGTAAATCCGGAATTGATTTGATAACCCGTTTTGATGCTTCGACCTTTGCCTGCAAAATTGCAGGCGAAGTGCGAAATTTCGATATCGATAGTTATATCAGTCCGAAAGAAGCGCGCGCAATGGATACCTTTATCCATTACGGAATTGCGGCTGCAGCGCAAGCTGTGGCTGATTCTGGTCTGCCGACCGGAGAGGCATTGGGTGACGAAGAAGCAACACGCATCGGCTGCGTGATTGGCTCTGGCATTGGTGGCTTGCCCATGATCGAAGGCATGCACGCAGAGTACACCACTCGCGGTGCACGCCGCATCTCCCCATTTTTTGTGCCTGCCACGATCATCAATATGACAGCTGGACATGTTTCCATGCGGTTTGGCTTCAAAGGCCCCAATATTGCAATCGTTACGGCTTGCACCACTGGCTTACATTGCATCGGTGAAGCCGGTCGCATGATCGAATATGGTGATGCAGATGTGATGGTCGCAGGTGGTTCCGAAGCCACTGTGTCGCCACTGGGTATTGGCGGGTTTGCCGCTATGCGGGCATTGAGCACGCGCAACGATGATCCCGCGACTGCTTCCCGGCCATGGGATAAAGACCGTGACGGCTTTGTGCTGGGCGAGGGCGCTGGCGTTGTTGTACTGGAAGAGTATGAACACGCGGTGGCGCGTGGCGCTAAGATTTATGCTGAATTGGCAGGTTTTGGCATGAGTGCCGATGCAGGTCACATGACAGCACCCAATATGGATGGCCCCCGAAGGGCCATGCTCAGCGCATTACGCAATGCGGGGGTCAACACCGATCAAGTGGACTACCTGAATGCACACGGTACATCTACCCCGTTGGGCGATTTGAATGAGTCCAACGCGATCAAGGCGGCACTGGGTGATCATGCGAAGAAGATTGTTGTTAATTCCACCAAATCCATGACCGGGCACCTTCTTGGTGGCGCGGGTGGTATTGAGTCGGTATTCACAGTGCTCGCGTTGCACCACCAAAAGAGCCCACCCACCATCAATATCTTCAACCAGGACCCTGAGTGTGATCTGGACTATTGCGCCAATACAGCGCGCGATATGCGCATTGATGTCGCGGTTAAAAATAACTTTGGCTTCGGTGGCACGAACGGTACCTTGGTATTCAAGCGCGTCTGATTCCAAAGGTCACTTCATATTTTGGACATGCACCGGGTCCCTGCGGTCACCCAACAGGTCCGAAGATCGTCCGTACAGGCGCTGCTGGTCGCTTCACTGAGCAGTTTGTCGCTGGGCGTATTGATTGCCTTCGCGATGGGCGTTCAAACGCAAGGGGCGGCCGTGGTCTGGTTGTTGGCAGTGACTGCAGCTACCGCAAGTCTCATCGCCTACGCCGCTTGGCGACAATCTGTACAAGGCAGCTTGCGCTGGGATGGCCGACGTTGGTTGTGGGGTGCCGATGCGTCTCAAGCGCCGTGCCACCTCCGACTGGTCTTGGACTGGCAGCATACGATGGTTGTATCGGTGTCGGCTGATGACAAAGCTTCTACATGGCTGTGGCTCCAGCGCGATGCAAGGGGAGGAGCCGAATGGCGTTCCCTTCGGCGTGCCATCATTGCAAGCCACATCGCACAGGACCAGCTGACCGAGACCCGTGAAGAGCCTCTAAAGGTAGGCCCGCAGTGAATCTCAATGCGCCAGCATCTGCAGAGGACAGCGATACGTTGCTTGTCCAGCGCACGGTCGCTGGTGATCAAAGGGCCTATGGGTTTCTGGTATTGAAATACCAAAGGCGTATCCAACGCTTGATTGGTCGGATGGTGCGCGATGTGGACCTTGTAGAAGATATTGCACAAGAAACTTTCATCCGTGCCTACCGTGCTTTGCACCAGTTTCGTGGGGATGCCCAGTTCTATACCTGGCTCTACAGAATTGCCGTCAATACAGCCAAAAAATTCCTATTGGAGTTAAAGCACCAACCCGCAGTACTTGAAAGTGCGGCGGAAAGTAGTGACGGCGATGAAACTTCCTGGAAAAAAAATGAACCAACAGCAGAAGACGGTCCCGAATCCATACTGGCCGCCAAGGAAATTGCAGCGGTAGTGAACGCTGCAATGGATGAGTTGCCGGTGGATTTGCGGCAGGCCGTTACGTTGAGAGAGATTGAAGGCTTAAGTTATGACGAGATTGCAACTGCTATGAATTGTCCTGTTGGAACGGTCCGTTCACGCATTTTTCGCGCGCGCGAAGCCATCTCTGCGCGTGTCAAACCCCTGCTAGACAAGCAAACGGGAAAACGGTGGTGAAGAATATGCAAACAAATGCCCACGGTTCAGTAGTTGGACAGGATCTATCAGATTTGATGGATGGGTTTGGAGATTCAGAAATGGATGCCCAGCGAATCGACAAACTGCTCGCCGATCCGGGATCTATCGACACATGGCACGCGTACCACGTGGTTGGCGACGTGCTGCGCAGCCCTGAATTGGCACCGACACAAAGTGATCTGGCATTTTTGCAGCGTTTTGAAGAGCGACTGGCGCATGAACCACAACGACCAGCAACTGTCGAGGCAGACAGTGCGCCTGTGCTTATGGCGGCAGAAAGTGCAAATGCGGCCGTGTTCCGTTGGAAAGTATTGGCAGGAATGGCCTGCACGGCATTGTTGGGGGTAATGGTCCTTTGGCATTCGCCGATGGTAGGTCCCCAGGATGGCGCGCAAATGGCTGCGCTGAGCAAAGCACCCACAACAAATCTGGCGGCAGACATTGCGAGCGCCGATGCGGGACCGATGATCCGGGACGCGCGACTCGATGAATTGATGGCGGCGCATCGCCAACTGGGCGGTCATTCAGCGTTGCAAGTTCCAGCCGGGTTTTTACGCAATGCAACCTTTGAAGGGCCAGGAAGGTGAGTCGATTGCTCGGCAGGTTCTCTGCGCTGATTGCAAGTGGTGTGTGTGCGCTTTCACTGCAGAGCGTCGCCGTCGCGCAATCAACGGCGGCGGCGTCTCCATTGCATACTTGGCTCAACCGGGTGCACCAGGCCGCTCGCCAGAGCGTTTACACAGGGACCTTCGTAGTCTCCACGGGCAATAGCATGGCCAGCGCCAGAATCTGGCATGTCTGCGACGGCACACAGCAGCTCGAACGGGTCGAGTCCCTCAGCGGAACGCCGCGCGCAATCTTTCGACGCAACGACCAGGTCGTCACGTTTTTTCCGCAGTCAAAAATTGCAGTGGCTGAAGTGCGCGAGTCGTTGGGTCTGTTCCCCAATTTACTCAAATCCGACGATTCTGCGATTGGTGATTTTTACCAATTAAAGGGGTTAGGCCTTGGGCGCATCGCTGGCTTTGAAGCCGATGTATTTCAACTGACTCCCAATGACCGCTTACGCTACGGCTATCGGGTCTGGAGTGAAAAACGCACGGGATTGATTATTCAGTTGCAGACATTGGACCAAAACGGGAAAGTGCTCGAGCAGGCCGCCTTTTCTGAATTGCAATTGGATGCGCCAGTCCAGGTGGGCAAGCTATTGCGTTCGGGAAATACCGAAGGCTACCGGGTCATGCAACCTGATTTGCAGAAGACCACAGCTGACGCGCAGGGGTGGACGTTGTCACATGCCATCGACGGCTTTAAGCCGATGGGGTGCTATCAAAGGCCTACAGCTTCTGCAGTGGGCGTATCGGGTGACGGGCAAAAGACCATGCAATGGATCTTTTCTGATGGCGTGGCAACGGTTTCGCTTTTTGTGGAAAAGTACGATGCGCAACGCCATGCCCGCGAAGGCGCAACCCAAATGGGTGGATCAACGCACTCCGTCGCGCGGCGCATCGAAAGTTGGTGGGCGACCGCCATTGGAGAAGTGCCAGCTGAAACCTTGACCATGTTTGTTTCTGCGCTTGAACGGAAGAAATAAGTCCCAATTTGGAACTCTGCAGATGGAGCGCGCTCTATGTCAGTAACGACTTTTTAATTGGAAGATTGATGATGAAGACTCTCATGTTCAAACCTCTACGTACTTTTTTTCTAGCTCTGAGCTTTTCAGCTGTTGGATTTGTCGCAATGACTCCGCTGCAGCCTGCCATGGCGCAAGCAAGGGCATTGCCGGACTTTACCGACTTGGTGGAACAGGTAGGCCCTTCGGTGGTGAACATCCGCACGTTGGAGAAGGTCAGCCTTAAAACCGCGCAAGGCGGCCCCGGTGAGGATGACATGTTTGAGTTTTTCCGCAGGTTTGGCATGCCTGTGCCAAACATGCCTGGCGTGCCCCGACAAGCGCCACGCCAGAACAAGCCACAGCAACAGCATGAAGAAGAACAACCACGCGGGGTTGGCTCTGGCTTTATCCTTACGGCAGATGGTTACATCATGACCAATGCGCACGTCGTCGATGGGGCAGATGTGGTTTTGGTGACGCTGACGGACAAACGTGAATTCCCAGCGAAGATCATTGGTGCAGACAAACGCAGTGACGTCGCTTTGGTAAAGATTGAAGCTGTCGGTCTTCCTGCGGTCAAAGTCGGCGATGTCAGCCGTTTAAAAGTGGGTGAATGGGTGATGGCAATTGGCTCACCCTTTGGACTCGAGAACACCGTCACAGCCGGTATCGTGAGTGCCAAACAGCGTGATACGGGAGACTTCCTGCCACTGATTCAGACGGACGTGGCCATTAATCCCGGCAACTCAGGTGGTCCGCTGCTCAATATGCGGGGTGAGGTTGTGGGAATTAATAGCCAGATCTATTCACGCTCTGGTGGTTTTATGGGTATCTCGTTTGCCATCCCTATGGATGAGGCGGTGCGCGTCAGTGACCAATTGAAAAACTCTGGTCGTGTTTCCCGCGGACGGATCGGCGTTCAAATTGAACAGGTTAGCAAAGACGTAGCAGAGTCCATCGGCTTGGGTAAATCAGTAGGCGCCTTGGTGCGTGCTGTGGAGCCTGGCTCCCCTGCAGAAAAGGCGGGCATCGAAGCCGGTGACATCATCACCCGTTTCGAAGGTAAAACGATTGAGAAGTCTTCCGAGTTGCCGCGCCTGATCGGCGGTACCAAACCAGGGTCCAAGAGCACCATTACTGTCTATCGCCGCGGTGCGTACAAGGACTTGAGCATTACCGTTGCGGAGCTGGAGGCCGATAAAGTTGCGAGCAAAGGGCTGGCCATTGAAGAAAAGCCGAAGGCATCCGTCGCAGGACAGGTTGTCGGTCTTGCAGTCAGCGAACTGACGGAGGCACAGAAGAAGGATTTGAAAATCAAAGGCGGCGTTAAAGTCGATAGCGTTGCAGATGCTGCTGCGCGCGCTGGTTTGCGTGAAGGCGACGTGATTTTGGCCTTGGCCAATACAGAGGTTAATTCAGTCAAAGAGTTCGAAGCCGTGCTCGCCAAGCACGACAAATCGAAGGCGCTCAATGTTCTTGTTCGCCGTGGGGATTTAGCGCAATATTTGATCATCAAACCAGCCCGCTGATGACGGCGCGGGTTTTTGAACCTGCCCTCGTGCTGTTTTTTGGCTAAGAAATGGTCGGCAGTTGATAATATTTTTATATCAAACTGCCGACCGATGATGATTGTTGGCGCTTACTAACTTTAAGTGCGCGCGCCTAAATTGGTTAGAATAGAGACTCTGCAGACGCCTTTATGGATATATGGATTCAGAAAAATCCATCATATGGGATGTTAGAAACTCCCCCACAGCTGATCCACAGATCGCCCACAAGTTGTGCAGAATTTAACCATTTCAATTGTTGATAACCTGTGTATAAAAATACTGTTGTTGAGTTGCAACGACACCAGAATGGTGTTTTAGGGGCTTTGCATTCAGAACTTTTTGCCTACAATGAAGCTCCAACCTTCGCAGTTGCCAATTATTGTTGGTTCAGGGCGCTTCGTTACTCGACGCGCCCTTTTTTCTTGCCCCATTCTTTTTAATTCAACTACTTAAGCGTTTCCGTTGATGAATCACATCAGAAATTTTTCGATCATTGCGCACATTGATCATGGCAAATCCACACTCGCCGATCGTTTGATTCAGCGCTGTGGCGGGCTCGAAGCGCGCGAGATGGAGGCACAGGTTCTGGACTCCATGGATATTGAAAAGGAGCGTGGGATAACCATCAAGGCACAGACCGCTGCGTTGCAGTACAAAGCAAAAGACGGACAGGTCTACAACCTCAATTTGATCGATACGCCAGGGCACGTCGACTTCTCCTATGAAGTGAGTCGATCACTGTCAGCATGTGAAGGTGCGTTGCTGGTGGTGGATGCTTCGCAGGGCGTGGAAGCACAGACGGTGGCCAATTGCTACACCGCGCTGGATCTGCAGGTCGAAGTGGTACCCGTGCTCAACAAAATTGATTTGCCGAATGCTGACCCCGACAATGCGCGCAGCGAAATTGAAGACGTCATCGGGATCGATGCGACAGATGCGATTGTGTGTTCTGCCAAAACGGGTGTTGGTATCGACGACATTCTTGAAGCCATTGTGGCGAAAGTTCCTGCACCCAAAGGTAACCCCAACGGTCCACTGCGCGCCATGATCATCGATAGTTGGTTTGACAGCTACGTTGGCGTGGTGATGCTGGTGCGTGTGGTGGATGGTCGACTGGCCAAGGGTGACCGCATCAAGATGATGGCGTCGGGTGCCATGTACAACGCTGACAACCTGGGTGTATTTACACCGGCCAATCAACCGCGAGCCGCGCTGGAGGCCGGCGAAGTGGGTTACATCATTGCTGGCATCAAGGAGCTACAAGCTGCCAAAGTGGGCGATACGGTAACGTTGATCAAACCGGGTTCGGGTGGCGCTGCTTTCACCGCCACCGAAGCATTGCCGGGCTTCAAGGAAATACAGCCGCAGGTTTTTGCGGGCCTGTACCCGTCAGAAGCCAGTGAGTATGACTCCCTGCGCGATGCGTTGGAAAAGCTCAAGCTCAATGACGCGTCCTTGAACTATGAGCCAGAAGTATCGCAGGCCCTGGGATTTGGATTCCGTTGTGGATTCCTAGGTCTGCTGCACATGGAAATTGTGCAAGAGCGCCTGGAGCGTGAGTTTGACCAAGATCTGATCACCACCGCACCGAGTGTCATTTATGAAGTGATGAAGAACGACGGCGAGGTCATCATGGTGGAGAACCCATCCAAGATGCCCGATATTGGCAAGACAGCCGAAATTCGGGAGCCTATCGTCACCGTACACCTCTACATGCCACAAGAGTATGTGGGTGTGGTCATGACCCTGGCCAACCAAAAACGCGGCGTGCAGATGAATATGGCCTACAAGGGGCGCCAAGTGGTGCTGACCTATGACATGCCATTGGCCGAAATCGTGCTGGACTTTTTTGACAAGCTCAAGAGCGTGAGTCGTGGCTATGCCTCGATGGACTATGAGTTCAAAGAGTACCGCGCTGCCGACGTGGTCAAGGTCGACATCCTGTTGAATTCAGAAAAGGTCGATGCCCTGTCTATCATGTTGCATAGGAGCCAAAGCATTTACCGTGGACGTGCTGTGGTGGCCAAAATGCGCGAAATCATTTCGCGCCAAATGTACGATGTAGCCATCCAGGCCGCTATCGGCGCTAACATCATCGCCCGTGAGACAATCAAGGCTTTGCGCAAAAATGTTTTGGCCAAGTGCTACGGTGGCGATATTTCGCGCAAAAAGAAGCTCCTTGAAAAACAAAAAGCAGGCAAGAAACGCATGAAACAAGTCGGTTCCGTTGAAGTCCCTCAGGAAGCATTCCTGGCTATTTTGCAGGTGGAAGATTGAACGCCGCCGGGCCGTCCCAAGGCGCGAGGGCCCCCTTGGGGGGCAGCGCAGTACACGCAGTGACAAGCGTGGGGGGAACTATCTGATGCAAGCGCTGACCTCTGCCGTGTTGGCGGCTTTTGCGTTGTACGCAGGTTCCTGGTACTTTGGTTTGGTCGAGGGAAATTTTGCACTTTTGCTACTGTTGGCCAGTGTCGTGACGGGTGCCTATTGGCTGGCTGAACGGTTCTACTTTTTGCCAACACGGCAAAAGGCTGTTGAGCAACTGGAAGCATCGGATGTCCAGCGCCGTGCAGACTTGGCCAAGATGGGCATTACTCAAGTCGATGGGGACATTACTGAAGCCAAGACTCGGCTGCTCATGCAACCATGGTGGCTGGACTGGACCGCAGGCCTGTTCCCGGTGATCATTTCGGTGTTCTTTTTGCGCTCGTTTGTGGTGGAGCCGTTCAAGATTCCATCAGGCTCCATGATTCCGACGCTTTTGGTGGGCGACTTGATTCTGGTGAACAAATTTACCTACGGGCTACGCTTGCCGGTGATTAACGTCAAGATTACCGAGGGAACGTCACCCAAACGGGGCGATGTGATGGTGTTTCGCTATCCGCCACGGCCCAGCCAAGATTACATCAAGCGAGTGGTGGGCTTGCCCGGTGATCAGGTGGCCTACTTGAACAAGCGTTTGACCATCAATGGGCAGGCCGTTCCCATAGAATCGGTTCCAGAGTTTTTTGATGAAGATGCCACGCGATACTTCAAACAGTTTGAAGAGCAGTTGGGTGATAAAAAGCATAATTTACTCAATGACGATGAGCGACCAGCATTTGTGCACGCCACGGAAAATTTTGCAGGACGTGAAGGTTGTGCGTATACGGTCGAAGGTGTGTCGTGCAAAGTGCCAGAAGGGCACTATTTCATGATGGGTGACAATCGCGATAATTCACTGGATTCACGGTACTGGGGCTTTGTGCCCGAAAAAAATATCGTAGGCAAGGCCTTTTGGATTTGGATGAATTTCAGCAGCCCCAAGCGTTTTGGCGCGTTTGATTGAAAGGAACTAGACATGAGAGTGCATAGCAAGTTCAAGCAGCGGGGAATTACTTTTTTTGGGCTGGTTTTTGTAGGCACCGTCCTTGCGTTGTCAGGGGTTCTTGCTGCTCAAATATTTCCAACCCTTGTGGAGTACCGATCGATTTCCAAAGCAGCCAATAAAGCTGCGCTGGATGGAACAAATGTTGCTGAAATCCGCGCTAGTTTTGATCGGGCACAGGCAATTGACGACTTCCATTCGGTCAGTGGTACAGACCTTGAGATCACCAAGGAAGGTGAAAAGATCGTCGTCAGTTTTTCATATGAGCGTGAAATCCATCTTACCGGTCCTGCCTGGCTCACCTTGAAATACACTGGCCGTTCCAAATAACGTGACGCCTGGACTGGTAGAGTTGCAGCAGCGCCTGCAACATGAATTTTCCAACACCGCATTGCTGGCCCAGGCACTGACACACCGAAGCTATTCGTCCGATCACTACGAGCGCCTTGAGTTCCTAGGCGACTCTGTCCTGAACCTTGCGGTTTCCCACCTGCTGTATTCGCGGCTGGCCAGTTTGCCAGAAGGCGATTTGTCACGCGTGCGGGCCAATCTGGTGAAGCAGGAAACTTTGCACCAGTTGGCGGTGGGCCTTGGCTTGCCAGACGTGATGCGGCTGGGCGAAGGCGAAGTGCGCTCGGGCGGGCAAAAGCGCCCATCCATTTTGGCGGATACGCTGGAGGCTCTTATCGGCGCCGTGTACCTTGATGCGGGCTTTTCTGTTGCACAGGCGCTGGTTCACAGGCTGTTTGAGGCGGTAGAAATCAACCCCACGATGGATGCCATTGGCAAAGACCCCAAGACCGAACTGCAAGAATGGCTGCAGGGTCGAAAAATGAAATTGCCACTTTATAAGGTAGTCGCCACCATCGGGGCTGCGCATAAACAAAGCTTTGATGTGGAGTGCGAGATTCCAGAACTGCGCTTGGTCGAGCGTGGTATCGGCGGTTCGCGCCGCTCGGGGGAACAGGCCGCAGCTGCCGCGATGCTGCAAACCATCAAGGCAAAAGTCAAACCATGAGAACTATTACCCCCACGCTCTTCGCTGCGTGTAACACGCTGCCCCCCGAGGGGGCGCAATTTGACAAAACCCCAAGTCCAGCCTTGGGGCGGCCCGGCGGCGAATTATGAAAAAAGACACTACAAAAAATATAGCAGTTGACGCAGATCCTGCGAGGGCTGATGGCCAAAATGACCAACAACCCGATCTGGACAGCATGCTCGAAGGCCTGCTCAAGAGCACACCCAAATTGACCCAGCCCGGTACGCAAAACGAGGAGGGGCAACGCTGCGGCTTGGTCGCCATCGTCGGCAAGCCCAACGTCGGCAAGTCCACACTACTCAATGCGCTGGTGGGCCAGAAAATCAGTATCACCTCGCGCAAGGCACAGACCACCCGCCACCGTATCACGGGCATGCATACACGCGGAGCCACGCAGTTTGTGTTTGTCGACACGCCGGGCTTTCAGACGCTCCACGCCAACGCACTGAACAAATCGCTGAACAAAACCGTGCAGGGCGCGGTGGCTGATGTGGACCTGATTTTGTTTGTGGTGGAGGCGGGCAGCTTTACCCCTGCGGATGCGCGCGTGTTGGCGTTGCTAGGCAAAAACATCCCCACACTGCTCATTGCCAACAAGCTGGACAACATCCACCGCCGTGGTGATATTGCACCTTGGCTGCAAACCATGCAGGACAAGCACCAGTTTGCCGAGTTCGTGCCCATGTCGGCCAAGAACGCCAAAGACACGGAACGCTTGCTGACCATCTGCGAAAAGTATCTGCCCGAGCAAGCCTGGTGGTATGCAGAGGATGAACTCACTGACCGCAGCGAGAAGTTTTTGGCCAGCGAGCTTGTCCGCGAAAAACTGTTCCGGCTGACCGGCGACGAGTTGCCCTACACGTCCACCGTAGTCATCGACAAGTTTGACGAAGAACCTCCCCAGCGCAAAGGCCAAAAACGCCTGCTGCGCATTGCCGCCACCATCGTGGTCGAGCGTGACACGCACAAAGCCATGGTGATTGGCGACAAGGGCGAGCGCATCAAGCGCATCGGCATGGAAACCCGGGTTGAGCTGGAAAAGCTGGCCGATGCCAAGGTGTTTATCGAACTATGGGTCAAAGTGCGCTCCGGCTGGGCAGATGACGAAGCGCGGGTACGCAGCTTTGGCTACGAGTAGAAGAATCTCTGACGAGCCGGCCTATGTGCTGCACCGCTACGACTGGAGCGAGTCCAGCCTGATTCTGGAAGTGTTGACGCGCAACCATGGGCGCATTGCACTCGTGGCCAAAGGGGCCAAGCGGCCCAGTTCCAGTTTTCGCCCGGTGCTGTTGCCGCTGCAAATGCTGCATGTGGCTTTTGGTGGCGACGCGGAAATTCGCACCTTGAAGAGCGCTGAGTGGCAGGGCGGCCATGTTATGCCGACGGGTGAAGCACTGCTGTCGGGCTACTACCTGAACGAGCTATTGCTGACCTTGTTGGCGCGCGATGACCCGCACCCGGTCCTGTTCGATGTGTATGCCAATGTGGTGCGCGTGCTGGCCAGTGAACATGGCGAAGTCTTGCAGGCCGCGCTGCGCACCTACGAACTCTTGCTGCTGCGCGAGATTGGGCTGCTGCCGCAACTCGATGTGCAGACTATGACGTTGGATACGCTGGCGCTTGATGCCCGCTACTGCCTCGTGCCTGAGGGTGGTCTGCGGTTGGCGCACGACGATGATCGTGCGAGCCTGCGTGGCCAGCAATGGATGGATTTACAAGCGGGGTTGGCCGATAGTGCGCCCTTCACCACCACTTTGCGTGCCTGCGCCGTCGTCACCAGTGAACTGAGGCCGCAGCTGCGTACCCTGCTGCACTACCATTGTGGTGTCAAGACCCTGCGCACCCGCCAGATGATGATGGATATTCAATCACTATGAAAACCAAACTCTCCGTCAATCTCAACAAGGTTGCGCTGGTGCGCAATACCCGCCACCTGGGTATTCCCAGCGTCACGCGCGCAGCTACCTTGTGCCTGGAAGCCGGGGCCGCTGGCATCACCGTGCACCCGCGCCCGGACGCACGGCATATACGCGACGAAGATGTGGTCGCACTGGCCCAGCTACTGCAGGCCTGGCCCGATCGGGAATTCAACATTGAAGGCAACCCGTTTCACAACCTGATGGACTGCGTGTCGGATCTGGTGGCACGCAAGCTGCCAGTGCACCAAGTAACCTTTGTGCCCGATTCAGAAGGCCAGTTCACCAGCGACCACGGATGGGCATTCCCGCAAGATGCAGCGCGGCTCACCCCACGCATTGCCCAGGCCCATGCCCTGGGCCTGCGCGTCAGCCTGTTCATGGATGCCGACCCTGCGGCCATGGCCGCCGCCAAAGCCACCGGCGCAGACCGCGTCGAGCTGTACACCGAGCCCTACGCCGCAGCCTGGGGCACGCCCGCGCAAAATGAACAACTGCAGCGCTTCGCCAGCGCCGCGCAAGCCGCCTTGGATGCCGGTCTGGGAGTGAACGCGGGCCATGACCTCAATCGTGACAACTTGGCTGCTTTTGCCCGCACCGTGCCGGGGCTGGCCGAGGTGTCCATAGGCCACGCCCTGATTGCCGATGCGCTAGAGCTGGGATATGCCGCGACGGTGAAGGCCTATTTGGAGTGTTTGCGTGTCGGGGCTACACCCGCATGATCTACGGCATCGGCACCGACATTTGCGACGTGCGCCGCATCCGCGACAGTCTGGCGCGCCACGGCGACCGGTTTGCGGCAAAGATTCTGAGCGAAGGAGAATTCAAAACCTGGCAGAGCCGCAGCAAGCGCTGGCCCGAGCGCGGCGTGCGCTACCTCGCCACGCGCTTTTCGGCCAAAGAAGCATTTAGCAAAGCCATTGGCTTAGGGCTGCGCATGCCCATGACCTGGCGGCTGTGCGAGATTGCATCCCTACCCAGTGGCGCACCCACCATTGTGTTGCATGGCGTGCTGAAAGAATGGTTTGACGAACGCAAGCTCACGTGCCATGTCAGCGTGACGGATGAGACGGACTATGCGGCTAGCTTCTGTGTGGTGGAGCATCGCGAGGCGACGTAGTCGGGGAAGGTTTGGGTGTGAAGGGTGCTCAACAGGGCACCATTCCGATCCAGCCCCTACCAGCTGAAGATTGATCTAGCGCTTGGGCAAAACGACCATTCAGAATGTTGCGTAGAACTCATCCATTGGACATCGGCATCAGGCGAAAAGAAGGTTTTTAGGTTCTACTGCTGGTCATCGCATAGCGGACTGGGAGCGGTCTAAAAGATGCTTCCACCGTGGCGCTTCAAATGTCTATTGATCAGGCTTTGGACTGCGTGTCTCCATGCAAATTCGCAAACTATGAGGCCTCAGGAACTGACTGCAGCATCGGGCAAGTTGATGTCGTCTGTGATTGACTGGCATGTGGGAGTAGACTCACACATTTAATGACCTAAAAACCGCCTGCGCTGGTCTGCACGCAGCCGTTCAAAAAGCTTTAATCCGTCTTTGACACTGATCTCAAAAATATGCGACTGATAGCAGTTATCTTTTTGGCTTGTGGTGCGATTCCCTTGCCGGTACACGCCTGTTCACCAATGCATGGATGGAAACCTCCGACACCTCAATCTGCATATCGCGATGCCGAAGTAGTTGTCCATTTGCGCGTATTGTCTCAAGAGCAACAGGGGTTTGGATCTGTTGCTCAGGTAAAGCCTATTCGCATTTTGAAGGGCATTTTTGTGGGTGAAACGGTTTCCACCGGCGCTAGTTCAATGTGCGGAATTGAGTCGTTCAAGGTGGGTGCGGAATACGTTTTTTTCTTTAGAGGGCTGGGCGGTTTTGTCAAACCGCCAACCTACTATGTAAGTCACCTCGAGCAGCCGTGGCAAGTTACGACGGCACAGATATTGGAAGCTTTAGATGCTAAATGACCAATGTGTACTACCCAGCGTCTTCTCTCGCTGAAGGTGGGTTTTCGACTGGAATGGCTGTATTCAGGGGCACACGGACTCACCTCCGCAACACATCCATCCAAGCCCCCTGCTCCGGCGTCATCGCATCATCCTGCGTCATCATGGCTGTGGACAGGGCAGTGCGGATCTCCGTTTCTGGCACAGGCAAAGGTGCTTTGAGCAACGCATCCAACAGCTGTGTGGCCTTCACCAGCGTCTTGCCGTAGCGCTCAAAAATGGCCGACACGCTCACGTGCTCAGCCGGGTCGTCCAGCCAGCAGTCATAGTCAGTGACCAGGCCCACGGTGGCGTAGGCCATTTGGGCTTCGCGGGCCAAGAAGGCTTCGGGCACATTGGTCATGCCGACCAGGTGGCAACCGGCTTGGCGCATAAAGTGGCTTTCGGCCTGGGTGCCCAGGCGTGGGCCTTCCACGCAGGCGTAGGTGAGGCCGCGGTGGATGGCCAGGCCGGTGGCGTGGCCCGCAGCAACCACTGCATCGACCAAGGCCGCGCTTACCGGTTTTGCGGTGGATATGTGTGCCGCTACCCCGCCACCAAAGAAGGTGCGTTCGCGCTGACCCCGTGTCCAGTCAAAGTATTGCTCGGGCATGGCCAGGTCGCCCGGGCGTATCTCTAGGGCCAGACTGCCCACCGCCGAAAAGCCCAACAACATGGTTGCCCCCGCTTGCTTGAGCGCATAAATGTTGGCCCGGTAGTTCACCTCATGCGGCAGCAGGCGATGGCCCGCGCCGTGGCGGGCCAAAAACAGAACTTGCTTGTCATGCACACGGCCTTGCACCACGTCGCCCGATGGCTTGCCAAATGGTGTGTCTTGGCTAATGCGCTGGTCGATGACCAGACCTGGGAGTTCGTAGAGGCCGGTGCCTCCGATGATGGCGAGCATGGTGCAATTCTCCGGGTGAATGAAATGGCAAATTGAAGTGGCCGATGTTGCTGCAGATTGTGCGTTATTCCCTTGACCGCAACTCAGCTGGAATATGTGCTTGCAGGTGGGCTGGCAGGTGGGCCAGATCGGCGGGTTCATCGATATCGGCCACCGCATCTAGCTCGGCCCAAACCAAATGTGCCGCTGCGGCACGCTCACGTGTGGCTTGCATGACGTGCGGCGTGCTCCACTGCATCTCGCTAAATAGGAGAGGCGCGGCCCGTGTTAGCCCCACCAAGGCATAGCCGCCGTCCAGCGCAGGCACAAATACAGCTTTATGGGTATGCAATGCCGCAGCTGCTTGACGCAGCACAGCGGTGTCTAGAGAAGGCGCGTCGGTTCCCACCAGCAGCACGCGGGCATGGTTGGCTAGCCCGCGCGCCAGTGCACGGTGCATACGCGCGCCCAGGTCCCCTTCGCCTTGGATTGTCAAAGCCAATGAATGCAGGTCTGCAAGCCGCTGGAAGTTGGGGTGGCTTGCGTCAGGCGTGGTGCAAATCTCCAGGTGGTCAAAGCCCGCCGCCGCGCCCATGGCCACCGTGTGATCCAGCAGCCGCGCGGCCAATGCTGCCGCACCCCCGGGCCCTAGCGCGGGAATCAGCCGCGTTTTGGCCAGGCCTGCAACCGGTGCTTTCGCAAAAATAATGAGTGCTGTAGTCGTCATAAGCGGGGTAGGGTGCACGGGGCTGGGTGGATAGATCGCTGGATAACGGTGAGGAGGTTAGCGGTACGCCTTTGCCAAAGCCGCAGCCGGTTCACCGCGCCAGTAGCGCCACCGCAAACGCCACATCAAGATTATGGTGCGCCACACCCCCCGGCTTTCCCAGCGCCGGCCCGAGGTCTGCACCCGCGCGCGCAGGCATGCGGGCCGTGACAGTGCACCCAAGCGGCGCGAGATTTCTATGTCTTCCATCAAGGGCTGGTCGGGGAAGCCGCCCACCGCATCAAATAGCGCGCGTTGCATAAAAATAGCCTGGTCCCCGGTGGCAATGCCGCTCCAGCGGGAGCGCAGGTTCATCAGCAGCGCCACCACGCGCAGCAAGCGGGGTTCGCCTGCGATGGTCACGTCGAACCGGCCCCATCCGGCGTGACCCAATGCTTCGCGCACCAGTTGGTCTGCCATGGGGGGCAGCGCAGTATCGGCATGCAAGAACAGCAAGACATCGGTGTGGGCCTTCGCAGCGCCCGCGTTCATCTGCCGCGCACGCCCACTTGGCGAATTGATCACCACATCAGCCCCGGTAGCGGCAAGTGCCACCGTGTCGTCCGTGCTGCCACCATCCACCACGATCACCTCCGCCCCACGCGCACGCAGCGGTGCCAGCGCAGCCAGTGTGTGCGCAATGCCTGCGGCTTCGTTGAGCACCGGTATGACGATGCTGATGGATGGTTTCATGGGGTACATGCCGCAGCAGGCGTTGGCGGAGTCATCGTTGATAAAAACAGGCTGTAGCCCTCGAATAATATGCGTAAGCAGCTATCAAGTTAGTAGCATAAAAAGGTTGGATGCAAGCGCGGCTATGGCTAAAGCCAACGGCAAGGTAGCCACCCAGGACAGTAGAACCTTGCGGAGTGTGGGCCAGTGCAGCGTGTGCGCACTGGCACCCACGCCCGCAATGGAGCCCAAGGCCACGTGGGTGGTGGAAACCGGCAAGCCAAACTTACTGGCCAGCAGCACCAGGCTGGCGGTGATCAGGTTGGCACGCAGGCCTTGGGCGTGGTCCATGCTGGTCACATCGCGGCTCATGGTTTGCGCGACGCGCCCCGACAGCAAAATGCCGCCCACCGCCATGGCGGCACCGACCAAGACCATGGACACTTGCACGTTAAAAGCCTGTGCGGCCAAGAGCAAAGCGGCGAGTTTGGGCGTGTCGTTCACGGCGCGGGCAAAGCAAATCAGCATGGCCGAGCCAATGTGCAGGCGGTCCATGCTGCGCGAGATGGACACCCGGACCGGCGCGTTGAGCTGCGCACAGTCGCCCGGGCTGCCAACCACCACGTGGGGGAGTTGTAGCCCAGGTGGATGCAAGTTGGTTGCGCTTGATCCACTGGCCATGGCACCGGATAGCTGTGCGGGTGCTGGCACCACGATGCAGGCGCAGTCTTTCTCAGCAGCTTCTTTCTCAGCCGCATTTTTGGCAGTGGCCGGTGTTGATTTGCGGACCTGCATCCACCGCATCACCCCTGCGCCCAGCAGCGCCGCCAGCATGGGGCTCAGCAATAGAGGCAGCAGAAACGTTTGCGCCAATTTGCCGACATGTACTTCCCCATGCTGGGCCAAGCCCGCCCCGATGAGCCCGCCAATCAGTGCGTGCGTGGTAGAGACCGGCAGACCCAGGCGCGTGGCCAACAGAACGGTCCAGGCGGTTCCCGCTGCCACCGCCATGATGAAGGCGGGTGCGTGGGCCACGGCGTCGGGCACCAGGCCCTTGCCCGAGAACTGCTGCAGCAAGCCATCGGCCAACACCAGCGATGCCAGACTGCCCGCCAGCGCAGCCAGGGTAGCCAGCGCCAGTGCGGGCCGGTAGGCCAGCGTGTCAGAGCCCCACACGGTGGCGAAGCCCTTGAAGTTGTCGTTGGCACCATTGCTGAATGCAACGAACAGCGCCAAGCCTATCAACAACCATGTCATAGCTATCCCTTAGCAGCAGGCACCAGCTGCGGGGCTGGCAACCGTATCAAACGGCATGGCAGAGCCGCAGCCCTCAAACAGCCCATAGTGCTGGCTAAAGTCACCGATAAAGTCGAAGTGGCTGGCAAACCGCGTGTCGTGCAACATGCGCCAAGTGTTGCCGCAGACGGGGAATACTTTGCCCGTTTGAATGTCATGGTGCTTGTCGAGCACAAACCGATGGGGGTGGTTGGCAATGGTGCCGCGGTAGACCACGGCTTGCCCGTAGTCTTCACATGCTGTTTCCAGTGCGTCGATTTTGAACAAGCGGTAGGTGGCCGAGTAAAACCGTAAGTTGCCCACCAGCGGGGCCAGTGCGGGGTCGGTAATCAGCAGCGGTTGGTCGGCAGTGAGGCGCGGGTCGGCAAAGCCCTGGCGGTGTGCCAGGCGCAAAAAGTCATTCCAGTAGAGGGCGCCGCCCAGGCATTCGCCGTACAGCACTGGGTCGTTGCGCACCGCAGTGGGCACGCGGCGGTCGGCATATACATCAGAGAAATAAAACTCACCACCGTCTTTGAGCAAGCGGTGCACGCCGCGCAGCACTGCATCTTTGTCGGGTGAGAGGTTGACCACACAGTTGGATACGATCACGTCAAAGCTGCCTGGCTCTAAGCCCAGTTCATCGAGCCGCTCAATGTAGCCGTGCACAAAGCGCACATTGGCGTAGCCAAATGCAGCGCTGTGGAAGTCTTGCGTTTGTTGGGCGACGGCCAATTGCTCGTCTGTCATGTCTACGCCAACCACTTCACCAGTGGGGCCGACCAGTTGGGCCAGTGCATACACGTCGCGCCCCGAGCCGCAGCCCAGGTCCAGTACGCGGCAGCCTTCCAGCAGTGGTGGGCACACCAGCCCGCAGCCGTAGTAGCGGGACAGCACATCGGGGTGAATCTTGCTGAGCAAGGGCTTGAGCCATTCGGGCACCTGGCTGATGTCGCAGCAGGCGGTGGTCTTGAGGTCGCTGGAGCTTTGCAATTGGCGGCCGTAGTAGTCTTGAACAATGTCGTGCATGGTGTGGCTTTCTCTTTTGTGGTGTGTTGAATCGGTGGGAGGTGTCTCAAGGGATGGCTGTTGCAGAAAACTGGCACGGCGCATCACGCGCCACAAAGTGCAAATCTGCAAAACCCGCACGGGCGTTCTCGCCCGTGTTGTCGGTATCGGCGGCAATGGCGAGTTGCGTGGGTTGCGCCTGATCGGTGCCAAATGCCTTGCTCACATCCAACAGCACATCCCGCCGCTCAGAGACCCAGCGTCCCACCTGTTGCGGGCCCGATTGCACAACCACCATGTGCGTGCGATCGGTGTAGGCGTTGTCGCGCTCGGTGCCGATGGGGTAGCGGTTGTCCCACACATAATTCAAGGCGGCATCGGGAAGCTGCGCGCCAAAGCGGCTGCGGCCCAGCATGAGCTTGGCACGCGTGGCAAAGCCCATGGTGTTGGCGGGCATTTTGAAGCTGACGTAGACGCGGGCTGCGTAGTCGTCGCCCTGGCGAGTCGCCATATCGGCGTTTTGAAGCACAGCGTCCACGCGCCAGCGCCAGCACAATACAGGGGTTTTTTGCAGATCCACCGCCAGTGGCCGCGCAAACAGCGCCATGCTGGCCTTGGCCACCGCTTCAACGGCGGCCACGCCATCCCATAGGAGCATGCGGTATTCGGTGGCGGGTATGCGTGTGTCAAAGCGAAGCACCTGCCAGGGTGTGGGCAGGCTGCTCTGCGTGGCATCAAAGCGGCCTATCGGCTCGGTGGCGTCTTGCGCACACACCACGGTGCAGGCCAGCGACAGCGACAGTGCGATGGTGGTGGCGGTGGCCTTCATGATCGCTCCCATGCATGAAAGCGCTGGGCCCAGCGCAACAACCGCTGCGGTGCATGGGCGCGCTTCCATTCCCCTGCTGCATACTTGTTGGCTTCTGCCAGGGTAGGGTAGGTGTGGATGGTGCCCAGTATTTTGTTCAGGCCCAGGCCGTGCTTCATGGCCAGCACATATTCGGCCAGCAAATCACCCGCATGGGTGCCTACGATGGTGACACCCAGAATTTTGTCCTTACCCGGCACCGTGAGCACTTTCACAAAGCCATGCGCCGAGCCATCGGCAATGGCCCGGTCCAGGTCGTCAATGCCGTAGCGCGTTACTTCAAAGGGCACACCTTGTTCCGTGGCCTCGGCCTCGGACAAGCCCACACGCGCCACCTCGGGGTCGGTAAAGGTGGCCCAGGGGATCACCGAGTAGTCCACGCGGAATTTTTTGACCCTGCCAAACAGCGCATTTACCGCTGCATACCACGCCTGGTGCGCAGCAGTGTGGGTGAACTGGTAGGGGCCAGCCACGTCACCCACGGCGTAAATATTGGGGTACAGCGTTTGCAGGTAGGCGTTGGTTTCAATCGTCTTGCGGGGTGTGAGGGGTAGCCCTAGCTCCTCCAGCCCGAAGCCTGCGACGCGCGGGCTGCGGCCCACGGCGCACAGCAACACGTCAAATGCAATGGCCGTCTCTACATCGCCACTGCGCACGATGAGGCGCTTCTCACCCTCTACCACTTCGGCGCGCACCGCTTGGTGCCCGGTGAGCAATTGCACGCCGTCGGCACGCAGCGATGCGGCTATCAGATCGGACACCTCGGTATCTTCGCGCACCATCACGCGCGCAGCCATTTCCACCTGCGTGGTGTGTGCCCCCAGCCGTGCAAAGCTTTGGGCCAGTTCACAGCCAATGGGCCCACCGCCCAATACGACCAATCGTTTGGGTAGCTCGGTCAAACCCCACACGGTGTCGCTGGTGAGGTAGCCCACCTCTGCAAGACCTGGGATCGGCGGCACAAATGGGCTAGCGCCCGTTGCGATCACGATGTTGCGCGTGGTAAGCAGTTGGGTGCTGCCATCGGGCCGTGTGATCTCTACGGTCCAGGGGTTGGTGATACGGGCATGGCCCTGCACCACATCGACACCGAGCTTGGTGTAGCGCTCGACCGAGTCATGCGGTTCAATGTCGGCAATGACCTGGTGCACGCGGCGCATGACGGCGGCAAAGTCCACCGTGCCTTGTGTGCCGGTGAACCCTAGCGATTCGGCCTTTTGCAATTCCTTGGCCAGCTTGGCAGAGCGAATCAGCGCCTTGCTGGGTACGCAGCCATAGTTCAGGCAGTCGCCACCCATTTTGTGGCCCTCCACCAATGTGACGCTGGCTTTAACGGCTGACGCAATATAGGCCGACACCAGGCCACCCGCACCTGCGCCAATGACCACGAGGTTGCGGTCAAAGTGCGCAGGCTTTTGCCATTTTGCGTAGACCTTGCGCGCCTGTAGCCACGCCACGCCTGCCTTGGCGAGCAGTGGGAAAATGCCAAGCAGCACAAAGCTGCCGAGCAATGCCGGTGAGAGGATGTCCGCCGGTGACCGCACTGCCGCCAGTTGCGTGCCTGCGTTCACATACACCGCCGTCCCCACCAGCATGCCAATCTGACTCACGCCATAAAAGCGCCCCGCGCCCATGGGTGTCAGGCCCATCAGCAGGTTCACCATCCAAAATGGGAAGATGGGCACCAGCCGCAGCGTCAACAGGTACAGCACGCCATCTTTGCGCACACCTTCGTAGATAGGCGCGAGCAGTTTGCCAAAGCGTGCCTCCACGTCGTCCCGCAACAGGTAGCGCGCGGACAAAAATGCCAGTAGCGCCCCCAAGCTGGACGCGAACGATACGACCATCAGCCCCACCCACAAGCCAAACATGGCCCCAGCCGCCAGCGTCAAAATCAGCGCGCCGGGAAACGACAGCGCCGCTGCCGCAACATAAATGGCAAAGAACACACCCAGCGTAGCCCACGGTCGGCTCTGGTACGCGGCGGCCAAGGTGCCACGACTTTGCTTGAGATTCTCTAACGTGAGTAGGTGGCCAACGTCATAGTGTCGGTAGAGCGCAATGGCCCCAGCCAGTGCAATGCCCACACCCAGCCAGACCGCAGTTTTAACGGCTGGTCGCATCAGGCGACACATCCGGCAACGTTTTCTGCAACGCCCGCACCAGCGGTTGATTCAAGTGCCCCACCGCAGCTGCTACCTTGCCCCGCTGTGCAACCGTAGCAATGGTCGGCGATGCGAATGCTTTCGCCCACTGCATCGTGCGCCAGCAGGTCGCGCAGGTGGGGTTTTGTTGAGTGGGGTTTTGTTGTAGAGCCCAGCGTGGCCCGCATGCCCAGCATTTGGTTGAAATCGCAGTCATACAAATCACCCTGCCAGTCCACGCTGACCATGCTTTTACACATGACCGTTGCCAGGTTATCCGCGTGGTACGCACCCCGCAGCAGCTGCATGTAGCTTGCAAACGTGCCTTTGCTGACCAGGGTGCTGCCAAAGCGCTGAACCGGCATATTGGTCAATGCAAACAGGTGGTTGAACCGGATGCCAAAGTGCGCCAGCAGTTCGCGCTTGTAGTCGGCCTCCAGCGCGCCCTGGGGTGGTGGCAGCGAGGGGCCTTGGGGGTTGTAGACCAGGTTGAGCACAAGGCCCGTGCCATCCATGCCATAACCCAATGCATTGAGTTGCTGCAGCCCGGCAATGCTGCGCGCAAACACGCCGTCGCCACGCTGGCGGTCTACATTGGCAGGTGAGTAGCAGGGCAGTGATGCAGTCACTTCCACCCCTTGCGCTGCAAGAAAATGTGCCAAGTGGTCTTGCCCCGGCTCGGAAAGAATCGTCAGGTTGCACCGGTCGATCACCCGCACACCCAGCGCGCGGGCGCGTACCACCAGGTCGCGGAAATGCACATTCAGCTCGGGCGCGCCGCCGGTCAAATCCAGCGTAGCGATGTTGCGCTGGTGCAGCACCTGCAACACCAGGTCGATAGTGTCGCCGTCCATCATTTCTGTGCGGTTGGGCCCTGCATTTACATGGCAGTGCAGGCAGGTCTGGTTGCATTTGTAGCCCAGGTTCACTTGCAAGGTGTCGAGCCGGTCACGGCGGATCGCGGGGAAGTCGGTTGCGGCCAGTAGCGGGAATGTGGGGTGCATAGCTTTAAAGTCCAGAGCGGAAAGGTGTACGTTGTTAGTCTAGGCAAGCTGGCGATTCTTACGTGCCAGCCAAATCAGGGAGGCACCCGTCAAGGCAACCGGTAACAAGGAGCCCACGTTGAGCAGGAACCACCCGCTGGTAGTGACCAGCACGCCCGATGCCAGTGAGGTTGCGGCCAACATCGCAAACACACAGAAGTTCAAAACACCCTGGGCGCGGTCTTTTTCCTCCGGTGTATAGGTTTGCAATGACAGGGTGGTGCTGCCGGTAAACAAGAAGTTCCAGCCAATACCCAACAAGAACAAAGCCCCCAGAAACTGGTGAAAGTCCACACCCGTGAGCGCGATGGCAATGCAAAGGGCATTGAGTGCAACGCCAACCCCCATGATGGTGAGCGTGCCAAAGCGCTTGATCAAATGCCCGGTGAAAAAGCCGGGCGCAAACATGCCAATCACATGCCACTCCAACACGATGGCAGCGTCTGAAAACTGTAGCCCGCACTGCTGCATGGCAATGGGTGTTGCGGCCATCAGCAGGTTCATCACGCCAAACCCCAATGCACCGGTGGCCGCTGCCACGATGAATGCCGGTTGGCGCATGATCTCGGCCATGGGCCGACCACCTGCCCCAACTACCTTGGGCGCCGGTGGCGCAAACGTAATAAAGGCCAACAGAACCAGTGATAGCAGTGCAACACCCGCCAGTGCCAAGTAGGCACCGGCAAATGGTGTGGCAGTGAGGGTGCGGGTGTAGGCAGCCAAATTGGGCCCCGCCACGGCACCAATCAGGCCGCCCGCCATCACGACTGAGACGGCCTTTTCACGCCAAGCAGGTGCGGCCAATTCTGCAGCGGCAAAGCGGTACAAGCTGGCATTGGCGTTGTAGTAGCCCGCTACCACGGTGGCAAAGCACAGCAACCAAAAGTCTTTGTTGATGGCCGCATAGCCGCACAACAGGGCCGATAGCAGGGCGACGATCAAGCCCAATTGAAACGACACTTTGCGCCCGAAGCGCTCCTGTGTTTTGGCGACCAAGCTGGTTGATAGTGCACCACCCACCACGTAGCCCATGACAGGCAGTGTTGCCATCCACCCCAGTGGAGCCAACGCCAAACCTACCAGTCCATTGATGGCGATCAAGGTGACGTTGTTGGTCAAATAAAGACCTTGGCAAGCGGCCAGTAGCCAGAGTTGTCGGTTCATAATTGGTTGGTTGTTGAATCATTGCCCAGCACAGTTCAATACGCTGGGAGCCATTCATAGGTTACACCGGTCTCAAAAAATATAAATAATTTCAGCCCCGCTGTAACCAAAACACTTTTTCCAACGAAATGTCAGATGCCGCACAACCGAACGACTTTGAGACCGGCCTGAAGCCGCTCTGGTTGCGTGCGCAAGCGGGAGACGACGCAGCCTACCGGCAAGCCCTGGGCAGCATCGCCACCCGCTTGCGGGGCTATTTGCGCCGCCGCATGCTCAACTTGCCGGATGAGGTGGAAGACTTGGTACAAGAAACCCTGCTGGCCGTGCACCTGCAACGCGGCACCTATGACCCCATGCTGCCCGTCAGCGCGTGGGTCACGGCGATTGCGCGGCACAAGCTGATTGATTTGTGGCGACGCCGTGGCCGGCGCGAAGGTTTGCATGACCTGATTGACGATGTCAATGAGCATGTGCTGGTCGCAAGTGAGCCCGACGGACAAGCCAGCCGTGACTTGGAGAAGCTCATGCAAGAGCTTCCCGCCGCACAACGGCAAGCCATTGTGCTCACCAAGATTGAGGGCTTGTCCATTGCGCAAGCGTCGGCACAGACCGGTGTGTCAGAGGCGGCCATCAAGGTTCAAGTCCACCGCGGTCTCAAAAGTTTGGCCACTTTGGTCAAGGGGTAACACACCATGCAAACGAATGCGCTCATTGACATGCTGGCCCGTGGCGCGGGACCTGCACCCCGGGCCGTGGCTGCGCGGCGGCTGGCGCCAGCCGTGTGCATCGGCCTTGCGCTGAGTGCCGCCCTGGCCCTGCTCATCATCGGGCCTATCCCCGCCACCATGTTTGCCACGTCTGCACCGTGGATCAAGTTTGGCTACGCTTTTTTGCTTGCCGCCGCGGCTGCGTTGCTCACGGCGCGGCTGTCCCGGCCCATTGCCCGCCTGGTGACCCCCCATGCTGCCATTTGCGGTGTGCTCATCACCATGGCCTTGGTCGGTGCGGTCACGCTGTGGGTTACTCCACACGGCGAACGCATGGCGGCGGTCATGGGGCTCACTTGGTTTATATGCCCCTGGATGCTGGTGTTGCTGTCGCTGCCTGCGTTGGCCGCCACCCTGTGGGCCGTGCGTGGCCTAGCACCGACAAACTTGCGCAGCGCTGGCTTTGCAGCAGGCCTGTTGGCTGGTGCGTTGGGTGCGGCCGGCTATTCCCTGGCGTGCCCCGAGGCTTCGGCCGCCTTTGTTGCGGTGTGGTACACGGCGGGCATTGCGCTCACGGCGCAGCTGGGGGCAGTGTTGGGGCCGCGTGTGCTGCGGTGGTGAAGCGCGGCCCTGAATACCTGAGCCCGGATACCGGGTATCTACAAATCAGCACCCTGCCAACATCGTTGTTGGTGCAGCATATCCTGGAGAGATTTTCCTACTTCATCCGTAAAGTGCGATGCCAATACCTCCAGACTAGCGATTCGATCGATGCGAAAACTGCGAAAGTCTTGTCGCATATCGCACCATGCGACCAGCGTCCAAACCTTGCCCCAGTAAAAACACCCCAGAGGGCGCACAGTTCGCCGACTTACCTTGTCACCTTGATCGACATAGGCCATGGTCACAAACTGTTTGCTCTGCGCCGCTTCACGCAATGTCTGTAGGCTCCCCCCGTCCTTGCGGTTCAATCCCCAAGGTGGTGAAAAGATCGGCATGCGATCGACCTCAACCCGCATGGTTGCAGGCAGTATGGTCATGATGCGCGACATGGCACCTTGTATGCCACGAGCAAGTGCAGGGTCGAGCCATTGCTGCGCAATACGTGCAGCCGCCGCCACGGACCGCGCTTCATCATGCGTGAACATCAGCGGAGGCAGATCAAACCCGCGCCCCATTCTGTAGCCCACACCAGCCTCACCTTCGATAGGAACGCCTTGCCTCTGTAGGTCCGCCACGTCGCGGTACACCGTGCGCAAAGATACTTCTAACTGGTCTGCCAGGCGGCGCGCTGTGGTGAAGCGTTTGCCCCGAACGAGCTGAATGAGTGAGAAAAGCCTATCGGCGCGCCGCATAGTTACCGGGTCGGCGGTGCCGGATGTTGTTCGTTCGCAAGATCCACCACCGCTGCAATGGCATTCTTGGCCAATGGGCTATTGGCCCAGCAGGAGGCGCGAAGCATTTGCGCCACCGTTTTGTTGATGGCCAGTGGGTTGGTTCCGGATAGCTCTGCGAGCGACGAGAAACCAATCTCTTCCAAACGGCGTATGACGGTGGGCCCCACGCCCTTTATGGCCAGCATCTGCTGCACTTCATCATTAGGAAATCCCATGGGTCACTTTCTGTGGGGGTCGCTTGGAAAAAAGTCCAATGATAGGGGACTCCGTCATTTCACCACGATGCGGCCAAGGCCGAGAGCTGGCGTTGCGCTGCACACCGCTGTGCCTGGGCTTGGGCGGGTGCGCCCCATTGGTTACCCGCCGCAATGAAATTGAAATCCACCATGCCCATGAATCCAAAAACTTGGCGTATGTAGGGACTGAGTTGATCGTGACTTTCGGCGGCATAGCCGGGTAAATATGTGTCCGCACTCGACCACACGACCAGCAACTTTTTCTGTTCTGAGAGCAGTGGACCAAAGCCAACTACTGGTGAAAAGGAGAAGGTCTTTCCAACACGAACGATCGTGTCAATGTAAGCTTTGAAGTTCCAAGGCACCGAAAAGTTGTACATGGGCATGGCAATCAGCACATGGGTGGCGGTGTGTAAATCGGTGATGTAGTTGTCCGAAGGTTTTAGCAGCGCACTTTGCGCGTCCGTGCGCGATGACTCAGGTGTCATATTGGCCTCAATCCATGATTGCGATGGCCCCGTCAGACACTGCGCTCCAAGGTCGTGGCGCTGCACGGTGGCAGAAGGATGTTGCGCCTGCCACAGCGCATAAAAGTGTTCAGCCAGTTGCGTGCTGCACGATTGCGTGCCGCGTGGGGAGAAGGTGAGTATCAACAATGATTTCATGAAAGTTATTGCGAGTCAAAGAGCTGGAAATTTTGCGCCACCCCTACTGCCAACGGTGTGTCAGGAGACATTCACATGGTGCTCCCCAAGCGGAGAGTGGCTCACTTTCTGTGTGTGACGCGGAAATCCTTACCAACGGTATTGGGAACGCGTACTGCATCTATCCGTGGTGCTGGGTGTGATCTCTTTGCGCGTGGTCAAATAGGTTTTCGGCCCGCGATCAATGCTCGCACTTAGCTATTAAAGTTGTAGCAGTTTTTACCACCCTTCCCCATGGACAGCCTCACCACCTTGCTCAACCAATACGCCTTGCGCGCAGGTGTGTTTTACGCAGGCAATATTTGCGGCATATACGGTTTTCCGGATGATTCAAGCCGTGGGCATTTGCACCTGATTCGATCGGGTACCGCCCAGATCGTGGGGATTGACCCGCAGCCCATTGCCGTGACGGAGCCGACGTTGCTGTTTTTGCCCCGCCCCGGTCCCCACCGCTTGTTGGTGGACCAGGGCGCGGGGGCCGATATGGTGTGCGGCACGGTGCAGTTTGGAACCGGTGGCTGGAACCCGATCACCAGCAGTCTGCCGCTAGCCGTGCGTGTGCGCATGCAAGATATGCCCACGGTGGATGGCCTGTTGCAAGCCATGTTTGAAGAAGCGTTTGAGCAGCGCTTTGGCCGCCAGGCCATTTTGGATCGCTATTGCGAAATCATCATGGTCCGCTTGCTGCGCTATTGCGTGGAGCAAGGCTTGGCGCAAGGTGGCACCATGGCCGGGCTCTCGCATCCGCGCCTGGCCAAGGTGCTGCACGCCGTGCATAGCCAACCGGCCCAGCCTTGGGGGCTTGAAAGCATGGCTGAGTTTGCGGGCATGTCACGTGCGCGGTTTGCGCTGTTGTTTCGCCAGGTGACGGGTGATACGCCAGCAGACTATGTTGCCGCGTGGCGTATTACCACAGCGCAGCGCCTGCTGCGCAGTGGCAGATCCCTCAAACACGTGGTGGACGATGTGGGCTACGCAAGTGCCAGTGCGTTGAGCCGAGCCTTCACCCGCAGGGTAGGTTTGCCACCGGCTGCGTGGCTTAAAGGCCCGCACCCCGTACCACCGACGGACCATACAGAGATGCCCAGTCAATAGAACGAGACGTGTAGACAACTGAACGGCACCACCGATTCGTAGCATAGATCCACACCCACACTGTGTTCAGCAATTCGGCTGAATCTGGCTGCGGGTGCAACAGCGACCATCATCCATGTTCAGGAGTTCTATGTCCCATTTGTCCGCCATCCAGCATTTGCATGCTTTGACGCCCGCCACTGCTACCGGCAGCGCGCAGGCACAACTCGAAGAGGCGCAACGCAAAATGGGCTTTGTGCCCAACATGTATGCCAACATGGCCAACGCCCCTGCAGCGCTAAGCACCTACCTGCATGGCTACGGACTCTTTCGCACAGAGTCTGGCTTTACACCGCCAGAACAAGAGGTGGTGTTTCTGGCAGCCAGCCGTGCCAACGGCTGCGACTATTGCACCGCCGCGCACAGCATGGTGGCCGACAAAATGTCGGGCGTGCCCGCTGCGGTGCTGCAGGCCATTCGCACGGGGCAGACCATACCCGACGCCAAACTGGCCACGCTCTTTGCAACGACCGTGGCCTTGGTAGAGCAACGCGGCAAGCTGCTGCCCGCCCAAGCGCAGGCCTTTTACCAAGCTGGTTTCACCGAGCATCAGTTGCTCTATGTCATCTTGGCGCTGGCGGTCAAAACGATCAGCAACTACAGCAACCATGCATTTGCCACCCCGGTAGATGCGGCCTTTGCGGCCTACGCGCTGCCAGCACGCGCATGACGAACATGGTCATGTCATCATTCACACCAAGTTCGCAAAGCTCGGTCACACGCCAAACACATCTATCTTCTACCAAGGAATCAACATGCCATACATTTGTTTTGAAGCCGGGGCCTTAGCGCCTGACACCAAGCGCGAACTCATTCGACGGCTCACCGAGGTCTCGGCAGAAGTCATGGGAATCCCCAAAGACTACTTCTTCGTATCCATTCACGAACTCCCCAATGAAAATGTGGCCATCGGTGGCAAAGATGTCAATCAAATCCGCGCGGAGATTGCTGCTCGCAGTTCTGTGGGGTAGTGCCGGGTCCACACGTTTCTCGGTTTTAGCTAGTCTGTTCCGTTGCAAAATAGGCCTTCATCCCTCGTGGAATAAGCGAAGGTAGCTACAAAGATAGGAGTAAAAGGTACGCCAACTCGTCAGCGCAGCACCCGCGGATACCCGACGCAAAACCACCAAATAGAGTCACGCAATTCCCCCGTTAACCCTGCCATGCCCGCGTATTTTTGTGGACTAGCAGTGGTGCAACAATTTAGATGAAAAGTTGCTGGGTTTGACATTGGAGCCAACAATTGCCATAGACTGTGTTTTGTTGCCGGGTTATTTCTTTTAAGGGGTTCGCTGTGACGATTGCAAAAACCACCCTCGCACTGGCCGCTGCCTGCATGTTCTGCAGTGTTGCTCCTGTCGCTTTCGCTGCTGACGCAGTCAAGCCTGTTGTGGCATTGGCCGGTCCATGGACTAATCGGACGCTCAGCCCCGATCAGCGCACTGCATTATTGTTGGCACAAATGACGCAGGATGAGAAGCTCAAGTTGTTGGTCGGCCACTTTGGCAGTGACCTTGACAGCAAAGGTACCAAGAAACATCCCAAAGCCTTGCCACATTCGGCGGGCTATGTGGAAGGTGTGCCGCGATTGGGTATTCCTGACGTTTTTCAGGCCGATGCTGGCCTTGGCGTGGCCACCCAAGGGAGCGGCAAAGCCACGCCGCGCGAACGCACGGCCCTACCCTCGGGCTTGGCCACCGCCGCTACCTGGAACCGCGAACTGGCCTTGCAGGGCGGTGCCATGATCGGTGCCGAGGCCCGTGCTTCCGGCTTTAACGTGATGTTGGCCGGCGCGGTCAACTTGCAGCGTGAACCACGCAACGGACGCAATTTTGAGTATGGCGGTGAAGACCCCTTGCTGGCAGGCACCATGGTCGGCCAGCAAATCAAGGGTATCCAGTCGAACCATATCATCTCGACCCTGAAGCACTATGCCTTTAACGCGCAAGAAACAGGCCGCAACGTGTTGGACGCTCGCCTGGACGACGCCAGTGCACGCATGTCGGACCTTTTGGCGATGCAAATCGCCATGGAGGTGGGTGACCCTGGTTCGGTAATGTGCAGCTACAACCGGGTCAACGGTGTGTATGCCTGCGAGAGCAAATATTTGCTCAACGACGTGCTGAAGCAGGATTGGGGCTTCAAAGGTTTTGTCATGGCGGATTGGGGCGCGACGCACAGCACAGTGGCTGCAGCCAACAATGGTCTGGATCAAGAATCTGGCTGGGAATTTGATGCAAGCCAATACTTTGGCGGCGCACTCCGGGAAGCTGTGGAAAACGGGGCGGTTGCCCAATCGCGCCTTGACAACATGGTCTATCGTATCTTGCGCACCATGTTCGCGTACGGCGTAATGGATCATCCGGTCGCTGTGGGGGGGGCCATCGACCACGTGGCCCACGGCTTGGTGAGCCGCAGCGATGCTGAAGAATCGATGGTGCTGCTGAAAAATAGCAAAAGCCTGCTACCCCTTTCCGCCAGTGCGCGCAAGATTGTGGTGATTGGTGCCCATGCCGATGTGGGTGTACTGTCTGGCGGCGGTTCATCGCAGGTCTACCCTGTGGGTGGCATGGCCGTGCAAGGTCTGGAGCCCTCTGTATGGCCTGGCCCGGTGGTGTATTTCCCATCCTCACCATTGGCACATATCCGCGCCCTTGCCCCCAAGGCGGAAGTCACCTACCACGATGGGCGTGACGTGAAGGCCGCCGCCCGGTTGGCCGCGCAGGCTGATGTAGTGCTGGTCTTTGCAGACCAGTGGCTTGGAGAAACTGTCGATGCGCCTAACTTGAGCCTGCCCCATCAGCAAGACGACTTGATCGCAGCGGTTGCCCGTGCCAACCCGAACACGGCGGTGGTGTTGATCACGGGCGGCCCGGTCACCATGCCTTGGCTGGATCAAGTAGGGGCGGTGTTGGCCGCGTGGTATCCCGGCACCAGTGGCGGAGAAGCCATTGCTCGGGTGCTGTTTGGGGTTGTGAACCCGTCGGGCCGTTTGCCGGCCACCTTCCCGGCGTCCGAAAGTCAGTTGCCGCGTCCGGTAGTGGACGGCGACCCCAAGAACGAGCACAAGCGGTTCACCGTCAACTATTTTGAAGGGGCGACCGTCGGCTACAAGTGGTTTGATGCCAAGGGTTTGAAGCCATTGTTTCCCTTCGGTTATGGCCTCTCGTACACCACCTTCAGCTATTCCGAACTCAAGAGCGAGTTGAAGGGTGGCAACTTGCACGTGAGCTTCAAGGTGCGCAACAGCGGCAGCGTCGCGGGAAAGCAAGTTGCGCAGGTCTATGTGGCACCGGTCAAGGGCGGTTGGGAAGCGCCCAAGCGGCTGGGTGGCTGGGACAAAGTCGCGTTGGAACCTGGCCAAACTCGACAAGTGAGTTTGGTGGTGGATCCACGGTTGTTGGCGATGTTTGACAGCAAGACCAAGCGTTGGCGCGTGGCAGCGGGTCAATACAAAGTCATTCTGGCGCAACATGCCAGCGACACAAAAGCCAGTAGCGTGACTGTGAGTCTGCCCACGCGCACGCTCGATGTGCGTGGCAAGGATGCCAAGTAGCTTTGGCTTTAGATTCACTCATTCCCACCGCACACGCAGCGCACCCTTGGTACGCACTGCGGTCAACACGTCAAAATGCAAGCTGCGCATCGGTGCATGGTGCACAACCGTGGCCCGCACCGCAAGGTGCAACAAATCCCCTGAGTTGAAATCCACAAACAACAAGCCCGCGCGTGGGTTGAGTGTGATGTTGCCTATCGTATTGAAGTAGGAGTTGCCGGCAAAGTCCGGCACGACCAGCGCGCCTTGCTCGTCCAGTTGAATGAAGCCCGATGGGCCACCCCTGTGGGACACATCAGCGCCGTGCACAGAACCCGCCTGCGCAGCGATGGCCGTCGCAATGAAAAAGGTATCCGCGTGCAAGATGGTGTGGTGCGCTTGTGCGTCGAGTTCGCTGAGGTGCTCGACCGTGCAGGCGCTAACGCTAGCGCTGCGGCTGTCCGTCGATGTGTAGTGGGCGTGGCGCGGGTGAATGTACTTGGGGCAGTTGCCAAAGCTTTGCTGCACATGGACCGAAAACCCGTATTCATCCGCATGGCGCACGATGCCGTTGGCTCGGTTGCGGCGGCGTGTGTGCTGTTCAATGCCCAGCAGGCCGACCTGCGCGCCCACCTGCAAACACGGGTGCAATGGGCTGCTGTGTGGCACCTGGGCGGCGATGTGCAAGGTGGTGGTGTCGGGAGAGGATACAAATCCGGGTGCGCCGGCCTGCGCACCGGCCCACGGCTGGCCATTGGCGTCGACGGCACCCACCAGTAGCCAGGGCAATTGGGCAAAGAAGTGGCGGTGCTGGTCGATCAGGTGATCGCGAATGTTGTGCGCCCCTACGTTTTCGATCTTCGTGCGCATGCCCGTTTGCGCCTGCATGGCGCATTCGCCGGGGTGGAAGATCGCGCTCACGGTGTGACTGCTTTAGGCGCCGTATGCACCATGGGCACAAAGCCTGGCAGCGCCTCTATGCGTGCCAACCATGCGCGCATGGCGGGAAACGATTCCAACGACAGGCCACCCTCGGGTGCGCGTGCAATGTACGAATAGTTGGCCACATCCGCGATGGTTGCATGCGCGCCCACCAGAAAGGGCTGTTGCGCCAGACGTTGCTCCATCACAGCAAACAGGCCTTGCGCGCGTGCCGCGACTTCTTCGGCATTGAATGCGCGTCCAAACAAAGCGCGCGCCCGCGCGGCTGCGGGCCCAAAGGCGAGCAAGCCCGCAGCAACGGAGAGCCAACTCTGCACTTTGGCGGCTTGCACCGGGTCGCGCGGGAGCCAGTTTGCATTGCCATACGTTTGGCAAAGATAGACCAGCATGGCGTTGGAATCAGCCAGCGTCACATCTCCGTCCTGCAAGACAGGCACCTGCCCAAACGGATTCATTGTCAAGAACTGCGGCGACTTTTGTTCCTGCTTGGCCAGGTTGACATCCACCAAGTCCACCGGCACGCCCAAGAGCGACAGCATTAGTTCAACGCGGTGGCAATGGCCCGAAACCGCCGCGCGGTGCAGCTTGACAGGCTGCCGTGGCGTGGGCGCTTGGCTGCGGCTACGGCGCACGCTGACTGATTCACCGCCAATACCCCAGTTGTCGGTGTCTACCTCGTCAATCACGACAACTGTGGTTTGCGGGTCCTTATGGAGCACATCAACTAGCAGCGTGGTTGCACCCTCAATGAGTCGGGCTTTTTGCTGCGGGGTTGCTCCCTCACGGGTGATTTTGATGTTGACGTATGGCATATAGGGCTCCTGTTTGACAGCGTACTGGCGTCCACTTTATGATGAAATGTAATTCCGTAAAAGTGAATAATTGTGAACTTAATATTCTGTATGGGTGAACTATGGATTTGACCGATTTGCACGTCTTTCGTACTGTGGCACAAGCCGGAGGCATCACCCGCGCGGCGGAGCGTCTGCACCGTGTGCCCTCTAATGTGACCACCCGCTTGCAGAACCTGGAGCAAGATTTGGCGTGTCTATTGTTTCTGCGCGAGGGCAAGCGCTTGGTCATCACGCCTGCGGGTGAGCTTCTTTTGGGCTATGCACACCGCCTGTTGGATTTGGCCCAAGAGGCCCGCGATGCCCTGCACGACACCACGCCGCGCGGCCGGTTTCGCATTGGTGCCACGGAGAGTACAGCGGCCACACGCTTGCCTGGTCCGCTGGCCGCCTTCCACAAACGCTATCCGCAGGTTGCGCTGGAACTCAGTACAACTTCTGCACCCAAAATGCTGGCACAACTGCAAGATGGCTTGCTCGATGCTGCGCTTGTGGCGGACCCTGTGCCAAACCCCCGGTTCGAATCGGCCAAAGCCTTTACCGAAGAATTGGTCTTGGTGGCTCATGAAGGCCACGCCTCCATCCGCAAGCCTGCAGATGTGCTACCGCCAACCCTGCTGGCATTTGCCAGTGGCTGTACCTATCGGCGCAAGTTGGAAGATTGGTTTGCCACGGGGGGTGTGCATCCTGAGCGCGTGGTGGAGCTGTCGTCTTACCACGCGATTCTGGGGTGCGCAGTGGCAGGCATGGGCGTGGCGCTGATGCCACGTGGTGTGTTGGACATTTTTCCCGACCGCGATCGCTTGAGCGTCCATACCCTACCTGCCGCCGTGCGGCGGAGCAAGACGGTGCTGATTTGGCGCAAGGGCGCGGGTTCGGCCAACGTACGTGCTTTTTCCGAATTGCTACTCACATCTGGCAGAGTTTGATGAATAGTGGTTATTGCAAATTAAATAGTTGTTTTGGTGATTTAAACAACTGGTGAAACGTCATAAATTACCTGCATCTCAACTGCTGCAAAAGGTAAACCCATGGCTTCACTTGTCCCCACGCTTTCTCCCGAACTCCAAGCCGTCGTCCTGTCCGCGATGTGGACCGGCGTTCTGTGGATTCCCATCATCGTCAACCGCCTCGTGGAGATGGGACCGTGGCGTGCACTCAAGAATCCTGAGCCGGATGTCCGTCCCCATGCCAACTGGGCTTACCGTCTTGCTGCAGCCCACCGCAATGCGATTGAGAATCTGGTGGTCTTTGCGCCGCTGGCCATCATGGTGCACATGCTGGGGGCTAGCAATGCTTTAACCGCTAGCGCAGCCTCCCTATTCATCGCAAGCCGCGTGGCCCATGCTTTGATATACACCTTCGGCATTCCCTTGCTGCGTACCATTGCGTTTGTGGTCGGATTCTGGGCGCAGGCGGTGATGGCGCTGCGTTTGTTGGGTTGGGTGTAAGTCACCATGCCGGCCCAACTTCAGAGTGGTACCCGTACCGATTTAGGTTCCAACCCGCGCCCGGTGTGCGCCATCGTGGGTGCAGGCCCCGGCAATGGCTTTGCGCTGACGCGCCACTTTGCCGCCACGGGTTACCGCGTGGCTGTGCTGGCGCGTACGCTTGACCGCTTGCAGGAATTTGCCAACACCGTTTCCGGCGTTGCTGCTTTTGCGTGCGATGTGACGGATGCAGCGTCCATCACATCGGCATTGTCTGCCATCGAAAGGGGTCTTGGCCCGATCGACACCTTGGTGTACAACGCGGGCAAGTTCGTTAGGGGCGATGCACTATCCGTATCGCCCGCCGATTTTGAAACTGCCTGGCGTGTGAATGCATTGGGCGGGTTTCTGTGCGCGCAACACGTGCTGCCAGCGATGGTGGCAGCTAGGCGCGGCAACATTATTTTTGTAGGTGCAACGGCTTCGCGTCGTGGTGCTGCACAAGCGGTGGCGTTTGCTGCGGCCAAGGCGGCTCAGAGGCTCATGGCTGAATCACTGGCGCGGGCCTATGGCCCACAGGGGGTTCATGTTTCGCTGCTTGTTATTGATGCGGTGGTTGGAGAACCGCTCATGCGTTCCCGGTTTTCAGACCGGCCAGATGACTTCTTTTGTGCACCCGATGCTGTTGCAGAAACTGCCGTTATGCTGTCACAGCAAAAGCGTTCTGCGTGGACCTTTGAGTTGGACGTTCGCCCCTTTGCGGAGAAATGGTGAGGAGTTGAATGATGGCCGGTGAAGCAATCGATGGCGCCCATGCAAACGATGTGCTGAGCGACGCCCTGCGTTCCCTGCATATCACCGGCACACTCTTGCTGCGCGAGGCGTACTCTGCCCCGTGGGCAGTGGCCATTCCAGATGCAACCGCATTGCATGGGCTGCTGGCGCTGAAGCGGGGTACGCGTGCCGTAGCCTTTCACCTGGTCGAATTTGGCCACTGCGAGGTGCGCACATCTGACGGGGCAACCGAAGTGCTACAGGCGGGCGAGATGGCCATCTGCTTCGGTGGGCGGGACCACCGGATTGGTGAAGGCAAACCATCGCGCGTGCAGACGGTGCAACATTTGCTGGGCGGACAGCCCAACGTGCAAAAGCCTGAAGTCACCGGGCAGCCCGTTGCCGCCTCCTTGATTTGTGGCGTATTTCTGTTGCAGCACACCGCATTCAATCCACTGGTTGCAGCATTGCCTGCAGTGGTGCGCGCATCACTTTCACGGCCCGGACAACTGAGCAACCTGTCGGGCATTGCGCGCCTCATGGTTGAAGAAATGGGCCGCACGGGAATGGGTGGCGCGCAACCGGGTAGTGGCTTTGTAGTGGAACGTTTACTGGAAGTGCTGTGCGCGCAGGCCATTCGCGCGCACTTGCAAGACGCACCGCGCACGCAAGCCGGCTGGGTGCGCGCCATTCACGATCCGGTTGTGGGCCGCGCCATGGCACTGGTGCACGCGCAGCCGGGTGGTGACTGGTCCGTGCAGCGTTTGGCTAGTGCGGTGGCCATGTCACCGTCGCGCTTTGCAGCACGCTTTTCGGATACGCTGGGCGACAGCCCCATGGCCTATGTTTCTAAGCTGCGCATGGACGCGGCCTGCAAGCTGCTGGTCAATACCCAAGCGACGGTAGACCAAATCGCCACGGATGTGGGTTACGAATCAGCTGCAGCGTTCAACCGCGCATTCAAAACGCATGTGGGGCTTGCGCCCGGGTTTTGGCGGGCACAAGAGACTGCCGCACTGGCGGCGTAGACCGGTTTAAGGCGCTTGTCGGTCTGTGGCTATGGAAGCCACCAGCTGGCCCAATGCCACCAGACCCAGCGGCCAAAGCCCCAGGCCTGCGCTAGACCCCAGGTGTCCGTTGGCTCCGGCATCCACCAAGTGTGCGCCCCAGGCGCGCGCGAAAGCAGTGGCTCGGTCATAAGACACCAGTTCATCATTTCGACTGGCGACGACCATCGACGGAAATGGCAGCGCGCGCAAGACCATGCCCCCGAAACCGGTCACCGGAATGGCGGGGTTGCCATTGAGCAGATCCCGATCAGACGGTGCCACCAAGAATGCACCCGCAACGCGGCGGGCAGCCTCGGGGTTGTCGAACACCCAGCGCACCGCAAGCGACGTTCCCAGACTGTGCGCGACCAAAATGGTGGGCTTGGTGCTGCGCGCAACCGCTGCACTCAGGTTTGCGGCCCAGTCGGCATACACAGGCCGCACCCATTCGGTCTGTTCGACGCGCTCAACATTGGGCAGATTGTGCTGCCACAGTGTTTGCCAGTGGTCGGCATCTGAACCATTTCTGCCAGGCAGGACCAGGATGGAAAAATCGGTGAGTGCGTGCATGAATGAGAGAGTTGTAGAAATTGATTGAAGGATACTGCAGGGACCGGCTTGCCCGCTTGTTTGGTTCAGCATGATGCATGGTTCGCCGACGGTACGCACGGCGGCTTTGGCGACAGATCTGCAAGGGTCTTTACGGAGAAAGAGGACAGCTATGCGATGCGATACTTGCCCATGCAGGGTTGGGTGCACCAGCCGAACCCATGTCTCGTCTTTTCCAGCTTCCGTCTATGGCCATCACTACAAATCTTAGCTTCAAAGAAAAATTCGCCTACGGATTGGGTGACACCGCTTCCAACTTCTATTTCCAGGCGTTCAATCAGTTTTTGGCCTTCTACTACATCGATGTCATGGGCATCAAGGACACGGCCGCTGGCACCTTGATGGCCGTCATCCCCACGTTGGTGGCGCTTTTGAATCCGGTCATTGGCATGATTGCCGATCGCACCCAAACGCGCTGGGGCAAGTTCCGTCCCTGGATATTGTGGGGCGCATTGCCGTATGGCTTGCTGGGCTATCTGATGTTTGCCAACCCGGGCTTTGGGCCGGACGGCACGCTCATTTATGCCTACGTTACCTACACGCTCACGTTGATTGCCTACGCCGCCATCAACACGCCTTATGGCGCGCTGATGGGGGTCATGTCGCCTTCTTCGGATGACCGCACGTCGCTGTCGTCTTACCGTTTTGCCTGCGCCTTTACCGGCACGCTGCTCATTGGCTGGCTGGTACCGTGGATGAAAGATTTTCTGATTCCTGCGGGCGGCACACCTGCGGATGGTTTTCGCAACACGATGGCCATTTTTGCGGTTGTGTCGGTGGCCATGTTTTTCTACACGTTTTTCAATACCAAAGAGCGGGTGGTGTCACCAGCCAGCCAGAAGTCGTCTCTTGCGGAGGACGTGCGTGACCTGTGCAAAAACGGCCCTTGGCTTGTGCTCTTTTTTGTTGCCTTTCTCAACCTGACCAACGTGGGCCTGCGCAGCGGCGCTGGCATTTTCTACTTCAAATACTGTGTGGGCAATGAAGCCAGTCTGGGCACTTTTAACTTTGTGGGTTTTCTGTGCTTCGTCTTGGGCGCGCTCTCCACCAAATTGTTTACACGGTACTTTGCACGCCGATCGCTGATGATTAGCCTGACGATTGTGAATGCCATCGGTATTGGCCTGTGCTATTTTGTCGACCCGCAAAACATCACCCTGCTGTACGCCCTGAATATTGTGGGCAGCTTTGCCGCAGGGCCAACGCCCGCCATCGTATGGTCGCTCTACGCTGACACGGCAGACTATGGCGAGTGGAAGTTTGGCCGCCGTGCGACCGGGCTGGTGTTTTCGGCCACGGTCTTGGCGCAAAAGGTGGGGCTTGCCATTGGCGGTGCATTGATTGGCTGGCTCTTTGGCTACTTTGGCTTTGTCGCCAACGCGGTGCAAACACCAGAGGCGCTGCATGGCATCACCATCGTCTTCAGTTTGTTGCCGGGCTTCTTCGCGCTGCTGGCGGGGCTGGCAATTTACTTCTACAAGCTCGATGAAGACACCGTCAAGCAAATGGAGCGCGAGCTCGCTGCCCGCAAGGCAACGGCAGAAGCGCCAGCCGCAAGCTGAGTGGGCGTTCATCCGCTTCGTTGCTCTGTCCCCTCTCACCTCACATCTCACCTTTGCATCATGGGAAACATGCGCCGTTTGTTTATTGCAGTTGCTCTATTCGCTGCTTGTGCGTTTGCGCAAGCGGCCGAGCCGATCACCCACTTCAATGTGGTGCTGATGCAACCGGGTTCGGTCATGGAGAAGCGCGTGACCAGCTTGGACGCAATGGCTGAATACATCAAAGCCGTGGAGGCCGCATCACGCGAGGCCGTCATCGCCAGTGGTGCCACGCAAGCGGTGGGCGGCTTTATCGTGCTGGCCGTGAAGCCGGGACAGAAATCCAAGGTGTGGTTGGACTTTGACGCCATGCTGGATCTGGAAATGCGCAAGCACATTAGGGAGAGGGTTAAGGCCATCCAGCCATTTGACGTGACCGAAGGCCCGGTTGTATTTGCCTTGAAAGTAGCCACATGGGGGGGCAAAGAGCCGCAGCGTTTGCTGCCCTCACCCATAGAGTGGAAGCAAGCTACGCGCAAGGGCAAGCCATTGGAAATTGGTAAGTTGGTCGAGAAGACCTGGAACCAGTAGATTGCGCTGCTGCGTGTGAACCTGCACCTGCACTGGGCCAAGGCGTTTGGGCAGCGGTTGAATGCAAAAGTGGACTGTAGCCCTCGTACAATATGCATAGGTAGCTATTAAAGTAATAGCAAGTATCTGGCAAGTTCTTAGCAAGCGTCCTGCAAACATTCATCAGCATTCATACCTATGACCTTTCACGCCCCCCTCATCATCGACATCGCTGGCCTGTCCTTGACCAAGACCGATCGCCAGCGCCTGGCGCACCCGCTGGTGGGTGGCTTGATTTTGTTTGCGCGCAACTGGCAAGACCGTGCCCAGCTCACCGCCTTGTGCAAGTCGATCAAGAAGGTGCGCGCTGACCTGCTGATCTGTGTGGACCACGAGGGCGGGCGGGTGCAGCGCTTCAAGACCGATGGCTTTACGCACCTGCCGCCCATGCGTGCACTGGGCGAGATGTGGATGGCCCCTCCAAGCACGCGCAGTCAGCACGCAGGCCCCATGGATGCCACCAATGCGGCCACTGCGTGTGGCTACGTGTTGGGTGCAGAGCTGCGTGCTTGCGGTGTGGACCTGAGCTTTACGCCGGTGCTGGACCTCGATTACGGCGAGAGTTCGGTCATTGGCGACCGCGCCTTTGCCCGCGATCCGCGCGTGGTGAGTCTGCTGGCCAAGAGTGTGATGCACGGGCTGCTGCAAAGCGGCATGGCCAATTGCGGCAAGCATTTTCCCGGGCATGGCTTTGTGAAGGCCGATTCACACACCGACATTCCTGTGGACAAGCGCAGCCTCAAGGCCATCTTGGCTGACGATGCCGCGCCCTACCGTTGGCTCAATACCGTGATGACCAGCGTGATGCCGGCACACGTGGTCTACCCCAAGGTAGACGTGCGCCCGGCGGGCTTCTCCAGCACTTGGCTCAATACGATCTTGCGCGGCCAACTGGGTTTTGGTGGCGCCATCTTCAGTGATGACTTGTCCATGGCCGGCGCACGTGTGGTGGATGGCAAGGCGGTGACCTACACCGAAGCGGCTGTGGTGGCGCTCACTGCAGGGTGCGACATGGTTTTGCTGTGCAACCAGTCCACCGCCAGCAGCGAAGGCGGCGGGCGCGCTGTCGACGAGTTGATTGCAGGGCTCACCGAAGCCCAGCTCAAAGGCCAGTGGCAGGCCAACGATGCCAGTGAGGCACGTCGCCGTGCGCTGCTTCCAGCCACGCCTGCGCTGGAGTGGGATGCGCTGATGGTGCAACCTGCCTATATGCATGCGATGGACTGGATTGCCTGAACCGGGTGCCGTGAAAAAGGCGGGCGCAAGTGACCTGGCAGTTGGATCGATTGGCCTTTGACCGCACAGCTTTTGACGATGGTGCCTGGTGGCAGCTGCTGACGGCTCAGTGGGTGCATTTTGGATGGCAGCACGCGGCGATGAATGCATTAGCTGCGACCGTCACACTGCTGGCGTTTCGCGGTCTTGTGCCTGGGCGCGTGCAATGGGTGGCGCTGCTGGGCGGCATTGCAGGTGTGGCGCTGGTATTGGTGCTCGACACAGCTTGTTTGTATTACGCCGGTGCTTCCGGCGCTTTGCACGGTTTGCTGGCAGGCTGTGGGCTTGGCCTGGTGCTCAACGCACCGCGTCGCGCGGCGCCACTCACCATGGCCGCACCTCCCCGTGCCAGTGCCCGCTCCTTGGGCTACATGGTGTTGGTGGGTCTGACTATCAAACTGTTGCTGCAACGGTGGAAGGGTGACCCGTTCGCGGCTGGTTGGCTGGCTGTACCCACCTACTACCCAGCGCACGAAGCAGGTGCCGTGGGTGGGATGCTGGCGGTGTTGCTATTGCACTGGGTTGCGGCGCAGCGTGTGGCGCATGCGGGCGGTAGCCAGTAACAAACTCAGCGCGCCCAAAGCATCCAGCCAATCCATTGCACCGCCGCCGCCTTTGCCGGATGGAGCTGGCGTCACCGTTGTCGTGGGCAAGGTAGGTGGATCGGGCACCACGACGGGTTCGACCGGAATGGCGGTGGTCACTGAAATCTTGACCGACAGGCTGGCACCCAGCGTTGCGCCGTCAGTGGGTTGTATGACAAAGGTGTAGTCACCTGCGGGCTGTGCTTTGGTCCAGTTGAATACGCCGGTGACAGCGTCAAACGTGGCACCGGCGGGCAAGCCCGTACCGATGAAGGCAACTTCGTCGCCCTCCGCATCAGAGGCCGTCGCGGTAAACGTGAGTGCACTGCCGGGCAAAACGTACTTCGTGGGTAGGGCGTTCATGCGTGGCGCGGCATTCGCAATGCCTTGCGACTGCAGCACGGTGTAGACCGCTTTGAATGCATCCAGCAAGCCTGCGCCGCAATCCGTGCGGCCTGCGCAATAGGTGTTGCTGGCATAGGGGCGTGCGGAATTCATCAAATGGGTCTGCACCTCTGACGGAGACATGCCGGGTTTAACTTGCATGAGCAGCGCAGCAACTCCTGCCACGTGGGGTGCCGAAAAGCTGGTGCCCGAATGGGTTCCGTAGCTATCGGCCAAGGGTGCGGTGGTGCCGGTATTGCCCGTGGTGTAAATGCCGTTGCCTGGCGCGCTGATGGTGGTGCCGGGGCCGACGTTGGCATAGTCACTGCTGGCACCTGCCGCTGTGTGTGCGGTCACCGCAATCACAAACTGGCAGTTGGCCGGCTGGGTGATGGTGGTTTTGGAGTATTCGTTTCCAGTGGATACAACGATGACGCTGCCCGCGTTGTGTGCAGCGGTAATGGCATTTTGGTACGTCTGTGAGCATTGCCCGGCGCGCCCAAAACTCATGTTAATGACCCGTGCGGGGTTTGGATTGGCCGGAATGCCAGGCACTGCCAAACCGGCGGCCCATTGCATGGCGGCCGCAGTGTCTGATGTATAGCCCCCACACACTCCCAATACCCGAACCGGCAGTATTTTGGCTCTGTAGGCAATGCCAATGATGCCAACGCCGTTGTTGCCGGTGGCACCAATGATGCCTGCGCCATGCGTGCCGTGCCAGGATGAGTCTTCAATATCGCACTGGGCCGCATCTTTGTTCCAGTCACCCGGGTCCAGCGCGCTGGCATCACGACCATCTCCATCGTTGGCGGTGAAAAAATCGTTGAAACCATCCTGGCTGATGAAGTCGTAGCCGCCGACAATGTTGGCAATGAGGTCGGTGTGCGGGCGGTAGCCTGTGTCCAGTATCGCAACAGTGACTCCCGCGCCACTCACCGGTACACCGCCAACGGAGCGCCCCCAGGCATTGGGCAAATTGGCCCCACCTGCTTCTACAAAAGGCGATTTCAGATTGCCCAGCTTGGTAGCGTAGTACGTGTCATTGGGAACGAAGTGGGGGTAGACCCGTTCATCCACCTCGGCATATTCCACGCGTGGATCTTGCGCCACGCTGTGGGCTAGTGCCTTGAGGGCAGCATGGGTCATGGGCTCGCTGGTACGCGCCACGTGTGTGTGCTGTGAGACCGACTTGAGATAAGAAAGCGTTGTGCCCTCAGTCCTATCAGACACAGCTGGCGAGTGATTCAACGCCCGCACACGGTCTTGGCCCAAGGCTGCGGCTTGCGCCGTGTTCTTGGTCCCGTCATCTTTGAACTTCACGATGATGCGGTTCAGTCGTGGTTGTGTAGTCTGTAGTGCCTCTGCACTGGTGTGTACTTTGATCGCCGGCTCTGGTGTGCCCTGTGCCCACGCATACAACGAGACACTGCCCACGAGGGAGACACCTGCGAGTGCGGTAGTGAAGCGATTCTTGATCATGTCTGTGTCCTGATTTAGCGGGCCTTCTCGTCCAGCTCGGCATTGGCTACCGACGGCAGCGCAGCTATCCGTTGTATGGCTGCTTGCGGTGCCTGGTCTACCGACATTTGTATGCCATAGACATGGGTATCAGCCGAGACGGCCGAAAGGTAGCGCACGGGCTCTTGCGCTTGTTGCTCTAGGGTTTTGACAAATGCCTCGTCACTGTAAGCAACAGGCTGCTTGAACTGCACGATGACCCGCACGGTGACAAGCCCGGTGGCCTTGCCGTTGGGCAAGAGTGAGGGTGGTGGTAATGCGTCTGGCCTTTGGTACCTGGGGCCTTGCGCACAGGCAACCAATGCCAGCACTAGCATGCCTGCGAACAGAAGTTTACGATTCGTCACAAAAACTTCTCCTTGAGTCGGCGACTAACAAAAAACACAGCCACGTGGCCAGAGGCGGATCACGGTGCACGGTGCAGGCGTGAACCCTTCAGTGCCGCAATCTGGTCTTCGGTAGCACTGTCCAACAGGGGGAAGCGCTTGAGCAGTCCTGCGTTTTCCAGCAATTTGCGCAATTGTTCTACGTCTTTCACCGAGGGTGCGACCTTGATTTGCGCCAGTGCAGCCTGGGTGTTGCCACCCTGAATCAGGGTCATGATCTTGGTGGCCCATATTGCGGGACGGGACATGGCAAAGGCCTCTCTGTTCTTTTGTTTGCAACCATTGTGGCATAGGAACTTTTATCGACATGTATCGGAATGTTTGTGTCGGATTGTTTGCTGATTGTTCGCGATATACCGATCGCAAGTGCCGAGATATGCGTGGTTTTGGCAACCTAGAAAAAATGCATGTGGGCGCGCTATGCTTGGGTGCCATGCAAGCAGAAGACCTACAACTCCTCGTTACCCGCGTCATGCCGTTTGGCAAGTATGAAGGGCGTGTTATTGCGGACCTTCCGGGTAACTACCTCACCTGGTTTGCCCGCACCGGATTTCCCAAGGGAGAAATCGGTCGGCTGCTGGCGCTGATGCACGAGATTGACCACAACGGCTTGGGTGAGTTGCTGAAGCCCCTGCGGGCTCAACAGCGTTGAGCTAGCGGTGCGGGGGCGCACTTGATAATGCATGGATTGACACGAGCCATTCGAATGTATGCACGACCAGGACCAGGAATCAGCAAAGCACAGCGTGTTTGACCGCATGGGTGGCGAGACGGCCATTCGTGCATTGGTGGACCGGTTTTATGACCTGATGGAATTGGAGAGCGGATTTACCGCACTGCGCTCCACCCATGGCCCTGACTTGTCGAGCGCCCGCGAGAAGCTCTTCTGGTTTTTGTGCGGCTGGATGGGCGGCCCGCAGCATTACGTGGAACGCTTTGGGCACCCCCGGCTGCGGGCGCGCCACATGCCTTTCAAAATCGGTGTTCAGGAGCGCGACCAATGGCTGGCCTGTATGGCCCAGGCTATGCACGATACGCAGGTAGACCCTGATCTGGCGGCGCAGTTGCAGCAGGCTTTTTTTCAGACCGCAGATTGGATGCGCAACCAAGATGCCTGACCAAAATGCTTAATAGACGCACCGCCCGCGTACCTTCAACAACGCTTGGCAACGGGCTATGAGCGCGCTTGCCACTGCAGCGGCCACTGCCGTGGAATTGCTGGTTTCGTTGGATGCGGGGCTGTGGTCCATCGTGGCGCGTTCATTGGCGGTCAGTGCATGGGCTTGCGCGTTGGCCAGTGCCATTGGCTTGGTGTTGGGAGCCTGGTTGGCGGTGGCCCGGTTTCCGGGGCGCGGTGTCACGCTGGCTGTCGTCAATACCTTTTTGGCACTACCGTCGGTTGTGGTGGGCTTGGTGGTGTATGTGGTGTTGTCACGCTCCGGGCCATTGGGCTACTTGGGTTGGCTCTTTAGCTTTAAGGCGATGGTGCTGGCCCAAACCATTTTGGTGTTGCCCGTGGTGATGGCGCTCACGCGCCAGATTGTGGAAGACGCTGAATGGGCCCATGGTGAACAATTGCGCTCATTGGGGGCCAGGCCTTTTGTGCGCAGCCAGTTGTTGGCATGGGATGCGCGTTACACCTTGCTCACGGTGGTGGTGGCCGCATTCGGGCGTGCTATTTCCGAGGTGGGCGCCGTCATGGTGGTGGGTGGCAACATTGAGGGCTTTACCCGCGTGATGACAACCACGATTGCCCTGGAGACTAGCAAAGGCGACCTGCCATTGGCTCTGGGCTTGGGGATGGTCTTGTTGCTGGTGGTCTTGGTGCTCAACGCCGTGCTGGCAGCACTGCGCCATTGGCGCGTGGGTGCAGATGGCGGTGGGGGTGGCCGATGACCCCCGTTTTTGCGCTACACGATCTGGGCCTGCAACGACGCCATGGCGCAGCACCGGCATTGTCGGCGCTGAATCTGCGTATTGATCTGGGTGAGTGTGTGGCCCTGGTGGGCGCAAATGGCAGTGGCAAGAGCACATTGCTGCGCGTGTTGCATGGGCTGCTGGCACCCACGCACGGGCAACTGCAGTGTCAGCCGGGCATGCGCCAGGCCATGCTTTTCCAGCGCCCGCAGTTGCTACGCTTGTCGGTACAGCACAACATGGCGTTGGGCCTGTGGCTGGGCGGTATGCCCTGGCGCCAGGCGTGTTTGCAAGGGCGGGAGGCGCTGGAACAAGCCGGCCTGCTGGCCTTGGCCGAACGCAATGCGTGGCATTTGTCAGTAGGCCAGATGCAGCGCATCGCGCTGGCACGCGCACTGGCAACCAATCCCCAAGTACTTCTGCTGGATGAACCCACTGCCAGCCTGGACCCGCACGCCAAACGCGAGGTGCAAGCCCGCATACAGCAGGTGGCTGCACGCCCAGAGATGACGGTGGTGTTTGCCAGCCACAACCTGGGGCAGGTCAAGCGGCTGGCCCGTCGGGTGATCTATCTGGAACACGGCCAGGTGTTGGCAGACCTGCCGGTACAGACTTTCTTTGACGGATCGGTGTTGCCAACGCAGTACCCCCAAGCCCACTTTTTTGTAAAAGGAGAGCTGTTTTGAAATTCATTGAGCAATTGAGGGTGCTAGCCCTCATGAAATGGGCGTACCTAGCTATATTTTTTATAGCTACTTCTATTCCATTCGTGCATGCGCAAGCGCCAAACCTGGTCTTGGCGTCCACCACGTCGACGGAACAGTCTGGCTTGTTTGCCCACCTCTTGCCTGAATTTACCCGCGCAACTGGCGTGCAGGTCAAGGTGGTGGCAGTCGGCACCGGGCAGGCTTTGGACATGGGCCGAAGGGGCGATGCCGATGTGCTGCTGGTGCACGACAAAGAGGCCGAAGAGAAAATGGTGGCAGAGGGCTTTGTGCAAAAGCGCTACCCGGTGATGTACAACGATTTTGTGCTGCTGGGCCCTGTGGCAGACCCTGCGCGCGCGGGGGGAGGGGACATCGCTACGGCCTTGAAAAATATTGCCGCTAGCAATGCGGATTTCATCTCCCGTGGCGATAAGAGCGGAACCCACGCCGCCGAGTTGCGCTACTGGCTGGCCGCATCGACCGACCGCAAGGGCACAGGCTACAAGGCATGCGGCTGCGGCATGGGCCCAGCGCTCAACATGGCTGCCACCACCGGAGCCTATGTCATTGCTGACCGGGGCACCTGGCTCAGTTTTAAGAACCGGCAAGACCTGGTGGTGCTGGTGCAAGGCGATTCGCGGCTCTTCAATCCGTACGGCGTGATGGTCGTGAACCCAGTGAAGTTTCCACACGTCAAGGCGCGCGAAGCCCAGCGCTTTGTGGACTGGATCGTATCGCGTGAAGGGCAGGCGGCGATTGCGGCTTACAAAATTGGTGGAGAGCAGCTGTTTTATCCCAACGCCGGGGTAGGGCAATAGGTGAGATTTATGGCGGCGCTTTTATGGCGGCACATTGAGCGCTTGCATGAGATGCTCTACAAAAGCCTTTACCTTGGTCGGCACATAACTGCGTGATGGGTAAACGCACCATGCGGCGGTGTCGAACTCTGTGGCGGTAACCTCATACGATGGAAATAGATCGATAAGCTTCCCGGATGCAAGGTCTTGGGCTACCAGCCATGTGGGCAACAACGCGATCCCCATGCCCGCGCGCGCGCAGTGTTGAACCGCTATCCCGTTGGACAAGATCGTGGTACCTGTTACAGACACTTCAGTGGTTTTGCTTTTGGCATTTCTAAAAATCCAACGCGTTCTAAAGCCCTGTAGCGGGAATACGATGCATGCGTGCTGCCCCACGTCGCCGGGAGCCTGGGGTGCGCCCGCCTTTTGAAGGTAGCCTGGCGCGGCACACACCACATAGCGTGTTGCCAACAGCCGATGGGCCATAAGACTGGAGTCGGGCAATACGCCCAGACGGATGGCCACATCCATGCGTTCGGCCAGCAAATCCACCACATGATCCGACAGTTGCAAGTCCACAGTGAGGTCGGGGTAGCGCAGCTGAAAGGCCGGCAGGGTCGGCACGATGCAGGTAAGCCCAAACGAATTGGCGGCGCTAACCCGTAGCAGACCCTTGGGTTGGCTTGACGTATCCGCTACCTCCAGTTGTGCCTGTCGGAACTCCTCCATTAGCGGGGCAATGCGGTTCAGGAAGACGGCTCCGGCTTCTGTCAGGGTAATTTGGCGGGTCGTGCGCTGAAAAAGTCTGACACCCAATTCGCGTTCCAGTGTGGCGATGATGCGAGAGATCGATGATGGGTCTGCGTCGCGGTCGCGCGCCACAGCGGTATAGCTGGCGGCCTTGGCCACGCTTGCAAAGATGTCCAGTGCTTCTAGATCCATGCAAAAACTCCTGTAGTCGCGTTGCCCAATGCACTACGCGACATTACGCGACATTGGGTGTTTCTGATTAGTGCAAATTGTGCATTAGTTAAATGTATTAGTTAGTATTTATAAAACAAATTGCAATAGTCATACTTCGGCTCGTTGGTCACCCAACGCCTTCTGCGGTCACAACTGCGCGGCGCATTGGCCACCAAAGTCTGCAATGAAACCATTGCGGAGATCTTCCAAACCCACTGAAAAGGTATTCGTATGAAACTCCAAGGTATGACCGCACTGGTTACTGGTTCTAATCGCGGAATAGGTCTTGAAATCGTCAAGGCCGCGTTGGCCGAAGGCGCGCTGAAGGTTTACGCCACAGCGCGCGATGTGCACACGCTCAAGGCCGCCGTCGCGTTAGATCCCCAAAGAGTTGTCGCGTTGCAACTCGATGTGACGGACGCAGCATCCGTAGACGCTGCGGCCCGCGCGGCATCCGATGTCACCGTCGTATTCAACAACGCAGGCGTGCTGGAATTTGGCAGCTTTCTCGACGTGGGGAGTGACAAGATTGCGCGCCAGTTCAACACCAATTTCTTCGGCAAACTCAACATGGCGCGCGCCTTTGCCGGCGTGATAGAAGGCAATGGCGGCGGTGCGTTGGTCAACGTGCTGACACTGGTGGCACTGGCCAGCATGCCGGGCCTATCGACCTACAACGCCTCCAAGGCCGCAGCATGGTCCATGACCCAGTCCCTGCGGGCAACGCTGTCGGGTAAAGGGATCGAAGTGTTTGGCGTGTTTCCAGGCGCGGTAGACACTGACATGCTGGCCAGTGTGGATATGCCCAAAGCCGCGCCAGCGGATGTGGCGGCTGCAATCATGGCCGGCATCAAAGCCGGGGCGGAAGACATATTCCCCGACGCCATGTCGCAGCAACTCTACGCCGCATGGAAGGCAGACCACAAGGCGGTGGAAAGGCAGTTTGCGGCGATGTGAGGGGGCTTGGTGGACGCTGGTTAGTGGTCAAATCGCCAGCTAGCCCTCGCAGAACGTGCGTTAGTAGCTATCAAATCAGGAGTAACCCAGCACCACACATGTTGGTCACCCTGGTACGCGGGCCCCCGCTGTGGGAGGACTGGTGAGTGTGGTTAGGCTTTTTGCGGACCCGGTTGAAGGCCACAATGCCACAGGAGGTGCGCGTATGAAACGTCTCATGACCATTGAAGTGGTCATCGCAGTACTGGCCGCGGTGCTCGCCATAGCGACCTAGCTGGTGTTCCAACTGCCCACCTTTGGTGGTACGGCCGAGGGTGCGCGGCTGGCGCGCATGCAGCAGTCCAAACAGTTCGTCAACGGCCGGTTTGAAAACACACCGCCCTACGTCAGCAACATGTCGCTGCAGTGCGAGCTACACGATTACATGGGCGACCAGGTGCGTGAGCCCGCGTTTGAAGTACCCGTGCTGAAGATGTCCGGCGAGGATTTGGACAAGCCCGCTGCACCGGGCCTGCGAACCTGGTGGCTGGGCTATGCCAGTGTGCTGGTAGAGCTGGACGGCGTGCGCATTCTGACCGACCCCGTACTGTCAGAAAGGCAGCTGCACCTGCAGCACCTGCGCCGCCACGCTGGGGTCATCGGGGTCGGTGACCAGCGTGCAGACCCAGGCCGCACTACCACCTGTGTCCGCCCTCACCGCCAGGCCTTCGACCTTGGGCGCACCTTCCAGCAGGTGCAGCGCTTGCAATGTGCCATCGGCACCCACGGTACCAATGGCCGAGGCCACACAGGCGCCGTCCAGGTAACTGTTGTCCGTACTTTCGGCCACCGCGCTGAACGCCCAGGCCCCGCAGTGCAACGCAGCGCCATCGGTCAATCCCAGTGGCACCCCATTGACACTGTCCAGATCCAGCAATTGCACACTCTTGGCCGCGGGTGCCTGTGTTCGCACACCGGCCAGCCACGGTGCCATCTGGTTCCAGTCAAACCGGATGCAGGCATTGAGTGCGTTGCCTTTGTTGCCGCGTTGCAGCAACAGCAATTCACCGCTGACCAGCAACGCGCCTTCAATGTTCAGATCAGCAAAACGTTTGCGCAGGGGTGCGTAAAGCGTGGCAAGGTCTAAGGTGGCCATGCGGCCATTGGGCTGACCCTGCACATCCAGGCCGACCAGCACACCGGTATGACGGTTGGGCTTGGAGCCCGAACCCAAGGCCAACAGCGCGCCCGCAGGGCAACCCGGCAGGGGCGGTAGATGGACCAGGCTCTCAAAATCGGGCTTGGCCCTTTTGCGTTTGTCCTTGTCTTGGGGTAAATCGCCGTCCAGCAGGCGCAGCAAAGACCCCGTGGGGTGTTCAGGGTCGAACATGCCCAAATGCAGTTCATCGTCCGCCACCACATACAGACGCTGGTGCACCCGCACCAGGCCGCTGGCCGCACTCAGGTGGGCCTGTCCGCGCGGGTGCTGCGCAGGGTCTATGCGCAGGGTCTGGATCAACAGGGGCCTTAGCGTGGTACTTGCCATAACGGACTTCATTGTGGTTTGTGGCATGGTACAGCTTGCGATTAGGTTAACCTCGCCGCCTCACTACAGCTCGAAATGTCCGTACCCGATGACTGGGAGCTGTCCACCACCTCCGAAGGCGGGCAGGTTCTCAAGCTGCCCAATGACCAGTACCTGGATCTGGCCATCGAGCCGCTGTTCGCCAGCGACCCCGAAGAGACCTGGAGCAGCACCGAAGACAACGATGCGTTGAACGATATCCTGGACATGGTCGAAAGTGAAGAAGTGGCCTACGAATTCGTCACGCACTGAATGCGCCAGGTTGATCCCATGCACCCGCTTTCGCTCCGTGCCGTCAATGCCAACGTGTACAGCGTGCACCTGCCTGACGGATCCCACGTGGGCAACCTCAAGCACATTGGCAGTATCTGAAAGTTCAAGCAAGCTGTTACACAGCCAGAGCTCGCGAGGTAGTTTCCTATCAGTCGGTTAACGCGCCCTTTAATCGGTGCTGTGCGTCTGACGAACAGCCCCAGAAGCCTATAATTTTTTGAATCTGGCCTGTCTTATGGGCCGAGCTTCTGCGAACACTTTCCTATGCAGCAATCTCGAATTGATCTTTTAGACGCACTGCGCGGTTACGCGCTGATGGGGTTGTTTCTAATTCACATGGTGGAATACTATGAGATTTATTGGCTCAACCCAATTCCACACCCCCTCAATGCCACGGTGTTCGCCGTCTTTGGTGGCAAAGCCTTTGCAATATTTGCGCTGTTATTTGGCGTGAGTTTTTTTATCTTACTGAATAACCAATACAGTCGCGGTGTGGATTTTCGCGGACGGTTTGTCTGGCGTTTGTGCTTGTTACTAGGCATGGGGTATTTACATAGCCTGCTATACGGAGGCGATATTTTGCAAGTTCTGGCACTGTGCGGCTTGTTGTTAGTTCCCCTGTGGCGTGCGCCCCATTTCCTTGTGTTTTGCCTTGGCGCGTTTTTTCTTCTACAGGGGCCGCTTTGGTTGTTATTTATTTGGCAGCATTGTTTCGCTGCTGAGGCCGCGCCACCGGCCATTACCCAGTTTGATGGCGTGTTAGGGGTTTATGCGCAAGGTAGTTTTTGGCAACTATTGCAAACCAATGCCTTGCTGGGCAATGGGCGCAAGTGGTTGTTTATGCTGGAGAGCGGCCGCCTGTGGACGGTGATAGGAATGAGTCTGCTGGGGTTTTTAATGGCGAGGCTGCAAGTATTCTCTTCACACACCAAGTATTCTCGGCAATTTGCAATAGGTTTGGCCGTTTGTGTCGTTGCAGCACTGGCCGTGCTCTATGCCGAAGCGGCTATTAAAACTAATTTTGTTAGCCAAAAAGGTTTAGATGGTCTGTTCGCAATTACCGGCGCCTATTTTAATTTGGCGGTGACGTTGGGCACCGTCTGTGTGTTTATCCTGCTCTACCAGTCGCCCTTGCACAGCCTGTTGCGCTACTTAGCCGCACCAGGGCGTATGACATTGACTATTTACTTGGGCCAATCGTTGTTATGTGTGCCGATCTTTTATGGGTTTGGATTGGGCGCCTGGACGTATTTAGGACAGGTGAATAGTTTCTTATTGGGGGTATTTTTGTGGCTAGCACAAATACTGGCTGCAGCTTGGTGGTTTAAACATTTCCGCTATGGGCCTATGGAATGGCTGTGGCGGGCGTCCACTTATACGCGCTGGGATATCCCCTTTAAATACCAATCATCTGCACAGCTGAAACCTTAAAGCCTTGGTTAAACCCATGCGCATATTTGGATTGTGCGTTACACCGTGCGAGTGGGTTTTTTCGGTAGTTGTTCAGCTCATTTCTGCAGTAGCCGCGCCTTTATCTCAGCTGCAGATTCCGCCACAGTTCGTCGATTGATGTTTGGCTAGCATCCCTGATCGACGAAGTTGCGCACCAGTTCTACACCAATTTCGTCGGCAAGCTCAACATGGCCCGCGCTCTCGCGGGCGTGATAGACGGCAAGGGTGGTGGTGCGCTGGTCAACGTGCTCACCGTGGTGGCACTGGCCACCATGCCGGGGCGGAAGACATATTCCCCGACGCCATGTCGCAGCAACTCTACGCCACATGGAAGGTGGACCACAAGGCGGTGGAAAGGCAGTTTGCGGCGATGTGAGGGGGCTTGGTTGATGGGTCCTGCCAATTGCCGGGATTTATGGGCACTAGGTCAAACGGGTTCCCGCTAAATTTCCTTCTATTCCTCCCTAGCGTGGCAGACTCATCTGATACTCGCCCGGCGGCATGCCCACCAATTGACGAAAGCCGCGCACAAAATGGGCTTGGTCGAAGTAGCCTAGCTCCAGTGCCAGCGCAGCCCAACTGAGGGGTTTGCCAGTCTGCACCTGGGCGATGGCCTCGTGCAGGCGGTAGCGCTGGATGACCCACTTGGGGCTGACGCCGACATATTTTTGAAACAGACGCTGCAGGCCGCGTTTGTTCAGACCGCTGATACCCAATACGTCTTCCACCGACAGGATGCGTGAGTCTTGTGCAATACGCTCCAGCAACTTACCAACGCGCGCCACTTGTGGATCGACCGCGGGCAAATGTTGCAACAAAAAGCGCTGTGCCGCCGCACACATTGCTGCAAAGTCAACAGATTCCAGCACCTGCTGCGTCAGGTCAGCACCGGCGGGGCCAAAGCACTCTGTTACGTCCATAGACTGGTCGAGCAACTCGGCCACTGGCTGGCGGTAAAACGGGTAGAACCCTCCAGCCTTGAACTTGATACCAAACACCTGGTCCAGCCCTTGCAACTGGCGCACAAAGCGCCCGTGGTGCACGCCATAAATGCGCGCCTGGCCCTGCTCAACCACCAGGTGCACATTGGGGTGTGGCAGTGTCGTCTGCTGCTGCGCGGGCAGGCCACGCAGGTCCCAACGCACATGCCAATAGTGTTCAACCAGACCGGTCAGTGGCGCAGACGGCAATTGCCGCTGGTGTTCGAACTGACCCTGGCTGAAGCTGGGGCGCAATATGCCGCGCGGCTTGCCATGGGGTGCGCTCTCTGGTGGTGGGTTGTGGGGGCTCATGGTTTGCTGATGCTGGACCGTAGTGTGCCGTGCGTGTCGCGTTTCTCCTATCAATCTGCCGTGTTACCCGATCTAATGCGTGCTGTGCTGGCAACGGCCGCCTAATCGACACGCAACACACCACCCACCAATTTGACGGAGCCGCGCATGCTACAACAGCAACAACATATCACTGGAAATTTCGACGTAGAGCTCACACCGCAGCTGACCACCTCTGCGATAGAGGCTGCCAAGCTAGGCCGCCAGACGCTGGACAAAACCTACCACGGTGATCTGAGTGCCCACAGCTTGGGCGAAATGCTCGCCGCCGGCACCGAGGTCAAAGGCTCGGCGGGCTACGTCGCCATGGAGCGCGTGACCGGTACGCTGCTGGGTAGACAAGGCAGCTTCGTGCTGATGCACACCGGCGTCATGAACCGTGGCACCCCACACTTGACTGTGCAAGTAGTGCCCGATTCAGGTACCGACGAACTGGTCGGCCTGGTGGGGCAAATGGGCATTCAGATCGAGGCGGGCCAACATGTCTATACGTTTGACTTCACGCTGCCCTGAAAAGTGACTTCTATGAAACATCAAGTTATGACCGCACCGGCTGCTCGTTCAAATCGCAGTGTTGGGCTCGAAGTTGTCAAGGCCGCAAACGCGTTGGGCCAACAAAAGTTGATGCGTTGTAGTGTGAGGTGATCGGGGTGCTTTTTCTAGAAGCCGCGGCCTGTACAAAATCGGAAGTCACCATCCTTGATTCCTGTGGCCAGAGGGACTGAATTGCCTATCCGTACGATCTTGGGGCGCAGCCCATGTCGTCTAGGCGCATCAATATTTCGGTTCGACGGTCGCGCTTTATCTCCAGCCAATGGCGGTCTTCGACGGCACCGATGAGTGCGTAAAGGGCGACCAAACTGGTGCCGGGTACAACGCGCTTCAGTCGCAGGTATACGTCGAAGGGGTCGGTTGCCTGAAGTTGAGCGGGCGACGTGATGCCCACGTTTGACAGCGCGAGCGCAAACTTGGCGCCTATATTTTTCATGTCCTTGAGTTGTCTTGCCGCATCGGTCATGACCGAATATAGCCCAGGCTGGATTCACTGCTGACACGTTCTGACAGTGGTGAAATCTACATTTCTCTGTGCGCAACTTCGCGTTTGGAAATGGGTTTTCCCAGGAGAATATGATGAGCTACACCGTTATGGAATTGGTTACCTTTCGCATCAAAGAAAGCACCTCACCCGAGGAGTTTGCCTCAGCTAGTGAGGCGGTCAACGTGTGGGTACGTGCGCAGCCCGGCTTTATGTCCCGCGCTTTGTCACGGGGCGACGATGGACTCTGGTTTGACGTTGTTTTTTGGGAATCTCGCGCTACTGCGCAGGCTGCATCGCAGAGTGTCATGACCGATCTGGAGCAATCGGCCTTCATGGTACTGATAGATGCTTCGAGCGTGAAAATGTCTCACGCGCAGGTTCGCAGCCAGGCGTGAAATGAAGAAAGCGGATCGCCTCTTTCAGTTGGTCACTCTGTTGCAGGGGCGGCGCAAAGCGATAACTGCGCTCGACATCGCGACGACCCTGCAAGTTTCGGTGCGCACCGTGTACCGTGATGTTCAGGGCTTGGCGCAGTCAGGGGTCATGATAGACGGTGATCCCGGCGTGGGGTATCTGCTCCGGAAACACAGCCACGTGCCGCCCCTGATGTTTTCGGCGGACGAGGTGCTTGCGATGCTAGTGGGGAGCCACATGGTTCAGGCTTTCACCGACCCTGGGCTTGCCAGAGCAGCCCAGACGGCCGATGAGAAAATTCGCGCCGTGCTGTCGCCGCAACTGCGACATCGGGCAGATCAGTCACCCGTATCGGATTCCTGTTCTGCTCAAAGATGAGACTGCGCGCGAACGACACAGCCGCATCAGAGTGGGCTGCGAGCAAAACCGCAAATTGCATGCGACTTATGTCGACGAAACCGGGCGAAGCAGTGAACGGACGATTTGGCCTCTGGGCATCGTCGGGTTGCATGGAAATTGGATGCTTTTGGCGTGGTGTGAGTTGCGCAATGACTATCGCACCTTTCGATTCGATCGGTTGCAGACGCTCACCTTGACAACCCAGACCTTTGCAACGCGCGAAGACATGTGCCTGAGTCACTACTTTACGAAAATCCTCAAAGTCGATCAGGCGGGCGCGAGCAAAGCGTTGTGAGTAATCCAGCGCAGTGCCGATCACAGGCTACCTTGACGAAGGCCCTGCTATTTGAGTTGCCTGCGCTCCGCGCAGAAATCACGCCACGTTGAATCCTGAGACAATTGGCGCCACGTCTTACCTGCATTTCTGCGCTTTTTAATGGCTGCAACAACCACAACGGACCCTGTAACGGTGACCTTGGGCAAGCCCCTTGGCGGGTGGCGCCTTCGTCTGTATACCGTGATTTTCGAGGCCGACACGCGGGCCGGTCGCTTGTTCGACCAATGGCTGATTGCCGTTATTTTGATCAGCGTCGTGGTGGTGGTCGTTGACAGTGTGCAGGGCCTGGGCGATGGCTATCCGACGGCTTTCTCTGCCATGGAGTGGCTGTTTACCATTGCCTTCACGCTGGAATACATTGCGCGCTTGGCATGTGTCCGCCACCCGTTGCGGTATGCCCGAAGCTTCTTTGGTGTCATTGACTTGTTGGCACTGCTGCCTACTTACATCGCGTTGTTGGTGCCCGAGGCGCAGGCCTTGATTGACGTACGTGTGTTGCGCTTGCTGCGGGTGTTTCGAGTATTCAAGCTCACCGCCTACGTTGAGGAATACCAGACTCTGGGTCGCGCGCTTGCCGCCAGCCGCCGCAAAATTCTGGTGTTCCTGTCGGCGGTGCTGATGATTGTTCTGGTCATGGGCACGCTGATGTACGTAGTGGAAGGTCCGGCCAACGGTTTTAGCAGCATCCCCACATCGGTTTACTGGGCGATCACCACCATGACGACGGTGGGCTTTGGCGATATCACTCCCAAGACCGATTTGGGCCGGTTGATTGCGTCCATGATGATGTTGCTGGGTTGGGGCACGCTGGCTGTTCCCACAGGCATTGTGACGGCCGAGATAAGTGCCGCGCGTGTTACCCAACCCACTACAACGCGGACCTGCCACGAGTGTTTGACAGAGGGGCATGCCGTCAATGCCCGGTTTTGCATGCACTGTGGCGCGGCGTTGCCTGGCTACCAGACTGACGCTATAGTGCGCCGCGCAGCGACTACCCCCCCCGGCATGACTGACTGACCATGAAAATTCAACGCGTTTTCCAGCCTCGAAACCCACTCTTTTGGATCATGCTGGTCCTCAATTGCTTGTCCGCCTTACTGGGGTGGATCACGCACCATTACGCGCTGGGCGCACTGCCCAGCTTCATGGTGGCAGGCTTTGCCGTGGGAAACGCCGTGCTGGGTGCCTACATTGCCTGGCGTCTGGTCCACTCCTGAGCACATGAATCGTGTACTTGTGAATTGAAGGAGTTGGAACATGGACTGGACGTGTCCAATTTGTGGTCAACCAAACCTTGCCGAGCACAAAGACTGTGTCAATTGTGGGTGCGCCGTAAATGCAATGAAAGAGCAGATCGACGTGCTGCGCAATGATTACAACGGAGAAATTTTTTCTGCGGAGGTAAAGGACTCAGTAGCTCTTTCAGAAGAGATGTTCTCGTCCATATGGTGGGACGCCGCGGCCGATCGATATTCGAGTACAGCACTGCCTTTCTGGATATGGTTTTTTTTCGGTGTCTTAACTATTGGATTGACGGGCAGACGCGATGCATGGACGATTGTGGGCGGCGGTTGTGCGATCGGGTTCATAGCCGCTTTTAGGTGCTCGCTAAATTTTTCAGATGCAGGGTACGGCGGTACTAGAAAAAAAGTGGTCCTTACAAACGTGGCATTGGCAGTCACTGTATTGACATTTACGTTGTGGAAATTTGCCTAGATTCTTTCGAAATCCGATAGTTGGCCGAAAGAGGAGCTCGGGCAAATTTGAACTTTCTTGGTGAAAACCCTCACTTAAACGGAATTGCCTTATCTGCCTCAAATAACTATACTACCTAAAACTATTTGGTAGTATAAATGGCACTTCATAGCGAATTCTCTTTAGCCGCACAGACGGCATTCGCTGGCCTGGACACCGCCGCCCGGCAGGCCGACCTGAACCGCAGCATCGCCGATCTGCCCGGAGGCTTTGCCAAGAAACTGGTGGCGGGTCGCACTTATTGGTATTACCAGGTCAAGAACCCCGATGGTCAGTTGCGCCAATCGTATGTGGGGCCCGATGATGCGGCCACCCAGGCTTTGATCCAACGCCACGGGGACCCAGCACACAAACTTGCGCAGCAGCAACTGGTGCGCTTGGCCCGCTCTGCCATGGAATTGGGTTGCGCCGATATCCCGCCCAAACATGCCCGGGTAATTGAACGTTTGGCCGATAGCGGCTTGTTCTCGGCGGGTGGAATCTTGGTGGGCACGCATGCCTTTCTGGCTTACCAAAACATCTTCGGCGTGCGGTGGACTGCGGGCGCCGCTACGCTGGATTTGGACTTTGCGCATGCCGGTCGCAATGTCTCATTGGCCCTGCCCGAGAACCTGAAAATCGATACCACCGCCGCGATTGACTCGCTTGAAATGGGTTTCATACCCAACCAAGCCTATACCTCATTCCGCAAGGCTGACGAGCCTGACTTTGACCTCGACTTCCTCACATCGCGTGGGCGCACCGGCGACAAACCTGTGACGGTAGCGCGGCTGAACCTGACGATGCAGCCGCTGCGCTTTATGGAGTTGTCGTTGCAGGACCCCATGCGTGCCACGCTGATTGCCCGCAACGGCCCCATCGTAGTCAACTTGCCGCGGCCTGAGCGCTATGCGTTGCACAAACTACTGGTGTACGGCGAACGTGCACAGGCGCAGCGCACCAAGGCCCGCAAGGACATCGCGCAGGCCGCTGCTTTGCTGGACTACTTGTTGGTCCACGACACGGCGGAGATCGCGGCCATGTGGGTGGACGTAAACAGCCGAGGCCCAGGCTGGCGCAAGCGTTTAAAGGAAGGATTTGATGCAATGAACGCGCTTTACCCTGAGTGCACGTTTGCCGAGGCAATAGAACGGGCTACTAAATAGCGCGCGCAACACAGTTCGCGCTTCACGGAGAACCGCAGCCAAAGGAGTCCACTGGGTTAGTCAGTGGAATTGCGGTTGGAGGGGAGTTTTGAGGGAGTTGTCCCAGTTTGGCAATACGGTAACTAGGGAGGCCGGAGAGGGCGTTGTGACTTTTTCGGGGCGAAACTTGGGGTGGAGGAGTTGAATTGCCTTTCCGTCAACTACCCTACAATTTCTTTGCAAGATCGTTTCAGGAAAGTCAGCGAATATTGCTCCTATATACATAGCAGCTTATGGCCGTTTTGCGAGGGCTACAGCTCAATTTCATTTATATGAATGCATTCGTACAAGCAGTTCGTAGTCCTATTGGGTGCCGCAACATGAGTGCGACCTTGCAACGAGCTCATCATCTGGGAATTGTGATCGCGATGTCCATCGCGTTGCTCGCGTCCGGCTGTTCCAAAAGCAAACCCGAGCCTTCCGGCATATTAGCGGTACCACTGACCACAGCAACTGCAACGTCTGAGACCGCCTCCGTTGTCCCGGTCCCGGCGGAAGAGCCGTCGGAGGCGGTGCTCCGCGAGCTTGCGTTTCAGATGTACGACCAGATCGAAAAGGCCGGCGGCCTGCCGGTCACCATGACGGCCACGGGAAAGTCGCTGACCTTGCACCCGAAGTTGTTTGAGGTGCGCAAGGAGAAAAATTGTGACCGGTCACCGCGGGCTCCTGCAGGCTGGTACGAGTGCCACCTCATCCTCAAGCTGAGCTTGTCCCCAGGTGGCCGGGATCCCTCTGAGAAGGGCGAGCGCATGGGTGTGAAGTGGGACCCCAAAGGAGAATGGGTGCTGCAATGATGATCCAGCTCCACCACACCATCGTTACAGAAACAGCACACCCTTACGGCGTATTTCGTTGCGCGTGATCCGCGGATACTATTTTTCCGGTAGGCGACTCCCATAGCCTCTCGCCCCCACCGTCGAGGTGGGTCAGGTACATGCGCAGTTCAAACTCCAACTGGTGGTAGGCGGGCTCCATGTGGGTGCAGAGCTGGTAGAAGGCTTTGTCGTGGTTGCGCTCGCGCAGGTGGGCCAGTTCGTGGACCACGATCATGCGCAGGAATTCGGGGGCGACGTCTTTGAACAGCGAGGCGATGCGGATTTCGCGCTTGGCTTTGAGCTTGCTGCCCTGCACCCGTGCGATGGTGGTGTGGGTGCCCAGTGCGTGCTGCACGATCTGCAGCTTGCTGTCAAAGTTGACTTTACTCAGCGTCTCCGCTCCGCGCAGGTATTCGGTCTTGAGTGACTGCACATAGTCGTACAGCGCACGGTCGGTGCGCACGCCGTGGGCAGTCGGATACTTTTGCAGCAGCCAGGGGCCAATGCGGCCATCGGCGAGCATCTGCTGCACCTGCGCCACCGTTTCTGCAGGGTAGCCCTGCAGAAGCTTCATGGCCACGGGTGCTATTGTTTTCATAGCTTTTAACGCACGTTTTACGAGGGATTCGTGGACTTTGCTTCAGTGACTTCGTCCACTACAGTGAAATCTCTACGTTATCAATTTTCCAGCCGTCTTCATTGACAAGGCGTACCTTTTGAAGCTCCTGTGTGGCGGATTTGTTTCCACAGATGTCAGTTTGTTTGTAGACAAGTGTCGCGACGTTGCCGTTGATGGATTCGCTTTCCAATTCAATCTTTTTGCATTTCGCGACTCCCCGAGAAAAGTCGAGATAAATACGAGTTAGTTCTTCCCGCGTTTTGCCCGAACTGGTCATCATGGCCAGCATTTTGGGCTCCAGCTCTGATCTTTTTCGATTCGAAAAATGCGTGGCATCCTCTTCAAACGACAGCTTGCCAGTGATGGTTTTCTGGGTGTAGTCTGTGTAGAACGCATGGGGGCTTAGGCCTTCTTGTTGCTGGCATGCAACTATTGAACCCAGCAAAGTGACGAAGAGTGCGTGTTTCAAAATTTGGCGCTTGGTGCAGTAGGTAAACCGCACCTTTAAACCTCGCGGCGCAGAGCTGGGAACAGAATGATGTCGCGAATGCTGGGGCTGTCGGTCAGCAGCATCATCAGGCGGTCGATGCCGATGCCGCAACCACCAGTGGGGGGCATGCCGTATTCCAGCGCGCGCACAAAGTCGTGGTCAAAGTGCATGGCTTCGTCGTCGCCGCTGTCTTTGGCATCCACCTGGGACTGGAAGCGGGCGGCCTGGTCTTCGGCATCATTCAATTCGCTGAAGCCATTGCCGAATTCGCGGCCGGTGATGTAGAGCTCAAAACGCTCGGTTACCGCAGGGTTGCTGTCGCTGGCGCGGGCCAGTGGCGAAATTTCTACAGGGTGTTCGCAGATGAAGGTGGGGTTCCACAGCTTCTCTTCCACGGTTTCTTCAAAGTACAGCACCTGCAGGCTGGCCAGGCTGCGGGTGGACAGGTTGTGCTTGGCCTCGGTCATGCCCAGTTTGCGCAGGGCGTTGGTTAGCCAGGTGGCGTCGTCCACGCGCAGGCCTGTGCCGCCTTCAAGCGCTTGACCGGCTTCGGTGTATTTGCAAATGGCTTCGTGGATGGTCAGGCGCTCAAACGGGGCTTCCAGGTCCACCGGCTTGCCGCCATAGGTAATGTGCAGACTGTCGCCAGCCTTGATAGCCGCGTCGCGCACTAGCGCTTCGGTGAACGACATCAGGTCCTGGTAGTTCCAGTAGGCCGCGTAGAACTCCATCATGGTGAACTCGGGGTTGTGGCGGACCGAGATGCCTTCGTTGCGGAAGTTGCGGTTGATCTCAAACACGCGGTCAAAGCCGCCCACCACCAGGCGCTTGAGGTATAGCTCGGGCGCAATGCGCAAGAACATTTCCTGGTCCAGTGCGTTGTGGTGCGTGGCAAAAGGCTTGGCGTTCGCTCCCCCGGGAATGGGGTGGAGCATGGGTGTTTCCACTTCCAGAAAGCCGTGCTGCACCATGAAATCGCGCAGGCCGCTCACGGCCTTGCTGCGGGCCACAAAGCGCTTGCGGGTGGTCTCGTCCACCATCAGGTCGATGTAGCGCTGGCGGTATTTCACTTCCTGGTCGGCAATGCCGTGGAACTTGTCGGGCATGGGGCGCAGGCTCTTGGTCAGCAGGCGGATGCTGGTGGCGTGTAGCGACAGTTCGCCGGTCTTGGTCTTGAACACGGTGCCCTCTGCGGCCACGATGTCGCCCAGATCCCAGTGCTTGAACAGGGCATACAGCTCGGCGCCCACGTCTTCGCCCTTCACGTAAATCTGGATGCGCCCACCGCTGGGGCCAAAGGATGCGTCTTGCAGGGTGCAAAAACTGGCCTTGCCCATGACGCGCTTGAGCATCATGCGCCCAGCCACTTTGGCGGTGACGTTCATGGATGCCAGGATTTCTGTGGAATGCGAGTCGTACTCGGCAAACAGCGCTTCAGCCTTGTGCGTGGGCTTGAAGTCATTGGGGAACGCCACGCCATGGCCATCGGCCTGCCGCTGGCGGATGGCCTTGAGCTTTTCGCGGCGCTCCAAGATCAGCTGGTTTTCGTCCTGGGGTGCGGACGCTGCTGGAGCAGAGGCAGAAGTTGGGGAGTGAGGATCGGACATAGGGGGGTGCGCAGAGTGAAATCGGGTGAGGCCACGGCCAATGGCCTGAGCCCTCTATTCTAATGTTGGCAGCAATAAGGAACCGCGCCGGTATGTGGCCTATAAGATCCGTCAGAATCAGTGCGTGGCGTCCAACAGGGCGCGGATCGATGCCACGTGTTTGCCAGATGTCGGTGCCCAGTCGGCGACCGTACGCCCTGCGGGGTCGCGCAGAAGTGGGTTGGCGCCGCTCTTGAGGAGGGCTTCTACAAGGGCCGGAATGGCGTGGCGCAAGGCCATGTGCAAGGGGCGCTGGCCTGTGTCGTCCGCTGCATTCGGATTGGCACCTGCGCTCAGCAATCGCTCAATGACTGGACCGTGGCGGCGTGCCGACGGCTTATACAAGGCCATGTGCAGGGCTGTGAGCCCTTTCTCTGTACTGTGCGTGACTTTTGCACCGCGCGCAAGCAACAGCTCCACTATCTCAAGTTCGCCAGCGCGGGCGGCCTGCATCAGTGCCGTGGCGTGGCCGTCAAACAGGGTCCAGTCTGGGGCAAGGCCGGCATCCAACATGGCTTGCACCAGAGTCAGTTTGCCCGATGCAGCGACCGATGGAAAATCCTGGGTGACATATTGTGAGCGGGCCATGCCATTTTCGAAGTGCCATATTTCTTCAGGCTCAGGGGCTTGCGGCTGGCGAAGGGCTTCGTATCGGGCTTGGGCGGCCTCTTGTGATTTTTTGGTGCTGCCGCGCCAAAGGGAGGGCTTCGTCGGGTGGGATGCTGGTTTTTCCAGGTAGGCCGCAAGCCTTTTATGGCCTGCGTCGGCGGCGGCCCCGGCAGGCAATACGCCATCGTGGTCGGGTTGAAGGTGATCGGCGCCCGCTTCGATGAGGACCTGCGTGATGTCCGCAAAGCCCCGCGCGGCTGCATGCCACAGTGCGCTGGCACCGTTTTCATCTGCCGCATTGACTTGCGCACCGGCACACAAGAGCAGTGACAGGATGTCTGCAAAACCATACTGGGCAGCGGACACCAATGGTGGCGCATACGCGCCAACATCCGGCCTAGCTCCGGCGGCTAGCAAACTGCGCACTGCGGCTTCGTTGCCGCGCTCGCTTGCATAAGCGAGGGGTGATGCCTGGTATTGCTCCAGATCCGTTTCGTCGATGTCCGCGCCTGCCGCGATCAAGGCTTCGAGTGCAGGAAGATCGGCGCATTCAATGGCCAGAAAGAGATTGTCGGCACGCATTGTGTTGGTAAGTCGTTGTACGAACCGATAGCATAAAGGCTTGGGCTTTCTGCGTGCAAAACTGGCTTGCCGAGGTCTTTCCATCTAAACCCTTTGTTGGTCCTTCCGATGCGGTGCGGCTATGATGCAAACGCACATTTCATTGGACACCATGCTCTACCAAATTACCTCGTTATTGTTGGAAGTTGCTGCCGGATTGGTTGCTGGAACCTGCCTGCTGCGCCTGTACATGCAATACCAGCGCATCCCGATGTCGGCGCGTTCGGGCAACCCGCTGGCCCGGTTCATTTTTGCCTTGACCGATTGGCTGGTGCTGCCCTTGCGCCGGGTCATACCCGCGGTAGGTCGCTGGGATATGGCCAGTCTGGTAGGTGCCTACTTGATACAACTGGCGCAATTTCTGATTTTGTGGCTGTTGATCGGCATGTCCACCAGCGTGGTGTCCGTCGCCGTGCTGGGTGTATTTGGCTTGGTGCGCGTGGCAATTTCGGGCATGACCGGTCTGGTCATCATCTACGCCATCTTGTCATGGGTTCAAACCCAGTCGGTTGGCGCGGATTTTCTGGAGCGGCTCGTCATGCCAGTCTTGGCGCCCATACGCCGCGTGCTGCCGCTGGTCGGAGGCATTGATCTGTCGCCACTGGTGTTGCTGCTGATCCTGCAAGTAGCCGGCATTGTGCTGGGCAATGTGCAGGTCGCCGTTTTGGTCGCGCTGTAGGTGATGCCGCTTCGGCAGCCTTGTGCTTTGGCGCACAGACCTGTAGTGCGGGAGACTCAACAATGGGCTTCATCTAAAAGAGACGTCCATGCCAGATACCCGTAAAAGCAAAAAGCCAGGGCCTACCAGCCCTCTATTGGGTCTGTTGGGCTGGCTGGCGCTGTGCTTCATGGCGGCTGCGTTGGGTGGTCTTGCCTCTGCCAATGCGGGTAATTTTTATAGCCAACTGGTACGCCCCGTGTGGGCACCGCCCGCCTGGCTTTTTGGCCCTGTGTGGACGCTGTTGTACGCCATGATGGCCGTTGCCGCGTGGATGGTGTGGGAGGCACAGGGTTGGCGCAAGGCCAGAACCGCGTTGACCTTGTTTGTGGTGCAACTTGCGGCAAATGCCTTGTGGACGTGGCTTTTCTTTGTTTGGCACCTGGGTGCGGCTGCCTTTGTGGAAATCGTGCTGTTGTGGCTGTTGATTGCAGCTACTGCGCTGATGTTCTGGCGCGTGCACAAATTTGCAGCTGTGTTATTGGTGCCTTACCTTGCCTGGGTAGGTTTCGCATCTGCGCTGAGTTTTGCGATGTGGCAGGGCAATCCACAGACCTTGTAGATGCGCCTGCCGGTTAGCAGCAAGCGTCTGGCGTTAGTTGACCGCGTCGGCCGGTTGCCGCTGCAGCATGGCCAACGCATTTGCAACCGTTGAGCGCAATTCGCGGCGATCGCAAATCAAATCTACAGCACCCTTGGTTTGCAGGAACTCCGAGCGCTGGAAGCCTTCGGGCAACGTCACCCGCACGGTGGACTCAATCACGCGCGGGCCGGCAAAGCCAATCAGTGCCTTGGGCTCGGCAATCACGATGTCGCCCAGGAACGCAAAACCGGCACTCACACCACCCATGGTTGGGTCGGTCAGCACGCTGATGTAGGGCAGGCCCTTTTTGGCCAGACGGGTCAGCGCAGCGTTGGTCTTAGCCATTTGCATGAGCGAGAGCAAGCCCTCTTGCATGCGTGCTCCACCCGTGGCCGTAAAGCACAGGAAGGGTACTTTTTGCTCAATGGCTGTCTCCACACCACGCACAAAGCGCTCACCCACCACAGAGCCCATGCTGCCGCCCATGAAGTCAAATTCAAAGCAGGCAGCCACCAGACTGATGCCCATGACAGCACCACCCATGACGATCAGTGCATCGGTCTCGCCCGTGTTTTCCAGGGCTTCTTTCAGACGCTCGGGGTATTTGCGGCTGTCTTTGAACTTGAGCGGGTCCACAGGCAACACTTCCTGCCCGATTTCAAACCGGCCTTCGTTGTCCAGAAATACATTGAGCCTGGCCCGCGCACCAATGCGGTGGTGGTGGCTGCAGGTGGGGCAGACGTTCTGGTTTTGCTCCAGATCGGTCTTGTACAACACCGATTCGCAGCTGGGGCACTTGACCCACAGACCCTCTGGCACGCTGCGGCGGTCCGCAGGGTCAGTTTGTTGAATTTTTGGGGGAAGCAGTTTTTCTAGCCAACTCATATGCGATCTCCAGTACAGCGTCCAACAGACAGGGTGCGATTATCGGTCCAAAGCAGTCCGGATTTCATGTAGGAAATTTTGGGCCGTTTGCGCCACCTGGTCGCGCGGCGCGTCTTCCAGCAACTGGATGATCTTGCTGCCAATCACCACCGCGTCGGCCACTTTGGAAATAGTCTTGGCGGTTGCCGCGTCGCGGATGCCAAAACCCACGCCCACCGGCACGCTGATGTGCTGGCGTATGCGGGGCAGCATGGCCTCTACCGCGCCAATGTCCAGGCTACCTGCGCCCGTTACGCCCTTGAGCGACACGTAGTACACATAGCCGCTGGCCACGCGCGCCACCTGCTGCATGCGGGCATCGGTACTGGTGGGTGCCAGTAGAAAGATCAGGTCCATGCCGTGGGCACGCAGGTCGGCGGCAAAAGCTTCGCATTCTTCGGGCGGGTAGTCGACGATGAGTACACCGTCTGCACCGGCTGCCGCTGCGTCTTTGACGAAGGCACTGGCCACACCCGGCGCGGCGTGGATCTGGTCGTAGCGCTCTACCGGGTTGGCGTAGCCCATCAGCACCACGGGGGTGGTGGCATCGGTCTGGCGGAAGGTGCGCACCATGGCGAGGATTTGCACCAGGCCAATGCCATAGGACAGAGCCAAGTCGCCCGCCTTCTGGATGACGGGGCCGTCGGCGCTGGGGTCGGAGAATGGCACGCCCAGCTCGATCACGTCGGCTCCACCGGCAACCATGGCGTGCATGAGCTCGGGTGTGCAGTCGGCAAAGGGGTAGCCTGCGGTGACGAAGGGGATCAGGGCCTTGCGGCCCTCAGAAGTGAGCTTTTGGAAAGTGTTTTGAATGCGGCGCATAGTAGTTAATTTTGCTATTCTTTTAGTAGCTGCTTACGCACGTTTTACGAGGGCTACAGGGACATTTTTCATAACATTCCCTTTGACGGACTGCCCGGTGCAGCTGGGGCGGCAGAAGAATTCGCCGTTGCTCAAGTCGGCCACGGTACCAATGTCTTTGTCGCCACGGCCGGACAAGTTGACCAGCACCGATTGGTCCGGTCGCATGGTCTTGGCCAACTTCATGCCGTAGGCAATGGCGTGGCTGGATTCCAACGCGGGGATGATGCCTTCGGTGCGGCACAGGTAGTGGAAGGCTTCCAGCGCCTCCTTGTCGGTGATGCCCACGTATTCGGCGCGGCCAATGTCGTGCAGGAACGCGTGTTCGGGGCCCACGCCGGGATAGTCCAGCCCAGCGCTGATGCTATGGGTCTCGGTGACTTGGCCGTTGTCGTCTTGCAGCACATAGGTGCGGTTGCCATGCAACACACCGGCACTGCCCTTTTGGATGGAGGCGGAATGCTTGCCGCTGTCCAAACCTTCGCCCGCCGCTTCCACGCCAATCAGGCGGGTCTTTTCGTGCTGAATGTAGGGGTAGAAGATGCCCATGGCGTTGGAGCCACCGCCCACGCAGGCAATCACCGCGTCAGGCTGATCCGGTGCGCAACCGGCGGCTTTCAGCATCTCGGGCATTTGCACCAGGCATTCTTCGCCGATCACGCTTTGGAAGTCGCGCACCATCATCGGGTAGGGGTGGGGCCCAGCTACGGTACCGATGATGTAGAAGGTGTTGTCCACATTGGCTACCCAGTCGCGCATGGCCTCGTTCAGGGCGTCTTTCAGCGTTTTGCTGCCGCTGGTGACCGGCACCACGGTAGCACCCAGCAGTTTCATGCGGTAGACGTTGGGGCTTTGGCGTTTGACGTCTTCGCTGCCCATGTAGACCACACATTCCAGCCCGTAGCGGGCGCAGATGGTGGCGGTGGCCACACCGTGCTGGCCAGCACCGGTTTCGGCAATTACGCGGGGCTTGCCCATGCGCTTGGCCAGCATGGCCTGGCCAATGGTGTTGTTAATTTTGTGGGCGCCAGTGTGGTTGAGGTCTTCGCGCTTCAAAAAGATTTGCGCGCCACCCATTTCACGGCTCATGCGGGCAGCATGGTAGACCGGGGAAGGGCGGCCCACAAAGTGCGCCAGCTCAGACTTGAATTCGGCAATAAACGCCGGGTCGTGCTGGTACTGCGCGTATGCATCCTTGAGCTCTTGCAAAGCATGGGTCAATGTCTCAGAGGCAAAGCTGCCCCCATATTTGCCAAAGTGTCCGCTGGCATCGGGTTGTTGGTAGTCGTACATAAAAATATGAATTTGAAAATGAATTGGGGTCCACGCTAGTAGAAGCGCAGCCGAAGCGCAAAAACCAAATCGGCTGTTAATCCCTGCCTCGCCCAGCGGGGCGAGAGAGGGCGGGGGGAAAGAGTGGGGTGTTCAAAAGCCCATCAGCTTATAAGTGCATCAGCAGCCCGAACAGCCGCCACAAACTGCAAAATTCTCTCCGGGTCTTTGACCCCCTTGATGGGCAGTCCCTGCACATCGAGCGCTTCCACGCCCGAGCTCACATCGACAGCCAGCGATTTACCGCGTGGCCGCAGGGCGCGAATGCCATCGCCCACGTTTGCACTGGTGAGTCCACCACTCAAGACGAGGTGAGCGTTGACGCTTGGAGGAAGTAGTGACCAATTGAAAGTTTTCCCGCCACCGCCATAACCTTCGACGTGGGCGTCGAGCAGGATGGCTTGGGCATGTGAGTATTCGTTGGCGTATTTTACGAGGTCAAAGCTTTTTGCACCATCCCCCAGCGGAATGCGTGCGGCGCGCAGCCAGCAGCGGTGGCTATCCTGCGTGGCTGCTGCACAGTCTGCAGCAGACTCGTCACCATGAAACTGCACGGTAGCCCCCGTAATCATTGCACATGCAGCTATTATTTCAGTAGCAGGCGCATTCACGAACAACAGAACAGGCGTTACAAACGGGGGTAGGCGTTGCGCTAACTCAGCGGCACGGGCGGGGCTCACCGCACGCGGACTTTTGGGGTACAGCACAAAACCAATGGCATCCGCACCGGCGGCGACTGCCGCGTCCACATCGTGCTCGCGGGTTAATCCGCAGATCTTGATGCGCGTTCGGGATCGGGGTACCGCTGGTGGCAGTGCAGATGACGTAGTTGCAAGCGAAGGGGCAATGGTTGTCATGGCAGCCCATCATACGCAGGTGTGCGATCCGGTATGCCCCAGTGGGCGGCGTAGCGTGGGCCCAGGAAGTACAGCCCATTAGGTGAAAACGTCGGTGCAGCGGCTTTGCGGTCGCGCGCCGCCAAAACTGTGGCCATCCATTGCTCCGGTTTCTTACCTTGCCCAATGGCGACCAGGCAGCCCATGATGTTACGAATCATGTGGTGCAAAAACGCGTTGGCCTCAAATTCAAAGCGCCAGTAGGCTCCACGCCGGGTAACGCTGATCGCCAGCATGTTTTTGATGGGGCTCCGCGCCTGGCATTGTGAAGCGCGGAAGGAGGTGAAATCGTGTTCGCCCAGCAGGTAGCTTGCGGCCTGTTGCATGGCGGCTGCGTCCAGTGGACGAAACGACCAGCCAACCCGTCCCATGTCCACACTGGGGCGCACGGGGGCATCTAGCAAGACATAGGCATAGCGGCGCGAAGTGGCACTGGCACGGCAATGGAACGCGTCTGGCACTGCTTGTGCCCATTGAACTGCAATGTCCCGGGGTAGGTTGGCATTGACCCCACGAACCCAGGAGTGGGCATCGCGTTGGCGGTCGGTATCGAAATGGACGACTTGCATGAGGGCATGCACACCGGCATCCGTGCGGCCCGCACACAGGGTGGAAACCGGTTGGGCCGTGAATATGCCCAACGCTTTTTCAAGTTTGTCCTGAACGGTCAGGCCGGAGCTTTGGCTTTGCCACCCTTGGTAGGCGCTTCCGTTGTAGCTAACACCCAGTGCAACCCTCACGGAAACGTCACATCTTCAGCAAGCACCAAGGAAGCCGGGCTTCCTTAGCTCAGGTTAGCCAATGCACGCTGGGCTTTGGCACGCATATCACCGGTTGCTTCGCCAATAACTTCCTCAATGAGGGCGCGTGCGCCGTCTTCGTCTCCGATGGAGACAAATTCTTCGGCTAAAGCCAATTTGGTTTCCAGTGGGTCTTCACTCTCACCTTCGGGTGCCAGGCTAGGCTTTTCAGTTGTGGGGCCGTCCAGTTCGAGTGACAGGGAACCAAGGTCAAATTCAAGCATGCCGGAATCGGCTGCCGCAGATGCCTTGGGCGTTTCTGCAGCTACTGGAATAGGGGCAGTGGCGTTGAAGTCCGGCGCGGGGTGATGGCCACTGTCTTCAAGGCTCAAGCCGTCCATGGTCAGCGAGATTTCTGGCATTGCATCAGGCGCTTCGTACATAGGTTCTGGCGCTGGCGCGACGACCGGAGCTGGCGCAGGATCTTCCTCTGGCAACGCGAAGTCCATATCCATGTCCATGGCGTTGGATTCGTAAGGCGGCGGGATCTTGACGGTTTGCTCAACCTTGGCCTGGCTATAGGTATCGGTATTGACTTCGCTGACAGCACTGGCTGGCTCATCGTCCAACGAAAAATCAAGATCCAGGTCCAAATCGACGCTGGCATCGGCTTCTTCCAGTTCTGCACGTACGGGCTGCGGAATCGTGCTATTGCCAAACGTGGAACTGCTGCTAGGCTCTGGCGACTGCGCAGCAGGCGCATTGGTTGGTGTTCCGCCAGGCTGGTACAGTGGGTTGCTGGGGTCGAACCCCAAGCCCATTTCGCAGATGCGGATCCAATCCGGGCTATTGGCGCCCGTCAGAGCGAACGCTTGCGTCGCACTGGCCTCAAAATTCTTGGCATCGCGGCGCTTTGCAAATATTTCGAGCAATTTGGTGTGAATAGCCAGTCGTGATGGGTTGGTACGCACAGCCTCGCGCAAAATCTCTTCGGCTTGCAAATCACGGCCGTAAGCCAAATACACATCCGCCTCGGCAACGGGGTCCACATCGTCAGCGGCATCCAGCTGGCTTGCTGAGTACACCATGGACGAACCGGTAACTGCATTCTCGTTGTTGGTGTCGACGCGTTGGCCACCACTGGCGCCGAAGAACGAGTCGGGCTGCAGACGGCTCTCGAGGAACGAGCTGTCCATGTGCGACTGGTTCTTCTTGCCCTGGCGTGAACGCCAGAAGGCAAAGCCACCAAGCAAGGCAATCAGGCCGCCAGCACCGTACAACACCAATGAGTTATCCAAAAGCTCATCGAGTAGTCCGGGCGCTTCGACTGGCGGCGGCGCCGGCACAGCCACAGGCTTGGGCTTCACGGGAGCGGAGGCAGGTACTGCGGCTGACGCTGGGCTGGATGCGGGGGAAGCTGATGGCGCAGACGCTGGTGCGGATGGAGGTGCAGAAGCAGGCACTGCCGCAGCGCTAGGTTTTGAAGCTGGAACCGCTGGCGTTGACGGAACGGCAACCGGCGGTGGTGCAGCTACTACCAGAGCAGGTGCTACCGGTGCAGACGCTTTTGCCTGAGAAGCAACTACTGCGGGCGCAGGTGCAGTTGGCGTTGCAGCAGTGGTGCCCAGCTTCTTCAGGTCATTGATGTTCTTCGAAATCTCATTGGCCCGTGCGATTGCCTCTTTTTCGGCACGTTCTTTGGCAATCTTTGCTTCACTGGCGTTGGGCGTGGCTTGAACGGCTCCCTTGGACAGCGTCAGTTTATCGGGCGTTGTGGCAACTACCTTTTTGTCTTCAACCTTGGTATCAATCGAACCGCTGGTTTTGCGCGCGGGTGCGGCCACTGCGGCAACCGGTGCATTGGTTGCAAGGCCGCGCCGGAATTCATTGAAATCCTTACTCTGGGCAACTACAGTTTGGCTGGCTTCAGCCGTTGACAAAGCCTGGGCCTGCTCAGCGCTTGGGATGTTCATAACCGCGCCCGAGCGGATGCGGTTGATATTGCTATGGACAAAAGCGTCGGGATTGGCACGCAGCAGCGCCACCAGCATTTGGTCCAATGAAACGCCTGCAGGCTTGTTGCTGGACGCAATTTTGCTGGCGGTGTCGCCCGACTTCACGACCACACGGCGTGCATCTTCAGCCACCTGGCTCGGAGCAGGCCGCAACGGCGCCGCGCTGGGCGCGACAGGCTTGCTTTGCGGAGTACTGTTGCGAACCGGCTGGGATGGCTCGGTGGGCGCTTGCGCAACTGGCGCTGCCGGCCGCGTTGCAATCGGCGCTGCTGCGGAGAGTTGTGGCAGCGTGGGTGCTGCTGCAACCGGTTTGCGCGTTGTCGGTGGATCAAACAGCATCGTGTAGTCGCGCAATATGCGACCGGACGACCAGCTGGCTTCCACGATCATGTCGACAAACGGGTCGTTGATGGGGCGATCGCTACTGAGGCGAATGTAAGCGCGACCGTCTGCGCGGCGCTGCAGGGACGTTTGCAACCCTGCCATGGCGGGGTTGTAGTCCAGTCCGGCGGCGGCGAACGCGGATGGGGAGGCAATGCTGGCTTTGAGCGAGGCCGCTTCTTCCGCGTTGATCTCCGGGACTTCAATTTCGGCGCGCAGGGGCTCGCCCAATGAAGACTGAACGGTAATACGGCCAAGTGACAGAGCCCAAGCCCCCGTTGTGGAAAGGCCGAGTAGCGCAATGGCCGCAGCTGCTACAGCGGTCTTCTGCCAGCGATGTGACTTAGGAATCAATTTATATGCCTCCGGTGCTGCTCACGCGAGCGGCAATTACTATGCTTTTTGCGGCTCGAAAGCGCGCCTGTGAAAACGTAAAAAGTACCATAACATCAATGTCTTAGCCTGACAAGCTAAGAAAGCGCTTAACTTTGTAAGCAAGCCTAGCTATGGTGCATATCCCCGTACTTTTGTTGCCTCTCGACAACGAGTGGCGAGTGTAATCTGAGTCTTGCTAGTCGGGTTGTAACAAATTACGCATTGAGCAAAATACGTAGCATTCGGCGCAATGGTTCTGCGGCTCCCCAGAGCAATTGGTCGCCAATTGTGAAGGCTCCGACATACTGCGGCCCCATCGCCAATTTGCGTACCCGGCCCACTGGAATGGTCATGGTTCCGGTCACGGCAACTGGTGTCAGGTCGCGAATAGAGGCCTCCCGCGTGTTGGGAACGACCTTGACCCACTGGTTGTCAGCCGCCATCAGGGCTTCCAAGTCGGCCACGGGTACGTCTTTGTTGAGCTTGAAAGTCAGCGCCTGGCTGTGGCAGCGCATGGCGCCCACGCGCACGCAAAAGCCGTCGACCGGTATGGCGGGCGCGCTGAAACCTTCGCCCATGCCCATGATCTTGTTGGTCTCGGCCATACCCTTCCATTCTTCCTTGGATTGACCATTGCCCAGATCCTTGTCGATCCAAGGTATCAGAGAGCCACCCAATGGGACGCCAAAATTGGCGGTTTCGGCAGAAGTTAGTGCTCGCTGCTTTGCGATAACTTTGCGGTCAATCTCCAGTATTGCGCTCTTGGGGTCGTCCAGAAGCGCACGAACTTCCGCGTTCAATGTGCCATATTGGGTGAGCAGTTCACGCATATGTTGGGCGCCGCCGCCCGATGCCGCTTGGTAGGTTTGGGTGCTCATCCACTCCACCAGGCCGGCTTTGTAGAGCGCGCCGACACCCATCAACATGCAACTGACCGTGCAATTGCCACCAATCCAGTTTTTGCCACCGTTGGACAGGGCGTTCTTGATGACCGGCATGTTGACTGGGTCAAGAATGATGACGGCGTCTTTGTCCATCCGCAGGGTCGATGCGGCGTCGATCCAGTGGCCGTTCCAGCCGGCAGCGCGCAGTTTGGGGAATACTTCGGTCGTGTAGTCGCCACCTTGGCAGCTGATGACGATGTCGCAGCGCTTGAGCGCGTCAATTTTGAACGCGTCCTGCAGCGTGGTTTCGTTCTTGGCCTGGGCTGGGGCTTTGCCACCAGAGTTAGAGGTGGAAAAGAAGACGGGTTCAATCAGCGCAAAGTCGCCTTCTGCTTCCATGCGGTCCATCAGAACCGAACCGACCATGCCACGCCAGCCTACGAGACCGACCAAATTACCTGTCTTCATCATGATGCCCTTTCAGAAAGTTTCGAATATGGAAAATTCAATCTGCCCGGCTCGTCTGGCCGGGAGGGGCGCGAACGAGACGGGCTGTTTTAGCCTTTAATCGTTGTCGTCTTGGTGGTCGATGGGCCAGCCATTGACACACTCGCCCACGTCACCGAATGGCCGCGCAGGGGCCAAAAGAGTCGGGCGGGGCGATAGGAACGCATGGTGCGATTGTAAACGAGGCTTATAAAAGTGCCTTCACAACCGCGTCACCCATCTCGCGGGTGCTGACGCGGGTTGTGCCTTGGCTGTAGATGTCTGGCGTGCGCAGCCCCTGGGCGAGGACCTTTTGTACCGCGGCCTCAATACGCAAGGCGGCTGCTTCCTGGTTCAGGCTGAAACGCAACATCATGGCTGCGCTGAGAATGGTGGCCAGTGGGTTGGCGACGCCTTTGCCAGCGATGTCGGGTGCGCTGCCGTGGCTGGGTTCGTACAAGCCTTGGTTGTTGCTATTGAGGCTGGCAGAAGGCAGCATGCCAATAGAGCCGGTCAGCATGGAGGCTTCATCTGACAGAATGTCGCCAAACATATTGCCGGTCACGACCACGTCAAACCGTTTGGGGGCCTTGACGAGTTGCATGGCTGCGTTGTCGACGTACATATGGTCCAGCGCAATGTCTGGGTATTGAAGGCCGACGTCTGTGACCACGTCTTTCCAGAATTGGAAGGTTTCCAGTACGTTGGCTTTGTCCACGCTGGTGACACGGCCCTCGCTGCCAGCCGCCTTGCGTTTACGGGCGGCCTGGAATGCTACGTGGGCAATGCGCTCGATCTCCGGGCGGCTGTACCGCATGGTGTCAAAAGCTTCCTCTGCACCGGGGAAATGTCCGTCGGTTGCGACACGGCGTCCGCGGGGCTGGCCGAAGTAAATGTCGCCAGTCAGTTCACGGATGATCAGAATGTCCAGGCCAGCGATCAATTCGGGCTTCAGGCTGGAGGCGTCAACCAGCTGTTCGTAGCAAATGGCGGGACGAAAGTTGGCAAACAGGCCCAGGTTTTTGCGCAATCCCAAAATGGCTTGTTCTGGCCGCAAAGGGCGATCAAGTTTGTCATATTTCCAGTCGCCGACCGCACCAAACAAAACGGCGTCTGCTTCTTTGGCGAGTTTGAGTGTCGCGTCAGGCAGGGGGTGGCCATGTGCATCATAGGCAGCACCGCCAACCAATGCACTTTCCATTTCCAGGGGGAGGCCCAAGACGTTCAATACCTTGACGGCCTCGGCCACAATTTCGGTACCAATGCCATCACCTGGCAATACTGCGATCTTCATACAAGTTCCTATTCAGTTGAGGACAGAGTCAATGACTTGCCCTGCAAAATTTCATGTCGATATTGAGTGAATCTGCATAGGCTCACGCGTACGCAGATTTCAATGTGCTATATATTTAATAGCTGCTTACGCAATCATCTTGAGGGCTAACCACGGTTTTTGTGCAAGGCGAAGCGATTCAAATGCCTTGATCTTGTCCGCATAGCGCAGTGTCAAGCCGATGTCGTCGAATCCGTTGAGCAAGCAGTATTTACGGAACGCCTGTACATCAAATGCAAGCTCTTCACCCTGCGGTTTGACAATGACTTGGCGCTCCAAGTCAATCGTGAGCGAATAGCCAGGGAAAGCGAGCGATTCGTTAAACAGTTGGTCCACCTGTGCTTCGCTCAAAACAATCGGCAAAATGCCATTCTTGAAGCTGTTGTTGAAAAAGATATCTGCATAGCTGGGTGCAATCAGGGCGCGAAACCCAAATTGCTCCAACGCCCATGGTGCGTGTTCGCGCGACGATCCGCAGCCGAAATTCTTGCGGGCTAGGAGAATCGATGCACCTTGGTAGCGCGGCTGGTTCAGCACAAACTCGGGGTTGGGTCGGCGACTTGCAGGGTCTTGCCCCGGAAAACCTGCATCAAGGTAGCGCCATTCGTCGAACAGGTTTTGGCCAAAACCCGTGCGTCGGATCGACTTGAGAAATTGTTTGGGGATGATGGCATCGGTATCGACGTTTTCACGGTCCATGGGTGCCACCAGACCTTGGTGGATAGTAAATGGCTTCATTATTTTTTATTCGCTGCGTCTTCGAGTTTTCCGCCCACTTTTTGAACGTCTTGCCCAAAGCCCTTGACCGTATTGCAGGCGCCAAGCAGACAAGCGATAGATACAACAAGCAGTGTCATCAGGTATTTCATGGTTTTTCCTTTTGGACGTAGTGTTTAGCTGAATTTACGGACATCAACAAAGTGGCCATGAATGGCCGCGGCTGCGGCCATGGCAGGGCTTACCAAATGGGTGCGTCCCCCATTGCCTTGACGCCCTTCAAAGTTGCGGTTGCTGGTGGACGCACAGCGCTCGCCCGGCTCCAGTCGGTCAGCGTTCATGGCCAGGCACATGGAGCAACCCGGTTCGCGCCATTCAAATCCCGCAGCCTTGAAAATTTCGTGTAAGCCTTCTTGCTCAGCCTGTGCCTTGACCAAACCGGAACCAGGAACAACCATAGCCAACTTGATGCTTTTGGCGACTTTTTGCCCCAGTGTCTTCACAATTGCTGCCGCTTCGCGCATGTCTTCAATTCGGCTATTGGTGCACGAGCCAATGAATACTTTGTCCACGAAGAGGTCGTTCAGTGCTTTACCAGGCTCAAGACCCATGTAGACCAAGGCGCGTTCGATGGCACCACGCTTGTTGGCATCTTTTTCCTTGTCCGGGTCTGGCACGCGGCCATCAATTCCCAAGACCATTTCTGGTGAAGTGCCCCAGGTTACCTGGGGGATGATGTTGGCGGCATCGAGGACAACGGTTGCGTCAAATTGCGCGTCTGGATCGGAATGCAGTGTGCGCCAGTAGCCGACAGCCTGATCCCACTCGACGGCTGCAGCGTTGCTATCCGCGGCTTGGTGACCCGGAGCCATCGGTCGCCCCCGTACATAAGCGATGGTCTTGTCGTCTACGGCCACCAAGCCTGCGCGTGCCCCAGCCTCAATGGCCATGTTGCACACGGTCATGCGGCCTTCCATGCTCAGGTCGCGAATAGCAGAGCCACCAAATTCAATGGTGTAGCCCGTGCCACCTGCGGTGCCAATCTTTCCAATGATGGCCAGCACAATGTCTTTGGCTGTTACCCCGGGAGCGGCTATGCCGTCAACCCTGATCAGCATGTTCTTGGCCTTCTTGGCCAGCAAAGTTTGCGTGGCCATGACATGCTCGACTTCACTGGTGCCAATGCCGTGCGCCAAAGCGCCGAATGCGCCATGGGTGGATGTATGCGAGTCGCCGCAGACAACCGTCATGCCGGGCAAGGTTGCGCCGTTCTCGGGCCCAATCACGTGCACGATGCCTTGTCGCTGGGACAGGAAGGGGAAGTACGCCGCTGAGCCGAACTCGGCGATGTTGCTGTCCAGTGTGGTGACCTGCTCTTTGCTGGTGGGGTCCGTGATGCCGTCGTATCCGCGATCCCAGCCGGTGGTAGGCGTATTGTGGTCAGCAGTGGCGACGATGGAGCTAACACGCCAGACCTTGCGCCCGGCTTGGCGCAAGCCTTCAAACGCCTGCGGACTGGTGACTTCATGTACCAGGTGGCGGTCAATGTAGAGCACGGCGGTGCCATCGTCTTCGGTGTGGACGACGTGGTCGTCCCAGAGCTTGTCGTAAAGGGTGCGTGCCATGGTTGTACTGTGCATCAATGTGTGTGTGGGTGCAAAGGTGGTATCGTGCTCTCTTTTTCAAACTGGTACAAGAAGTCTATTTATCCTGGTATAAAAATAACCATGCATGACGCGAATCCTCGGATTTTGTTGGGCACATTCATTCGAGCGCACCGGGAGCGCTTGCCTGTTTCTGCCAAGACAGGCGGGCGCAGGCGTACCCCTGGCTGGCGGCGTGAGGAGCTTGCGCAGGCAGCGGGCGTAGGCGTTACCTGGATTACCTGGCTGGAGCAGGGGCGCGATGTATCGGCGTCACCTGCAGCCCTGGCTCGGTTGGCAGATGCGCTGCGCTTGAATGCGGCAGAGCGTGCATCGTTGTTTGATCTTGCCGGGCGCCGCGACCCTACGGAACCGACGGAGCCACAGCTGGAGTTACCGTCTTCCGTCCTTGCCTTGCCGCAGCTGATGCAGGTTCCCGCCTATTTGCTCGACCACTTGTGGACTGCGCGTGCCTGGAACGAGGCTGCAGAGCAATTGTTCACGGGCTGGTTGGATGCAGGGCACGAGCGCAACCTACTGCGGTTTGTTTTTTTATCGCCCCAGGCGCAGAGTCTGATTGCAGATTGGCCGGAGCGTGCTCAGCGTTTGGTTGCCGAGTTTCGGGCCGACTTTAGCCGCCATCCGCGCGATGCGGCCATGCAGGCTTTGATCGACGAACTCTTTGACAGCAGTGCGCTGTTTGCGCAGTTGTGGCGGGAGCAAACGGTGTTGTATCGAGAGGGCGGCGAGCGCAGATTTCAATGTGCTGATGGCGCGGTGCGCCGTTTTCAACAAACGACCTTGGTCGTCGCATCACAGATGGACTGCAAGTTGGTATGTTTGGCACCCTTGCCGTGAACTGAGGTTCTGCAAGGACCCATAAAAAAAAGCCTGCAATACTTGCGCGTTGCAGGCTCATTTTTCAAAGTTTTAGCGCTGGCCGATGGGCAGCACGTCGCGGCGCTCGGAGCCGGTAAACAACTGGCGTGGGCGGCCAATTTTGTACTCGGGGTCGCCAATCATTTCATTCAGTTGCGCAATCCAGCCAACTGTGCGGGCCAGCGCGAATATCGCAGTGAACAGGCTGACGGGGATACCGATGGCGCGTTGCACGATGCCGGAGTAGAAATCCACATTCGGGTACAACTTGCGCTGCACGAAGTAGTCGTCTTCCAGTGCAATTTTTTCCAGTGCCATGGCTAGTTTGAACAACGGATCGTTCTCCAGGCCCAGAGAGCTCAGCACTTCCTTGCAAGTCTCCTGCATGAGTTTGGCACGCGGATCGTAGTTTTTGTACACACGGTGACCAAAACCCATCAGCTTGACGCCAGAGTTTTTGTCTTTGACCTGCTCCATAAACTGGCCAACCTTGCTGATGCCGCCCATTTTCTGGATGTCTTCCAGCATGTTCAGGCAAGCCTCGTTGGCACCGCCATGGGCAGGGCCCCACAGACAAGCCACTCCTGCAGCGATGGCTGCAAAGGGGTTGGTGCCGGAACTGCCGCACAAACGCACGGTCGAGGTGGAAGCGTTTTGCTCGTGGTCTGCGTGCAGCACAAAAATGCGATCCAACGCGCGCTCGATAACAGGGTTCACCACATAGTCTTCACAGGGGTTGGCAAACATCATGTGCAAGAAGTTTCCGGAATAGCTCAGGGCGTTCTTGGGGTACATGTAGGGCTGACCCGCGCTGTACTTGTAGGCCATGGCTACCAGCGTGGGCATCTTGGCAATCAGGCGAATGGCAGAAATGTCGCGGTGCTCTGGATTGTTGATGTCGGTGCTGTCATGGTAGAAGGCCGACAAAGCACCCACCAAGCCAGTCATGATGGCCATGGGGTGGGCATCGCGGCGGAAGCCGCGCAGGAAAAATTGCATCTGCTCGTTCACCATCGTGTGGTTGGTCACGCGCTTGGTGAATTCAGCCTTGGCTGTGGCGTTTGGCAAGTTGCCGTACAACAGCAAGTGGCAGGTTTCCATAAAGTCGCAGTTGGTGGCCAATTGCTCGATGGGATAGCCACGGTACAACAACTCACCTTTGTCGCCATCAATGTAAGTAATCGCTGACTGGCACGACGCAGTGGACAAGAAGCCCGGGTCATAAGTGAACATGCCGGTCTGCGCGTACAGCTTGCGGATGTCCACCACATCGGGTCCGACACTGCCCTGGTACACCGGTAAATCGACGCTCGGGCTGCCGTTACTGAACGACAGAGTGGCTTTGTTGTCAGCTAGTTTCATTTTTGACCTTTCAACAGATTTTTCTCAACATTTTCAAAATTTCACGCACGTCTTCACCGTCCAGCGCAGCGGATACCTCTCCCAGCGATTTCCGTGCCAACTGCACATCCAGCAAATCGTTGTCACTCAGATCCATCAACAAACCCAAAGCATGGCCTTGGCGAACGGTCAGCGAATCGCTGAAGTTCTTGAAGAACCGCTCGATGAACAAATCATTCTCCAGCAGACCACGGCGGCACCGCCACCGCAGTTTGCTCAGCGCGCGTTCATCGAGGAGTTCTTCACGAACATCATCCATATCAGACCGTACGCATCACCATCATTTCTTTGATCTTGCCGATGGCCTTGGTGGGGTTCAATCCTTTAGGACACACGTCGACGCAATTCATGATGGTGTGGCAGCGGAAGAGCCTGTAGGGGTCTTCGAGATTGTCCAGGCGTTCACCAGTGGCTTGATCGCGGCTATCTGCCAAAAAGCGGTAGGCCTGCAGCAAGCCAGCCGGTCCCACAAATTTGTCGGGATTCCACCAGAAACTGGGGCAGCTGGTGGAGCAGCTCGCGCACAAAATGCATTCATAAAGGCCGTTGAGGACTTCGCGTTCTTCTGGGCTTTGCAGGCGCTCTTTTTCTGGGGGCACCGTGTCATTGATCAAATACGGCTTGATCGAGTTGTACTGCTTGAAGAACTGCGTCATGTCCACAATCAAGTCGCGGATCACAGGCAGGCCAGGCAAAGGCTTGAGCACAATGGTTCCTGGCAGTGTCAGCATATTGGTCAGGCAAGCCAAACCATTCTTGCCATTGATGTTCATGGCGTCGGACCCACAAACCCCTTCTCGGCAAGAGCGGCGGAACGAAATGCTGGGGTCGATGGCCTTGAGCTTCATCAGGGCATCCAGCAGCATGCGTTCACTGCCGTCGAGTTCTACCTCGATGGTTTGCATGTAAGGCTTGGCATCCTGATCCGGGTCGTAGCGGTAGATTGAAAAAGTGCGTTTGGTCATGATTAGAACGTCCTTACTTTCAGCGGCACAGAGTCAACAGTCAATGGTTTCATTTGCACCGGCTTGTAGGTCAGAGAATTGCTTTCGCTGTGCCACAGCGTATGCTTATGCCAGTCGGTATCGTTGCGGCCATTGGGGTGCGCCGGTGTGTCGCCATAGTCGTCCACCGTGTGTGCTCCACGGCTTTCGTGGCGGGCAGCGGCGGACACGATGGTGGCTTGTGCTGCTTCGATCAGGTTGTCCACTTCCAGCGCTTCAATGCGTGCTGTGTTAAAGATTTTGGATTTGTCCTTCAGGGTGATGGCATTGACGCGTTTGCGTAGCTCTGCAATTTTGACCACGCCTTCATCCATGCTCTTTTGGGTGCGGAACACACCAGCATGCAATTGCATGCTTGCACGCAGGTCGTCGGCCACGTTTTGCGCGTACTCACCACTGGTTGAGTTGTCCAGGCGCTCCAGGCGCGCAATGGTGCGGTCTGCCGCGTCGGCCGGCAGTGGCTTGTGCGCCTTGGTCTTGCTTGCGAAATCAACGATATGGTTGCCAGCGGCGCGGCCAAATACCAGCAAGTCAAGCAGTGAATTGGTTCCAAGGCGGTTGGCACCATGCACGCTGACGCACGAACATTCACCAACTGCATACAAGCCGTTGACAACTGCGTTGTGCACATCGCCCTTAGGTACGACTACCTGACCGTTCACATTGGTGGGGATGCCGCCCATTTGGTAGTGGATAGTGGGTACCACGGGGATGGGCTCGCGGGTGATGTCTACATTGGCAAAGTTGACGCCAATCTCGTACACCGAGGGCAGGCGCTTGTGAATGGTCTCGGCACCCAGGTGGTCGAGTTTGAGCAGCACGTAGTCTTTGTTGGGTCCGCAGCCACGGCCTTCCTTGATTTCCTGGTCCATAGAACGCGATACAAAGTCGCGTGGTGCCAGATCTTTCAAGGTGGGCGCATAGCGCTCCATGAACCGCTCACCATTGCTGTTGAGCAAAATGGCGCCTTCACCACGGCAGCCTTCGGTCAACAACACGCCCGCACCGGCAACACCGGTCGGGTGAAACTGCCAAAATTCCATGTCTTCCAACGGAATGCCCGCACGTGCTGCCATGCCCAAGCCGTCTCCGGTGTTGATGAAGGCATTGGTGGATGCGGCAAAGATTCGTCCTGCACCGCCAGTGGCCAGCAACACGGTCTTGGCGTGCAATACATGCAGGTCGCCGGTTTCCATTTCCAGCGCGGTGACACCAACGACATCGCCTTCTGCATCACGGATCAGGTCGAGCGCCATCCATTCCACGAAGAAGCTGGTTTTTGCTTCCACATTCTTTTGGTACAGCGTGTGCAACATGGCGTGGCCCGTGCGGTCCGCTGCAGCGCAGGCGCGCTCAACTGCTTTTTCACCGTAGTTGGCGGTATGTCCGCCAAAGGGACGCTGGTAAATGGTGCCGTCCGGGTTGCGGTCAAAAGGCATGCCCATGTGTTCCAGGTCATAGACGACTTTGGGTGCTTCGCGGCACATGAACTCGATGGCGTCCTGGTCGCCCAACCAGTCGGACCCTTTGATCGTGTCGTAGAAATGGTAGTGCCAGTTGTCATCGTTCATGTTGCCTAGAGAGGCGCCAATGCCGCCCTGTGCCGCCACCGTGTGCGAGCGCGTGGGGAACACTTTGGACAGCACGGCCACGTTAAGGCCGGCACGGGCCAGTTGCAACGATGCGCGCATGCCAGAGCCACCGGCGCCAACAATAACGACGTCAAATTTTCGGGTTGTAACGGAATAGGTCATGAAATCAGCCTTAAGTTTTCAGTGGGTTCACAGTCGCCACAGGACCTGGATACCCCAGCCCGCACAGCCAACGAGCCAGACAATCGCAAATACTTGCAGCGCCAGCCGCACGTAAACTGGTTTGACGTAGTCCATAAAGATTTCGCGCATGCCGACCCATGCGTGGTAGGCCAGGGCAATGATGATGCTGAACGTCAGTGTCTTCATCCATTGGGCAGAGAAAATGCCAGCCCATTTGTCATATCCCATGGGACCCTTGGAAAAGAGAACTTGTGCGAGCACAACGGCGGTAAATAGCGCCATTAGCAGACCAGTGACGCGCTGCGCCAGCCAGTCCCGTAGACCGTAGTGCGCACCAACAACGGTGCGCTTGGAGCCGTAATTAACAGACATGGTGGGTTCCTGAGCGAATAAAGGGTTTGAACATGGATAAGTAGTGCATCAATAGAAGCCGAACAGTTTGGCCGCCAGTGCAGCGGTAAAGCTCAGGCTCAAAACCAGCGTCACCAAGGCGGTTTGCCTACCGGCTTCTTTGGATACGGTGTGAAACAAGTCCATGCGGATATGGCGCAATCCTGCAAAAAAGTGGTGCAGGTAGGCCCAAATGAGTGCCAAGGCGACCAATTTGACAAAGAATCCAGGAAAAAAACCAATGCCGTTGCGAAAGGCAGAAGTGAATCGGGCAAATGAATATTCGGAGCTGACCGACGTGTCAAACATCCAAATGATGAAGGGCAGCAGCAGAAACATCAACAAGCCACTTGCGCGGTGCAAAATGGACACGATGGCCGCCAACGTCATGCGATAGCCGGGCAAATCTTTGAATGCGTTGATGTTGCGAAATTCGGGCCGTTTGGCGGGAGGGGCTGTGTTGAGCTCAGACATGAGTAGGCTTTCTGGATGTAACCGTATGTAATTATTGCTGCGTCAGGTCAAAATTCTATTGCACTGCAGCAGGCTGACACTGGACTTGCACGAATAAGCTATTCACTGAAGGGCATTTCGATAGTAGTGTTTTGACGTCAAATACAGTCCACGGCGCAGTTCCATGGGGATGTCGCTATACGTGTAGGCTATGCGTTCCACACTCAAAAGCGGTGTTTGCGGTGGAACTTTGAGTAGTTCACACTGTTCTTCATCGGGCAGCACAGCCCTGATCTTTTCGTCTGCACGGACCATTCGGACGTCGAATTCGGTTTCAAACATGGCGTACATCGGTCCGTTATTGGCGCGCAGCCGCTCGGCCGTCAGTCCTTTAAAAGGCGCGGCAGGGAGCCATAGATCTTCCAGAATTGTTGGGATTCCCGAGAACGACAGCACACGACGGACTTGGAGCACTGCGTCGGAAGTACGAATGGACAACGCGCGGGCCACATCAACCGAGGCGCGCGTTCGCTTGCAGTCAACAATGTGGCGTTGCGCGGGGCCTTCACTCTTGAGGTCACCGTTGTCGGGAATCAATTTGAGGAAACGGTATTGGACCTGGCGTTCTGCGTGTGTCGCCACAAACGTGCCTTTGCCTTGGCGGCGCACCAGCAGATTCTCGGCTGCCAGTTCATCAATGGCTTTTCGCACAGTTCCCTGGCTGACTTTGAAGCGCACCGCCAGTTCTACTTCGCTGGGGATGGCCGTACTGGGTTTCCATTCGCCAGCCTGCAAGCTTTGCAAGATCAAAACTTTGATTTGCTGGTACAGCGGGCTGAATGCCGGTGTTGGCTGTGCGACATGAACAGACGTACCCACTTCAGTGCTTGCTATTGCAGCCCTTTCTTCGTCAGGGGGTGTGTTGTTGCTCATGGGAGGCATAGGTTTAGTCAGCTTGGTGTCAGTCCTGAATGGATGTTGAATCATATCTTATATAAGACATAAGATAGATTGACTTTGTCGCGATTTTAAGGGTAAACTCCTACGCATTCTGGTGGATTTATCGGTTCTTGCGAATCCCCGGACATCCGTCGTTTTTTCAGCCGTTTTTCAAAACACATCCTGGAGTTGTCACCATGAGCAAAAAGCCTGTTCGCGTCGCTGTTACCGGAGCAGCCGGTCAAATTGGATATGCCATTCTGTTTCGCATCGCCTCTGGCGAAATGCTGGGCAAAGACCAGCCCGTGGTGCTGAGCCTGCTCGAAGTGCCAGTTGAAAAGGCACAACAAGCCCTGCAAGGCGTGATGATGGAATTGCAAGACTGCGCATTCCCCTTGCTGGTGGGCATGGAAGCCCACAGCGATCCGATGACTGCATTCAAGGATGTGGACTACGCCATGTTGATTGGCTCACGTCCACGCGGTCCTGGCATGGAGCGTGCCGAGTTGTTGGCAGTCAACGCTGAAATCTTTACGGCACAAGGCAAGGCGCTGGACAAAGTGGCCAGCCGCAATGTCAAGGTGCTGGTTGTTGGCAACCCCGCCAACACCAATGCCTACATCGCCATGAAGAGCGCGCCCAGTCTGCCACGCAAGAACTTCACCGCCATGCTGCGCCTGGACCACAACCGCGCGTTGAGCCAGATCGCGTCCAAGACTGGAAAAGCAGTGGCGGATATTGAGAAAATGGCCGTCTGGGGCAACCATTCGCCAACCATGTACGCTGACTACCGTTTTGCCACCATCAACGGCGAAAGTGTCAAGGACATGATCAACGACCAGGACTGGAATGCCAACACCTTCTTGCCTACTGTGGGCAAGCGTGGCGCGGCCATCATTGCGGCCCGTGGCGTGTCGTCCGCAGCCTCTGCGGCCAATGCAGCCATTGACCACATGCGTGATTGGGCACTGGGAACCAACGGCAAGTGGGTCACCATGGGCATCCCGTCAGATGGCCAATATGGCATCCCCAAAGACACCATGTTTGGATTTGCCGTGACCTGTGAAGGCGGCGAATACAAGCTGGTAGAAGGTTTGGATATTGATGCCTTCAGCCAGGAGTGCATCAACAAGACCTTGAAAGAGCTCCAAGACGAGCAAGCTGGCGTCGCACATCTGCTGTAATTTCAGCGTGGCCCATCCGCGTACAGTCCTTTTGGGTGCCCAGGGCGCAACAGGCATATTGCCGGTGTGCGACCACTACAGTGGTGTCGAAGCGCGGATGGTCAAAAGTCTCCAGCTCCAGCAGGAGATGTTGGAAGAGTTCGGCATGTGCGTGTTTGACGTCACGCTGGACTGCGAAGATGGTGCCCCTGTAGGGGGCGAAGCTGACCAGGCAAATATGGTCGTAGCCCTCGCGAATAGTGCACAGGTAGCTCCTGATTTCATAGCAGCAGGATTGCAGCGTCGCATCGGAGCCCGCATCCATGCAGTGGGTCACCCGTCATTCGCCGCAGATGTAGAAACCATCGTGGGTGGTGCAGCCCAGTCGCTTAGCTACATCATGGTGCCCAAGGTCGAGTCGTTGGTCGATGTGGAAGCGGCAGTCGCTGCCATTGATGCGGCAGTGCGTCCGGGTCAACGCGCTGAAGCAATGCCGATTCATGTGTTGATTGAGTCCCCTGCAGCAGCCCACCGCGTGTTTGAAATCGCTGCCCATCCTCGGGTGCAATCGTTGAGCTTTGGGTTGATGGACTTTGTATCGTCCCACGCCGGAGCGATTCCGCACACTGCAATGGGTGTGCGGGCGGCAAACGACGATGTGACCTGGGATCAATTTCACCACCCTTTGGTCGTTCGGGCGAAGCTCGATATCGCCAGCGCATGCCATGCATCAGGCAAAGTCCCGTCACATTGCGTGGTGACCGAGTTGCGCGATACTGCGGTCGTTCAACGTGCGGCAAAATTCGCTGCCAACGCTTTGGGTTACACCCGCATGTGGAGCATTCATCCCGGACAAATTCGCCCCATCCTGGAGGCTTTTGCGCCCTCGGATAGTGACATTGAAATGGCGGCACGCATTGTGGAAGCTGCCAGCGCAGCTGAATGGGCGCCGATTGCGGTTGGCGGCACGCTGCACGATCGTGCCAGTTTTCGGTATTTTTGGCAGGTACTGGAGCGTGCGCACCAAACTGGCCGGTCCATGCCACACTCTGTGCAGGTTTTCTTTCCGTCCAGGGTTCATTAAGGTAAAGAGGTTATTCCATGAAAAAACATCTGATCTGCGGTTTGTTGCTGCCGCTGGCAATGTGCCTGTCGGTGCAGGCGGCTGAAACGGGCAAGACCGCGCCCAAGGCCGCCCGGTCACCTGCCAAGGCTGCAGCGCGTGCAACTGCGGAGCCCATAGCTCTGGCGCCAGTGGTGTTGTCACCCGAGCAAGAAGCCATCGCCAAACGGGTGTTGGTTGGCAAGATTCAATGTGAGTTAGCGGTAGGGGTTACCTTGACACCTGACGCGCATTCCGTGGGACGCTTCTTGCTAGAGATAGGTCATAAGCGCTTTGTGATGGAGCCCGTTGTAACCAGCACCGGTGCCGTGCGTCTGGAAGACGCGGCCTCCGGTGCGGTGTGGATACAACTGGCCAATAAGTCCATGTTGATGAATCAGAAAGAGGGCAAGCGATTGGCCGATGACTGCATGAACCCTGACCAACTGGTGGTCGCGCAGGCTCTGGAACGCAACCCTGCGCCGAGTCTGCTAGATGCACCAAAGGCCGCATTGGTGCCCACGGGGCCGCGTGGTGGTGTGCAGGAGATGACGCCAAACGCTAGAAAATAGATAGCAAGGTATGCCCTGTTTACGAGGGCTAGAGATATTTTTATTGTTTAAGAAGGAGTCGTACCATGTTGAAAGCTTACCGTGACCATGTGGCTGAACGCGCCGCTTTGGGCATTCCCCCGCTGCCTTTGTCTGCCAAACAGACGGGTGAAGTCATTGAGCTTCTGAAGGCCCCCCCCAGCGGTGAAGAGGCCTTTCTGGTGGACCTGATTACCCACCGCGTGCCAGCGGGTGTCGATGACGCAGCCAAGGTCAAAGCAAGCTACTTGGCAGCGGTTGCCCACGGCACGGAAAAGTGCAGCTTGATTAGCCGCGCCCGCGCCACGGAGCTGTTGGGCACCATGCTGGGTGGCTACAACATCAGCCCCTTGGTTGATTTGCTCGATGATGCTGCAGTTGCCGCAGAAGCAGCAGCTGGGTTGAAGAAAACGCTGTTGATGTTTGACCAGTTCCACGACGTCAAGGAAAAGGCCGACAAGGGCAACGCATTTGCCAAGGCTGTGCTGCAGAGCTGGGCTGATGCCGAATGGTTTACCAGCCGCCCTGAGGTGCCACAAAGCATCACGCTAACCGTTTTTAAAGTCGCCGGCGAAATCAATACTGATGATTTGTCGCCCGCACCCGACGCCTTTAGCCGCCCCGACATCCCAATGCACGCGCTGGCCATGCACAAGAATGCGCGCCCCGGCATCGTTCCCGAAGAGGACGGCAAGCGTGGTCCGGTCAAATTCATTGACAGCCTGAAGGCTAAGGGCAATTTAGTGGCCTATGTGGGTGACGTAGTGGGTACCGGTTCAAGCCGCAAGTCCGCAACCAACTCGGTACTGTGGTTCACCGGCGAAGACATTCCATTTGTGCCGAACAAGCGCTTTGGTGGCGTCTGTTTGGGCAGCAAAATTGCCCCGATTTTCTACAACACCATGGAAGATTCAGGCGCGTTGCCGATTGAGCTGGATGTGAGCCAGATGAACATGGGCGACGTCGTTGAACTGCGTCCCTACGATGGCAAGGCATTCAAAGACGGTAAGGTGATTGCGGAGTTCAAGGTCAAGAGCGACGTGCTGTTTGACGAAGTGCGTGCCGGTGGCCGCATTCCACTCATCATTGGCCGTGGCCTGACTGCCAAGGCACGTGAGGCGTTGGGTCTGCCCGTCAGTACCTTGTTCCGTCTACCGCATAACCCAGCCGATACCCACAAGGGTTTCACATTGGCGCAAAAAATGGTGGGCCGCGCCTGCGGTTTGCCAGTGGTTAATGGCAACCAGCAAGGTGTGCGCCCTGACACGTATTGCGAACCCAAAATGACCAGCGTCGGTTCGCAAGACACCACCGGCCCCATGACCCGCGACGAACTGAAAGACCTGGCCTGCCTGGGCTTTAGCGCTGACCTGGTCATGCAATCGTTCTGCCACACCGCGGCTTACCCCAAGCCTGTGGATGTGAAGATGCACCACGAGTTGCCCGAGTTCATGAGCACCCGTGGTGGTATTCCACTGCGTCCGGGTGACGGCATCATCCACAGCTGGCTCAACCGCATGTTGTTGCCTGACACAGTGGGTACTGGTGGCGATAGCCATACACGGTTCCCGATTGGTATCAGCTTCCCCGCTGGGTCTGGCCTGGTCGCGTTTGGTGCCGCCACGGGCGTGATGCCCTTGGACATGCCCGAGTCCGTATTGGTGCGTTTCAAAGGCAAGATGCAGCCCGGCGTTACCTTGCGTGACTTGGTCAATGCGATACCGCTGTACGCCATCAAGGCCGGTTTGTTGACCGTTGCCAAGCAGGGCAAGAAAAATATATTCTCCGGCCGTATTCTGGAAATCGAAGGTCTGCCTGATCTCAAAGTTGAGCAGGCTTTTGAGTTGAGCGACGCGTCAGCAGAGCGCAGCGCAGGTGGATGCACCGTGCACCTGAACAAAGAGCCCATCATCGAGTACATCAACAGCAATATCACCATGTTGAAGTGGATGATCGCTACGGGTTACTCGGACGTGCGCACCATCAACCGCCGCATCAAGGCCATGGAAGCATGGCTGGCCGATCCCCAGTTGCTCAAGGCGGACCCTGACGCCGAGTACGCCGCAGTTATCGAAATCGACCTGGCCGACATCCATGAGCCTATCGTGGCCTGCCCGAATGATCCGGACGATGTGAAGACCTTGTCGGACGTGGCTGGCGCTGCGATCGACGAAGTGTTCATCGGCTCCTGCATGACCAACATCGGCCACTTCCGCGCAGCCTCCAAGCTGTTGGAAAACAAGCGCGATATTCCTGTCAAACTGTGGATGGCACCGCCTACCAAGATGGATGCCAAGCAGTTGACCGAGGAAGGCCATTACGGCGTGTTGGGTTCTGCCGGCGCGCGCATGGAAATGCCGGGCTGTAGCTTGTGCATGGGCAACCAGGCGCAGGTAAAGGAGGGCGCCACTGTGTTCTCCACTTCCACGCGTAACTTCCCGAACCGCTTGGGCAAGAACAGCAATGTGTACCTGGGTTCTGCCGAGTTGGCGGCTATCTGTTCCAAACTGGGGCGCATCCCGACGAAGGCCGAGTACATGGCCGACATGGGCGTCTTGACCGCTGCCAGCGACAAAATTTACCAGTACCTGAACTTTGACCAGGTGAAGGATTACACCGATATGGCCGATACGGTGAAGGATGGCGTTGTGGCGTAAGCTGCTTCGCTTTTGGTTTGATCTGAAAGCCCTGTGGCGCAAGCTGCGGGGCTTTTCTTTTTGGCCGAATAGCTACTCTACTTCGCCTGCGGCAGGCCAGGGTTGCGCATTCTGCTCCGTGTCCCCCGGCCCTAAAGGGCCTCCTCCGTGACCTGCGCAGAATGCCCAACCCCGGCCTGCCGCGACAGGATCTGGTGCAAGGCGGAATTCAATCGTCGGCACTCAGCCACGCCAGCGCCGGCAAAATTCTAGAAAGCTCTCCAAGCGTGCCGATAGCGTTCTTTGTTTGCCATAGACCACATAAAAGTTTCTGAACATACGTGGCAACGTGGTCTTAACCTCTACCAACCGCGCGGTAGCCAACATATCGGCTACCACCCAGCGGGATAGGCAAGCAATGCCCAGACCGGCAGCAGCGGCGTGTTTGATGGCCTCGGAGTTGCTGAACTGCCCAGCAGAGTTCAAGCAGTGCACATGTGGCACTAGCGCTTGTTCCACTGCCTCGCGAGTACCCGAGCCCGGTTCGCGCAACAACCACCCCGCCTGACGCAGCAATCTAACGCTGACCTTGCCGTCATTGCCAGCGAGCGCCAAAGGGTGATGTGGTGCGCAGACAATAATCAGCTCATCGCGCAGCCACGGCTCCACGTGCATAGCAGAGTGATGGCAAGCACCTTCAATAAAGCCCAGATCGGCGTCGCTGTTCGCCACTGCTTCCACAGCCTCCGCCGTGTTGGCAACTTTGACCTGAGGCAGTATCGCAACTTGGTGCTCTGTAAAGCATCCAGCGAGCAAACGGGGTAACAAATAAATACCTATGGTGGTGCTTGCAGCAATTCGCAGCTCCAGTGCGCTGAAAGCTTCGGTTGACGAAAACTGCCCTTCCATCACATTGCCAAGCTCCAGCATCTGCCGGGCTTGCGGCAACAGCAAGCGCCCGTTCTCATTGAGCACCAACCGCTTGCCAACACGGTCAAACAAGCCAACGCCCAACATCGCCTCCAACTCGTTAAGTGATGCACTGACTGCAGATTGCGAAAGCGAGACGACATTCACAGCCGAAGTAGTGCTCTTAGTCTGGGCAACGGCCAGAAATACCTGCAATTGTCGGAGTGTAAGTTTCACTATATTTACCTATTTTTTTGGTTAACAATACGAAATGTATCCGTTTTACAGCTTTAATGAATCTGCCTAGACTTGGGTTTCATAGGGCGGCTAATTCAAGCCGTCATTGCTAATCGCCCTTTTCTGGAGGTCACCACATGGCTTTTGTCGTCACTGAATCCTGCATCCAATGTGTGTACACCGACTGCGTTGACGTGTGCCCGACCGACTGCTTTCGCATTGGCCCGAACTTCATGGTCATCGACCCTGCGGACTGCATAGACTGTGGACTATGCGTGGCGGAGTGCCCGGTAAACGCCATCCTGCAAGACGACGAAATACCACAACAGGAGCGGAACTTCATTCAGATCAATGCCGAAATGTCCCAACAATGGCGCCCGATTACCAAGCGCAAAGCTCCAATGGCAGAAGCCGACAAATGGAGCCATGTGGAAGGCAAGGCTCGACTTCTAATGCTGGAGCCAGCTTCCAAGGGCGCGTAAACGTAACCTTCTCAAATTTCGTATTTGTTTCTCTGACACGGTGAAGGATCGGGAGGTGGCACAAGCTACTTCCTTAGCCGTTTGATCTGAAAGCCTCGCGGCGCAAGTTGCGGGGCTTTTTTTTGTTGCAACAACTGCACTTGCTCGCATCAGGACAAGGATGACATGTCGAGATAATGAGCACCATGCAATTTCTCAACGCCATCCCCCTATCCCTACAAACGGTTCTGTTGTTGATCGCCAGCAACGTGTTCATGACCTTCGCGTGGTACGGACATCTGAAAAACATGGCAACCGCCCCGTGGTACTTTGCTGCGCTGGCCAGTTGGGGTATTGCGCTGTTTGAATACCTGTTGCAGGTTCCCGGTAACCGCATAGGTTTCCAGCAAGCAGGATTCACCGTGGCACAGCTCAAGATCATGCAAGAGGTCATCACACTGTCCGTCTTCGTGCCCTTTGCCATGGTGTTTCTGAAGGAGCCTTTTAAGCTCGACTATGTATGGGCTGGGCTTTGCATGGTTGGTGCTGTCTATTTCATTTATAGAACACCGTGATCTGCGGCGTGTTGCTGATGGCTGCACAAAGAGCCTAACCAGCACGCAGCGTGCGTTTACGCCTAGGGGGAAACCCGCTTCTGAAACGGGTCGATCGTCGACACTGGGCGGTTAAACTCCCGTGTCACAAATTTGTCATGATCCTGCAGGCAGGGAAAAGGAATTGCAATGCTGTTTGGAAAGCTTCTACCACGCGAAGGTAACTTTTTTGAGATGTTCAACGAGCATGCTGATCGTATTGTTGAGGCGGCGCACGCTTTTTCACACCTAGTAGCGAACTATGCGGATCTGGACTTGCGGGCAAAGTACAACCAGGAAGTCGACAATGCCGAACGAGCCGCAGACCGGGTTACGCACGAGTGCAATAAGGCCATTCACATCACGTTTATTACCCCAATTGACCGTGAGCAAATTCATTCGCTGATCAACACGATGGATGACGTGGCAGATCTGATTCAAGACTCAGCAGAGACGATGGCACTCTATGACGTGCGCCACATGACAGAAGAGATAACCCGCCTTACGGATTTGAGTGTGAAGTGCTGTGAACGCCTGCGTGACGCTGTCAAGCTCTTGGGCCATATTGCGGAGCCAGCCACTGCTGAGGCAGCTTTGAAAACGTGTGAAGAAATTGATCGCTTGGAGTCCGATGCAGACCGTGTCATGCGAACGGCCATGAGCAAGCTTTTCCGCGAAGAGCCTGATGTGCGCGAAGTGATCAAGCTCAAGGCAATCTACGAATTGCTGGAAACTATTACTGACAAATGCGAAGACGTTGCCAACGTCATTGAGGGCATCGTCCTCGAGAATTCTTGAACCGCGAGCGGATACGACGATGGAAACCGTACAAACGGCCCTTTGGGTAGTTGTTTTGCTGGTGGTATTGGCGCTGGCGTTTGATTTTATGAATGGCTTCCACGATGCAGCCAATTCGATTGCGACCGTGGTTTCTACCGGTGTGTTGAAGCCAGGTCAGGCGATTCTTTTTGCTGCATTTTTCAATGTAATTGCCATTTTTGTCTTCCATCTCAGTGTGGCTGCTACGGTAGGCAAGGGCATTGTGCAGCCCGGCATTGTCGATACCCATGTCGTCTTTGGTGCTCTCTTGGGTGCCATTAGCTGGAACATCATCACTTGGTACTATGGCATCCCCAGTAGCTCATCGCATGCGTTGATCGGGGGTATTGTGGGGGCCGTGATCGCCAAATCGGGCGCCAATGCGTTGATTTCAGCAGGAATCCTCAAAACGGTTGTATTCATCTTCGTGTCGCCGGTCTTGGGTTTTGTTCTGGGCTCGTTGATGATGGTTGCTGTGGCCTGGATTTTCCGACGCAGCAGACCGTCGAAAGTTGATAAATGGTTTCGGCGCTTGCAATTGGTGTCTGCGGGCGCGTATAGCCTGGGCCATGGTGGCAATGACGCGCAAAAGACCATTGGCATTATCTGGATGCTTCTGATTGCAACCGGCTACACCGCCGCCGGTGCTGCATCACCCCCCAATTGGGTTATTTTGTCCTGTTATGCCGCAATCGGTGCCGGCACTATGTTTGGTGGCTGGCGCATCGTCAAGACCATGGGCCAGCGGATTACCAAGCTCAAACCCGTAGGCGGGTTTTGTGCGGAGACTGGCGGCGCGATTACCTTGTTCTTGGCTACTGCCCTTGGAATTCCGGTGTCAACCACGCACACCATCACCGGCGCAATTGTGGGTGTGGGCTCTACCCAGCGTGCCAGTGGCGTGCGTTGGGGCGTGGCGGGTAATATTGTGTGGGCTTGGGTCTTTACGATTCCGGCCAGCGGTTTTGTTGCTGCGGTTGCATATTGGGTCAGCTTGCAGATCTTTTAGGGCACGCTGAAATACCTTGTCACAGCACCCACTGTTCGTGGGCGCATGGGGTCTATTTCAGGTTGGGTTGTGAAATGCGTTTAGCTTCTTCGACCTGGTACTCAAAATAGTGCTGGAAGCTAAAAGCCAGACTCGCCATCAGAATGGTCGTGCCGACCAGGAGTGAACTGACGAGAGCGCCAATGGTCAGCCAATTGCTTTGACCCGCAGGCGCATCCTCTGCGGCTGTTGGGTTAAAGCGGGCATTCCACTTTTCGGCAGGCATCAGTCCGTAGACCAATGCATTGATTGTGCATGCCGCAATGGTGAACCCCAACAAAGGGATCAGTACCCAACTCCAAGCGTCTTCAAGTCCCAGCGTGCGGGCTCTGTATACGCCGTAAAGCCCGAGCAACGAGGGAATGGGTAGCAACCAAGCCAGCACATTGGTGCGGCCGAATACATAGAAGCGGTGCAACCCAAACGGGCCCCCGACAAATGCCAGCCATGCTGCAATGGTTTTGTTTTTCATGGCTGCGATTGTGCCGGAGCAATTGCGCTGCCATGTCCAATTGCCCGATCCATCAACACGACGTCGAGCCAGCGGTCAAATTTCCAGCCGCAATGGGACAGTACGCCAACGGGACTAAATCCGCAGGATTTATGCACACCAATCGATCCGTGATTGGCAGAGTTGCCAATCACGGCAATCAGTTTGCGGATGCCGGCGCGTTCAGCTTGCGCGATGAGCTCGATCAATAACAATCGTCCCAAACCCTTGCCTTGCGCGGTTGGGGCCAGATAGATAGAGTCTTCGGCGGAATACCGATAGGCGGGTCTGGGTTTGAACCATTGGCAGTATGCAAATCCAACGACGACGCCTGCTTCCTCCAAAACCAGGTAGGGCAAGCCCTTGGCAAGCACATCTGCGCGCCGTTGTGCCATGTCGCTTTCACTCGGGGGTGTCGTCTCAAAGGTTCCGGTGCCATGGAGTACGTGGTGTCCGTAAATCGTGGTAATTGCAGCAATATCAAAATCGCTACTTGGACGAATAGTGGTCATGGTTTTTACAACAGGTTATAATGGAGAGCTACTCAAAGTGTCACTGGCCGGGTGGTCAGTTGCGTGTCTCAACTTTGAATCGAACTTTGAATATATAGGTCGAAAGCAGTTTCGGCCACCCAAAGGATAAATCATGGTCGTCATTCGACTCGCACGCGGCGGTGCAAAAGCACGCCCATTTTTCAATATCGTTGTGGCTGACAAGCGCACACGCCGTGATGGTCGCTTTATCGAGCGCATCGGGTTTTACAACCCCATCGCTACTGCAAACGAAGAAAACATTCGCATTGCCCAGGATCGCTTGGCGTACTGGCAAGGTGTGGGTGCGCAGGCATCTCCTACCGTGGAACGCCTGATTCAACAAGCGGCTAAGAAGGCTGCTTAAAAAGTAGAGCCAGCGGCGCCAGGCTTAGGTCTGGTCCCGGTCTGGCACCTCAAGCGTATGCAAACCGGACTTGAACCTGCTGAATTGCCAGCAGATGCCATTGAAGTTGGACGGATTGCAGATGCGTGGGGTATCAAGGGCTGGTTTAAAGTCTTGCCCTACAGCGCCGATCCCGAGGCGCTTTTTTCTTCCAAACGCTGGTTTTTGTTGCCCACGGAGCGGGGCTTGCAGACATTCTCTGGCGTCGTACGGTTGTCCGTTAAAGAAGCCAAAGAACACTCCGATACGGTTGTCGCTACAGCCCATGGCGTAGACGACCGGACGGCTGCCGAGGCACTACGCGGTTCGCGTATTTTTGTCTCACGTGCCAGTTTCCCAACCGCTGCCGATGATGAGTACTACTGGGTAGACCTGATCGGGCTGGATGTGGTGAATCGCCAAGATGAAGCGATGGGTGTCGTCAAGGAGTTGCTGTCAACCGGCGCGCAGACCGTGCTGGTAATGGAGTACCAGCAAGATGGCAAGACCTGTGAACGCATGATTCCCTTCGTCGCTGCCTATGTGGACGATGTGGACCTCCAGGCTCGCCGCATTCGCGTGGACTGGCAAGCCGACTACTGAGTGCAGCCGCATGCGCTTCGATGTTGTCACCCTGTTTCCCGAGCTTTTCACACCGTTTCTGACTGTCGGTATTACACGGCGTGCATTTGAGTCGGGGCAGGTTGACGTCCAATTTTCCAACCCGCGGGATTTTGCTGTCGGCAACTATCGCCGGGTGGATGATCGCCCCTTTGGCGGCGGCCCCGGTATGGTCATGATGGCGCAGCCGCTGGAGCAGGCCTTGACCCATATTCGTTCACAACGTGCTGATCGTGTGCCGGTCGTGCTGTTCTCGCCTATTGGAAAGCGACTGGACCATACGGCTGTGCAGCGCTGGTCCAACAGCAGTGGTGCAATTTTGGTGTGTGGTCGCTACGAGGGCATCGATCAACGGTTTATCGACACCCATGTGGATGAACAAATAAGTTTGGGCGACTTTGTGCTGTCGGGCGGCGAAGTTCCCGCCATCGCATTGTTGGACGCTGTGGCCCGATTACAGCCGGGTGTGTTGTCTGATGCCGATAGCCACCATTTGGATAGTTTTAATCCGTCACTGGACGGCCTGCTGGACTGCCCGCACTACACCCGGCCAGAAGAATGGTGTGGCGTGGGTATTCCCGACGTCTTGCTGTCAGGTCACCATGTGCAGATAGAGCGTTGGCGGCGCGATCAACGTCTGCAATTAACGGCCAAACACCGCCCCGACTTGCTGGAGACCGCGCGCAATGCGGGTTTATTAAACGCACAAGATGAGTCTCTGTTGGCTGGACGGCGCTGAACTTGCTATAATAGCGGGCTAACCAATCCTCTGTTAGGCCAAAGCGTTGCATTGCACGCTTTGCACCATTTGGTGCTGGCGCTTACACGATTACGAAGGAAATCATGAACCTGATCCAAACTCTTGAGCAAGAAGAAATTGCTCGCCTGGGTAAAACCATCCCAGAATTCGCGCCCGGTGACACCGTGGTCGTGAGCGTGAACGTTGTCGAAGGTACCCGCAAGCGCGTGCAGGCCTACGAAGGCGTGGTGATCGCCAAGCGCAACCGTGGCCTCAATAGCGGCTTCATCGTGCGCAAGATCTCGAGCGGCGAAGGCGTGGAGCGTACGTTCCAAACTTATAGCCCATTGATCGCTGGTATCGAAGTCAAGCGCCGTGGTGACGTGCGCCGTGCCAAGCTGTACTACCTGCGTGACCGCAGCGGCAAGTCGGCACGTATCAAGGAAAAACTGCCAGCCAAGAAAACAGCCGCTTAATCTTCTAAGCATTTGTTTTCACAGAAACCGCCCAGCGAAAGCTTGTGGCGGTTTTTTTATGACCCAATTTCCTTCCTTTGATCCGCGGCAGGTTGCCGTGGTGGGTGTAGACCATCACTTGCCCAAGGTGCTTGCCGAAGCCTTGCAGCCGGAAGATTTGGTCCGCCGGTTCGCCAGTGACCATATCTGGGCGCCGGAGCTATTGACGGAGCGAAGCTTTTCAGACCGTGCCCCTGTGCATGCCTCGGTGCTGATACCGCTGGTAGTGCGCGACACCGGACTCACTGTGCTTCTGACCCAACGCACGGCGCACCTGTCCAGCCACTCCGGTCAGATCGCCTTTCCTGGTGGCAAGGCAGACCCAGGAGATGCAAATGCCGTTGGTACTGCATTGCGTGAGGCGCACGAGGAAATTGGTTTGGAGCGCCAGTACGTCAATGTATTGGGCACCTTGCCCCAGTACACCACCGGTAGCGCCTATGTCGTGACTCCGGTGGTGGCACTGGTCCAGCCAGACCATGTGGTGACCGCCAATCCGCACGAGGTCGCCGATATCTTTGAAGTCCCTCTGGCTTTCCTGATGGACCCGGCAAACCATCGCCGCCATGTGGTCGATTGGGGAGGCGCGCAACGTCAATGGTTGTCGATGCCCTACCGCGAGGATGGCGTTGAGCGCTTTATATGGGGTGTGACAGCAGGCATTTTGCGCAACTTCTATCGATTCCTTTTGGATTAAGTGGCTTGGGGGTCGCTATGATTACTCCATGAGCTTTCTCGCCATACTTTTTGCGCTGCTACTGGAGCAGGCCCGTCCATTGGGTCAACACAACCCGGTCCACCAAGCGGTGCGGAATTGGGTCCGCTGGGTGGTCCGCAACCTAGACACCAGCAAACCACACCACAGTTGGCTCGCGTGGTGGGTTGCCGTGGTTATCCCTGCAGCGGTGGCGTGCGCGGTGCATTGGCTTCTGGTCTGGTCTTTGGGGTGGATTGCTGCTGCCGTCTGGAGCATTGCGATTTTGTACTCCACCTTGGGTTTTCGCCAGTTCAGCCATCACTTCACCGTGATTCGCGATGCGCTCTTGGCGGGAGAAGAAAACGTCGCGCGCCAAGAGCTTGCTGTGTGGATGCGTATGGATGTCAGCGCCTTGCCACGCAGCCAGATCGTACGCCACGTCATTGAGCATTCAGTACTCAGTGCACATCGCCATGTATTTGGCGTATTCGCGTGGTATTCGCTATTGGCTGCGTTGGGGTTGGGTCCTGCTGGTGCGGTTTTCTATCGAATCGGCGAGTATTTTGCTGGCTATGCCAATCGGCCGGACCGACCCACCATTACGCCACTGAGCCAAGCGCTCAAGTCCGCCGCAAGCCTGACATGGTATGCAATGGATTGGCTACCCGCGCGGATTACTGCATTGAGCTTCGCATTCGTTGGTAGTTTTGAAGAAGCAGTGGACGGATGGCGTCAGCACGAAGACCAGTTTCCGGGCGACAACGACGGCGTGATACTGGCGGCGACAGCAGGGGCCGTCAATGTCAAATTGGGCGAAGCCGACAGTCCCGGTGCAGGGCAAACGCCCCAGCCCGTGCACCTGCGCGCGGTGGTGGGGCTGGTGTGGCGCACGGTGGTGGTTTGGATGGTGTTTTTGGCGCTGTTGTCCTTGGCAAGGCTGCTGGGCTAGACTGCTGGGCGACGGCGCGTTCTGCTCAGTGTCCTCCGCCTTTCGGGCTCCTCCTTTACCTGCGCAGAACGCTCAGTCGCCCAGCCTTCTAGTAGCGTTTTTCGGACAACTCTGCAAACAAGTTGCTATATATTTTATAGCGGCTCGTGCTTATTTCACGAGGGCCAGGTGCCAAAAACCCATCAGACGCTTTCTGCAGCGCGCCAATGACCCCACAGCCCGGCTCGTGCAAATGGGTGCAGTTGTAAAACTTGCAGTCTGACGCATGCGCCTTGATGTCGGGCATCAGACTGGCCAAGTGCATGGGCTCGATGTGGTTCAACCCAAACTCCTGAAAACCCGGCGAATCAATCACTGCAGTCGTTCGCGCCGTGTCCGCCCAGTACAGCGTGGTGCTGGTGGTCGTGTGTTTGCCGGAGTTCAGCGCCGTGGATATGGCATTGGTCAGCACTTGGGCATGGGGAACTAAGCGATTGATCAGCGTACTTTTCCCCGAGCCGGACGGCCCCAACACCAGTGTCGTTTTGCCCGCAAGCACCACGTCCAGGTGGTGCTCAGTTTGCGGGTCGGCGTCGCCCTTGGGCTTGAGTGCCATCGGCATCACGGTGTAGCCCATGTCGCGGTACACGCCCATGCGCGCCCAGGCGCGGCCAAACGGTTCGGCCAGATCACTTTTGTTCAGTGCAATGATGGGGCGGATGTGCTCCGCTTCGGCTGCAATCAGCGCGCGGGACAACTGGCTCTCTGAAAACTCGGGCTCTGCCGCTATCAGTATCAGCACCTGATCCAGGTTGGCGGCGAAAGACTTGGTGCGGATTTCGTCCTGCCGGTAAAACAAGTTACGGCGGGGCTCTACTTTCTCAATCGTTCCCTCGTCTTCGCTGGCTTGCCAGAGTACGCGGTCGCCGACCACGGTCTGGCTTTTCTTACCACGCGGGTGACAGATCAGTCGTCGACCGTCGGGCGTTTCCACCCACACATGGCGGCCATGTCCAGCGATGACCAAGCCAGTTTCCAAAGGGGGGAGTGTTGCCAAAGTGGGGTCCTGGATTGGTAGGGGTTCAGCCGGGATTGAGCAGCGCGTCCACCTTGGCGGCGCATGCAAAATCGGCGGATGAAATACCTTGCACATCATGGGTGTTCCAACGCACGCTACACCGCTGGTAGTGGATCACCAGTTCCGGGTGGTGGTTGCTGGACTCGGCGATATACGCCACCGCATTGACGAACGCCATGGTCTGCAAGTAACCGGGAAAGTGAAAAGTCTTTTCAATGGCCAGATCAGCCCCATCCCCAAACAATTTCCAGCCGTCAAGCAGTGCCAACTTTGCTATAACTTGTGTAGCGCCTAGCGCAGTAAGTGCGAGGGCTGGAGGCTGGTTTTTCATATCGCTACTGACTTGCTCAGGTGGTGGCTGGGCCGGCCAGAATGCGCCCAAGGCGCTCGGTGGCCGGTGGGTGCGAATAGTAGAACTGCACAAACACCGGATCTGGCGTTACGGTTGATGCATTGCCCTCAAACAGTTTGAGCAAGGCACTTGCGAGCGCAGGGCCATTGGTCTGCGCCACGGCATATGCATCCGCTTCAAATTCGTGCTTGCGCGACATTTGCGCCAACAGCGGACCCATCAATGTACCCAGCAGCGGTACAACCATCATGAAGAGCAACAAGGCCAGAGCATCGTTGGGAGCGGCAGCGCCGAGCGCCTGGGCCGCCATATTCGGCACCACGCCAAGGCCGGTGAAGAACCAGACTTGCTGACTAACCCATCCCAGCGCAAAGAGCCCCATCAGGCTGAGCGAGAACATGACAGCAATGAGTTTGAGTACATGCCGATGTTTGAAATGCCCCAGCTCATGGGCCAATACGGCGTCTACTTCTGCGGGGCTCAGTTGGGCCAGCAAGGTGTCATAGAACACCACGCGTTTGGACGTGCCGAAACCCGTGAAATAGGCGTTGGAGTGTGCACTGCGTTTGCTGCCATCCATCACAAAAAAACCTTTGGCTGTAAAACCGCAGCGGGTCATGAGTTGCGTCACGCGCTCCCTCACGCCTTCATCTTCCAGTGGTTGAAACTTGTTAAACCAAGGCGCAATCCAGGTGGGGTAAATCAGCTGCGCCAGCAGGTTGAAACCCATCCACACGCCCCACACCCAGAGCCACCACCAAGGCCCGGTGGCCCCCATCATCCAGATGATCAGTGTGATGAACGGCAGGCCAATCAACACAGATAAAAGCAGCGATTTAGCCAAGTCTTGCAGCCACAGTTTGGGGTTGGTTTTGTTGAAACCAAAACGTTCTTCAATGACAAAGGTCTGGTACAGCGTAAATGGCAAATCCAGCACGCTGCCAATCGCAACAAATGCCGCCAGCAATGCCACTTGCTGGGCCATTCCGTGCCCCATCACATCCACCAGTAGCTGATTTAAAGCAGACAAGCCACCGAGCAAGGTCCAGCCGACAACGATGGCAGCTCCCCATGCCAGCTCCAGCAGGCCAAAACGGGTTTTGGTGATGGTGTAGTCCGCTGCTTTTTGGTGGGCCTCCAGCGTAATTTTTTCTGAGAAGGCTACGGGCACCGCACTGCGGTGGTGGGCCACATGGCGGATTTGTCGGCTAGCCAACCAGAATTTCAGCATCAGGCTGACGGTGAGGGCCAACGCGAACGCAATTGTTACGTTCAGTGATGCGGAGTTGCTGGCAAAGTGGTCGATCATGGGGCAGGAGTTTAGCGCTCTCGGCGACAATCGACGTTATGGACGCACCTATTCACCCCCCACTGAGCAAATCCGACAAGAACCTAGTCTGGCTCGATTGCGAGATGACCGGCCTTGACCCCGAAGCTGAACGCATTATTGAAATTGCGGTCATCGTGACTGGCCCCAACTTGGAGAACCGCACCGAAGGCCCGGTTTTGGTGATCCATCAAAGCGATGCCCAACTCGACAAAATGGACGCGTGGAACAAGGGCACACACGGCAAGAGCGGCTTGATCGACAAGGTCAAGGCTTCGACTGTCACCGAAGTGCAAGCGCAGGATCTATTGATTGAATTTTTGAAGCAATACGTGCCCGCCAACGGCTCGCCCATGTGCGGCAACTCGATCGGGCAAGACCGGCGGTTTTTGGTTAAGTACATGCCCAAGCTCGAAGCATTCTTTCACTATCGCAATCTCGACGTCAGCACATTGAAAGAGCTGTCCAAGCGCTGGCGACCCGACATTCATGCGTCTTTCAAAAAGCAGCAACGCCACACAGCACTGGCCGATGTGCATGAATCGATCGACGAACTGGAGCACTATCGCCAGCATTTCTTGCGGCTGGAATGAGCTTCTGTATGTTTTTGAAAATAAAGATTAGGTAGAAACCCGAATTCGTGCCATAATTTGAGGCTGCGCTACAAACAGTTGCGCATATTTGTACATCTCCCTTCATTCACCGGGTACGCACAGAGTCGTGCCCCAAGCGCTGAACAGTTTTTCAGACGCAGGTTCCGTTTGATGGTTGATGTTTTTTAACCATTGACGGAGCAGTCGCATACCCTGCGGCGCTCGCGTGTGAGAAAAAAATGACTGACGCTTTTGAAGTGGCTGGTGCCTTTGCGCCTGCCGAAATTTCCAACGACACCTCTTTCGCCAACGACGCTGTGTCAACAGCTGACATGAGCACTGGCATCGATATGCCTGAAGCTGCCGAAGTGCCAGAAGCACCGAACGGCTTTGTGACTTTGGGCCTGGCACCCGAATTGGTCGCCGCTGTAAAGGACCTAGGCTACACCCAGCCTACATCGGTTCAACTCAAAACCATTCCCCTGGCCCTGCCTGGTGAGAGCGATGGCCAAAAGGCCGGAAAGTTCATTGACTTGATGGTCTCCAGCCAGACAGGTAGTGGCAAGACAGCGGCATTCTTGCTGCCCGTGCTGCACACCTTGTTAAAGCAATTGGCCCAAGCCGACGCGGACGAGCGCGCAGCATTCGAGCGTGAAGTTGCTGAAGCCATCGCCCGTGGCGAAGCGCCCCCTAAGCGTTCCAAGCGCAAAGACCCCACCAACCCCCGCAACTTCAAGGCCCCAGCTCCTGGCGCGTTGATCGTTTGCCCTACCCGTGAGCTGGCCCAACAAGTGGCCAACGATGCGATTGACCTGGTGCAGCACTGCCGCGGTTTGCGTATTGCTAATATCGTTGGCGGCATGCCCTACCAGTTGCAAATTGCCAAGTTGCAAAATGCCAACTTGGTTGTGGCAACGCCGGGTCGTTTGCTGGATCTGCAACGCTCCATGCAAATCAAACTAGACCAGGTTCAGTTTTTGGTCGTGGACGAAGCGGACCGCATGTTGGATCTGGGCTTTGCCGATGACCTGGCCGAAATCAACCAGCTCACCATTTCCCGTAAGCAGACCATGATGTTCAGCGCAACTTTTGCGCCACGCATCCAGCAGTTGGCTGCACGCGTCATGCGTGAACCCCAACGCATCACTATCGACAGCCCGCAAGAAAAGCACAGCAACATCAAGCAAGTACTGTTCTGGGCTGACAACGCCCAGCACAAGCGCAAGCTGCTGGACCACTGGTTGCGTGACACCACCATCAACCAAGCCATTGTGTTTGCCAGCACCCAAATCGAGTGTGATGGCTTGGCCAATGACCTGCAACAAGACGGCTTTGATGCTGTGGCATTGCATGGTGCCCTGAGTCAGGGTTTGCGCAACCGCCGCCTGATGGCGCTGCGCAATGGCCAGGTGCAAATCCTGGTGGCAACTGATGTGGCAGCCCGTGGTATTGACGTCCCTACTATCACCCACGTGTTCAACTTTGGCCTGCCGATGAAGGCCGAAGACTACACCCACCGCATTGGCCGTACCGGCCGTGCTGGTCGCGATGGCCTGGCTATCACTTTTGCCGAAATGCGCGATCGCCGCAAGATTTTCGATATCGAAGCTTACACACGCCAGCCGATCAAACCCGAAACGATTCCTGGCTTGGAACCACAACAGCGCGCCCCTGAGTCACGCCCCAGCTTTGGCCGTGGTGGCAATGGCGGTGGCTTCGGCGACCGTGACCGCAAGTTCAGCAATGGTCCCCGTGAAGGTGGCTTTGGTGGCAACCGTGGCCACGGTGGTGGTCACCATGGTGGCAATGGCGGCGGCTTCGGTGGACGCCCACCGGCCAGTGGCCCCCGTGATTTTGGCAACAGCGCACGTGACTTCGGTGGAGCAGCCAAAGAAGGCTTCAGCTACGAACGCAAGGGTGGTTTCAACGACCGCTTTGCTGGACAAGGCGCACCACGTGGTGATGCGCGCCCCCCTCGCGGTGACTTCCAGCCCCGTGGTGATTTCCAACAGGCCCCACGCGGTAACTTTGATGCGCCACGTGGTGACTTTGGAGGCGGCGCCCCGCGTGGCGATTTCGCGGCCCGCAAGGCAGCGTTTAGCAAGCCCATGGGCGTGAAGCCTGGCAACACTGGCAAGGTTTTTGTACCCCGTGATGCAAAAAAGCGCGCAGCCCGCACATTTGACTGATCTGTGCTCAAGGGTTGATCGCGATCGACCCCAATAAAAAAGGACCCTAGGCGGGTCCTTTTTTTATGCGTGTACTTTTATGTCATGCCATTGCGGCTGGCCAACTCGACAAACAGGCCTGCGTGATCGAGGTCGGCCAGTCCATGCTCGATGCCTTGGGCATATAACTGCTCAAACAGTGAGGTTATGGGTGCATCAAATCCAATCTCCTGTGCGGTTGACAAGGCATTGCGCAAGTCCTTAATCTGCACAGACATGCGTCCCCGTGGTGAAAAGTCGCGCTCCACCATGCGCTGACCATGGACCTGCAAAATACGACTGTCGGCAAACCCACCGGTGATTGCTTCTTTGACCTTGCCCATGTCAGCACCGCCACGCTCGCACAGCAGCAGGGCTTCGGCCACGATGCCAATGGTTGCCCCCACAATCATTTGGTTCGCCAATTTGGCGAGTTGTCCTGAGCCGGTGGGCCCCACGTGTGTCGCACGCCCAAACACATTGAGTACCGGGAGTGCATGGTCAAAACTGCTGGCCTTGCCCCCCACCATAATCGCCAAAGTGCCGTTGTCGGCTCCGATGGTGCCGCCTGAGACCGGCGCATCGAGGTAGGCAATATGTCGCTCGCTCAAGCGGGCTGCATGGTCGCGGGCTTCGATAGGTTTGATGGATGACATGTCCACGACCAAACTGCCTGCACGCATAGCATCGGCAGTGCCTAATGCAAACAGGACATGCCCGACGACGGAACCGTTGTCCAGCATGGTGATCACGATCTCGGCATCGCGCACCGCATCAGTGGGCAGTGCGTGGACGATTGCGCCGGCACCGGCCAGCCGCTGGGCCTTGCTCAGGGTGCGATTCCAGACATGTACTGTGTGCCCTGCTTCGCACAGGCGCCGTCCCATCGGAAAGCCCATCAGGCCAATTCCAAGCAGTGCTATTTTCATGTGGTGTTTCTTTGCATTGCTGCAGAATACAACGCTTCTATGAGGGCGCGCGCGACAGGGCTTGTAAAACCCTGTCAGTTCGCTGACTGCGCTACATTAGCAAATGTTCGCCCGCGTTGTCACCCCCTAAAGTAACGTAGTTCACCTTGCGTATATCCATGAGCTTTTTGCCGCCGGCATAACTGATGGAACTCTGCACATCTTGTTCCATCTCCACCAATGTGTTGGCTAGCTTACCTTTGATGGGTTCCAGAATGCGCTTGCCTTCAACGTGCTTGTACTCGCCTTTGTTGAAATCACTGGCGGAGCCATAGTATTCCTTGAACAGCTTGCCATCCACCTCAACCGTTTGGCCCGGACTTTCTTCATGGCCTGCAAATAGCGATCCAATCATTACCAGCGTGGCACCAAAGCGGATGCTTTTGGCTATGTCGCCATGGTCCCGAATGCCACCGTCGGCAATGATGGGCTTGGTGGCTACGCGCGCGCACCATTTCACGGCAGACAGCTGCCAGCCACCGGTACCAAAGCCGGTTTTGAGTTTGGTGATGCAGACCTTACCCGGGCCAATTCCAACTTTGGTTGCGTCGGCACCCCAGTTCTCCAGGTCAATCACGGCTTCAGGTGTGGCCACGTTGCCGGCGATGATGAAGGAGTCAGGCATTTTGCCTTTGAGGTAGATGATCATGTCGCGCACGCTGTCAGCATGCCCATGGGCGATGTCGATGGTGACGTATTCCGGCGTCAGGCCCAACGCGGCGAGGGTGTCCACCGTGGTGTAGTCAGGCTTTTTGACACCTAGAGAAATCGACGCAAACAGGCCCCGGGCCTTCATGTCTTTGACGAACTGCACGTTGTCCAGATCGAAGCGGTGCATGACGTAGAAATAGCCGTTTTGCGCCAGCCAGACACAAATGGATTCGTCAACCACGGTCTTCATATTGGCCGGCACGACAGGTATCCGGAACCGCCGTCCGCCCAGTTCTGCACTGGCGTCACACTCCGCACGGCTCTCCACGCGGCACTTGCGAGGGAGCAACAAAATGTTGTCGTAGTCAAAGATTTCCATGGTCCAAGCTCCTGTTGTTCATTGCGGAGTTGTGGCAAACGCGCGTGCGTCTTCTGCGAACCCCATTGCTTTTCCAGTCAGTGGCACTTGGATAAGGCCCGGCCATAAAAAAACCGGGTCCCAATAACTTGGGCCCGGTGATCGATTGTATACAAGCTGCAGGTGTGTGTGGTGTCTATTGCGGCTGACCCAATAAACCAGCCTTCAGTCCTGCATCGGCGGGCGGTTCACCCATCCATACCGCCATGGTCGCCCGGAACAACTCGGGCTCGCGCATAGGGTTGCCCTGAATTTTTCCGCCAATGTAGATGACCATGCCGGTGATGGGAACCCAGTCTACCGTCATGACTTCGCCCGGCTTCAATGATTTGTTTGCCTTGAAAATATTTCCGATATTTACCATGCCGGGAATCAGCTTGGCCAGATCGCCTTTTGCAGCCGTAGCATCCACACTTCTGCTCAGCATCTTGAGTATGGGACCAGTATCGACCTCCCGCACGGCCGTGATCATCAGGCGCTTGGGTCCCGGCAAAGCGAACATAGCGTCTAGGGTCGTAAACTTTTGCTTGGCGTAGATGTGAGCGGTATACGACGGAATTTTTCCGTTCATGACCAGCCCAGCACCGTTGAGCACCAGTGTGTTGTTGTAAATGGAGATACTGTCGTCGACCTTTACTCCACCGATATCGACCGTGGCGGACAAAACGGGCGTAGACAACAGTAACGCTGCGGTAAATGCCAGAAGTGGTTTGTGAAACATAAATGGACCAGTTTTTTAGAACGTGATTGTGACAATGTCATGGTCATGATACAGGTTGTTACACACTTTATATCTAGCACCCGGGAAGACACCTAGTGCACGCCGCAGTGCACGCAACAAGGCGGATTCGCCACCTTTCTACAATCAATCATGTTTTCTACCCCAGTTACTGGCGATTTGCCTTCATTACGCCTTCTGGCTACGCTCAATCCCGAACAAACGCAAGCAGTTACGTTACCAGCTGAACACGCACTGATTCTTGCTGGTGCAGGCTCGGGCAAAACGCGGGTGCTGACCACGCGCATCGCATGGCTGCTGCAAAACGGGCTGGTATCACCGGGCGGCGTTCTCGCGGTTACCTTTACCAACAAAGCCGCCAAGGAGATGATGACCCGTCTCTCTGCCATGTTGCCGGTAAATGTGCGCGGCATGTGGATTGGCACCTTTCATGGCCTGTGCAACCGCTTTTTGCGCGCGCATTACAAAATGGCCAATCTGCCACAGGCCTTTCAAATTCTCGATACGCAAGACCAGCTGAGCGCCATTAAACGCCTGTGCAAGCAAAATCAGATTGATGACGAACGTTTCCCGGCCAAACAGTTGCAGTGGTTTATCAGTGGCTGCAAAGAGGATGGTTTGCGGCCCAATATGGTCGAGGTTCGGGACGATGAGACCCGGCGCAAGGTCGACATTTACCAGCTCTACGAAGAACAATGCCAGCGCGAAGGCGTGGTTGATTTTGGTGAGCTCATGCTGCGTTCCTATGAGTTGCTGCGTGACAACGACCCCATTCGTGAGCACTATCAGCGCCGTTTCCGCCACATCTTGATTGACGAGTTCCAAGATACCAACAAGCTGCAATACGCCTGGATCAAAATGTTGGCAGGGCAGGGGGCCACTTCAGCTGGAGGGAGCAACGCAGAAGGTTCTGGCGGGGCTGTGATTGCTGTGGGCGATGACGACCAGAGCATTTACGCATTTCGTGGTGCGCGCGTGGGGAATATGGCTGACTTTGTGCGCGAATTCCACGTGCAGCACCAAATCAAGCTGGAGCAGAATTACCGCAGTTTCAGCAATATTTTGGACTCGGCCAATGCGCTCATCAGCCACAACAGCCGGCGTTTGGGCAAGAATTTGCGGACCGACCAGGGACCCGGCGAACCGGTTCGTGTCTATGAGGCGCCAACCGATTTTGCCGAAGCGCAGTGGATGGTCGAGGAGATGAAGAACTTGGTACGCGACAACGGTACCGAGGCGGGCTACGCGCGCAAGGAGATAGCCGTTCTCTACCGGAGCAATGCGCAAAGCCGGGTCATTGAGACGGCTCTATTCAATGCCGCCATGCCTTATCGCGTGTACGGCGGTCTGCGATTTTTCGAACGTGCCGAAATCAAGCACGCCCTGGCGTACTTGCGGTTGCTGGAAAATCCCAACGACGACACCAGCTTTATGCGTGTCGTGAACTTTCCTGCACGGGGTATCGGTGCGCGGAGCCTCGAGCAGTTGCAGGATGTTGCGCGCGCAACCGGCTGCTCGTTGCACGACGCAGTCAGTGCCGTGCCCGGGCGGGCCGGTGCAGCGGTGGCGGGGTTCGTGGCCAAGCTCGACGTATTGCGTGAGCAAACTGTGGGCCTCAATTTGCGCGACATCATTGCCCTCATGCTCGATCACAGTGGGCTGATCGACCACTACAAGGCAGACCGTGAAGGTGCCGATCGACTGGAAAATTTGGACGAATTGGTCAACGCGGCAGAAAGCTTCGTTATGCAAGAAGGCTTTGGTCGTGACGCTGCGGCGATGACTGTTGCGACCAGCGGGCAACCGGCAGTGCCCCTAGGCGCAGATGCCGGTGGATTGGAGCCGCCGTTCGTTGAAGACGCATTGGGCGACACGGGCGAGACGCTGTCGCCGCTCGTTGCATTTCTAACCCACGCTGCGCTGGAGGCGGGTGACAACATGGCCGAGGCCGGGCAGGACGCCATTCAGCTGATGACCGTGCACTCCAGCAAGGGTTTGGAGTTTGACTGCGTATTCATCACGGGCATGGAGGAGGGACTCTTCCCCCATGAAAATTCAATGAATGACCACGACGGCCTGGAAGAAGAGCGGCGATTGATGTATGTGGCGATCACGCGGGCGCGCAAGCGGTTGTACCTCAGCCACTCGCAGTCACGCATGCTGCATGGGCAGACGCGATTTAACATGAAGAGCCGATTTTTTGAGGAAATCCCGGAACATGCGTTGAAATGGCTGACCCCTAAAAATCAGGGATTCGCACGCAGCTGGAGCCCGGATTCTGCTATTGTTTCAGGAGCATCTTATGCAAGTTCTCTGGGGGCAACGGCATCGATGGGCCATCAAATTCCGCGCAAGGAAGAATCTCAGCACGGATTGCGCTTGGGTATGTCCGTGTTCCATGGCAAGTTTGGTGAAGGCACGGTTTTGACATTGGAAGGCGCTGGCAACGATGCACGCGCCCAAATCAAATTCCCGCGTCACGGCACCAAATGGCTTGCACTGAGTGTGGCCAAGCTGACGCCCCTGCCCTGACGGGAGTAGCCCACAAAAAAGCCCGGTCTCAGCCGGGCTTTTTTACGTATGCACGGAGGGCAAAAACTTACCGTGCCGTTGCAGGGGTGACCTGCAGCAATTTGTTGACGTCCTTGTCGTTGGGCAATGCGTAGTCGTAGGCGCGGATGATCCGGCTGTCTTCGGTACGCACAAACTTCAGGCTGACATAGGTGAAGCTTGCCGCCACAGAGTAGGTGCCAACCAGAACCATATTGGCGTTGTGGCTCTTGGCGATGTCTTTGATCTCACGCGACAGGAGGAGTTCACCGGTTTCTTCCCGGATGAAGACATCGCCGCGCAATTTCATTTCCTTGACATTGAAGCCATTGGTCGCCATTTGTGAAGCGTATTGCTCCGACAGCGTGCGCCCCAGCGGAGCGCTGCGGCGCATGTCATTCACATTGACCACTGTGGCAACCAAAACAGGCATTTCACCCGTAGGGCCACGGTCAAAGTTGTCAACCAGCTTGTTAACAGCGTCCTTGTTGAGCGCAACGAACTTGCTGTTGGCAGCATCGTCATACGTGGGATCAACACGGGTATTGGATGGTGTGCCACAGGCAGCCAACAATGCCACAGCGGTGGCCGTAGTGAGGATTAGTTTGAAGTTCATGGGCCAACCACCTTCATGGTTTGGGGTGCCTTGTATTGCAGCAATGTCGTGTCGGCTTCTTCGACGTAATACACGTCAGTCTTGCGTACCAAGTAACGACCGCCGGAGGCAATGGTTGTGGTCAGAATCAACTCGGTGTGGGTTGGGCCACCGGAGTTTTCACTGGCAATGTAGTCGGCACCCGCTGCAGCCAGCAAACCACCGACAGCTTTGTCGCCAAAGGAGGACTGGCTCAGGCCATAAGCCGCATACAGGCCCGTTGTAATCATCGTGAAGCGCCCTGGCACGAAGTGAGGCCGCGGACTGTTGTGGCGAACCACTTGGGTTTGATAGCTGACTTCCAGCGCCTGGCCAGGTTCTTGCTGGACTACTCGGCCACTGTTGACCAGGTCCGTAATCAGGAAGTTCTGGAAGGCTTTGTCAAAAGCTGTAGCGTTGGCGGGCAATGCAACATACAAGTTGCCAGATACGCCGACTTTGCTCAGGGATGCAAGGGTTTGCTTGACCACGTCATTCGACAACAGGCCCCAGTGGCCAGCTGAGCGAACTTTGGGTTCCACCGTAATTGGGAAGTTTGCAGAAACCGGAATGGGTGACGAAACACAGCCGACCAGCAACACCGCGCCGGCACCAATTGCCATCTGCTTCAGGGTTTTGGGAATCAAGGTAGCCCCCTTATCCATAGTTAGTAAAAAAAGACGCAAGTACCGCGCCGAGAACGTGTTTCATTATCAGCCGATCCGAACCATAAAAACAAGACAAATCAACACCTTCTGCCGCTTATTTGATGTTGTTTAGGGGATTTGTTGTGGCTTTGGCAACACGTGGCCACCTTAATAGGAGTTCGACATACCTTCTAGGTTGTTGCCGAAATGACCTTTTGTTCCAGTGATTTGCCATGCTGGCCGTTGACCGACCAGACGCGCCAAGAATTCGAGCTCTTCGTCGGTGTGGTTCATCATGCGCGTCGGTGTCAGGCTTGCGGCACTGTCGTAGCCCTTTTCACTCCAGAATGACTGGTGGTGGGTGGACTCGGAGATTTCGTGGTCTGCCCCCGCGCGCAAGTCCACCAAACCATAGCAATTGCAGAAATAGGTCCGGCCATCCTGGTTGGGCGGTACTTCGGTATAGGTCCCGGTGCCGCGGATGCCCGCCGTCAAGGTGGGTGTCACGATTTGTCGATTGGAGCCTTTGCCCCAAACGCTGACCACCGCGCCGGTTAGCAGACGCAACAGGCTGACCGCGTTGATGCTGCGACCGCGCTCCACAGTCAGGCGTGTGTTTTGGCGCAGGTGAAACGCAGAATTACCCACTGTGAAGATCAGCGTCGAGCGCGGTCCGGTCATGATCTCGTCGCCGGTGGTGACAGACTGTTGTGGCAATAAGCGCTGTCCGTTGACCAGAACATCACCCGTCAGCTCAACCACATTGCCCTGGGCTTGCGCGTGCGCTGCGCTCAGACTGCCGATGGCGGTCCAGGCGGCAGCCGCTTGCAAAAAGCTGCGACGCTGGTACCACGTTACTTCGTCCTCAGACCGTCCCTGCAGCGTGTGCTGTGTCATGTACTTTCTCCTGGAGTGAACTCAAAACAATCCTGAAACGTGAAATAGACCGAAACTGCGACCATGATGGCGATCAGCATCGTTGCAGGGTACCCAATGGCGGCCACGGCCTCAACGCCGCCCAGACTCAATGCCAGTGTGGCCAAGATGATGGCAAATCCAAAGAATATGCCAATCCAGACCAACCCGTAGACGGCGAAAGCGCGGAAATTCCCGGCAATGGCCGCAATACCGAAAAACAGGCTCTTGACGGGAGGGTGGTTGTGCCAGTGAACCAGTGCTGAGGCATGGTAGAAAAGCAAAGTCAGCGGCAAGTTCAATGCCATCACAAATAACATGGCGAGCTGGAAATCCATGGTTTGAATGACTTCTACGGGCGGTACCTGGCCCAGCAACATCAGCTTTGCAAAACTGCCACCATCAAACAACGGTGAGAGCAAGAGCATGATCACAATGCCCGCCGTGTTGAGGCCTCCCAAAACCAACATATGGCGACGCTGGGGCGCACCGGAGCGAAACGCGGTGGCCAGAATCATAGGCATGGGAAACTTGCCAGCATGGGCCTCGCGGGCTGCAGCCATCAGGCCCATGCTGGCACCTGGCATCAATACAAACGCCACCAAGCCTCCCACCAAGGGAACCACGCTCAGCAATGTCATGACCGCCAGAAAAATGAAAAACAAGCCGGATAAGGCCAGTGGCTGGCGAAAAAATGTTTGCACGCCCAGTTTGACCCATTGGATACCCCGGCTGGCTGGGACGATGTTCAGTTTCATGCAGAGGTTGTGGGGGATAAAGGAGTCTGGGGGTGGAGGATACGCTGGCGCAGCACGCGGTGGAAATGTTCCGGGTCGTGGGCCTGCAGCACAGCGGCTTCGCGCGGCAGGTGCAGATCCCACAGACGCGATATCCAGAAGCGTAGCGCACCGGCGCGTGCCATGGCTGGCAACAGAGTGCGCTCTTGCGCCTGCAAGGGGCGAACCGTTTCGTAGGCGCTCAGGAATGCGTGCGTGCGTGCGGCGTCTGCAGCCCCGGTTGCCAGATCAATGCACCAATCGTTGAGGCACACCGCGACATCAAAAAGCCAGGAATCGACGCCGGCAAAGTAAAAATCAAAGAAGCCGGTCAATTCAGGTTGGCCATTGGCATCGGCGGCAAACATGACGTTGTCCCGGAACAAATCGGCATGGATAGGGCCACGTGGGAGTGCGCCATAGCCTGCGAGCGTGGCAACATGGTTCTGGTACGCCAGTTCGCTTTGCAGCAACGCGGCTTGGTCGCGCGGCATAAACGGTAGAACGATCGGTACCGTTTCGTTCCACCAGTCCAGTGCACGTAGGTTGGGCTGGTGCATGCTGAAATCACGCGCGGCCAGGTGCATGCGTGCCAGCATGGCACCTACCAATGTGCAGTGGGCAGCGCTGGGTGCCAGTTCGCTTTTGCCTGTGAGGCGGTTGACTACGGCGGCCGGTTTGCCGTTGAGCAGGTGCACCACGTCGCCATCGCGATTGGCCGCCGGGTCGGGCACCGGCACACCGTGGTGGGCCAGGTGTTTCATTAACCGCAGGTAAAACGGCAGTTGCTCGGCGCTCAGGCGTTCAAACAGGGTCAGCACGCAGGGTGCCTGGTCGGTGGTGACGAAATAGTTGGTGTTCTCAATGCCACCGGAGCACCCCTGCATATCTAGCAAGGTGCCGAGGTCGAGTGATTGAAGGAATGTGTTGGCCTCGTCGAATGAGACCTCTGTGTAGACAGCCATGGGGTGCAATTGTAGGGGTAGGGACATGGGGTTATTGCTTGGCGGCACTTGGCTGCGCGCTTCGGGGTAGGCTCGGTTGGCATGGCACTCGGCCGGGCGGCTGTCCCCCGCAGCGGCCTCGGGCCGCTGGCTCCGCCTTGATGCCGCCCAGCCGAGCGCCATGCCAACCGCGCTCTGTTGCAACACGCCACATGCAGCACAGGCAAAATGCGGGTATGACTGATAAAAAGACCTTGCTGCTGGTTGATGGCTCCAGCTACCTGTACCGCGCCTTTTTCGCCGGCGGCGACACCATGAGCGTGACCCTGCCCGACGGTACGGTGCAAAAGACCGGGGCCATCCGCATCATCATCAACATGCTGGCCAGCTTGCGCAAAGAATATCCGTCGGACTATGTGGCCTGTGTGTTCGACGCCAAAGGCCCCACTTTCCGTGACGCGATTTACCCGGAGTACAAAGCCCACCGCGACCCTATGCCAGACGACCTGCGCAGCCAGATTGCCCCCATCCACGAGGTGGTGCGCCTGCAAGGCTGGCCGGTGCTGGATGTGCCGGGCGTGGAGGCCGATGACGTGATTGGCACCTTGGCCGTGGCGGCTGCCCGTCAGGGCATTGAGGTAATTGTGAGCAGTGGCGACAAGGATTTGGCGCAATTGGTCAACGAGCACATCACCATCATCGACACGATGAACGGCAAGCGCCGCGATCTGGCGGGCGTGCAAGAAGAGTTTGGCGTGCCTGCCAACCTGATGCTGGACTACCAGACACTGGTGGGGGATACGGTTGACAACGTGCCCGGCGTGTCCAAGGTGGGGCCTAAAACGGCCGTGAAGTGGCTGCAGGAATATGGGTCGCTGCAAGGTGTGGTGGACAACGCCGCCAACATCAAAGGCGTGGTGGGCGAGAACCTGCGCAAGGCGCTGGATTGGCTGCCAACCGGGCGGTCGTTGCTGGAGATCAAGACCGACTGTGATCTGGCAGATTGGGTGCCCGGCTTACCTGCTATGGATTCAATAGCTACCTATGCACAAGATACGAGAGCTCTGGCCGCTTTTTATACCAAGTATGGGTTTAAAGGCTTGGCCAAGTCATTGGAATCACAGTTGGCGGGAGGAAATGGGGTCGGTGGAATGGGGGTCGGATCCGCGCAGCGTAGCGAAGACGGCTCTGACCCCCATTCCGCCGACCCCGCTTCCGGGCGAGTGCAAACTAGCGCCCCCGGCCTGTTCGACGAGCCAACACCCCCATCTCCCGCGCCTCGCGCCAGCAAGCTGGTCTACGACACTATCCTCACCTGGGACCAGTTCGACACCTGGTTGGCAAAGCTGCGCGCAGCAGAACTGGTTGCCCTGGACACTGAAACCACGTCGCTGGACGAAATGCGCGCAGAAATCGTCGGCATCTCCTTCAGCGTGGAGCCCGGTCAGGCTGCTTACATACCGCTGGCACATCGCTACCCAGACGCTCCAGAGCAATTGAACAGAGCAGACGTTCTGGACAAACTCAAACCCTGGCTGGAAAACCCTGCGGCCAAAAAGCTGGGCCAGCACATCAAATACGACCGCCATGTATTTGCCAACCACGGCATAGACGTGCAGGGCTACGCCCACGACACCATGCTGCAAAGCTATGTGCTGGAGGCGCACCTGCCGCACGGTCTCAGCAGCCTGGCCGAGCGCCACCTGGGACGCAGTGGCATCACGTTTGAAGACCTTTGCGGCAAGGGTGCTAACCAGATCAGTTTTGATCAGGTGGATATTGCCAAGGCAGCGGAATACGCTAGTGAAGACTCGGACCAGACGCTGGACGTGCACCGTGTGCTGTGGCCGCAAATAGAAGGCAATGCCAAGCTGAAATTTATTTACGAGCTTGAGATTGCCAGCAGTGAAACGCTTTTCCGCATCGAACGCAACGGCGTGTTGATCGACGCGCCCACGCTTGCCAAGCAAAGCCACGAGTTGGGCCAGCGCATCCTGCAACTGGAGACCGAGGCGTATGAGATTGCCGGCCAGCCCTTTAACCTGAGCAGCCCCAAGCAATTGGGCGAAATCTTCTTCGACAAACTGGGCATGCCGGTAGTCAAAAAAACTGCCACAGGTGCGCGCAGCACCGATGAAGAAGTGCTGGAGAAACTGGCAGAGGATTACCCCTTGCCCGCCAAGCTGTTGGAGCACCGCGGCATAGCCAAACTCAAAGGCACCTACACCGACAAGCTGGCCCAGCTTGCACTGCCCCGCACGGGCCGCGTGCACACACACTACGCGCAAGCAGTGGCCGTAACCGGGCGCTTGAGCAGCAACGACCCCAACCTGCAAAACATCCCCATCCGCACTGCAGAAGGTCGGCGCGTGCGCGAAGCCTTTGTGGCACCAGCGGGTTCGGTCATTGCCAGTGCTGATTACAGCCAGATCGAACTGCGCATCATGGCCCACATCAGCGACGATGCGGCACTGTTACGCGCCTTCCATGACGGGCTGGACGTACACCGCGCCACAGCGGCTGAAGTGTTTGGCGTGCCGGTGGATCAGGTAAGCAGCGAGCAGCGCCGCTATGCCAAGGTTATCAATTTCGGCCTCATCTATGGCATGAGCGCCTACGGTCTGGCGCGCAATCTGGGCATCGAAAACACGGCGGCCAAGAACTACATTGCCCGCTACTTTGAGCGCTATCCGGGTGTCAAGACCTACATGGAATCCACGCGCGAGCTGGCCAAAAAGCAGGGCTATGTGGAGACCGTGTTTGGAAGGCGATTGCAACTGGCGGGCATCAAGAGCGCAAAAGGCGCACAACTAGCCGGCCTGGAGCGCGCCGCCATCAACGCGCCCATGCAGGGAACGGCCGCAGACTTGATCAAGCTCAGCATGAACAAGGTGCAGCAGGTGCTGGATGCCGAGCGGCGCGGCACCAAAATGATCATGCAGGTGCACGACGAACTGGTGTTTGAAGTGCCAGACGGCGAAGTGGACTGGCTTAAGACCGCCATTCCGCACCTCATGGCAGGTGTTGCCGAACTCAAGGTGCCGCTGCTGGCCGAGGTAGGTGTGGGGCTCAATTGGGACAAAGCGCATTGACTGCGAAATTTTTAAGAAAATAGGGCGCTAGCCCTCGAATAAAAAGCGTAACCAGCTATGACATTGATAGCAATCATTATCGGAACCCTGATCGCCGGCATCGGCTCAGTGTGGCTCGCTGCAGCCCTCAGCTTTGGCGTGCTGGCCCGCTACACACAGCACATGCTGAGCCTGGCAGCGGGGGCCCTCATGGCCACAGCTTTCATGCACCTGCTGCCCGAGGCCTTTGAAAGCCAGCTGGCGGCCAAAGACCTGTTTTTGACCCTGCTGCTGGGGCTGGTGTTCTTCTTCTTGCTGGACAAGGCGGAGCTGTGGCACCACGGGCATGAGCACCACCACCATGGCCACGGACATGGAGCACACGAGCATGCCGAACATGACCATGCCGCCCATGAACACGCCGCACACGATCACGACCACGCAGGTCATTCACATGGACCGCAGGCAGCGGCGCAGCCCGGCAGCTGGGCCATCCTCACCGGTGACAGTGTGCATTGCTTTGGTGATGGCATCCTGATCGCATCCGCCTTCATTGCCGATATGCGCCTCGGTGCGATCGCTGCGCTGGCCGTGCTGGCCCACGAAGTGCCCCACCACATGGGCGACCTGATGGTGCTGCGTTCCGGTGCCAGCAACAAGCGCATGGCGCTGGTGAAGGTGTCTCTGGCGGGGGCGGTCACCGCACTGGGCGGGCTGGCCGGCTTCTGGCTAGTGGACTTGTTGCACGACTATTTGCCGTACTTTCTGGTGGTCGCGTCCAGTAGCTTTGTCTACGTGGCACTGGCAGATTTGATTCCGCAGCTGCAAAAGCGCCTAAGCTTGGCTGAGACGGCTGCGCAGATTGCTTGGTTGTTGGTGGGGATGGGGATGGTTGCCGTGCTGAGCAGTTTGGCGCACGGGCATTAGGTTTGTGTTGCGCAGATGTAGACGTTGCTCGCTTGTCACTCGAAAGCAGCTTTCAGAAACGGCCGATCGATTTGCAGCCCAAGCGATTCAACGTCAGCGGGCTTGACACCAGCTGCGCGGAAATGTTCTTTCCAGCCATCTACCACTTTTGCAACCATAGCCACTTCACTGCGCGCCTGCTGCTCGTTTAGCCCAAATTGCCGGTGGCAGGAGATGGCGTTTGCCAGTGTGGAGTCTGCCCCTTGGTCGCCCACCCGCATTTGCTGGTAGCCCAACGCCTGGCCGGATGGAACCACGTCAAAGGCGGGTGACAGCGCGTAAGCGCCCTGGTCGTTCATCAGCAGCACGTGGTTCTTTTCGTGGTCGTCTGTGTTGTCTATCAAGATATTGAAGACCATGCGCCGAAACAATTCGGCCATGTGCTGGGCATGGAGGCCGCCGCTGCTGACACCACGTCTGCGCAGTATCTGGGCCAATTCGGGGTAGCCCATGGCTTCGCCAGCGGCGCGCAGGGCCACGTTGGCCGATAACGCGTGGACCCGGCGCGCGCCATCTCGGTCAAAGCGTTTAACGGCCACTGCGTGGCCTTTGTCCAATGCGACGGGCATGGTTTGCGCCACCCGTATGCCGGCTTGTGCTGCCAATGTCATGGTGGCGTGTTCAATGAGCGGAACATTCAGTGGTTCACCTAGCTCGTTGAATTTGATGATCCATTGGTCGCCATCCACGTTCAGCAGCGACTTGGGTCGCGCGCCGCCAAGGGTGCCGCCGGGCAAGATGAGTCGGCGCTGGTGTTCGGCAATGGGTTCGCCGTGCAGGACCTTTTTGACCAACACATCAATCGCCGGGACATCGCTCAAAACGGGCAGTGGCCCCGTGCCGCGCGGCATATACCGTTCGCTCGACACTGAAACCCCCAGAGCGCCAAAACGACTATCACCGGCATAAAACAAGTAGTCCAACACTGCCAAACGCGGCGGTTTGTCCAGAAAGCGTATGACCCGCTCGCCCCAGCGGTCTGGCCGCGCGTCGTCGACTGCTCCCGCGGCAGTCTCTTTCGCAGTTGGTAAAAACTCTCTGGCTATGAGTGGCAGGTCTTCACTGAGCGCAAAGCCGGATGCAAGCCAGCCGGGCGCGTAGCGCAACGAGACCCCTTGCAGCGTGCGCACGGTAGCCAGCGTGCCAATCAAAACAGGTTGTGTGGGCGTAGCCAGCCACCACAGAAAGAGCGTGTCCGTGGGTTCATATGGCGTCGCTTCTTGTGCGATATCAAACGCACTCACGGTGTGTCTACCTTGGGTTTGGGAACGGTGTGCGCAGTGGCTGGAGGGACCAATATGGGCTCCAGCCGTAAAGCGATGGAGGCTGGTTTGCGCACCGCCCGGGCGCGGGCGGCACGCACCGCATCTTCCAGTGCGCCCTGGTCATGCACGGGCGCTGCCAGGTCTTCCAAGGCTGCTGCGCGGCCCATCATCCACAGCGCCGTTACGTAGACGCCCATGGCCACGCTGGGGTCACCTTTTTCCATCCGCATCAACGTGGGTTCTGAAATTCCAATTCGCATGGCCCACACCTTGAGCGACTCTTTGCGGCGTTTGCGCGCGAGCGCAAGGTTTTCGCCCAAAACGCGAAGATGCTTTTGCGCGGATGGGGGAAGGTTTTCCAATGCCTTGGAGTGCTTTGACATAAAATATATGTTAGCACAATGATATTTTTATTTACATATAAGTCATTTTAAATTTTCTGTCTATGCCACGCTGGCGACGGAATCCCGACTCTGTGCTTGTTTCAGCTTACCCAGCAAATGGTGCAGCATCTCGGTCGATAAGCCGTGCAGCACCAGCCGGTGCCCGGCGCGCAGCGTGGTTAGCGGCACCAATGGGTGTTTGTTGTTGAGCAACAGCAGATGCTGAGGACTGTTGAGCAGGGTGGCCACATACACGCCGATCGTCTCGTCCAATTGCAGGGAATTGGATGCACGCCAAAAGTCGTTGTCCGTCAAAAAGAGTTGGTACACCGGGGTAAAAATCTCAATGGCGGTTTGCAGATCAATGGCATTGAGCGCTCCGTGCGGCATATCGGCCAGAGCCAGCGGCGGCTCCACGATCATGCTGAAATCCACCATACTGGCGGGAGCCAACTGGCGGTTCTGCGCACGCAGGGCATGGTTGAGGTTGATGACGAAGTTGAACAGGTTCAAATCGTGCTTCAAAAATAGCTCGTCTTTCAAGGCGTCCACCGAATCGGGCTTGAGCGGCGAAAGCGAGATATTCACTGCTGCGTTGGCCGCAATGAATTCCACAATCTGTGAGCCCAGGTGGAAATGCCGCAAGATGAGCCAGTTGGCCTGCGGCGATACAAAGCCTTTCATGCCCCACACCAAAATGCGGTGCAGCAGTTTGGATGCGGCCCAGCGCTTGGGCACCACGATTTTGACCAGCTGAATCAAAACGATGCACACGCGTGCCAGTGGCCGAACCACTGGCAACAGGTATTGGCGCGAAGCAGATGCCGAGTCGCCAAGCCAGGCCTTTTTGACATCGTCTGGCAAGGGTGTGCTTTGGTCCAGGTACAAGGCCAGCCAGGGGTTGGGGTCGCGCGGATCGTGCGTCTGGTCGAGAAAGTGCGGGGCGGCCATGTGAGCGGGGTCCTTAAATGTGGTCGAACTGCATGAGGTACAGCTGCGCGGTGCGCTTGGCGGTGGCTGCAATGCTATGCGCTGCCGCTGGGTCTATGGTGAGCACCAGCTCCACGGCGGTGAGCCAGCGGGCTAAATGGTGTTCGTCATTCGTGCCGTGGTACTGTAAAAACGTAAAGGCCTGCGGCGGCAAGGCTACCTGCTGGCGCAGCAGGGGCAGTAGGGCCGGCACAATGCGCTGGCCTGTGCCTTCAATCACATAGATGGCACCCAGCAAGCCGATAGGGTTGGGTGTGTGGGCCAGGGCATGGAGGTAGGCGTTGAGGGCCTCGCCGCCGGGGTTGCGCTTCAGTGTGTCCAGGGGCTGTGTGCCACCGGCGGCCAGGTAGTCACGGTACAAAATTTCAAAGTCGTTTTGTTCATCGCTGGCATGCAGTTCGATCAGCTGACCCAGCGCAGCAAAGTCACCGTCTAAGGATGCCACCGCTTCGCGCATCCATTTGCTGCCCTCGCGCACCTGGGGCACCCAATTGGCAGTCCATCGCCGGTACGACTCCACCGAGAATTTGCCCTGCACCAGCTCTTGCACGATGGGCGTGCGCCATACGCCGGAGCGGTAGTCTTGCCACAGGCTGGCGAGCTGGGTCAGCAGGGGCTGCAAGGCCAGCGGTGCACCTTCGGCTTGGTGGGGTGGAGCGATGAAGTGTGGCGTGTCTTGCGGAGTATCTTGAAGTGTGGGCGGCAACGTGTGCTGCATGCCATGCCTGTCATACGTGGGGCGAACCTCGGGCACTGCAATAGTCAGTGCATCGCACACCTCCAGCTGCATAAACCCCGCCGTCATGCGGCCCGATTCGGGGATGAAGCACAAAATCTTTTCGCCCGCGTGGATGGTTTTGGTTTGCAAAAACTCCGCCAGCATGATGAAGATGGACGCAGCCCCTGTGTTGCCGCGGGTGCGCAGGTTGCTAAACCATTTTTCACGCGGAATGGTCAGCGTCGCCTTGTTCAGCAGGTCTTCCACCACGGGCATGAATTTTTCAGAAGAGTAGTGGCACAAAAAATGATCCACTTGGTCAGAGCGCACCCAACCGTCGGCTACCAGCTTCACATACTCGTGGATGCTGACGTCAAACAAATGTGGCAGCAGCCGTATGTCTTGCCGCAAAGACAGCGCACCGGCAGCCTCGGCTTCAGTGGCAGATGGAAAGTCCAAAAACGACTGAGCCCTGTCTTCGGTCAGTCCTAACTGCATGCACACAGGGTAGTCACCCGAGAAACTTTTTTGGTGTATCCAGTTCAATTTGATGCACAGGCCGTTTTTGGCCTGCGGCACACGTCCCAGCAACACGGCGCCTGCGCCGTCGGACAGCATCCAGCGCAAAAAGTGGGCATCAAAATCGCTCTGATACCCGCGCGGTGCAAAGCGTGAGCGCTTGAAGATGCGCGACGGCATTTCTGCCGCCACTGCAAGTGCGTGCTGGTGTGCACCCAGTTCAATAGCTTGGGCGGCAAACTCTATGGCGCTAACTCCGGCCGCGCACACACCTTGGCTTGAGAGGGTTTGCATGGGCTGCGCGCCCAGCTCACCCTGCACCATGTTGGCAAAGCCGGGCATCAGCGCGTCACCACCAGACGAGCCTACGGCCAGCAAAGACACATCAGACAGGGTGGCGCGCGCGCCGCTCAAGCAGTTGCCAATGGCCTGTGCCGCCATGCTGGCATGGCTTTGCACCGTGTGGCCGTTGGTATCGATTGCATAGTGCCGGGTTTCGATGCCGTTTTCTGCCAGTACCCGGGCTTTGATGCGGCCCGATATGCGGTTGATGGGGGCTATGAATGCGTCCATCTCGGTATTGGAAATGGGCGCGCCGGGCAGGTGAAAGCCGGTGGCGTTGACGTATACGTGGTTGAACTCAATCGGCATGGGCTGTCCCGTTGTTCTTTGTTGTTGCCTCGCAATTATGCATAAAACAAGCCGATAGCCCTCGTGGAATGTGCGTGAGTAGCTATTATTTATGTAGCAAGTTTTGATTATGCAATGATTGCTTTGGCGCTTGCCTCGCCATCAGGCTCGTGCTGCGCGCAGCGGGAACGAATAGGCTGATAACAAACGTGCGCACCATATAGGGCAACAGCGGCCCCGCGTTCAGGCGGGAATCGATCTGCGTCGCAAGTTGTTGGTGCAGTGCAGGCATGTGTGACCAATGCACGCGTGGATGCAAGTGGTGCGCAGTATGTAGCCCGATGTTGAAAAACAAAGTGTTCATCCCGCCAGTGAAGTTGCGTGCGAAGTTGAGGGGCGAGTGGCCGTCCGCATGGGCGTGCTGCAAGTAGTTGGTTGCCAGTAGCCAATGCAGGCCGAACAGTTGCGGTAGCAGCACATAGACCACAAACTTGTCTGCGTTCACCATGACCAGAAACACCCACAACAGTCCCAGCGCTGCATACTGGCCCACGCAGTACCCAAACACCCCCGGCGCACGCCGGCGCATGCGGGCCAGCCAGCGCATAAACACGGGGTAGAGCACCCAAGTGGCCTGAAACGGATGCAGCAAGTAGCCCACCAGGTTATTGGTGTCTCCACCCCTAAACCGGTAGGTCCGCGCCACATCTAGCGGCCCATGGTGGTAGCGGTGGTGGTTGGCATTGTGGGTGGCGTAAAACACATAGGTGGGATGTCCTTGTAGCAGGGTGATCCAGTAGTCGGTCAGCCGGTTGCAGACCTTGTTGTTCCACATGCGCAAGTGCGCATGGTGGTGGTGGATCACTCCCACAGCCACACTCAAATACAAAAGCACACAGTACAGCGCCCAGTGCAGCGTGGTGTGCAGGCCCCACTGCTGCCCATGCTCTGCGCTCAGCCACAGCGCTGCTGCCAGCAAGGGCTGTACCAGCAAGTAGGTGACGCTGCGCAGATCGTGCCGATTGCGTAGCAGGCAGTTACGCAGCATCGCGCTTCACGCCCCTGTGCATTTTGGTGTCTGCCGCGTCGGGTGCCAAATTGGTGTGAAAGGTTTTGTCCATGAACGGAAACATAAAGCCAAAGTTCCCCTGGTAGCACGCATGGTGCAAATGGTGGCGTCGCGCACCGTTGAGCCACCAGCGGTCTTTGTCGGCATCGGGTAGAAAATCATAGTTGGAATGGCCGATGTTATTGAACACAATGCTCACCACCGGCAAAGCCACAAGTGCAGTCAGGCTGAAATCGTGCAACACCATGGGCAACAAAATCACATTGCCCAGCATCACCGCCTCTAGCGGGTGAAAGCTGTACGCAGCCCACGGCGTGGTCACCACCGACCGGTGGTGCGGCACATGAAAACGATTCAGCCAGCGTGTGTGCAGCAACCGGTGGTTGGCATAAAAGTGCACCTCGTTCCACACCACCAGGGCAATGACTTCAACCACTATTTGCACAACCCCTGCATTGCTTGCCAGTGTGGCCCACCCCATTTTGAGCAGCAGCCACGGGAACACCATGCCGGTACCAAAGATCACAATGGTCAGCGCCGATAAAGACAGTTCCCGCCGCAGTTGCCCGGGGGGTATAGGTCGCATGTCCAGCACACCGCCGTACTGCAAGCGGGGCAACAAGATGCGGGTGAGCAGCAGGTTAAGTGCGCCCACGCCCAGGTACAGTGCAGAGAAGAAGGCGAGTCCCCAAGCCATGACCGCGTGCCATTGCCAGTGGACAATCGTTTCAGCCATGTGGTGGCAACCCCCTCATTCGCCCTTTGCGGATGGCACGCTACGCGGAATCGTGACCGTGACCACGGTGCCTTCACCCACGGTGGATTTCACGGATACCGTGCCCCCCAGTGTTTTGCTCACCAAGTTCTCCACAATTGACATGCCAAGGCCCGTGCCGCCTTTGCCAATTTTGGTGCTGAAGAAGGGCTCAAACATGTGCTGCAAGGTTTCGGCGGAAATGCCCTTGCCGTTGTCTTGAAAGCGCAGGTGTACCGATTCGCCATCTGGCTGGGCCGCAATGGTGAACTGGCCGTGGGTCTGCTCGTCAAACGCGTGGAGGTAGGCGTTGTTGATCAGGTTGATGACCACTTGCCCTAAGGGTCCGGGGTAGCTGTCCATGGCAATGTCAGCGGGTATGTCCAACACGACGCGGTGGGGTTTGGCCTTGAGGCTCGGTGCCAGGGTGTCCACCACTTCTTGAATAGCCTGCTGCAGGTCAAAGTTGCGGCGCTGCTCGCTGGCCTGGTCGGCCGCAACCTGGCGGAAATTCTTCAACAGGTCGGTGGCCCGCTCCAGATTGCGCAGCAACAGACTATTACCTTGCGCTACATGCTCCACAAATTCGGTCAAGCTAGAGCGGCGCAGCGTGCCCGATGCCAGCAGCGCTTCAAACGCTTTGGTTTGTGCGGCCATGGTGCTGGCGGTCATGATGCTATTGCCCATGGGGGTGGCCAGTTCATGCGACACGCTGGCCGCAAGCGTGCCCAGCGTCGCGCGCGCTTCGCTCTTGGAAAGCTCTTCTTGCGAATGGTGCAGGGTATGCAGTGCGGATTCGAGTTGGGCAGTGCGCTCGGCTACGCGGTTTTCTAGCGTGGCGTTGAGTTCAACTATGTGCGCCTGTGCTTCTTTACGCAGAGTGATGTCGGTCAGCGTGCCGGCAAAAATCAGTGGCTTGCCGTTGGCGTCTCGGGACAAAACCTTGCCCTTGCTTGCCACCCACAGGTAACTATTGTCCTTGCGCAGATGGCGGTATTCGGCCTCGTATTGGTCTACCAATCCACGTGTCGCCTGTCGCAATGCCTGCAACACATGGGGCTGATCGTCAGGGTGGCAATAGTCCTTCCATGTGTAACTGGGAATGGCATCCCACTCCGACAAGGCCATGCCAAACATGGAGGCCCAACGTTCATTCACTTCCATCTTGCCGGTGCTGTAGTTGAATGACCAGGTGCCCGCATCGGTTGCTTCAATGATGTTGTGCAAACGCTGCCGCTCCGATGCCAATGTGTCTCTGGCTTGCTGGGTCAAAACTTGCGCCTTTTGCAAACTGCGGCGGCTGCGCTGCACGCGCGCTACTGCCAATGCCAGCAGGCCTGTTGTGACCAAGCCAAACGCCATGATCAGTGTCGAAAAGTAATTGGCCCGCCCGCTTTCAAATGCCGCTCTGGGGCGCAGCACGATCTCCCACGCGCGGTGGGCAAAGTCCAGTGTGGTGGCCGTATCCCCCGGCAATTCTTGCCGCTCAACCACACGGGCCGTGCCCACTGGGTCTTGTCCACCAGACCATGCATAAATGGGTTTGGCGTCTTGCGCACTGCGGTCATACACCAACAAATCCATTTTGACGCTGTCCGCCCGTGCGTTGGATTCCTGAAACAGTGTGGGCAGGTCAATCACAGCCGACACATAGCCGATGACTGCATGGTCACCCGCGCCGTACACCGGCACGGACAGGGCAATGCCCTTGGACCCTGAAGGAACCAGCGATCCCTTTCTTGCAATGTCAAACACTTGCGACGCAACGGGCAGGCCTGCAACGCGGGCCTCTAGCTTGGACTGCATGTGCTCCGGGTTAATTGCCATGTCATTGCCATGCGTGCCAAACCAATTCGGCCAGGCGTACAACACGGGTACATAAGTCTCGCGGCCATGCACGGGGTCCCAACCATTGCCTTCTCTATTGGGCTGGCGCACCTGGTATTGCGGCATGCCGTTGGCGCGTGCGCTGGCCTCAAACTGCTTCAGTTGTGCTGCCGGTACGATGGGTTGCCATTCAACAACGTTGATGCTTTGCAGGTTGGATAGCAGGCGCTCCACATACCCATTGAATTGCTGCTGGCTCAGCGTCGGGTTGGCTTCGATCATCAGCCCAGCACCCCGCACGGCTTCAATGATGCGGGTCAGGTCCAGATCAAATGCTGCTACCACGGTTTGCGTGGCGGCGGTGCGCAACTCGCGGGCGCGCAGTGCCTCGGCCTCTCGCAGCGCGGTACCCGCCAACACACTGAGTGTGATGCCAACCAACCATACGGTTGCCATCGTCACACGATCCTTCCAAGGCTTGCGAAAGGCAGCGCTGTCTAGGGTTTGCGGTGAAGAACGGGCCATGCACCCATTTTCCTCGGTAAATACTGTGAATTCCTGACAGTTTTACGAAGGATACGTTGCGCAGACGAATCTAACCCTTGGCCACTGGCAGCCGTGGGTCATTGGACCATTCGCTCCAGCTGCCCGCAAATAGTGCGGTGCGGCCCAAACCCGCCACTTCCATGGCGATGATGTTGGGCACGGCGCTCACACCGCTGCCGCAGTGGTGCACGACAGTTGCCGGGTCCCGTCCGGCCAGCAGCGCGTCAAATTCGGCACGCAGTTGGGCTGCGGGCTTGAAGTGGCCGTCTGCAGCAAAGTTTTGAGTGAATGGCCGGTTCAGTGCGCCAGGTATGTGCCCCGCCACAGGGTCCAGGGGCTCCACCTCACCACGAAAGCGCGGCGCACCGCGTGCATCGATCACCGTTTGCATAAGGTTCGGGTCTTTTTGGAGTACAGCGTTTGCTACAGTATCTATAGCTACCAACGCAGTCTTTTCGAGGGCTAAATCGTATTTTGATGCGTGTTCTGCGGTTGATGATGGGTCGGGCGTGCCCTGGGCCACGCTGCCACCTGCGACTTGCCAGGCTTGCAAGCCGCCATCGAGCACGGCCACGTTTTCATGTCCTACCCACTTCAGCATCCACCACAGTCGCCCGCAGTAGTTTGCGCCTTGGCGGTCGTACACCACGGCTTGCCGCGTATTGTCAAAACCAACCGAGCCAAGCCACGCTGCAAACGCTTCGCGCGTGGGCAGTGGGTGGCGCCCACCGGATGAACTGGTGCCCGGCGCAGGCTTGCCGGTATCAGGATCTTTGGCCGCGCTGAGGTGCTGGTCCAGATGGGCATAAATAGCGCCGGGAATGTGGGCTTCAGCGTACTGGGCGGCACCAGCATTTGGCTGGGTCAAGTCGAAACTGCAATCAAAAACCGTGAGCGGTGCGCCGCCAGCGATGAGCGACTGAAGCTGGGCGGCGGAGATGAGGGTGGTGTACATGGTGGCGGTCTCTCAATGGTCCAAAGCAGGGGTGTTGGGTATGGCACGGGCGCGCAAGATGGTGGCAAGCACGCCGCTGGTCACGATGATGGCGATCCCCGCCCAGCCCATGGGTGGAATAGCGTCGTCAAACAAAGCCAGCCCGTAGATGGTGGCAAACACAATACCGCTGTACTGCATGCTGGCCACCACCAGCGTGGCACCCTGGCTATAGGCGCGCGTCATGCACCATTGGCCGAGCGTTGCCAGCACGCCAATGGGAATGACCCAAGCTGCTGCCGTGGGGCTGACTGCGGACCACGGCGTGAAGTCGGTAAACAGCGCGCCCACCGCGCCCACCAGGGCTGTGCCGATCGAAAAGTAAAAGACGATGCGAACCTCTGGCTCGCCGGCCTTGCCCAGTGCAGTGACCTGCATATACGCCAGCGCTGCGCCCATGCCCGACAGCAGTCCAATCAGCCCGGCAAACAACTGGTTTTGCGCCATGGTGGGCCGCAAGGCGAGCACCACCCCCACAAATCCCAGCAGCACAGTGCCCACCAGAGGCCCCTGGCGCAGCGACTGCCCGTAGAGCAGCCCGCCGCCCACAATAAAGGCCGCCACCCACACGCCGCTCATGTAGTTCAGCGTCATGGAGGTTGCCAGTGGCAAGTGCGCAATGGCATAAAACCAGGCGCTCAGTGCCAACACGCCCACCGCGCTGCGCCACACATGCATCATGGGCACGGGCGTGCGCAGCGGCGTGCCCGTGGCGCGCATCACAATGCCCATGAAGACCATGCTGACGATGGCACGGTACAGCACCAGCTCCAGGGTGCCAAAGCTGGCTGATGCGAACTTGATCCCCACTGCCATGGTGGCAAAGAGGAACGAGCCCAACACCATCCATAAGGCTTGCATCTAGGCCCCCACGCTCCGCCGCTGCGCGGGTCGCTGCCCCCCGAGGGGGCTAAATCCGCTTGGGGCGGCCCTGCGCGGATTTGTCGCCCCCACGCTCCGCAGCGTTCCTGCGCTCATACCGAGGCCATCTGGCGGCGGTACCAGCTGTGGAAGTGGGGCATGCCGTCTTCCATGGGGGTTTGGTAGGGGCCCACTTCGTTGTCGCCCCGGGCATAGAGGGCGGCGCGGCCTGCGTCCATGCGTTCGCCGATCTCGTCGTCTTCCAGGCAGGTTTCGTTGTAGGCGGCTTGTTGCGCCTCTACAAACTCGCGTTCAAAAGCGGCAATCTCTTCGGGGTAGTAGAACTCGACCATGTTCATGGTTTTGTTGGGCCCCATGGGGTGCAGCGTGGAGACAGTGAGCACATGCGGATACCACTCCACCATGATGTGCGGGTAGTAGGTCAGCCAAATGGCTCCTTGCTGCGGCGCGACACCGTTGCGGTAGTCCAGCAAGGCCTTGTGCCAGCGCGCGTAGACTGGCGAGCCAGCCGCGCTTTCACTGCGTGCCAGTTGTGCTGCCACGCCCACAGTCTGCACCGAGTAGTTGTCGGCAAACTGCCAGCGCAGGTCGTCACAAGTCACAAACTTGCCCAGCCCTGGGTGGAAGGGGCCTACGTGGTAGTCCTCCAGATAGACCTCGATAAAGGTCTTCCAGTTGTAGTTGCACTCGTGCATGACCACCTTGTCCAGCACATAGCCGTCAAAGTCCAGCGCGGCGCGCGGGCCCATGCCGGCCAGGTCTGCCGCCACATCGCGCCCGTTTTGCTCAAACAGCAAGCCGTTCCACTCTTGCAGCGGGTAGTTCTTGAGGTTGAGGCAAGGATCCTGCGCAAAATGGGGTGCGCCAATCAGCGTGCCAGCAGGTTGCAGTGCGCCGCGGGTGTCAATGCTTTGGGTGTTAGCGCCCGTGTAGGTCCAGCGGTGCAGCGGGCACACAATATTGCCCCCGGCGCTGGCCACTTGGCGGCCGTTGTCTGTTTGTGGGTAGAGCAGCGAATCGCGGCCCTTGAGCATCAACGCCTGGCGGTGACGGCACACGTTGGATACCAGCTCAATCCCGTTGGCCGTGCGCACCAGTGCGCGACCCTCTTGCTCTTGCGGCAGGGCGTAGTAGTCACCCACGTTGGGCACGCTCAGGGAATGCCCCACATAGCGGGGCCCTTGCTGAAAGATGCTTTGCATCTCGCGCTGGTACAGCGCGGGGTCAAAGTAGCTTGAAACGGGTAGTTGTGACGGAGTATCTGAAGACTCTGTCGAAACCCGCACGCTTATGGGCTTTGCGGGCTTTTTGACGATCGGGGGAAAGTCAGTTCTGCATATTGTTTGCACAATTCTCGGTCCTCAGGATGCAAAACCCCCGTTGCCGGGGGTTCGTTGAGGCAGCTACCTTGAGAGCTGCCTAGGGGGTTGGATTGTACCCCGGGGCGCAAATGCATTTCCCCACTCACCCCAGCCCTCTCGCCCCGTCGGACGAAAGGGGGCTAATGCGGACAGCCGATTTGGGTGGTGCGGGTTAGGTGGCTTCTAGGGTGCGATGCAGGTTTTTTAGTGAGTCGCCGGCCTTATAGTGAGGAGGGTCTAAGGGAGTGAACGTGAAATTGGTTTTTGGTGAAATGGGCGGCGCGACCCTGACGCATCGGTCGTGCTACTTAGGTGGATGCAGTGGCCTTGGGTGGCGCTCAAGTCTATTGCGCCGCCACGATTGGGTATGCCAAGACAAGGTCGAGACAACATCATGTTAAAAAGTATGAAACCACTCGCCCTGAGTCTCGTGCTAATGCTGTGCTTCACCGCAAATCAGGGTTGCGCCTCTGAGCGTGCGTCGTTCCAATGGCCGACAGAGAGCATGTACAGGGGAGACGTTGAGGTAAAGCAGGAAATCTCGGACCTTTTCTATTACTCTGCTACGACTGAGAGACTTGGGACTGATGAAGATGATATGAAGATCAGACTGGCGGCTCTAAGCAGATTTCCCGCAGACAACGCTAGCCCGGGATTGGGATGGACAGGTCAAACGATCAAGCAAGTGAGATGGATGCACGCGCAACTCGCTCTGGTTGCCATAAAGGTTACAAATCGCCAGCAACGTGGTGTCAGCATGTGGGAATGCACTTTGGTTTTGCTGAAGGATGCGAACGGAAATTGGGACGTACACCGCAACTATCGCCTCTATATGGGCGGAGCTATTGAATAGAGGCATTGGAAGATCTTGTTGAGCAGCTAGGAAACGCTGACGATTCAATTGCGTTTGCTCCCTCGGGTCGACCCTTTGTTAGCAGGTTTCACGCCGGTGGCCTTCACAATGAGACCCAGGCAAACCGCAATCTGAGTCCGGTATTTCGAAACCGCACCAAATTCGTCTCTTCAGGCGGGCGGCGTGGCCTGCGGGCGTAGGCTCCATTCGCGACAGCCACAGAATAGGCCTACCCACCACCGTGTTGACGCAGGAACATCTGCACACAAAACAAGTTCGCCCGCGAGCGTGAGCCGTAGAACGCAGGCCACGCCGCCCGCCTGCCGCGCGGTCCGGGCCGGAAGCATATGGCAATTTAGCCCCCTAGCCCTCGCAGAATAAGCACAAGCAGCTACTAAAAACATAGCATTCAAAATCAGCAAAAAGCCCTGCCGATTACCCGCTCGCCCCACATGGGCACCACATCGCGCCCAGCCCGGCAAGCGCCTAAAATCCCCCTTTGCTGATTTCAGCCTCAATTCCTTTTTTCCAATCCCATGCCCAAGGCCCCCGCCAAATCCAACCCTGCTGCCGACCCCACTGCCGACGGTGCAGCCGCCAGCCCGTTACCCGCCACTTACGAGGCTGCTTTGGGTGAGCTGGAGCAACTGGTCGGCCAGCTCGAATCCGGTGCCATGCCGCTGGACCAGCTGCTGTCGGGTTACCAGCGCGGGGCGCAGTTGCTGCAGTTCTGCCGCGACAAGCTGCAGGCGGTGGAAGACCAGATCAAAGTGCTGGATGCCGGCACACAGAAAGCGTGGAAGCCCCAATGAGCGCGATGATGGACGATGTGTCACTCGCCGGTTTTGATCTGGACAGCTGGAGCCGCGTGCGCCTGGCACAGGTAGAGCAGGCGCTGGACCGCTGGGTAACTGCCGACGTGCCGCAAGGCCTGAACCATGGTGCGCCTGCCGCACTGGTAGACGCCATGCGCTACGCCGTGCTCGATGGTGGCAAACGCTTGCGACCCTTGCTGGTGCTGGCCGCACACGAAGCCGTGTCTGCCGAGGGCGACGCAACAGGCTCTGCTGCGGCCCTGCGCGCTGCGTGCGCCGTGGAGTTGATCCACGCCTATTCACTGGTCCACGATGACATGCCCTGCATGGACAACGACGTGTTGCGCCGTGGCAAACCCACGGTGCACGTGCAGTTTGGCGAGGCAAGTGCCTTGCTGGCAGGCGACGCGCTGCAGGCGTTGGCGTTTGAGTTGCTAACCCCGCAAGATGGCGCTGTGCAGCCAGTGGTGCAGGCCAACCTGTGCGCGCTGCTGGCACGTGCAGCGGGCAGTGCGGGCATGGCGGGTGGCCAAGCCATTGATCTGGCCAGCGTGGGCTTGCCGTTGACCGAATCCCAGTTGCGGGAAATGCACGAGCTCAAGACTGGCGCACTGCTGCAGGCTAGCGTGGTGATGGGTGCCCACTGTGGGACGCCTGAGCCCGTGGCATTGCAAGCTCTACAGTCTTATGGCGCGGCCATCGGCCTTGCGTTTCAGGTGGTGGACGATATTCTCGACGTTACCGCTGACTCGACCACACTGGGCAAGACGGCTGGTAAAGATGCCGACAACAACAAACCCACCTACGTGTCCCTCATGGGGCTGCAAGCCAGCCAGGCCTATGCGCAAAACTTGCTGGGACAGGCCCGGCAAGCGCTGGATGGCAGTGGCCTGTCACGCCACCAGACTCGCGCCTTGCGCGCATTGGCCGACATGGTGGTCAACCGGGGCAGCTAGCGATATATGTTGTTGAAATCCACCTCTAGCCCTCGAATAATGTGCGTTAGCAGCTCCTAAAACCATAGCAAATGCCAAAATTCAAATACCCTCTGCTGCACACCATTAACTCGCCCGCAGACCTGCGCCAAGTCCCGCGCGCCCAGCTGCGTGAGTTGACTGACCAGTTGCGGGGCTTTCTGTTGCACAGCGTGGCCAAGACCGGTGGGCATTTAAGCTCCAACCTCGGCACAGTAGAGCTCACCGTGGCGCTGCACTACGTCTACAACACCCCGCACGACCGTGTGGTGTGGGATGTGGGCCACCAGACCTATCCGCACAAAATTTTGACCGGGCGGCGTGACCGCATGGAGACCTTGCGCCAGTTGGGTGGGCTGAGTGGCTTTCCCCAGCGTGCCGAGAGCGAATACGACACCTTTGGGACGGCGCACTCCAGCACGTCGATATCTGCTGCCTTGGGCATGGCGCAGGCCGCGCGCATTCAGGGCATAGACCGCCACGCCATTGCCGTCATTGGCGATGGTGCCATGACCGCAGGCATGGCGTTTGAAGCGCTCAACAACGCCGGTGTGGCCGATGGCAAGCTGCTGGTCATTTTGAATGACAACGACATGAGCATCAGCCCCCCCGTGGGTGCGCTGAACCGTTATCTGGCCCAGCTGATGAGCGGCCAGTTTTATGCAGCCGCCAAAAATGCCGGAAAGACCGTGCTCAAAGGCGCGCCGCCCTTGTTTGAGCTGGCCAAGCGCTTTGAAGAACACGCCAAGGGCATGGTGGTGCCTGCCACGCTGTTTGAGAAATTTGGTTTCAACTACATTGGTCCGATTGACGGGCATGATCTGGATTCGCTCATCCCCACGCTGGAGAATTTAAAGCAGCTCAAAGGCCCGCAGTTCCTGCACGTGGTCACCAAAAAAGGCCAGGGCTACAAGCTGGCCGAGGCCGACCCCGTGGCCTACCACGGCCCCGGCAAATTTGATCCTGGTGTGGGCCTGCAAAAACCTACCGTAGCGCCCAAGACCACTTTTACCCAGGTGTTTGGCAGCTGGCTGTGCGACATGGCTGCAGCAGACCCTCGGCTGGTCGGCATTACACCGGCCATGCGCGAAGGCTCTGGCATGGTGGAGTTTGAGCAGCGTTTCCCCGAGCGCTACTTTGATGTGGGCATTGCCGAGCAACACGCGGTGACGTTTGCCGCCGGACTGGCGACCGAAGGGCTCAAGCCCGTGGTTGCTATCTACTCCACCTTTTTGCAGCGTGCCTACGACCAACTCATCCACGATGTGGCGATTCAAAACCTGCCCGTGGTGTTTGCACTGGACCGTGCTGGCTTGGTGGGCGCTGACGGTGCCACCCACGCTGGTGCCTATGACATTGCTTACCTGCGCTGCATACCCAACATCAGCGTGGCCTGTCCATCGGATGAAAACGAATGCCGCCAGCTGCTGAGCACTGCATTTGCACAAGACCATTCAGTGGCTGTGCGCTACCCGCGTGGCGCAGGCGCTGGTGTGGCGCTGCAAGTCGGGCTGGAAGCATTGCCGTTTGGCAAGGCTGAAATTCGCCGCACGCGAAATGGAAGTGGCAAAGGCAGCGGCAAGGCAGGCGGGGAGGGCATTGCAATTTTGGCATTTGGCACCTTGCTGCACCCGGCACTGGAAGCCGCGCAAGCGCTGGATGCCACCGTGGTGAACATGCGCTGGGCCAAGCCGCTAGACACTGAACTGCTATTGCAAGTAGCCCGCAGCCACGCTGCGCTGGTGACGGTAGAAGATGGCTGCGTGATGGGCGGTGCCGGCAGCGCGGTGCTGGAGGCCTTGCATGCTGCGGGGATCGAACTGCCGGTGCTGCAACTGGGCTTGCCCGATACCTTTGTCGAGCATGGTGATCCGGTGCGGTTGATGGCCTTGCAGGGGCTGGATGCAAAAGGTATTGAATTGTCTATTGCGCGGCGCTTTGCGTCGTTGCTTGCGCCTATTGCGCGTGCGGCATAAATAGCCCCCACGCTCCACCGCTTCGCGGGTCGCTGCCCCCCGAGGGGGAGCGTTTCACCTTGGGGCGGCCCGGCGGTGAAACAACGCCCCCACGCTCCACCGCTGCGCGAGTCGCTGCCCCCCGAGGGGGAGCGTTTCACCTTGGGGCGGCCCGGCGGAGAAACAACGCCCTCACGTTCCACCGCTTCGCGGGGCGCTGCCCCGTGTTCTCATTCCTTGCAGAATCCTGAAAGGGTTACGCATGGTTGCCTTTTCGAGGGAAAACCCCCACGGTTTTCGGAAATTGTGGTTCCTACAATCCGAATTGACTCGCAGTTGTCCTGTCATGCAGAGCTTCTGCGTGGCACGTATGTTTCAAACCTCTTTTTGGAGTACCACGAATGGATCGTCGTTCTATTATTAAAAACGCTGGCATTGCTGGTGTGTTGGCTGCAGGCGCTGCACCAGCGGTTCACGCACAGGCTGCCATTCGCTGGCGTCTGGCATCCAGCTTCCCCAAGTCGCTGGACACAATTTTTGGTGCAGCCGAAGTGTTTGCCAAAAAAGTCAGCGAAATGTCGGGCGGCAAGTTCACTATTTCCACCCACGCAGGCGGCGAGCTGATGCCTCCTTTTGGCGTGGTCGACGGTGTGCAAAACGGTACCGTTGAAATGGCCCACACAGCGCCGTACTACTTCCACGGCAAGGACGAAACCTTTGCTTTGGGCTGCGCCATTCCTTTCGGCCTGAACAGCCGCCAGATGACAGCCTGGATGTACGAAGGCAACGGTCTGAAGCTGTTGCGCGAGTTTTACGCCAAGTACAACATCGTCAACTTCCCTGGCGGCAACACAGGTGCCCAGATGGGTGGCTGGTATCGCAAGGAGATCAAGACCGCCAAGGACATCAAGGGTCTGAAAATGCGTATTGGTGGATTTGCTGGCCGCGTGCTGGAGCGCATGGGTGGCGTTCCACAAAATATCCCTGGTGGCGAAATCTACCAAGCGTTGGAAAAAGGCACGATCGATGCAGCCGAGTGGATCGGACCATACGATGACCAGAAGCTGGGCTTTAACAAGGTAGCTCCGGTGTACCACTACCCCGGCTGGTGGGAAGGTGGTCCACAGCTGGACTTCTACATTAACGACAAGGCTTTTGCCGCATTGTCTGCCGAGAACAAGGTCATTGTGGAATGTGCAGCGGCTTATGCGCACACCGACATGCAAGCCAAGTACGACGCACGCAACCCCACTGCGCTCAAGCAGTTGGTTGGTGCCAAGACCAAGGTTCTGCCGTTCCCCAAGGATGTGATGGATCTGGCGTTTAAAGAGTCTATGGCTCTGTACGCTGAAGTCAGCGCCAAAAATCCTGGCTTCAAAAAGGTCTACGATGACTACTCAGTGTTCCGACGCGATTCCAACCTCTGGTTCCGCTTCACGGAAATGCGTTTTGATCAATACATGCAATCACAAAAGCTGTAATTCGCTTCGCAATATTTGCGCAATTGAAAACCCCGCTCTGCGGGGTTTTTTTTGGTCCGGCGTTTTGATCGGTGTTTCGAATCGGACCGGAATGCCGCCTTTTCACTTTATCGCCAAGGCACAACGGTGTGTGGCGTGTTAGTATTTTTCACGTGGCATAGAAACAGGAGCATCGCATGTCTCTGGATAAAAAGTCTTCGGTCTGCAAACTGTTGATCGTGGATGACAGCAAAGTGTCTCGGATGCGCATTCATGCGTTTTTTACCAAGCACTGCCCGCAATGGGTGATTCAGGAGGCGGAGTCGGGTGATGAAGCGCTTTCCCTGGCGGCGCGCGACCAGCCTGACTTTGTGACGATGGATGTCAACATGCCGGGTATGAGCGGCTTTGAAACCGCGCAAATGATGCTCATGCGTAGCCAGTCGATTCGCATTGTCATGCTGACGGCCAATATTCAGGAGAGCAGCCGAAAAGTGGCCGCATCACTGCACTTGAACTTTTTGGCCAAGCCAACGACCGAGGCCTCATTGCAACAGGCCCTTGACTATTTGCTGGCGCCAGCTGTATGACCCCACTCAATGAACTGGAGCAGGATGCTTTAACCGAGATTTTTAATATTGGTGTGGGGCTGGCTGCTGAAGCGCTGTACCAAATGCTGGGCGAGCATGTGCCCCTGTCAGTCCCTGTGGTGGAGTTGACCAGCCAGCACAGCGCCAAACAGCAGTTCATGTCGCGCGAAACGCGCCCCATGTATTCGATCCGGCAGGCTTATAGGGGCGCACTCACAACCGATGCGATTCTGATGTTTCCACAGAAGGATGGCATTGAATTGGCCCGCATGATGGTGGGGGACGATTTGCCGTTGGAGAAGGTGGAAGAGTTGCAGAAGGACGCTTTGGCAGAAATCGGCAACATTATTCTCAATGCGGTGATTTCCAATTTAACGGCTGCGCTGGACATGTCTTTGGAGGGCACGTTGCCTGTCGTGAGCCTTGTGACGACAGCCGATGTGTTTGCTAACCCGGCTGGACACGTTGCGCCGAACGATGAGGGCGCACCGGTGTTGGCCTTGATGATTGATTTTGCGTTGAGTGCCAAGCAGGTCCAGGGCTATTTGGCATTCCTCATGGATGTGGAGTCGACAGAAACCTTGCGCAGTCGTTTGGCATTGGCAATGTAAGACCGCAATCCAGCTTTACCATGCACATCGAACGCCGCAAAACGCCACCTGTCGTGTCACCGACGGGTGCGAAAGCATTGGAGCTGATGCCGGGCGATGTCACCTTGGCGTTTGCGGGTGATCAATTGAAGACACTGCTGGGGTCGTGCGTGAGCGTCATTCTGACGGACCCCCGGCGCACCGTGGGTGCCATGTGCCATATCGTCCATATCGGACAGCCCAATGCCGCCAATGTCAACAACACCAGCTACGGTGAAGTGGCTATGCAAGACATGTTTGAGCGGCTGATCGACGTAGGCATTCCCGCGCAGCGTTGCCATGCCTACGTGTATGGCGGTGGCAACATGTTTCCCCAGATGTTCAGCACAACGCACGTAGGGGCGAAGAATGCGCAGTGGGTGTTGAATTTCTTGCAAGACCACGGCATCAACATCGTGCACCACGATGTGGGTGGCAACGGCTATCGCAAAGTGTCGTGGACGGTGGGGCGTGACCTGCCTGTTGTCGACATGGTTTCCTCTGGCTTTTAGTGGCGGGGCATTCCTTCTGCGTGGCGTAACAGAGCGAACACAAAAAAAGCCCCGCAGAGCGGGGCTTTTTCTTGCCGACTACGCCGTATTGCGGCGCAGAGGTTGTGGCTATTTCTTCGAATCTTTGGTCAGTGCATCTTGCATCGCCTTCATTGGATCGTTGTCATCCACTTTTTCCGCACCCTCGGGTGCTGACGCGCCATCTGCAGGCATTTCAGGTGCCGGAACTTCTTGTGCCTGGTTAGCTGCTTCCATTTGCAGTTGAACCTGGTCCAGATCGACCTTCACTTCCTTGTCCAATCCACTTGAGACGATGCCGGGGAAGAAAATGATCAGCCCGACCATGATGACCTGAATCACCACAAATGGCACTGCACCCCAGTAGATCTGCATGGTGGTCACCGGCTGCATGGTCTTTTTGGTGACGCGGTCTGCGTATTCTTTGATCGGTGCCACGCTGCGCAGATAGAACAGCGCAAATCCAAACGGTGGATGCATGAAGGATGTCTGCATGTTCACGCCAAGCAAAATACCAAACCAGATCAGGTCAATGCCCAACTTCTCGGCTACGGGTGCCAGCAACGGCACCACGATGAACGACAGCTCAAAGAAGTCCAGGAAGAACGCCAAGACGAAGATCAACAGGTTAACGACGATCAGGAATCCAATCTGTCCACCCGGCAAGCCGCTTAACAAATGCTCGACCCATAGATGTCCGTCGACTCCCTGGAACACTAGGCTGAAGATGGTGGAGCCGACCAGAATGAAGACAACAAAACTGGCAAGCTTGGTCGTGGAGGTGAGTGCCTGCTTAAGCAGCTTCATGCTCAGGCGACCGCGCGCCATGGCCATGATGATTGCACCCAAGGCCCCCATGGCACCACCTTCGGTGGGGGTTGCAATGCCCAAGAAAATCGTACCCAGCACCAGGAAGATCAGGAGCAGCGGCGGGATCAGCACAAAGGTGACGCGTTCCGCCATGCGTGACAGCAAGCCCAGGCGTGTAATCTTGTTGAAAACTGCGATGGCATAGGCCAACATCACGCCGGCGCACATGGCCACCACGATGGTTTCGTCCTTGGGCATGGATTCAATTTTTTCACCCTTGAACCAGCTGTAGACGTCCGCATAGTGCTGGCCAAAGTAAACGGCAACACCTGTGGAAACAATGGTCAGAATCAACAGCGACAGCAGGCCACTCTTGCCGTTGTCTTCGCGGATGGTACGGGCCTCGATGGGCAGCGCCGGCACCATGGCGGGCCGGAAAATGGCAATGAGAATCACAAAGCCTACATACATGGCTGTGAGCATGAACCCAGGCACAAAAGCACCCTTGTACATATCACCCACGCTGCGGCCCAGTTGGTCGGCCAGAATAATCAGCACGAGGGATGGCGGAATGATTTGTGCCAGCGTTCCAGAGGCTGCAATAACACCCGAAGCAATGCGACGGTCATACCCATAGCGCAGCATGATGGGCAGCGAGATAAGGCCCATGGAGATCACCGACGCGGCGACCACGCCAGTGGTGGCTGCCAGGAGCGCGCCGACAAAAATCACGGCAAAAGCCAGACCGCCACGCACCGGGCCAAATAACTGGCCAATGGTCTCGAGCAAGTCTTCCGCCATGCCGCTACGCTCCAGAATCAGCCCCATGAGCGTGAAAAACGGAATAGCCAGCAGCGTGTCGTTTTGCATGATGCCGAACAGCCGCAGGGGCAGCGCTTGCATCAACGCTTCTGGCAGCAGGCCCAGCTCTACGCCGACAAAGCCAAAAAACAGGCCGCAGGCACCCAGGCTGAAGGTGACGGGAAAGCCCATCAGCAAGAAGACGACCAAGCCCGCGAACATGATCGGGGCCATATTGTGTGTAATGAATTCCATGGATGTTTCCCCGATCAGGCAGCTTTGTTCTTGGATTCGGCCAGCAGGCGAATGGCCTCGGCCAGTTCTTCTTCAGCGGTCATTTCCGCCTTCTTGGCGGTGGGGTCTTCAATCAGGCCTTGCAGAAAGGCTATGCGTTTGATCAGTTCGGACCCACCCTGCAGCAGCAGCAATGAGAAGCCCAGTGGAATGAGTGCATAAACAGGCCAGCGGATCAACCCCCCCGCATTGCCCGACATTTCGCCGTTGTGCATGGCCTTGAGAAAGAACGGAACGCCATACCAGAGCATGGCGGTGCAAACGGGTGTGAGAAAGACGATAAATCCAAAGATGTCGATTTTGGTCTGGGTACGTTTTGAAAACTTGCCGTAGACCACATCAATCTTTACGTGCTCGCCATTGAGCAGTGTGTAGGCGGAGGCAATCAGAAAGGAAGCTGCAAACAGGTACCACTGCACTTCCAAAAACGCGTTGGATCCCACGTTGAATGCTTTACGGACCACAGCGTTGACAGCGCTGATCACTGTCGATGCCAAGATAAGCCAGATGACGTGTTTGCCAATCTGTGTGTTGAGCCAGTCAACGGTTCGTGAAAATTTTAGGAGGGCGTTCATTGTTATTCCACTTTCAATGGGTATTTTTTGTCGCCACGGTGCCTGGCCCGTAGACAAGCCGGAAGTCTAAAGCGTATTGCACGCCATGGCTTTAGGAAAGCTGACGGATTAGCGCATTTCAAGGGTGGGTAAACCCGAACCCGGTCACCGGATTGACACACAGACTGTGCAAACTGACCCGACAAGGCGTGGTTCCACGGAGGTATAGCGATGAAATGGTTGTCCGGTTTTCGTATCCACTCGCGGCTGATGTTGTTGCTGGTGTTCTCTGTTATCGCGCTGACCGCATTGGGTGCATTTGCATCGTGGACCATCCAGCGCGAAGCCGCCAATTCAACAGCTTTCATCGATGGTGAGTTTGCCTCGGTCAGAGCTCTGAGTGATGTGCGTGAAGCAATTGGCAATGCTCGCCGCTATGAAAAAGATGTCTTCCTCATCATGGGCGACGAGGAAAAGACGGAGCATTTTGTTGCCCTGTGGCGGGGCGAAATTGCCAGCATCAAGGATGGCGTTCAGCGCCAGCTCGGTGCCGCGCAGGCTGAGCAAGTGCCGCTGCTCCATAGCTTGCAAGAGGGCGTAGACCATTACGCTACAGGATTTGAATCGATTCTGTTGCGGCTGGCACGTGGTGAGCTCAATGACCCTTGGGCGGCCAATACGGCCATGCAGCCGCTGGCGGGAGACATTGCCCAAATGGATACAGCGTTTGCCGACCTGAATACCGCGGTAAAGGCGCGTGCCGGCAAACGGCGTGCTGATTTGGCGCAGACTGCATCCGAAGCCCCGTGGATTGTGGCGGTGGCTTCCGTGGCTATTGCAGGACTGGCAACGCTGCTGGCGCTGGCGATTGTGCGCTCCATACTGATTCCGATTCGGGACTTGCAGCGCACGGCAGGTGCCTGGGGCAAGGGGGATCTGACGCACGCGGTCGATGTAGAGGGCCACGACGAACTAGCCGAGGCCAAGCGCGATCTGCAGAAGATGCACCGGGCGCTCACCGCGCTGGTGGCGCAAGTGCACAGCGGAGTAAACGTAGTCAGTGGCAACACGAACGAAATCGTTCGCGCCAATACAGACTTGTCGTATCGCTCTGAGCAAGCAGTGCTGTCTTCGCAAAAAATTGCAGCGTCGATCGAACAACTGCTACTAGCCGTGGAGCACACATCGCTGTCGGCAAGTCAGGCGGTGGCTACTGCTGATGCGGCAGCGCGCGTGGCGGGCCGCGGTGGCGACGTGGTGTCCCGCGCGGTGACAACGATGCAGGATATCAATGTGGCGTCGCGCAAGATTGCGGACATTATTGGCGTGATTGACGGTATTGCATTCCAGACCAACATATTGGCGCTCAACGCAGCGGTCGAAGCGGCGCGTGCGGGTAGTCAGGGACAAGGGTTTGCGGTGGTTGCATCCGAGGTGCGCCAATTGGCGGGGCGGTCAGCCCAAGCGGCAAGCGAGATCAAGTCGATCATTGCCGCTTCGGTTGAGAAAATACGTCAAGGCACGGCACAGGTTGAAGATGCTGGGCGTACCATGCGTGACATTGTGAAAAGTGTTGGCCAAGTGTCGGAGGTGATTGACGCCATCCGTACCGCATCAGCAGACCAGCACGAGGGCATTCGTCACATCAGTGTTGCGATGGAGGGGATCGATCAAGCCACGCGCCACAACGCGAGTTTGGTGGAGCAGTCAGCCGAAGGAGCCAGTAGTTTGGCCGAGCAAACGCAACATTTGCGCCGCGCTGCTTTTGCGTTCAAGCTGGTCCGCGAGGTGGTGGAGAGCCGGCACATTGCCCTCGCAAACCCTGTTTAGAAGCCAAGCCACTTTTTGATGCGCCGAGCACTATCCGTGGTGAATCGCCAGACTGCTGTCGATTTAAAGCGGGCAATCAACGCATTTTTCCAGGGCATCCAACGGCCATACAGGCGCGCAAACCAAGCCAATTGCATCAAAGCAGGCTGAGTTAGCGCAAAGAGGCGCGCGACTGCAGCGGTGCCAACCATCTTGGCGCTGATAACGACAACGACGCCTAGCACCGTGTGTCCATTGCCAATCCAGTACAGGGCCAATAGTTTGACAGGCAACAGCATCAATGCGGGTACAAAGAATGCCACCAAGGCACCGTAGGGTGGCAGGCGGCGGATGAATGACTCCATGCGCGCCCACAACGGTAGGCGCGCCAAATAGCCCATGAGCCGCGCAAGTGGCTCCCAACCCCATTCTTCAAAAATCAGCAGCAGCGCCAGTACCGGGCCAATGGTGAAGTTAAACAGTGTAGTGAGTAGTCGTTTGAGAAAGGCCATAGACGATGCTTACACTACTGTTTGTGATGAAAATACAGGGTAGCTCTCGTGGAATAAGCGTCAGAAGCTATTGAAATGATAGCAACTGGTGCACACTCCAAATGCCGACAATCGTCAGCAACAGGGACCCAACAAGGTGAAGCGCTGCGGTGCCCAAGGCCAGCGCGTAGCGTTGCGTCATCAGCAGGTTGACGACCTCGGCGCTAAAGCTTGAAAACGTGGTGAGCGCGCCCAAAAAGCCGGTGACCAGTGCCAAACGCCACAAGGGGTCTAGCTGTGGCATGGCCTGAAAAACCGCCACACACACACCGATCAGGTACCCGCCAATCAAATTGGCGGCCAGCGTGCCCCATGGAATAACGCCACCGGGGTTCAGCCACAAGCCAAGCCCCCATCGCGCCAACGCTCCGGCACAGGCACCCAGACAAATTGCAAAGACAGGCCACATAAGCGGAGTTTGCCATTCTTTTGCACCGGAATGCATTGACCAGTGATATTCCTTTGGAAACGAGAAAACCCGCCGCAGCGGGTTTTCAGTGAGCCAAGCGGGAGGCTATTTTTTTGCAGCACTCGCAGGTGCGGCTGGTGCGGCGGCTGCGGCTGGTGCAGCTGCATCGGCCTTAGCAGTGGCCTTTTTATCAGCCTTTGCCTTTTTTGCATCTGCTTTGGCTTGTTTGTCAGCTTCTTTTTTGGCCTTGGCTTCTTCAGCCTTTTTAGCCTTTTCTTCGGCCTTTGCTTTTTTGGCTTCGTCTGCCTTCAACTTGGCTTCAGCTTTAGGGTCTCTCTTTTCTTCTTTGGCCACGGGGGCTGCGGCAGGAGCGGCGGCTGCCGCTGGCTTTGCTTCAGCCTTGGCAGCGGGCGCTGCAACGGGCGCTGTGGCTGGCTTTGTGGCTGCAGCTGGAGCACCCTGGAAGCCTGCGCCGTTGACGGTCAGACCTTCGCTGGAGAACTTGGCGGCATTACCATCACCCACGCCTTTGACGCGCTCGACTAAATCGTTCCAATCCTTGAAGTTGCCTTTTTTGCGTTCGTCAATGATTTTGGTAGAGATGCCGGGGCCAATCCCCTTGATGCCATCAAGTTCAGCGGCTGTGGCCTTGTTGACGTCGACAGCGGCAAACGCCATGCCAGCGTAGAGCAGGGCAACAATGGTAAGAATTTTCTTCAACATGTGCAGTTCCTTCAAGATGGTTAGTAAGCAAGGGGAATGAACCAGAATCCTGGTGTCCTGCTCACAACGTCTTGCAGACGGCGTCCGTTGACCTGTAGTTTGTCTGCTTGGGTCAGGTGAAACCCTTGTGCGCGTCGTTAACGCGCAGCCGACAACGCTTCCACATAGCTGCGCACACCCATCTGCACCGTTGCAAACGCATGCTGGCATCCGGTGCTGCGCAAGGCGCTCAGGTCTGCCTGCGTGAAGCACTGGTACTTGCCGCGTAAGGCATCGGGGAAGGCGATGTATTCAATCAGGCCCGCAGCGCAGGCTTGCTCCAGGGTCAATGCGGTTTCACCTTTTTGTTCGCGCAACGTGTTGACAACGGTGATGGCGATGTCATTGAAGGGCTGCGCGTTTCCGCTGCCCAGGTTGTAAATGCCGGACTCTGCGGGGTGATCGTAGAACCACAGGTTCACTGCGACCACGTCGTCGATGAACACAAAATCGCGCATCTGCCCACCGGGTGCATAGCCGCCGTATTCACCAAACAGCTTGACCTTGCCTTCTGCGTGAAACTGGTTGAACTGGTGAAACGCTACGCTGGCCATGCGCCCCTTGTGTTGTTCATGGGGTCCATAGACATTGAAATACCGAAAGCCAACCACTTGCATGGTCTTGCCCGCACGGGTGCGCTGAAAGTCAGCACCACACTCGCGGCGCATGCGTTGGTCAAACAGCAATTTAGAGTAGCCGTATACGTTCAGTGGCAGCTCAAAGGCGGGGTCTTCACGAAATGTACTGGAGCCACCATACGTGGCGGCGGACGATGCATAGAGCAAGCGGGCACCACGCTTTTGGCAAGCCTGGAACAGGTTGCACGAAAGCGTGTAGTTGTTGGACATCATGTACTTGCCATTCAGTTCCATGGTGTCGCTGCACGCACCTTCGTGAAAGACGGCCTCAATCTGTCCATAGGAGCCACCGGCGAACGCGTCGTAAAAAACATCCGCGTCCACGTAGTCTGCGATTCGCAGCCCAGCGAGGTTTCTGAACTTGTCACCCTGAGTGAGTTCGTCCACAGCAATGATGTCGTCAATGCCGCGGGCGTTGAGTCCTTTGATGATGTTGCTGCCAATGAATCCGGCAGCTCCGGTAACAACGATCCGTGTCATGGGGTTCCTCTTGTTCTTTTAGTGGCCGGCAAACAGCTCGTCATAGCGCACGGTGGCGGTACCAAACTTGCCAACCACAATACCGCCAGCCTGGTTGGCAACGGGCACTGCGTCACGCAAGCTAATGCCCGCAGCCGCCAATGCTGCCATGGTGGCGATCACGGTATCACCTGCACCGGTTACGTCAAAGACCTCACGCGCTTGGGCACTGACGTGCAGTTCGCCTTCGGCATCAAACAGTGTCATGCCTTCTTCGCTGCGTGTGAGCAATACGGCTTGCAGGTTCAGTTGTTCACGCAAGGCATTCACCTTGGCACGGAGATCTTCTTCACTGTTCCATGCGCCAATGACCTGCTGTAGTTCGGCCCGATTGGGGGTGATCACCGTGGCACCCCTGTAGCGCGCGTAATCGCTGCCTTTGGGATCCACCAAAATGGGCTTGCCCGCGGCACGAGCCCGCGCAATCATGTCGGTAATATGGCCGAGGCCGCCTTTGCCATAGTCCGAAAACAGCACCGCGCCGTGCGAGGGCAACAGGGTTTCAAAAGCAGCGGTTTGCGATGCCAATAATTCACTTTTGGGTGTGTTCTCAAAGTCCAGGCGCAGCAACTGTTGCTGGCGTCCGATGACCCGCAACTTGACCGTCGTCTTGAGGTCAGCATCGCGCCCAAAGTGCGGCTGAATGCCTGTTTGGGCCACGAGTGCTTCGAGCTTGTGGCTGGCCTCGTCATCACCTACTACAGTTAACAAGGAAGCTTGGGCACCCAGGGTGACCACGTTGTACGCGACGTTGGCGGCACCACCGTTGCGCTCTTCTTCGCGGGTGATGCGCACAACGGGAACTGGTGCCTCGGGTGATATGCGGTCCACCGCGCCGTACCAGTAGCGGTCGAGCATTACGTCGCCCACCACCAGCACCTGCGCAGAGGCCATCTTGTCTTTGGAAATCATCATAACTCTTCAACCCTGCGGGCGGGGTAGCTGTCCCAGGCCTGGCAGCCCGGGCATTGCCAAAAATGTTGTTTGGCCTCAAACCCACAGGCGGCGCAGCGGTAGCGTGTGAGAGGTTTGACGGCATGGTCCAGTGCCCGTTGTACCTGGGGGTGGAATTGCTCATGCTCCAGCTTTTCACCTGCAATCCATTTGGCTGCCGCTACCAGTGATGGTTCGCTTTCCAAATGGTGGGCATACCATTCCCGCGCGGTAGCGGTGGGTGCGCCGCTGGCGGCTTCCAGTGCCACGATGGCATCGAGCACGTCGAGCGATGGTGTATGTGAATAGATGTCCTTAAGTCGCGCCAAGGTTCTTTGGCCCAGCCCGCTGGCAATGGCGTACTGGGCCAGCCGTGGCGCGATGAGGGCAATGGCGTTAGGGGCCGTAGCAAGTGCCTGGGTCAGGGTGTCGCATGCCAGTGCAGGATTGCCTTGCTGGTTCTGCAGTGTTGCCAATTCGATGCGGGGGCGGGGTGCATCGGGTGCAATATGCATGGCTTGTGTGAGGTGTTGCAGGGCTTGCGCTTGATCTCCGGCTGCAATGCGGGCCATGGCTTGTTCACACAGGTAGTGCGCCTGGCGGCTTTTGAAGCTGCCTTGCCCACAAGACTCCAGCTTTTGTGCAATGTGGGCAGCGTGCTCCCAATCACGGGAGCGTTCGTAGTTCGCCAGCAGGGCCAAACGCGACTGCGCCTCAAAGCGCGTGCCCTCCAGTTTCAGCAGTGCTTCTTCGGCACGATCCAGCAACCCGGCTTTAAGGTAGTCCAACGCCAATCCATGCTGGGCACGGTGCCGGTCGTCCTGGCTTAAGTCGCCACGCGACAACAAATGCTGGTGAACCCGGACTGCACGTTCGTACTCACCACGACGGCGAAACAGATTGCCCAGCGCAAAGTGCAGTTCTGAGGTGTCGGGGTCACTTTGAACCGCTTCAATGAAGGCGTCGATGGCCTGGTCTTGCTGTTCGTTGAGTAAAAAATTGAGGCCCTTGAAGTAGGCTTTGGGTGCCTGGCGATTCTCTAAGCGCAGTTGGCGTACATCCAGGCGCGACGCGATCCAGCCCAACACAAACACGATGGGCATCGCCAGCAGAATCAGGCTGATATCAAATTCCATACGGCGGTTGTTGTGGCGTGGATGGCTTTTCGGTGACGGCTGGGCTGGCGACTGCTTGCCGGGCAACCAATGCAGCACGCCGATGTTTCCACCAACGGGGCACCATGCCCAGCACGCCAATGGTTAAGCCCAGCGCAAACGCGCACAACACGACAAGCACCAGCGGTGCCGTCCATTGCTGGCCAAAGAAGAAATGCACCGTTGTGTCGTGTTGGTTGTTCAACGCGAACGCAAATATCGTGAAGAAAATGGCCGCTTTCAGCGCCCACTTGAGGAACCAAGCAACTTGCCTCATCCTGGAGCAGCCTTTGATTCCAACTCTGCTGTGCGTTGGTCTACAGACTCGCGCAGCGCCTTGCCAGGTTTGAAATGGGGTACACGCTTTTCAGGTATGGCAACACTCTCACCACTGCGCGGATTGCGGCCCATGCGGGGTGGTCGGTGGTTAATGGAAAAACTACCAAAACCACGGATTTCAATGCGGTGCCCTGCAACCAATGCATCGTTCATCGCATCCAGAATAGCCTTGACGGCAAATTCGGCGTCACGATGGGTGAGTTGACCAAATCGATTGGCCAATTCTTCAACAAGGTCGGAACGTGTCATGAGAATGTTCAATCCAAGAAAAAGCGACCGGTTCCCCAACACCTATGTGGGCAATCGGCCGCTTGTTCAGTTCAACAGCATACGCATAATCGCGAGCGACAGAACGCCTGCTCTGTCGCTTGTCGATTAATTGTTGTCGAGCTTGGCACGCAACAACGCGCCCAGGCTGGTGGTACCAGCATTTTCACGGGCAGAAGCCTGGCTCAAAGTAGCCATTGCTTCGCTTTGGTCAGCAGCATCCTTGGCCTTGATGGACAACTGGATGTTGCGGGTCTTGCGATCCACATTAACAACCACAGCGGTCACTTCATCGCCTTCTTTCAGCACGTTGCGCGCATCTTCCACGCGGTCGCGGGAGATTTCGGAAGCGCGCAGGTAGCCGATGATGTCATCGCCCAGATCGATTTCAGCGCCCTTGGGATCAACAGTCTTGACCTTACCGGTCACAACCTGGCCCTTGTCGTTGATCGACACGAAGGTGGTGAAAGGATCGGACTCCAACTGCTTGATACCCAGAGAGATGCGCTCGCGGTCCACGTCCACAGCCAAGACCAAAGCCTCAACTTCTTGACCCTTCTTGAATTCGCGTACAGCGGCTTCGCCGGTTTCGTTCCAGGACAGGTCAGACAGGTGCACCAGACCGTCGATACCAGCAGCCAGACCGACGAACACGCCGAAGTCGGTGATGGATTTGATCGGGCCCTTGACGCGGTCACCGCGCTTGGTGTTTTGTGCGAACTCTTGCCATGGGTTGGCCTTGCACTGCTTCATGCCCAGGGAGATGCGACGCTTGTCTTCGTCGATTTCCAGAACCATGACTTCGACTTCGTCACCCAGGGCAACGATCTTGGAAGGCGCAACATTCTTGTTGGTCCAGTCCATTTCGGATACGTGGACCAGGCCTTCGATTCCGGGTTCGAGTTCCACAAACGCGCCGTAGTCGGCGATGTTGGTGATCTTGCCGAACATGCGGGTCGATTGTGGATAGCGGCGGTTCACGCCCATCCATGGGTCATCACCCATTTGCTTCAGACCCAAGGAGACACGGTTTTTGTCGGTGTCGAACTTCAGGATCTTGGCAGTAATTTCTTGACCAGCAGTCACCACTTCGGATGGGTGACGTACGCGGCGCCATGCCATGTCGGTGATGTGCAACAGGCCGTCGATACCGCCCAGGTCCACGAACGCACCGTATTCGGTGATGTTCTTGACCACGCCCTGAACCACAGAACCTTCTTTGAGGGTCTGCATCAGCTTGGCGCGCTCTTCGCCCATGGAGGCTTCGACCACTGCACGGCGTGACAACACGACGTTGTTGCGCTTGCGGTCCAGCTTGATGACCTTGAATTCCATGGTCTTGTTTTCGTACGGAGACAGATCCTTGGTAGGACGTGTGTCGACGAGCGAACCTGGCAGGAAGGCACGGATGCCATTGACCAGAACGGTCAGGCCGCCCTTGACCTTGCCGGAAGTGGTACCAGTGACGAATTCGCCGGATTCCAGAGATTTTTCCAGAGACATCCACGAAGCGAGGCGCTTGGCGGTGTCGCGGCTGACGATGGTATCGCCGTAACCGTTTTCCATGGCCACGATGGCGACGGACACAAACTCACCTACTTGAACTTCGAGCTCACCCTTGTCGCTTTTGAATTCGGACAATGGAACATAGGCTTCGGACTTGAGGCCGGCATTGACCACGACGAAGTTGTGTTCGATGCGAACGACTTCAGCGGTAACGACTTCACCAATACGGGTTTCCGAGCGTTTTTGTGACTCTTCAAATAGGTCTGCGAAAGATTCTGACATTTTGTTTGCGATAAAAAATATCGCGGGGTTAAGTTGTTGAACCACACCACCAATGCGCTGCTGCGCGAGAGGGGTAGTGTGGACCTGACAAAAGCGCGCATTTTTGCGGACGCTTTCGCCTACCGACATCAGCCTTCTTAAACGTTATTTAACGGTTTAAAAAGGCTGTTTGCTTTGCCACCAGTCCAACACCAAATCAACCGATTTTTCAACCGTTAGATCCGAGTTGTCCAGCAACTGGGCGTCTTGTGCGGGCTTCAGTGGCGCAACGGTTCGGGATGAATCCCGAGCGTCACGTGCCTCCAGATCCGCGCGAAGAGATGGGAGTGTAGTTGAAATTCCCTTAGAAATCAACTGCTTATGACGCCTTTCTGCTCTACAGGCTGCGCTCGCAGTGAGGAAGACCTTTAGGGGAGCATCCGGAAAGATCACCGTACCCATGTCGCGCCCATCGGCGACCAGGCCTGGTAACTGCCGGAAATTGTGTTGCAGCTCGATCAACGCGGCCCGAACCATGGGCAAAGCCGACACTTTGGACGCGTTCATGCCGGCTTCTTCGGTACGGATGATATTGCTCACATCATCGGTACCGAGCAAGACGTGGCCGTGGGTGAACTCGATGTGCAATTGGCTGACCAGTTGCGCAATGGCGCTTTCGTGGGCGGCATCAAGCGCCAGGCCTGCACGCAGTGCTGCAAGAGCCGTGATGCGGTAGAGCGAACCGGAATCCAGAAAGTGGTAACCTAGTCTTTGTGCCAAAACAACTGCCAGCGTGCCCTTGCCAGACGCAGTAGGCCCATCGACGCAAATGACCGGGATAGACGCTTGTGGCGTGTAGGAAACCGAAAACAGGGCTTCGAAATAATTCGGAAACGTTTTGGCCACGCACTTGGGGTCTTCAATGCGGATGGGTACACCCGCAGGATTGAACGCAGCCAGTGAAAAACACATCGCCACACGGTGGTCGTCATAGGTGTGAATACTCGCACCGCGCCAATCGGCAACATTTGTCTGAGGTGTTACTTGAATAAAGTCTGCACCTTCCACGACCGTGGCTCCCAGTTTGCGCAATTCTGTCGCCATGGCCGCAATGCGATCGGTCTCTTTAACGCGCCAACTGGCAATGTTGCGAAGCGTGGTGGTCCCCTTGGCGTAAAGCGCCATGACCGCCAGTGTCATGGCGGCATCGGGAATGTGATTGCAGTCCAGATCGATGGCGTGTAGCGGCCAGCTGCCGCGTGAAACTTGCAGCCAATTGGGGCCACTCTCAATCCGCGCCCCCATTTGCTGCGCAGCTTCCATGAAACGGATGTCGCCCTGGATCGAATCCGCCCCAACACCTTGTATGCGAATATGCTTTTCGGGGTTGGCCCCCGTTGCTATTGCACCAAGTGCTATGAAATAGCTAGCAGAAGAGGCATCGGCTTCAACATGAATGACGCCTGGTGTGCGCAAACGGCAACCCGCTGGAATGGTGAAACGCTGCCAGCCGTCGCGTTGGATGTTCACCCCAAATCGCGCGAGCAAATTCAAGGTGATTTCGATGTACGGCCGCGAAATGAGTTCGCCGACCACGTCAATCACGATGGCCTTGGTTGCCACCAAGGGCAAAGCCATCAGAAGGGCAGTCAGGAACTGGCTTGAAACATCGCCGCGTACCTGAATGGGTGCTTCCAGCTGCAGCTTCGGCATGCCGATATGCAGTGGCGGGAAGCCTTCATTGCCGACGTAGTCAATGCTACAGCCCAGTGGGCGCAATGCATCCACCAAGTCGCCAATCGGGCGCTCGTGCATGCGGGCAATTCCGCCCAACTCAAAGTCGCCACCTAGCACGGCCAAAGCAGCGGTAAGCGGGCGCATGGCGGTACCTGCATTGCCCAAAAACAATTTGGCTTGCGCATTGCGCAGCGTGCCATCCAAACCGTCAATCTGCACGGTATTGCCGTCCTGCCGAATGCCGCAGCCTAGAACACGCAAAGCGTCCAGCATGACGCGCGTGTCGTCTGAATCCAGCAAGTCGTGGATCGTTGTGCTGCCTTCGCACAGCGCGGCCAACAGCAGGACGCGGTTGGAAATACTTTTGGAGCCGGGAAGGGTTACGGTGCCAGAGGCGCCCGCAAGGGGCGGCAGGTCAAGAAATGCAGTGGAAAACATCAGGAGTTGTGTCGGGACGTCATGCTCCAATGGCTTCGGGTCACACTGGCTTGTTCCAGCAGGCCTTCCAGTGCCTCGGTGTTGCCACTGGAAATCATGAGTTCCAGAGCATGCAAGTTCCGTTGGAAAATTTTGGATTGGGCCAACAGTTCTTCACGGTTGGAAATCAGAATGTCGCGCCACACTTTGGGGTCGCTGGCAGCGATGCGGGTGAAATCACGGAAGCCAGGGCCAGCCAGAGATAGATAGTCTTTGCCTTGGGGTTGACCGGTGATGGCATTCATCAAGGCAAACGAGATCAGGTGCGGCAGATGGCTGACAGCGGCGAACGCGGCGTCGTGCTGCTCGGGAGACATTTGCAGTACCTTGCATCCCATGGCTGTCCACACATCAACCGCCTTTTGCAGTTGTACGGTCAGCGTCCGTTCGATCGGTGTCAGTATGACTTGTCGACCAGCATAGAGGTCCGGGTCGGCATGGTCCACGCCGGAGACTTCTTTGCCTGCAATGGGATGTGCGGGCACAAACGAACCTACATGCTCACGCAAGGCACGACGCGCAGCATCAATCACCTCGCGTTTGGTAGAGCCCACATCCATGACCAGCATATTGGCCGTGACCAGATGTTTGATTGCTTTGAAAGTGGCTTCCGTTGCTGCAACGGGCACCGCGATCAACACAATGTCGGCACCAGATACCGCCAACAGTGCCGAGGGTGCCTCGACATCAATGACGCCCATGAGGCGTGCGCGTTCGGTGGTGCTGGGCGATTTGCTATAGCCCACGACGCGCTTTACCAGACCGGCGCGTTTCAGTGCCAACGCGAAAGAGCCACCCATAAGGCCGCATCCGATCAAGCCAAGTTGTTCAAACATAGGGATTCCTGAGGTTCGGCATTATTCGGCCACCGGGTAGGTACCCAGCACTTTGTAAAACGCACAGAGGCGCTGCAACTCTTGCAAGGCCAGTGCCACATTGGGTTGAGAGGGGTGACCTTGCAGGTCAATGTAGAAATAGTATTCCCATTGCCCTGTGCGTGCGGGCCGTGATTCAAAACGCGTCATGGACACGCCATGCGTCTTGAGCGGCACCAGCAAGTCATGAACCGCCCCTGGCTTGTTGGCTACGGATACCACGAGACTCGTGCAGTCATTGCCCGATGGCGGCGGTGTGCCTACGGTTTGCGGCAGGCAAATGATGGCAAAGCGGGTGCGGTTGTAGGCTTCGTCCTGGATCGCATGCGCAGCAATGTGCAGGCCAAATTGAGTAGCTGCCCGCTCACTGGCGAGGCCAGCCCAAGCGGGATTGGTTGTTGCCAACCGGGCACCCTCGGCGTTGCTAGATACCGGACGCCGTTCGGCATGGGGCAGGTGCTTGGTCAACCATGCCTGGCATTGGGCCAACGCCAGCGGGTGCGCCAATACCACTTCGATGCCTTCCAGTGAATTCTTCAGCCGCAGCAGGTTGTGACGCACCAGCAGGGTGACCTCACCAATTACGTGCGTGGGTGAATGCAAAAACAGGTCCAGTGAACGGGTCACCATGCCTTCGGTGGAGTTCTCCACACCAACGACCCCGTATTGGGCGCTTCCGGCAGCGGTGGCGTGAAACACTTCGTCGAAATTGCTGCAATAGATGAGATCAGCGGCACCGCCGAAGAATTCGATCGCGGCTTGTTCGCAGAAGGTTCCAGCTGGGCCCAATACCGCCACGCGCTGCGGCGCTTCCAGTGCCAGACAGGCCGACATGATTTCGCGCCAAATGTCGGCCACGTGGCCATTTTTTAGCGGGCCGGGATTGGCCTGCTGGATCTTGTCGATGACTTGCGCAACACGATCGGGCCGAAAAAAAGCCGTCCCCTCCCGCTTTTTGACTTCGCCCACCTTCTCGGCCACTAACGCCCGGTCATTGAGCAGCCGCAGCAACTGCTGATCAATGGCGTCAATCTCGACGCGCAATTCAGACAGGCTGGGCAAAGGAACACCGGGTTCAGTCATGGCACAAGTGTATTGTATAAACCGGGCTCTAGCCCTCGTTAAATGGGTGTAGTGTGCTATTGAAAATATAGCTATTCGGTGCTGCTGTCGGTTTCGGTGTCGTCGTCAGTGGCGCCGTTGGCATCGTTCTCCACAATGCGCTGCAGTCCGCTGAGCTTGGAGCCTTCGTCCAGACCAATCAGTGTGACGCCTTGCGTGGCGCGTCCCAACTCGCGAATTTCGCTCACCCGCGTGCGGACGAGTACGCCCTTGTCCGTGATCAGCATGATTTCGTCATCCACGTGAACAAGCGTGGCGGCTACAACCTTGCCATTGCGTTCGCTTTGTTGGATGGCGATCATGCCCTTGGTGCCGCGGCCGTGACGGGTGTATTCGGTGATACTGGTGCGTTTGCCGTAGCCGTTTTGGGTGGCTGTCAGCACGCTTTGTTCTTCATCACCGGCGACCAACATCGCAATCACGCCTTGGCCGTCTTCGAGCATCATGCCGCGCACGCCACGGGCGCTGCGGCCCAAGGGGCGTACGTCGTTTTCGTCAAATCGCACTGCTTTGCCACCATCACTGAACAGCATCACGTCGTGCTTACCGTCAGTCAGTGCAGCGCCTATCAGGTAGTCGCCTTCGTCCAAATTGACAGCGATGATGCCGCCTTTGCGCGGATTGTTGAATTCGTCCAGCGCGGTCTTCTTGACCGTGCCCATGCTGGTCGCCATGAACACAAACTGGTCGGCAGGAAAGCTGCGCTTGTCGCCCGTCAATGGCAACACGACGTTGACCTTTTCGCCGTCTTGCAATGGGAACATGTTGACGATGGGGCGGCCACGCGAGCCGCGCGAACCCTGCGGAACTTCCCAGACCTTGAGCCAATACAAACGACCCCGGTTCGAGAAGCACAAGATGTAGTCATGCGTGTTGGCAATAAACAGCTGGTCGACCCAATCGTCTTCTTTGGTCGCAGTGGCCTGCTTGCCGCGTCCGCCGCGCTTTTGTGCCCGGTACTCACTCAGCGGTTGGCTCTTGATATAGCCGCTGTGGCTGAGCGTAACCACCATATCGGTGGGGGTGATCAGGTCTTCGGTGCTGAGGTCATAAGAACTGTGTTCGACCAAGCTGCGGCGCGCGCCCAGCTTGCTCTGACCAAATTCCTGTTTGATGGCGCCGAGTTCTTCACCAATGATGACAGACACGCGCTCGGGCTTGGCCAAAATATCCAGCAAGTCGTCAATTTCGGCCATGACTTCCTTGTACTCGGCCACGATCTTGTCTTGTTCCAGCCCTGTCAGGCGCTGGAGGCGCATTTGCAGAATTTCTTGCGCTTGTGTGTCTGAGAGGCGGTACAGGCCATCGCTGCCCATGCCATAGGCCTTTTCCAGGCCATCTGGGCGGTAGTCGTCGGCATTGATCACGCCGCCATCGGCACGCACGCGGGTGAGCATTTCACGCACCAGCTTGCTGTCCCAGGGGCGGGTCATCAATTCGGCCTTGGCCACGGGCGGTGTGGGTGATTCGCGGATGATGCGGATGAAATCATCGATGTTGGCCAATGCGACCGCCAGACCTTCCAGCACATGGCCACGTTCGCGAGCCTTGCGCAGGTTGAACACGGTGCGGCGTGTCACCACTTCGCGGCGGTGCTGCAAGAAGACCTCGATCAGGTCTTTCAGGTTGCATAGCTTGGGCTGGCCGTTGATCAGGGCCACCATGTTCATGCCAAACGTGTCTTGCAACTGCGTTTGCTTGTACAGGTTGTTCAGCACGACCTCTGGGACTGCGCCACGCTTGAGCTCAATCACCAAACGCATGCCGGACTTGTCGGACTCATCTTGAATGTGGCTAATGTCCTCGATCTTTTTCTCGTGCACCAGCTCGGCCATCCGCTCTTGCAGCGTCTTTTTGTTGACCTGGTAGGGCAGCTCGTCGACGATGATGGCCTGGCGTTGGCCTTTATCAATGTCTTCAAAGTGGCAGCGTGCGCGCATGACCACCTTGCCGCGGCCGGTGCGGTAGCCATCTTTGACACCATTGATGCCGTAAATGATGCCGGCGGTGGGGAAGTCGGGCGCTGGCACGATCTCCATCAGGTCGTCAATGGATGCTTCCGGGTTTTTCAGCAAATGCAGGCACGCATCAACCACTTCGTTGAGGTTGTGCGGTGGAATATTCGTTGCCATACCCACGGCAATACCACCGGAGCCATTCACCAGCAAATTGGGTAGCCGTGTGGGCAATACCAATGGTTCTTTTTCGGAACCGTCATAGTTGGGCCCGAAATCGACAGTTTCCTTGTCCAAATCGGCCAAAAGCTCGTGCGCGATTTTTGCCAAGCGGATTTCGGTGTACCGCATGGCCGCCGCATTGTCACCATCAACTGATCCGAAGTTACCTTGACCATCAACCAACATGTGGCGCATGGAAAAATCTTGCGCCATGCGAACGATGGTGTCATACACCGACTGGTCGCCGTGGGGGTGGTATTTACCAATCACATCGCCCACAATACGTGCCGACTTTTTATAGGCACGGTTCCAGTCATTGTTGAGTTCGTGCATGGCAAAAAGCACGCGCCGGTGCACGGGCTTCAAGCCGTCACGCGCATCGGGCAGAGCGCGGCCCACAATCACGCTCATGGCGTAATCGAGGTAGCTCCGGCGCATTTCCTCTTCCAGGGCGATGGGCAGGGTTTCTTTTGCGAACTGGGTCATGGATGGTTCAAGGCTGTGTCTGGGACAACCCGTGATTCTACGGCCCGATGGCTGTCGCGCATTGGCAACAACTGGCTATATTGTTGGGCTGGGGGGACTTTTGACGTATTTTGACGCACGAAATGGTCATGGGGCTATGGCACAATGGTATGAACGACTCGCTTAAGAGCCGTTCTCAAATTATTCGCAGCCAAGCTGCAGTTTGTTACGCAAAAGGAATCTCATGAAAACATTGAATCGGGTAGCAATCGCCGTCGCTGCTGCATTGCTCGCCTCCGGAGCTGGCGCGCAAGAAATCCACAATTGGAAGAACTCTGCCGGTGAAGTCTGGAAAAACAATTTTGGCGAATGCTGGCGTGACAGCAGCTGGACACCCGCTACTGCTGCCCCTGGTTGCGATGGCGCGTATGTTCCACCACCACCACCACCAGCAGCACCCGTAGTTGCACCCGCACCTGCGCCAGCTCCTGCACCAGCTCCTGCACCTAAGCCAGCAGTTGCCAGCAAGGTGACATTCGCTGCGGATGCATTGTTTGACTTTGACAAAGCCGTTCTGAAGCCAGAAGGTAAAGCGAAGTTGGACGACCTGACCAGCAAGGTTAAGGGCATCAACCTGGAAGTCATCATTGCTGTGGGTCACACTGACTCCGTCGGTGCTGATGCCTACAACCAGAAGCTGTCAATTGCACGTTCCGAAGCCGTCAAAGCCTACATGGTTTCCAAGGGCATCGACAAGAGCCGTGTGTACACCGAAGGCAAGGGCGAGAAGCAGCCAGTTGCTGACAACAAGTCTAAAGAAGGCCGTGCCAAAAACCGCCGTGTTGAAATCGAAGTGGTTGGTACACGTAACCAGTAATTGGTTAGCCCCCATTTAATCCCCCCCCCTTCAAAAAACCCGCTTCGGCGGGTTTTTTGTTGTCCAAATTGCAATCGAATGCCGTCAAAGCGGCGAACGCGCGAATGTGCGGGTCAAAGTGTTGATAATTCAAGCATGAGTAACACCCTGAACGCAGACCCGGCCGAATTGGCCAAGTTTTCCGAGTTGGCCCACCGGTGGTGGGACAAGGACAGCGAGTTTCGCCCATTGCACATGATCAACCCGTTGCGATTGGAGTGGATTCATTCGATTCGCCCGCTGGCTGGTCTGCGTGCACTCGATGTAGGCTGCGGCGGCGGCATTCTTGCCGATGCAATGGCGCGCCGTGGTGCAGAAGTCTTGGGCATTGACCTTTCCACAAAAGGACTCAAGGTTGCACAAATGCATGCAATGGAAGCACAGACGCCCCATGTTGCCTACCGCGAGGTCAGTGCCGAAGCCCTGGCTGCTGAAGTGCCTGGCACTTTTGATGTTGTTACTTGTATGGAAATGCTGGAGCACGTACCAGACCCTGCGTCGGTTGTGCGTGCCTGTGCAGATTTGGCGAAACCGGGCGGCTGGGTATTCTTTTCCACCTTGAATCGCAACGCGAAATCGTTTTTGCTCGCGATTGTGGGGGCAGAGTATGTGTTGAACATGTTGCCGCGCGGCACCCATGAGTACGCCAAGATGATTCGCCCCAGTGAACTCGCTGGCTACTGCCGACAAGCGGCATTGGATGTTCGGCGCACCAGCGGACTGGAATTCAATCCGTTGACCCAGCGCTATTCCTTGAGTGGTGATACCAGCGTAAATTACCTCTTCGCCACGCAAAAACCTCTTTAATTCAGTCTTCTGCCGTGATTTTTCCTAACATTGCCGCTGTCCTGTTCGATCTGGACGGTACGCTGATTGATAGTGCTCCGGATTTGGGCGCCGCCGCCGACCACATGCGCGTGGTCCGCGGAATGCCATCCTTGCCATTGACTTCGTACCGGCAGATGGCCGGCGCAGGTGCCCGCGGCATGTTGGACATTGCCTTTGGCATCTCTGTAGATCATCCCGACTTTGAAGCCATGCGGGAAGAGTTTTTTTCCAATTACGCAGCCTGTATGACCGAGCGTACCGTGGCGTTTGATGGTGTGCCGGAGCTGATTGCCGATTTGGAGCGCCGCCAACTGGCTTGGGGCGTGGTGACGAATAAATCTTCACGCTTTACCGACCCGCTTACCCGCGCCATGCCTTTGTTTGCGGGTGCGGGCACTGTGATCAGTGGCGACACCACGCCCCACGCCAAACCCCACCCGGAGCCGCTATTCGAGGCCGCCCGCCGGCTGGGCGTTGACCCGGCGCGGTGCCTGTATGTAGGTGATGACGAGCGCGATGTTGTTGCTGGACTCGCAGCTGGCATGCAAACGGTGGCCGCCACTTACGGTTACTTGGGCAATAAGACAGAAATTCAGGCGTGGGGAGCCCACGCAGAGATTAATTCTCCCTTGGGCCTATTGCAATTGCTCCCAAGCACCTAAAATAGGAATCTTGGGGCTGCACTGGTTTCGACGTGGGTTCGGACGCGCAGCAGGGCATGTCGAGGTTCTGTTACCTCGTAAAACAGCAGAAAAAAACTAACTGCAAACGACGAACGTTTCGCACTCGCCGCTTAATTGCGCGTGAGCCTCACAACAGCAAGCCGATAGGCTGGGCAAGGGTGATCAGATCGCAAGGTCCGGTCGTCCAGGCTGTGGGGTAATTTCATTCGGCTGGGTCTGCCTTGGGTAACTTAGGGCAGATCGAGAAAATAGGTTGCTGGCGTTTTGCATAGCGTGCCACTGCGCGATGTAAAAGGCGAGACTCAAACCAGACGGCTACACATGTAGAACTGTTCGAAGAAGGCTTGCGGACGCGGGTTCAAATCCCGCCAGCTCCACCATAATGTGAAATCCCAGCCCTTATCCGGTTGGGATTTTTTTTGCCCGTTCCCCCTGTGTTGGCGCGGTTTCCGGCCCTTGCCTCTTGAGCACGCCCCTCCGGAAGTCGCCGTTCCAGGCGTGCTTTCCGCCGTTTTTCTCTCTCTGTTCTCTGCGGCCCTCTTGAGCATTCAAGGCTCGAAGTCGTGTGTTGGTGCGGGTTTGCGGGCCATCGGTTTGCTTCTTCGCTTGCTCTAGCGGGCGCGACCGAGGCAGCGAATGGCGCAAAAAAACCGCCTTGCGGCGGCGGGTCGGTGCGGCACGGATGTCAGCGCGAGCCCGCCACCAGCGCCTCACGTTGGGCCAGCCAGGACGCCGACAACCTGCCGCGCAGCAACTGGCTGACGCCCACATCGAGGCGTCCCAGGGCGATGGCATCGATCAGATCGGGGGCCAGTTGCGCCAGTCGGCTAATCTTGCTCGCTTGGCCGAGGTCGATGCCTTCGGCCGCCGCGATCTCGGTCATCGAACTGAACCGTCCTTCGTCCAGCAGGCGCTGCCAGTGGTGCGCGAGGCCGAGCGCCCGCATCAAGGGGGTGTCCTGCGCCATCTCGCGCACCTGCCGCTCACGGAGGGCCTCGTCCAGGAACTCCTGCGGCGCGTCCAGCGGCGTGATGACCTGCTTCTTCAAACCCCGGCGCACCAGCGTCCAGGGCAGGAATGTTTCCATCTGCACGCCGCCAGCAGGCAGCGGCGTCTGATACGTCACTGGGTCGCCCTTGGCGTGGCCGCGATGCTTCTTGCTCATACGTCCTCCTCGAAGGTGGCCATGAGCTGGCGCTGGGCGTGCCAGTCGACCATCAGGCGGTTTCGCTGAAACCACATCAGCGTCAGCCGCCGTGGCTGCTTGCCCGCCATGAACTGCTCAATGATGTCGGGGGCCAGCAGGGTCAGGCGCAGCAGTTCGTTGACCACCGAGTGGTGCAGCTTCTCGGCGCGGGCGATGGCCGACCCGCTCTGCATCGCGCCGGTGTCCAGCAGGTGCTGCCAGTAAAAGGCCCGTGCCACACCGTCGAGCAGGGTCACGTCGTGGACGCTGCGCTCGTCGGTGGCCACGCGCTGGACGCCCCGGCGTCGGAACGTCAGGGGCACAAAGGTTTCCATCGACTCGTCCATCAGGCTTCGACCTCCAGCAGTTCGGCACCGATGCTGTCCGGGGCGAACTCCTCGATCAGCGCGTTCCAACCCACCTCACGCCACTTCACCTTGATCCCCTGAACCTCGCCCGTGTGGACGAGGTCGATGCGCTCGATCATCAGGTTGGCGATGCGGTGGCGCTCGACTGGGAACAACTGATCCCACACGTTGTTGAGCCGCCCCATCGCCATTACCGTGGCGGCCT